>OGHX01000012.1_pt1 | contig 164090 bp, 154 predicted proteins | sample 1571651 | NCBI WGS metagenome assembly OGHX01 (sample SAMEA2582030, study PRJEB24529) | metagenome | biome: Human gut stool | place: China | collected 2011
ACGATATAGAACTGACAACCGGACGATTCCTTCTTCGGGTTTACGTTATCTCCCTGACGGGCGGCAGACAGCGCACCTTTCTTATGGAAGTATTTCGGGTAGACAAACTCCGCAGGAACAGTGTATCCCACATCGCCCGCTCCCAGCATCTTGCCTTTCGGGGCATTCTTCGATTCGGGGTCGCCCGCCTGTATCATGAAGTCCTTGATGACACGGTGAAACAGCGTACCTTCATAAGTACCTTCCTCGGCCAGCTTGATAAAGTTATCGCGATGCTTCGGCGTTTCGTTATACAGTTTCACGATGATGTCACCCGCACTTGTCTCAATCTTCAACTTCGTTTCTTTTTCCATATTTCCGTCTTTCTTTTGTCCCGGTTTGCAGGCCGTCAGGCCGCACACCAGTATGGTTAATAATACAATGAGATTTCTTTTCATCTGTCTTTTTGTTTAATTTAAGCCTGCAAATATACTAAAATCGGACAAAACGATTTACCTTTGTGCCATAAAAGAGATAAAAAGCAGAAGGGATGAAATCCATATTAATCGTAGAAGATGATATCACTTACGGCATGATATTGAAAACATGGCTTGGCAAAAAAGGATTCCAAGTCAGTTCGGCAAGCAGTATAGCCCGTGCCCAGAAGCATATCGAAGCCGAGACGGTGGACCTGATACTGTCCGACTTGCGCCTGCCCGACCGCGACGGCATAGATTTGCTGAAGTGGCTGGGAGAACATTCCCTGCACATCCCTCTTATCATCATGACGGGCTATGCCGACATACAGTCTGCCGTGCAGGCCATGAAACTGGGCGCATGCGACTACATTGCAAAACCCGTAAACCCCGACGAGTTATTGAAGAAAATGGATGAAGCCCTGAAGTCCTCATCCGTTGCTTCGGAACAGACCATGCGTTCGACCCAAACAGACCATGCGTTCGACCCAAACAGACCGTCTGTTTCGTCCAAACAGACCATGCGTTCCGAAAGCAATGGGAATCCCTGCCGGAAAGGTGCAGAGAACTCTTCATCCGACTACCTGGAAGGCGAAAGCGATGCCGCCAGGCAACTTTATAATTATGTGAACCTGGTTTCTCCCACCAACATGTCCGTCCTCATCAACGGGGCCAGCGGAACAGGCAAGGAGTACGTGGCGCAGCGCATCCATAAGTTGAGCCGCCGCGCCAAACAGCCGTTCATAGCCATTGACTGCGGAGCTATCCCCAAAGAGCTGGCGGCTTCCGAATTCTTCGGCCATGTAAAAGGTTCCTTTACCGGTGCGCTGACCGACAAGACGGGTGCGTTCGTTGCTGCCAACGGCGGCACTATCTTTTTGGATGAAATAGGCAACCTCAGCTACGAGGTGCAGATACAATTGCTCCGCGCCCTGCAGGAACGTAAAATACGTCCTGTCGGCTCCAACAAGGAGATACAGGTAGACGTGCGCTTAGTGTCCGCCACCAATGAGAATCTGGAACAGGCCATCGAGAAAGGGACTTTCCGCGAGGATCTCTACCACCGCATCAATGAGTTTACCCTGCGTATGCCGCAACTGAAAGACCGCCGCGAGGATATCCTGCTCTTTGCAAACTTCTTCCTGGACCAGGCAAACCGCGAACTGGACAAGCACCTCATCGGCTTTGACGAAAAGGCATCCAAAGCTTTATTGGAATATCAATGGCCGGGCAACCTGCGCCAGATGAAGAACATCGTCCGGCGTGCCACCCTTTTGGCGCAAGACAAGCTCATCACCCTGAACGAGCTTAGCGAACTGAAGAGTCCGGTAGCCCCATCCGCAGCAGGTATGCCTCTCCGTAACGAAGAGACCGAAAAGCTGCAGATAATCGAAGCCTTGAAGCAGACAGGATATAACAAAAGCCGCGCCGCCCAACTGCTGGGGATAGACAGAAAGACACTTTACAACAAACTTAAATTATATGGAATAGAGTTATAACTGTGGAAAAACTCCACACTCTATTCCACACTTTCCACACCGCTTCCACACATCTTCACACCCCTGCGCACCTTCACAGTAAAAATAGCGTGCTAATCTGCAACGACTTACCGTTTCCACCCTCACTCTGGCACGTCATTTGATATATATACTGTGTGAAGTTTAACTCCACAACATCAAAGTAGAATCTACCTAAACCAAAACCGAATAAATATATTAACCTAATTAAAAACAAGTAAAAAACAAAAAACTAGTATTAGTAGCAGCCCTGTTTATGTTTGTTTGTGACGGATCGTTCTTGGCCTGAGCACAGATGCAAACGGCCAAGAGCATCCATTTCACAACTTCATGTGCCGAATAATAGTAAGTACACTGACAACAAAAAAGCCGTTTCCTCCTTGTCTATTCCGGGAAACGGCTTTTTGTCGTAATAAAGTAGTGAGGAGCTTTTTCCTCTTATCTTGGTATCCTACCAATGTCTTTCCGGGTAAAGGTCGTTCCACCATGCCGGACTATCTTGCAGCCAACGTGCAAACCATGCCATGATAGAGTTGTGCCACAACTCGCGCTTGGGATAATCACTGATGAAATGATTCTCGCCGTCCACCGTTATGAACTCAACCGGCTTACCCAATATCTTCAAGGCATTGTACAACTGAATACTCTCGCCGATAGGCACATTCGTGTCCACCGTACCATGCAACAGCAACAACGGGGTCTTGATTTTATCCGCATTGAACAATGCTCCGTGTTTGGTAAACAAATCGGGATTATTCCACGGATAGCTCCCGGCAGCGGCAACGGAGTTATAGGAATAGCCCCAATAGCCCTCGCCCCAGTAACTGGTCACGTTACTGATGCCCGCATGCGAAACGGCAGCGGCAAACAAATCCGTCTTGGTCTGCAAGTACATCGTCATAAAACCGCCATAGGATGCTCCGATACAGCCGATACGCTTGTCGTTGACAAACGGATGCGCAGCGCAGAACTTCTTCGTTCCCTCGATGATTTCATCGGCAGTGCGTTCTCCCCACGCATTGACATGACGGGCGGAAAACTCCTGACCGTAACCGATAGCCCCGCTGGGCTGGATAACATAAACCACATAATCGCGTGATGCAAACAATTGCGCACAATAAGGCGAAGTGATGCCGCGTGTGGTAGGTGTAGTCCCGCCGTAGTAATAAACGATAAGCGGATATTTCCTGTTCGGGTCGAAAGCCGGCGGCAGGCATATCATACCTTTAATCTCCGTACCGTCTTCCGCCGTGAAATTCCACTCCTTCATTGTACCCATATCTATCCTGTCCAAAACGGACTTCATCGGATTGGCAAGCAAAACGGATGTTTTCTTCTTCACATCATACGTATAGGCAACTCCCACACTGGCATTGCCACCACCGACATAGGCGGCAACCGCAGGATTGTACTCCGCCAGGTCGAAGGAAGAAATCACATCTTCCTGAAGCGGCAGCATTTCAAAACTCTCCGTCTTCGGCACATAGCGATAGATATGTCTGCAATCTTCGTCCGTTGTATTGAAGTAGATACAGCCGTCTACACGGTTCCACTGCAGGAAGTCGACGGCAGGATTGAAATCGCGCGTGATGGGATTAACCTTTTTCGTGGCCTTGTCCACAATGAATGCCTGAGTATCGAAATCATTGGCGATGGGATGCTCGCCGCAGTTTTTCCCTATTCCGTCAAAAGCCATCGGACTGCCGATTACCAAAAGCTGTCCGCCGTCGGGAGAGTAAGCCGCCCTGTTTACATAAGGGTCCCACGCCACCAGCGTATCTGCCTGCAACGTAGTCAAATCCAGCTCGAAGATGGAAGTAAGCGAGAAAGGACATTGAGTGATATTCGATTTAGAGGTGGAACACAAGAGTTTCTTGCCGTCAGAGGATATATCATTCAGATAAACAGCATGGCTGCCGTAAGTGAGACGTTCGGAAAGTCCGGTGACAGGGTCGTACCTAACGAGATAGTTGCGGGAACGCGCATCGGGAATCCGGTCGTCGGGATGCAGCAGCCGCTTCAAAGGACCGCCTACCGCTTCTCCCTTATCATCCGGAGAGTAAATAAGATAGTCTTCTGCAGGCGACCATGCAAAATATCCCTCGGGAACATCTTTCAGCAACACTTCCTCGCGCATGGTAGCAGGGTCGAACACAACCAAATCATTCCGTTGCCTGCCTGTTACGGTATAATAAAGCTTATTGCTGCGGGGCATCCAACGCATTTTCTCATCGGCAGCGGGCAGTATCACCCTGCCTGTCTTCAGTTCGGTCAGTTCACAACGTGTCCTTGAGCGCTTCAACGAGTAGTTATCCGCATAGCAGGCAAGCAGATATTTGCCGTTCGGAGAGAGGCTGACCGAGCGCACGCGACTTCCGAAAGCCGTATTGTGCAATGCGAAACGTCTTTTCAAATCGGGTGCGAGCCGGTAACCTACATCGGCAAACTCCTTATCTTTCTCAAACTCGCACTTCAATACGGGAACAGCCTTATCGACAGCCGTCGACAACAATTTAACGACTATCTCATAATCCGTTTCCGGCTCCAGACGCAGACTGAGTACCGAAGGAGCAACCTGCGACAAGCTATCTTCCGCAGTTGTTTTAGACTGTTTGGAAACGCCATTCACAAACACCTCGAAACGCGCGGGAGAGTAAATATTCAACTTTCCTTTCATAAAGCGTTCCGCACGCAGATGGGTGGCAAACAGATAGAACAGATTATCCTTATCGGCTTTCTCCACCCGTACATATCCTGCGGTATCCGCCGTGATACGTTCGTAAGGACGCCCGTCGAAGTCAAGACTGATATCGGTTTTCAACAAAGCGTCGGCCGTGAACTTCTCCCCAGTAAAATTGATACTGTCACCCTGGAGCGGAGTACGCACCGCAACGGCAGGACGTACATTGTATTCGGTCACTTTATCCTGTGCCCGAACTGCAAGCGCAACAAGCAGGGACAGTCCCGAAAGAATCAGAATCTTTTTCATTGAATTTGTTATTAACAGATTATCAAACCATTTCAAAGCCATTCCATAGATTACCGGCAGGGACAGGGGCTTCCACCTCTATCAGCTTCTTGGATACCGGATGTACAAAGCGCACAAAGCGCGCATGCAGGCAAATGCTTCCGTCGGGATTGGAACGGGAAGAACCGTACTTCAAATCTCCCTTAATGGGACATCCCATTTTTGCCAACTGACAGCGTATCTGATGATGCCGCCCCGTTTTCAGGTCTATTTCCAGCAGATAATAGTTCTGCGACCGGGCTATGAGCCGATAATGCAAAATCGCTTTCTTGCTGTTCGGCACTTCCTTATCGTAGGCATAGCTCTTGTTTTGCTTCTCATTACGTACCAAATAGTTCACCAGCTCACCCTCTGACTCCCGAGGGCGGTTCTTCACCACTGCCCAATAGGTTTTCTTCACCTCACTGTTCCTGAACATCTCGTTCAGACGGGCAAGTGCCTTACTCGTTTTGGCAAAAACAACAAGACCGCTTACGGGGCGGTCCAAACGGTGTGTAACACCTATAAAGACATTGCCGGGCTTTTGGTATTTCTCCTTAAGATACAGCTTTACGGTTTCCGAAAGCGGCGTATCACCCGTCTTGTCTCCCTGAACTATCTCGGAAGCGGTCTTGTTGACTATAATGATATGATTGTCTTCGTATACGACAGTCATTTATTTAGCGATTAGTGATTAGCGATTAGTGATTAAAAAACTGAGGTTAGCGGCTGGCAATTCTCACTAACCGCTAACCGTCAATCACTATTTTACATGTTCATACCACCGTCTACCTGAATTACCTGTCCTGATACATAAGAAGACATATCAGAAGCCAGGAAGGTAGCAATATTGGCAACGTCTTCGGGAGTACCGCCACGACGCAAAGGTATCTTCTTGCACCATTCGGCTTTTACTTCTTCGGACAGTGCATCCGTCATAGCCGTCATAATGAAGCCCGGAGCAATAGCGTTGGCACGGATGCCGCGAGAACCCAGTTCTTGTGCGATAGACTTTGCCAATGCAATCATACCGGCCTTAGAAGCAGAGTAGTTTGCCTGGCCTGCATTACCGTGAACACCTACTACAGAAGCCATATTGATAATGCTGCCGGCTTTCTGGCGCATCATAATCGGAGTACAAGCGTGAATGAAGTTGAAAGCCGATTTCAAGTTCACGTTGATAACCATATCCCATTGCTGTTCGGTCATGCGCATCATCAGACCGTCACGGGTGATACCGGCGTTGTTTACCAGAATATCAATGCGACCGAAGTCTGCATGGATAGCCTCCACCACTTTGGCAGTATCTTCAAAGCTGGCAGCATTGGAAGCATACGCTTTGGCCTTTACGCCCAACGTTTCGATTTCTTTAGCTGTAGCTTCAGCATTTTCGTCAATCACCAGGTCGGTGAATGCTATATTAGCTCCTTCTTGAGCGAACTTTAAAGCAATAGCCTTACCAATGCCGCGAGCGGCGCCGGTTACAATGGCTGTTTTTCCGTCTAATAATCCCATACTGTTTTTAATTATTGATTAAATGTTTTTATGTTCTATGCAATGCGCCAAACACGAGGTTGACAACGTATTTGTCGCGGGTTTCATCATCCAACTTTGCACCGATATGGCCGCGGATATAGGGCACTTCAATCCCTTTTACGCAATAATGCACCAACTCGGCAGTCATGTCAATATCGTCTATTCTGAACACGCCTTTCTCCACTCCTTCGCGCAATACATCTTTGAACAGCAGTATCTCCTTGGCATCAAAACGCTTACGTACCTTCTCTACCCGCCAAATGTCGCGAAAGAAATTAGCCCGGAGCGTCCCATTACGGAATACCACCTCTTTCACTGCATCCAGACGCGTGTATATCATTTCAATCATCTTCTCGTCCGGCGATATATTCTTCTCCGCCACACGCTTCATCATGTCCGAAAGCATATCCAGTTCCGATTCGACAACAGCCATATAAATATCTTCCTTGCTCTTAAAATAGGTATAAAGCGTTCTCCTACCTTTTTTAGAAGCGAGGGCAATATCATTCATCGTGGTATTCTCAACACCCATTTTAGCAAACAACTGACGGGCTACATCCACTAATTTAGCTTTTGTCTTCGATACGGCCATAGACTAATTGCACATTGCTTAATAATTTGTGCAAAAGTAAGACATTTCCGCATATATCACAAACAAAAGCACATTTTATTAACAATCAAGCCAATTAGCAAATAAAAATATTTGTATTTTATCAGCCTATTTATCAACCGATTATGTATATTAGTGCATTTCTTATGAAAAATAATCCGGCTTTTATTTGCAAATTCAAATAAAAGCCGTACCTTTGCACTCACAAAACATCGCGGAGTGGAGCAGTTGGTAGCTCGTTGGGCTCATAACCCAAAGGTCGTCTGTTCGAGTCAGGCCTCCGCAACTAGGAGAGAAACTTCAGGTTTCTCTTTTTTTATGCCATAATATACCCTAAAAAGGGTATTGCCTCCACTCTCTTTTCCTCCTACCTTTGCCCAAAAGAAAAAAATAAAGCAATTATGGCACAGGTAAAAAAACAACTTACAGAACTTATCGGACATACTCCCCTACTGGAACTTGAACGTTTAGAAAAGGCCCATAATACCCAAGCACGTATTATCGCCAAGTTAGAATACTTCAATCCCGGCGGCAGCGTAAAAGACCGCATTGCATTGGCTATGATTGAAGATGCGGAAAAAAGAGGCCTTTTGAAAGAAGGAGCCACCATCATTGAGCCCACCAGTGGAAATACCGGTGTAGGTCTGGCATGGGTAGCCAGCGTAAAAGGCTACAAAACCATACTCACCATGCCGGAAACCATGAGTATAGAACGGCAAAACCTGCTGAAAGCGTTAGGAGCGCAACTTGTCCTTACCCCAGGAAGTAAAGGCATGAGCGGAGCCATTGAAAAAGCCAACGAGCTGCGAGACAATACTCCTGGAGCAGTCATCCTGCAACAGTTTGAGAATCCCGCAAATCCTCGTGCACATATACATACCACCGCACAGGAAATATGGGAAGACATGGACGGCAAAGTAGATGTATTCATCGCCGGAGTAGGCACAGGAGGAACATTAAGCGGAGTAGGCGAAGGCTTGAAACAGCATAATCCACAAATTGAGATTATCGGTGTAGAACCGGATTCATCTGCCGTTCTTTCAGGCGAGAAGCCCGGTATGCACAAGATACAGGGTATCGGTGCCGGATTTATCCCCAAAACATTCAACCGCAATGTAGTAGACAGAATCATCCGCGTAACCGATGATGACGCCATCCGTACAGGAAGAGAACTTTCTCTCAAAGAAGGACTGTTAACGGGTATTTCTGCGGGAGCAGCCACCTATGCTGCCCTGCAAGTAGCCTCACAACCGGAGTATGCCGGAAAGAATATCGTAGTACTGCTTCCTGATACCGGTGAACGATATTTATCTACAGCACTATTCGCATTTGAAGAATATCCTCTTTAACAAATCAAATACAATATTCTACCGTATTGACAATTCCCGCACGGAGCGCATAACGAATTGCTTCGTGCGCATTGTTTACTTCCAGTTTCCGGAAAATATTCTTACGATGGGTCGCCACCGTATATACACTCAGAAAACGCTCTGCTGCAATCTCTTTTGTACTCTTCCCCAAGGCCATAGCACGTAGAATCTCTTTCTCCGTTTGCGTCAGTGGGACTATCCTATTTTGCTCCTTTTCTTCTTCACGAAGCAAATCCTTCGCCTTACCACAAACAAACTGACATCCTCCGTTCACATCACACAGACATTGATTCACTTCCGCCAACGGCGCATCCTTCATCAACACATGAAATGACGAGCCCGCAAGCAGCATTCTACGCACAAAATCACGCCCCAACTGGTCACTAAACAATACAAAGTCAGCCTTCGGAAAACGCTCATGCAATACCAGCAACTGTTCCACCGAACAATCAAGCAAGGTATAATCCAGCACCACACATGCTTCAGGATACTCAGCCAACGATTCCGCCAAGGACTTCCAATCCAAAGCTTCCACATAAGCACATACCGGATACAATCCGGCAGCAATAGCCTTCATACCATAACGAGTCACATCTTGGTTATCTGCCAGAATTAATGTTTGCATATAAGTTAAAAAAAGAAAGCTCCGCAAAATTGCGAAGCTTGAAGTGGGCGTTGACGGATTCGAACCGCCGACCCTCTGCTTGTAAGGCAGATGCTCTGAACCAGCTGAGCTAAACGTCCGATAGTCTCGTTCTCAATTGCGGTTGCAAAGGTACAACTAAATTTGTAATCTGCAAACTTTTGAGTCGTTTTTTTATCAAAAAGTGAAAAAAGAGCACACCGAAGGAGGTAAAAATCCATCCAGCAAGGAAAATTCGCAAGAAAGAACCCACACAAATCAAATTATTGTACGTAACTTTGCAAGGCTAAAATGAAGGAAAAACAAATGGAAGAAACGTTTGCAAAATACATCAATGTCAACGGAGAACTGATGGACTTATCCCATCCTCAGGTGATGGGCATCCTCAATGTAACCCCCGATTCTTTTTATGCTGACAGCCGTAAACAAGCGGAAGAAGATATTATCAATCGGGTACATCAGATTATAGAGGAGGGAGGCCGCATTATTGACATTGGCGCCTATTCTTCACGCGCAGATGCCGAAGATGTATCTCCAGAAGAAGAAATGCAACGACTAAAACACGGTTTACAAGTTATCCGAAGAGAGTTCCCTGATGCCATTGTTTCTGTCGACACCTTCCGTGCCGACGTAGCCCGAATGTGCGTAGAAGAATACGGTACGGCAATCATCAATGACATTTCTGCCGGCGACTTGGATGCAAACATGTTTTCCATTGTAGCAAAATTGAAAGTGCCCTACATCATGATGCACATGCAGGGAAATCCACAAAACATGCAAAAGAATCCGCATTACCAGCATCCGGTTAAAGAAATCATCCTTTATTTTGCTGAAAAAATCGAGAAACTCCGGGCAGCAGGCGTAAAAGACCTTATTATAGATCCGGGATTTGGTTTCGGAAAAACCCTGGAGCATAATTATGACATACTGAATAAACTGGAAGAGTTCTCCATATTCCAACTTCCGATACTTGTAGGAGTATCACGCAAATCGATGATTTATAAATTATTGGGAGGGGGACCTAAAAATGCCCTAAACGGAACAACTGCCGTACACGCCATTGCCTTGATGAAAGGTGCCAACCTGCTCAGGGTACATGATGTAAAAGCAGCCGTAGAAACCGTCCGGATTTTCAATGCCCTGCAAAACCAATGATTTAAAACACGAACTTCAACATACTTTTAATTATGCCTTTCGACATCTACATACTCAGTTTCAAAGATATACTCGACATTCTGCTGGTAGCCTTTCTGTTATACAAGTCCTACAAGCTGATGAAGTCGTCGGGCTCCATTAATATCTTCATCGGCATCCTGGTATTCATTATCATCTGGGTAATCGTGTCACAGGTACTCCAGATGAGACTATTAGGTTCCATTTTCGACAAACTGGTGAGTGTAGGAGTTATCGCACTTATTGTCTTGTTCCAGGACGAGATACGTCATTTCCTATTGTCGTTGGGTTCCAGACACCGCAGCAACAGCCTGTTCCGTTTCCTGAAAGGCAACAAAAAAACGGACACAGAAAAAGAAGACATCATGCCCATTGTGATGGCCTGCCTGAATATGAGTAAAGGAAAGGTAGGAGCACTGATTGTGATAGAAAAGGATTTTCCGTTGGATGACATTGTCCGTACAGGCGACCTGATTGATGCCAATATCAACCAGCGTCTCATTGAAAATATCTTCTTCAAGAACAGCCCGTTGCACGATGGAGCCATGATTATCAGTCACAAACGGATAAAAGCAGCCGGATGCATCCTTCCGGTTTCACACAACCTGGAAATCCCTAAAGAATTAGGACTTCGCCATCGCGCTGCCTTAGGTGTATCACAGGAAACCGATGCCATGGCCATTATTGTATCCGAAGAAACTGGCGGCATTTCCATTGCCTACCACGGACAGTTCCATTTGAAGTTAACGGCAGAAGAACTGGAACGTATGCTGACGGCAGACAACCGAATGTAACTTCAATCCAGCATCAGATTCATATAAGGAGACTTTCCGTCAAACAACAATCGGGTAAGTTCATCGATAGAAACCACTTGATAAGTCCGCTCTTTCAATTCACCTCTGGAATATATCCCTCCTTCCAAGTTATGCCAACCGTTATTTTGCGGAAGAGCCTCATCTCCTTCTACTTTAAAATAATGGTTTCCAGTCCATATTCCTGCCAACAATCTGAACAATGCTTCTACATGAATGATTCTTGCCATCCCCAACTCATAAGGCTGACTCTCGGAGCAAGAATCGCATTCCAACTCCATTACACCGTAATGAGAAGACAACCCACGCAGCATAGCGTGTTCAACGGTCTTATCCCTGCATACCACTTCCTTGATTATCAGTTTTTCCTCATCCGGCAAACAGAAGCAAAGTCCTTGCAGCTCACCTTCCTCTACAGCTCCCCACAACTGACCTCCCGACAAAAGTAAATCCGCCAATATGATGTGGAAATCTTCCCAATTATGCTGTATGCGGTTTTCACAATCAGCCTGAAAATGGTCATAAAAACGGAAAGCAGCCCCGCACAAAGTACTTTCAGGGGAGATTTCAACCAATTTCCACCGATTGAAAAAGTTTCCAACAGGCAAACAAGAAGCTGTTAATAACTTTTTTCTCCGTTGAAAACAAAGAGTATACCCCGAACGAGCATAGTAACCTTTCAACCACTCTTCCGCAGGTATCAAAGTGGAGAACAGAACCCCTTCCCGAAACATACTCTGATGAGCCTGGGCCAGCAACTTCCGCATCACTCCCCGCTCTCGATATGCCGGATGCGTACAAGCGCCCGAAATATAAGCAACCGGCACACTCATGCCTTCATACGTCAACCGATACGGAATACGTTGCAAAGCAGCTATTACCTGCCCGTCCGATTCCATATACTCATTCAGGGAATCAGCATAGCGGCAACCGAAATAAAGATCCATGAACGCTTCCGAGTCATGAAAACAAGTTGCCCATAACCTTCTGACCTGCTCTTTCACACTCATTTCAACTCCGCCATGTATTTTTCAAGAATCACTTCCGGCTGATAAGAAAGCTTGGCTTTCCGGAGCCCTTCCAATCCCAAGTCTTCCTCCCGGTTGATATAGATGTACTGTGAAGGAATATGATTGGCAAACTCATAATTAATCATGGCATACGCTCCCTCTACAGCCGTATTGGCTTTTTCCACACACGTATCGAAAGTCGTTTGGTTGATGGGGGCCCCAAAAGTAAAAGCCACAATCTCATCCTCCACATAAAGCACTCCTCCAATCACATCCAATTGCTCCAAATGCTGCAAAGCAGCCGTCATGGAGCGACGTTCGCTCTCCAAAGCCTGATTCTCCGCACAATTATTCGCCCGACACCACTGAGTTTCCAGCTCCAAACATGCGGGAGTCAAGTCGGAAGTCAAAGGTTTATATGTATAATTCGGATAATTACTCCTGAACTTATTCAGATGATTTCGTTTAGGCTGAAACTTTTTTCCTTTCAATGTGGACAAGTCGGAACGCAGATAAATGTAATCAGCGTAATCCCGGTCGGATACAAAATTAAACCGATCCGGGAAAGCATTTTCCAGCTCTGCACGCATATTGACACATACACCTAGCAAACGGAAAGGAGCGCCTTGACTTTTTGCATCTTCCATCAACACCTCAATCACCGGACGAATATCACTTCCTTCACCTACAGGCATCATATAGGCCAGCTGTCCGTCTACATAGAAACGAAACAGCAAAAAGCCATTCATTTCTGCAATCTCCGTCTGATACAGGAAACGCCAGCTGTACAGATTCACAAACGACAAATCACAATTACGCCGTGGACTGCACAACGTATATTTCTGTACAGTTTCCTTATCACTCAGGTCTATCGGTTTAAATGCTATCATATAGGTGTTTCTTTTTGTTTCGAACAAATACTTACATCTGAAAAAAATAACAAATCAGCCGGTCATTCAGTTCATTCCGTACAAGAGCAAAATCTTAATACAATCCTAAGATATGCAAAATTGTAGGCGAAAGCAAAGCGGTAAGAATTCCGTTCAAGGTCAGTCCCAGACTTGCGTATGCACCATACTTGCCACTCACTTCCATGGCACGTGAAGTACCGACTGCATGGCCGGCTGTCCCCATGGACAATCCCTGTGCAATCGGGCTAGCTACACGCCCTACCTGAAGCAGTTTAAATCCGCAGATAGCTCCAAACAATCCGACCACAATAACCACAGCAGCCGTCAGTGAAGGAATCCCTCCTACCGCATTCGATACCTCCATGGCAATCGGAGTAGTCACAGACTTTGGAGCCAATGACATAATCACTTCCGGAGAGGCCCCCATCAATTTGGCAATAATCGTCACCGAAACCAGCCCGACCACACAACCGGCCAACTGCGAAATCAGAATCGGCATCAGCTGTTTCTTTATCATGCGCAACTGCAGGTACAAAGGCACCCCCAATGCCACGACGGCCGGCTTCAACCAAAATTCTACCAACGAACCAGCCTCAGAGTAAGTCTCATAAGAAACTCCCGTGAACTGAAGAAAACAAATCAACATGGCTATTGCCACAAGGATCGGATTCAACAGCACCCATCCAGTTTTTTTCTGCAACAATTTTGACAAAAAGAAAAAGCCAAACGTAATGGCCAGCAGAAAAAATTTATTTTCGAAAAAATCCATACTTACGAACTAATTGATGTACCCAACCTGTTACTACTAAAACCAAAATCGTGCTGACCAGCGTCGCAATTACAATCGGCCAGAACTGCGCCGTAATCACATCGAAATAGAGCATCAACGCCACTCCTGACGGCACAAAGAAAAATCCTAAATTTGCTACCAGAAAATTTGTAAGCCCCTGCACCCACTCCAGTTTTATCCAGCCCAGCTGAAGAAACAAAGTCAGCAACAGCATACCAATGATGCTCGAAGGAAGCTTAATACCCGTCAAATAAACAATCAGTTCACCTAACGCCAGACATCCAAAAAGAATAGAACACTGTCGAATCATAATACCTTTTATTTTATCTTAAAAACCGGTGCAAAAATACATAATCAGAAAAAACAATCTCCTTCTAAGCCGCTTTTTATTCAAATCTACAAGAGATGGAAAGGTTTTTGCATACTTTAAAGCAAAAAAAAACGCTTTTTGCAAACTAGATATTACAAAAATACCTATTTTTGCAAGTGGAAAACAAAAAGCTCGTTACCGCACACAACAAGCATTTACAATTTAACATATAAATCATGGATTTAATCAGTGAAATCGTTAAGCGCGCTAAAGCAAACAAACAGCGCATCGTGCTTCCGGAAGGAACAGAAGAACGTACTTTGAAAGCTGCCAATCAGATATTGACAGACGGTGTAGCAGACCTTATTTTGTTGGGTAACCCCGATGAAATCATGAACCTGGCCAAAGAATGGGGATTGGGTAATATCCACAAAGCTACCATCATTGACCCAGAAAACAATCCTAAACAAGAAGAATATGCACAGCTGCTGTGCGAACTTCGTAAGAAAAAAGGAATGACCATCGAAGAAGCTCGCAAACTTGTGCTGAATCCTTTGTACTTGGGCTGTCTGATTATCAAGGCTGGCGACGCAGACGGACAATTGGCAGGTGCACGCAATACAACCGGTGATGTACTTCGTCCTGCATTGCAGATTATCAAGACTGCTCCGGGCATCACTTGCGTTTCAGGTGCTATGCTGATGCTGACACACGCTCCTGAATGCGGAGACAACGGTGTATTGGTAATGGGCGACGTAGCTGTAACTCCTGTACCTGATGCCAACCAGCTGGCACAAATCGCTATCTGTACTGCTCAGACTGCAAAAGCAGTGGCAGGCATCGACCCGCGTGTAGCTATGCTGAGCTTCTCTACCAAAGGTTCTGCAAAACACGAAGTAGTAGATAAAGTGGTAGAAGCATTGAAAATTGCAAAAGAATTAGACCCGACATTGAAGATTGACGGTGAACTGCAGGCAGATGCTGCACTGGTTCCAAGAGTAGGTGCAAGCAAAGCTCCGGGTTCTGAAATCGCCGGAAAAGCTAACGTATTGGTTGTACCTTGCCTGGAAGTAGGAAACATCTCTTACAAGCTGGTTGAACGTCTGGGCCACGCTACTGCCGTAGGACCTATCCTGCAGGGTATCGCTCGTCCGGTAAACGACTTGTCACGCGGATGTAGCATCGACGACGTATACAAGATGATTGCCATCACTGCCAATCAGGCTATCGCTGCCAAGGCACAGTAATCATCCGACTCCGATAATTTATTTCCATAATGCCACTCACTTTTCTTGCAGAGTGGCATTATAGTTTTCCTCATTACAAAAAACTATTTAATAAGATATGAAAGTATTAGTACTCAACTGCGGTAGCTCTTCAATCAAATACAAATTGTTTGAAATGACTACAAAAGAAGTCCTCGCTCAAGGAGGTATTGAAAAAATCGGTCTTCCGGGTTCTTTCCTGAAACTGACTTTGCCTAACGGTGAAAAGAAAGTGATTGAAAAAGACGTACCTGAACATACTACTGGTGTACAGTTCATTTTCGATACTTTGACCAATGCTGAATATGGAGCAGTAAGCAACCTGCACGAAATCAAAGCAGTAGGTCACCGTGTATTGCACGGAGGAACCAAGTTCAGCGGTTCCGTACTGATTGACGATGCCGTAATTGCAGCTGTAGAAGAATGCTGCGACCTGGGCCCGCTTCACAACCCAGCCAACCTGAAAGGTATCTATGCCGTACAGAAACTTCTGCCGGAAGTACCACAGGTAGCCGTATTCGATACTGCATTCCACCAGACTATGCCGGACTACGCTTACCTGTATCCGATACCTTATTCATATTTCGAAAAATACGGTATCCGTCGCTACGGTTTCCACGGAACTTCTCACCGCTACGTATCAAAGCGTGTATGTGAATTCCTGAACATCCCGCAGGAAGGCAGCCGTATCATTACTTGCCATATCGGTAACGGTGGTTCAATCGCAGCCGTAAAAGACGGAAAATGTATCGATACAACCATGGGACTTACTCCGCTGGAAGGTTTGATGATGGGAACTCGCTGCGGTGATATCGACGGTGGTGCCATCACTTACATCATGAAGAAAGAAGGCCTGACTCCAGACGAAATGTCTACCTTGCTGAACAAGAAGAGTGGTGTACTGGGTATGTTCGAAAAATCAAGCGACATGCGCGAGCTGGAAGATGCAGTAGCCAGAGGTGAAGAACGTGCTATCCTGACAGAAAATATGTATTTCTACCGCATTACTAAATACATTGGCGCATACGCTGCTGCCATGGGAGGCGTTGACGTAATCCTGTTCACTGGTGGTGTAGGCGAAAATCAGGCTACAGCCCGTGCAGGTGTCTGCAAGACACTGGGCTTCCTAGGTGTAGAAATCGACCCGGAAAGAAATAAAGTACGTAGCAAAGAAGCCATCATCTCTACTGACAATTCAAAAGTAAAAGTTGTGGTTATTCCTACAGACGAAGAATTAATGATTGCTACTGATACTACAGAAATCCTGAACAACAAATAATCGCAGGAATCCTAAAAGAGTTAAAAGAGGATACCTCCTGAAAAGGAATTCACTATCTTTGCGCAAGAAACAAAGGCAAAGAAAGATTCCTTCAGGAAGTATCCTCTTTCTTTTTGCCCACGTATTCTAACTATAAACGAAAAACCTTCTATTATGAGCAAAAAGATTGTAACATTTGGAGAAATCATGCTCCGTCTTACCACTCCCGATAACTTGCGCATCCAGCAAAGCCATGACTTTCTGGTTAATTATGGAGGAAGTGAAGCTAACGTAGCCATTTCCATTGCCAACTTTGGCGGAGAGGTAGAATATATAACCCGATTACCGGACAATGCGCTGGGAGAGACTTGTATCGCAGAACTCCGTTCTCACAATATCGGAACCAAACACATTCTTTTCGGCGGACACCGCTTAGGAACCTATTATATGGAGAAAGCAGCCGCTATGCGTAACTCCAACGTCATATACGACCGCGAGAATTCCTCGTTCTCTGAGCTGAAACCTGGAATGATTAACTGGCGCGAAATTTTCAAAGACGCATCCATCTTCCACTGGTCGGGTATTGATGCCGCACTGACTCCCGGATTGGCTGAAGTGTGCAAGGAAGCCATTGACATAGCCAAGGAAATGGGACTGACTATCTCATACGACATCAACTACCGGAAAAACTTGTGGAACTATGGAAAAACAGCTCAGGAAGTATTACGTCCGCTCATGACCAGCAGTGACATCATGTTTGGAAGTGAAGGTGAATACGCTCTTGTCACCGGAGTTCCGGCTCCTGGCTTCAAGGCCACCCGAAGCGGTGAAAAATACGATACCGCAGCGTATGAGAAGTTCTGTAAGGAAATCAGCCAGCAGATTCCAAACTGCAAATACATCTATATTGCCCTGCGCAATGTGATGAGTTCAGAACACCACACATTTGCAGGAGTGCTTTATGCACAAGGAGAAATGAAATACACTCGTGTATTCGACATCGACAATGTGATTGACTGCGTGGGAGTAGGCGATGCATTCTGCGGTGCCATGCTTTATGCACAGAACGCATACGAGGACAACCAGAAACGTGTGGATTTCTCTACGGCTGCTTCCGTACTGAAGAATACAATTGCCGGTGACTATAACATGGTGAAAGTATCTGAGGTAGAAGGGCTGCTCGCCCGTCAGGAAAGTGGAGAAGTTGCTCGATAACAATAACTCTATAATAATTCAGGCGTTGAAGAAAATATATAATCTTCAACGCCTGAATTTTTTCTTATCCCTTTCAAAACAGTATCACACCGAAGTCTCCCCTTCAATATACTGTTCCAAAAACATATTTTCACCATCAAAAACCGCATACGAGAACTCGGTAATCCAGTCGCCCAGAATCATCATACGCGATGTACGGCTTAACATTAAATCCAACATAATGTGACGATGACCGTAAATAAAGTAATTAATGTCCGGATGACTCTTTAAATACTCCTTAGAGAATAGTACCAGCGGTTCCTTATCTTCTCCCATATAGTCAGGCTCACGTCCACCCTCCCTTTTCAGGCGACTATGTTTGGCCCATTCCAGTCCAAACTCCACGCTCCATCGCGGATGAAGCATCGAAAACAGACGCTGCAAAGTCTTGCTGTGAAACATTGTGCGCAACAACTTGAATTTTGGGTCATTATCGCCCAGTCCGTCACCATGTCCTAAGAAAAACTCTTTTCCGTAAATCTCACAGGTCAGTGGTTCACGGTGCAGAATGACACCGCATTCCTTTTCCAGATAGTCTCCGCACCAGATATCATGGTTACCGATAAAAAAATGTACTTCCACTCCCAAATCGGTCAGTTCCGAGATTTTCCCCAAGAAACGCGTATACCCCTTGGGAACCACCAACTTGAACTCATACCAGAAATCGAACATGTCGCCCAACAAGTAGACGGCTGCTGCCCGATGCTTGATACTGTCCAAAAAGTTCACCAGCCTGCGCTCCTGCGTACGCCCGTGTGCAATGGCCCTCGAACCCAAGTGCGCATCCGAAAGAAAATATACATTCTTCATCGCATCCATAAGTCTCTTTCTACAAAAATCCTAATTCCAGTTTTGCCTCCTCGGTCATCATATCCTTGTCCCATTCCGGTTCAAAGACCAGATTGACCGTAGCAGCAGTCACTCCTTCCACCGATTCTACTTTCTGACGCACATCTTCCATAATGAAATCAGCAGCCGGACAGTTCGGAGCAGTCAAAGTCATGTCGATGGTCAATTCTCCGCTTTCCTGAAGGTCTATCTTATAAATCAAGCCCAGGTCGTACACGTTTACCGGTATTTCCGGATCGTACACGGTCTTCAACATATCTATGATTTTTTCCTCAATCTTCAACTTCGTTTCGTTGTCCATAATCTTTAATCTTTCAATCTTTATTCTTTCCGCAAACTTAGGGAAAAATCTCCATTTTTTCACCTTCGGCCGATAAAAAAAGAGATTAAAGGCGCCCTTCATCCCCGTAACTGTAATAATCACCGTCCGAAACTACCACATGATCCAGCAGACGAATGTTCATAGTACGTGCTGCCTCCAGCAACGCATGAGTCAGACGATCGTCATCCTGACTAGGATGAATATTTCCCGAGGGATGGTTATGACAAAGAATCATGGAAGTGGCCCGTTTCAAGAGTGCCTCACGCAAAATACAACGCACATCAACCTGTGTGGAGGCCAGTCCTCCCCGACTGATTTTGACTGTATCAATCACTTTTGCAGCCTGATTCAGCAACATCACCCAACATTCTTCTACCGGCAAGTCGCACATCAGGGGATGAAAAAAGGCATACACATCTTGTGAGCTGGTAATTTTCTTCCGCTCAGACGGTTCCTCCTCTCTTCTGCGCTTCCCTAGTTCAGAAGCAGCCAAAATGGTCACAGCCTTTGCCGGACCAATTCCTTTATAGCGACAAAGGTCGTCTACTGTATATTTTCCTAATTCGCTCAAACGGTTGTGACAGTCATCTAGTACTTTCCGCATCAGTTCTACCGCCGTCTCTTCTGTATTGCCGGAACCTATCAGGATGGCCAGCAACTCTGCATTGCTTAAAGCAGCCGGACCGTGCAGCATCATTTTCTCCCGCGGACGGTCTTCTTCCGCCCACTGGGTAATGTTCAGTTTTTCGTTCATGTATCAATTTTTATCTTAAAATACCGACGAACTACCGAACCCCTATTGAGAGCAATTTATTATTTATAGAACGTTTTTTCGAAAGCAGAGAAAGACTTTCCACCACATACACAACGCCTCCACCACGCCCGCAAAAAGCCGGAACCGTAGCCCGTCAATTGTATAAACGCAGCAATGACAGAAAGTCCACCGATTTTTACACTTTTATTGCAAATAGAAGCATCCATAAAAATAATAATGGCAAACAAAGCTAGCAAGAGTAGACTCCACGGACAGATAAGAGCAGCCAGCAATACCAGTACGACTCCTACCGTAAATACAGCAGGAAGCAAATGTACCACCTTCAAAGATTCAGGGTATTTTTTATACAAATCAATGCGTGCGATACCGGAATTGTGCACTTGCTTGAAGAATTTTTTCAAATCTGTACGACGTTTATGCCATACCCAGGCTTCCGGGAACAAACGACAACGGTAACCTCCCTTAAAGATACGGATACTGAAATCAATGTCTTCGCCAAAACGCATGGCAGAGAACCCTCCCAATGCTTTGTACACCTCGGCACGGACTCCCATATTGAAACTACGGGGATAGAATTTATCCATTTTCTTCTTGCCGCCTCGTATACCTCCGGTGGTAAAAAAAGAAGTCATGGCATAATTAATGGCCTTCTGTACATCCGAAAAAGAATCATGGGCACGATCAGGACCTCCAAACGCATCTGCCGGTTCCCGCTGGAGTTCTGCCTCCACCGCAGCCAGATAGGTTTCGGGCAGGATACAATCAGAATCCAGAATCAGCAGATACTCTCCGCGACTGCGCTCTGCCGCATAGTTGCGTGTCTGTCCGGGTCCCGAATTCGGTTTCTCAAAATAGTGCACATCCAACGCTTCTGCATACTTGTCCACCACCTGCTTGCATGGAATGGCAGAACCGTCTTCCACGACCACCACTTCAAAGTTTCGATATGTCTGACTGCACAGACTCTGCAACAACTCATCCACTTCATCCGGGCGGTTGTACACCGGAATCACCACAGAATACTTCGGATTCATCTCTTGTCCTCCTTTAATCTTTTTCAATTAATACTGTAGCATAGGCCGATATACCTTCCTCACGTCCGGTAAATCCTAATTTTTCCGTAGTGGTAGCCTTGATGGATACATCATCCACATCTACTTCCATCACCCGTGCCAGCACTTCCTGCATCTCCGGAATAAACTTTTTCAATTTCGGACGTTCGGCACATACCGTGGCATCCACATTACCTACCCGATACCCTTTTCCGGCAATCAGTTTTACGGTCTTTTCCAACAGAATCTTGCTATCAATATTCTTGAAGTCAGCTGAATTGTCCGGAAAATGATAACCAATGTCGCGCATGTTGGCAGCTCCCAACAAGGCATCGCAAATGGCATGAATCAACACATCGGCATCCGAGTGTCCCAGCAAACCCATTTCGTGTTCCAGGCGGATACCGCCCAGCCAAAGTTCACGCCCTGCCACCAGTCTGTGCACGTCGAATCCAAATCCTACTCTTATCTTCATCGTATGTAAAAATCAAGAAGTTTTTCATTTTCCAAAAATCCCTCCAGGTGGTTACCTATCTGCACGGGGCCTACTCCCACCGGTGTACCGGTGAACAACAAGTCACCGATTTTCAACGTGCAGAAACGGCTCACGTAAGCAATAATCTGGTCTACAGAAAATAACATATCAGCTGTATTACCCTGCTGCACCGTTTTTCCGTCAATATCCAGATGGAAATTCACCTTCTGTATGTCGCCCAGCTTTTCCACCGGAACCCAGTCACCGATGGCAGCCGAACTGTCAAATCCCTTGCACAGTTCCCAAGGCTTTCCTTCGGCACGGAACTTACGCTGCAAGTCACGGGCGGTAAAGTCGATACCTACCGTCACGGCATCGTAATAGCGATGAGCAAAACGTTCGGAAATATTTTTTCCCAGGCGGCAGATACGCACCACCATTTCCGTCTCGTAATCCACCTGTTCACAAAAGTCAGGAATAAAAAAAGGCTTGCTGTCTTTCAGCAAGGCAGAATCCGGTTTCATAAAAATAACCGGCTCCTGGGGCAAGGCTTCTCCTGCATGCAGTTCATGGCAATGCAGGCTATAGTTCATGCCTATAGCAATAATTTTCATGGAGTTATTTCTTTATAATTTCATTCAAACGGTTGAACATCACTGCCAGATGTGCATACAGTGACGTATTTTGCACGACAATCGTTTCCGGCACACGGATACGGAAGGGGGTAAAGTTCCACACTGCCTGAATACCTCCGGCCACCATCTTGTCTGTAATATCCTGCGCAATATTGATAGGCACGGTCAACACACCGATTTTCACTCCGTCCTTTGCGCGTCGCTCTTCAAACTCATCGGTATGATAAATCGGAATTCCCTCTACGGTCGTCCCTACCAGATTCGGGTTAATGTCGAATGCTCCCACTATCTGCAGTCCGAAATGTGACAGGCCGGAGTCTCTAAGCAAAGCTCCTCCCAAACTTCCTACACCAAACAGATACGCTTTATGCAGATTCGTAAAACCCAAAAAATCCTCCAGCACCCGGATTAGCAAGTCCACTTCATACCCCACCCTCGTGCGTCCGGAAATATCCACACACGACAAGTCTTTGGCTATCTGTGAGGCATCAATATTTATTTGTCTGGAAATCTGTGTAGAAGATACATACTTTTCCCCTTTCTCTTTCATCAGCTTTGCATTCGAAAGATACCACGGGAGTCTGCGTAAAGTAGGCTCAGGAATCTTGTCCGTCATTTTACGACTTCGTACCGCCATTCGGAGTGTGTTCAATTAATCAATAATGCAAAATTAAACTATTTCTTGTAAACCCTGAACACGATTCCTGAAAAATGTCATACCTTTGAAGTAGATTAAATTAAATTCACATGAAAAAGAATGACTGGAAAGATCGCCTGAACATTGTATATTCCACTAACCCAGACTTCAGCTATCAGCTTGATGAGGAGAAAGAGCCGGCAACTGTCGACCCGAAACAACAGAAACTAAGGGTCAGTATTGAGAAAAAAGGACGAGGCGGAAAGACCGTTACCGTCATTACCGGCTTTATCGGTTCGGAAGATGATTTAAAAGAACTGGGAAGAATGCTCAAGACCAAATGTGGTGTAGGAGGTGCCGTGAAAGACGGTGAAATTCTCATTCAGGGAGAGTTCAAACAACGCATAATCGACCTGCTGAAAGCAGAGGGATACAGCCAGACAAAATAGGCTAGGAAAAATGCAAGTACGTTTGGGTGTAAACGCCCTTACGTTTAAAATAAAACGTCAAAGAGTTTTAAACAAAACGTCCTTGTGTTTGAAACAGAACACAAGGACGTTTTTAGTTTATCATAAATCGACTGAAAAACAAGCGAGTAAAACCCGGAGAACGAGGACTGTTATCTATAGTTGAATAAAGCTACTTTGCAGCGCTTTTTTATACTTACTGGAAATAGGCAATCTCTCTCCATTAAACGGCGGATACATAATGCACTCATCTCCGTCTATCATCGCAAGATGTTGAATATTAATAATGTAAGATTTATGTATTTGCACAAACTGAGAAGAAAATCCTAAGATATTCATGGCATTGATAGAAGAACGCATAGCCAGCAATTTCTGGATAAATAAAAAGACCTCCCAGCATCTGCGCGAAGCATTAAATTTAAAATATCCTATTTCTGAAAGACGCAATACACGGATTTCCCCTGTAGGCAGCTGAATAGAAAACGTACCTTTACCGCTCTCCCCTTCTATACCACGCATAGCATTCACGATATTTACCTCTCCTTTTTTTTCTATTTTTGCCTGTACAAAACGATTTATAATTAAATCAAGTTCCTTCATTTCGAAAGGCTTCAGCAAAAAATCAAAAGCGGCACTCCGTATCGCTTCCAACATATATTGAGGATAAGCAGTATAAAAAACTACTTTCATATCCCACATAATCACGTCATGGAGCTTATTGACAATCTCATATCCGGGAAGCCCCGGCAATTCCACGTCAATAAAAAGCAAATCAGGATGTAAACTCTGAATGAGAGCTAATGCTCCGGAACCTCCAGGCAGACACCCTACAACTTGAAACAGATTATATGACGCAAGGCTTTTTTCCAATAACTCCCTATCTTTATCTGAATCCTCTATAATAAATATTTTATATGCCTTTTGCTCCATTAAAACTGATTTTTTAAAACTCACACAAATGTAGAAAACAATACCAAACAATCCAACTTCCCTACTTCTGAAGCAAAGCCTCCGATGTATTTATTTCGTCACATTATTCAGGATTATTCGTATTTTATGCACTAAATTAAACACCTAAATCAATATTTGTTATATCGTCCATAAAAATTTGTATTTTTGTCCATAAAACATTAATGTATCTTCTAAATTATGAAAAGCATCATTTACTTACTGTGTGCCTGCTGGATAGCTTGCTTACTCAGCACCGGATGCAAGCATTCCACAGACTATGAAAAATCACCATCCGTCCAGCTCACTACACTGATACAAGATTCAATCATCAGATACAAGCCTCAAGAAGCTGAAATGTTACTGGCAAAAGCCAAGCAACAGGCACAAGACAGTACAGAATATTATTATGCAGAAGCCGTGCATTCTTCTTTGCTTATGACCAGACAACAAGAAGATTCTGCATTCTATTATATAAACAGATGCGAAAAGTTCTGTCTTAGCCTTCCTAAATTATTACCGATTCATTACCTCACTCTTGGAATAGCAGAAAACAACAAAGCCTCTTTACTGGAAAACTCCAATCATCCTTTATCTGCCAAAACAGCTTATGAAAAAGCTATCCAATATTACCAAAGAGGGAATATGCATAAAAGACTCCCCAATGTCTATAACAATCTAGGCTATGTATACTATACACTAAATGATCTTCCCATGCAAGCTTATTGCTACAAAAAAGCTCTCTTCATATGCGATTCGCTATCCTTGCCTCAGATTTACAGGGACAACAGTTACTTTATGCTGGCATTCTGTTATGTACAACTGAAAAATTATCCACAAGCCCATTATTATCTTAATAAGGTCTATCCGCAAATTAATGACATGCCGTTATATAACCGGTATTTTCTGCTAAACACTTTCGTCAATTTCTATTACTACCAAAAAAAGTATGAAGAATCATGGAGCTATCTGATGAAGATTTTTGATGAAGTAGCACAGCACCAGAATGATATGCCCTCAGAATATGCCACATTAGAAGCAAACTATGCAGACCTATCTATCAAGCTAAACAAAGATTTGAATAAAGCCAAAGATTATCTGCAAAAAGCTAAGGCCTATTTCCAAAGTACAAAAGTGGCAATTAGCATTTACTATATCATGACCATGGAACTGGAACTTGCATTAAAGCAAAATGACTTACAAACAGCAGCTAGCTTAGTTCAACAAATTTCACATGACAGCACCGTAAATGTACCTATCAACTACCAACAAAGACGAAACGATGTACTAACTGAATATTATAAACGTACCGGAAATTACTCCAAAGCCCTGGCCATATTAGCAGCCCAGCTACCGATAGAGGATTCCATCCGAAGCGAAGAACACAACAACTATGTGGCAGAACTCGATTTACGGTATAAAAATGATACGACCCATCTCAAAAACCGCATAACAATAACCAATCAGAAAAATGAAATAAAAACACTCCAGCTGGAAATAGCTTTGGGCGTTATTCTCATTTTAGGGCTTGTCGTGTGTTTTATCGAGTACAAAAGACGAGTCAAAAAGAACCAACAACAAGAATTTAAACAGCATATATACGAAATCAGTAAACTGAAAATGCAAAATATCAGAGAAAAAATTTCACCTCACTTCCTCTTCAATGTGCTGAACAATGAAATAAATCAACACCCGGAATCTACCTCCGAACATCAACGGCTGATACGGCTCACCCGTCTGTTACGTAAGGGACTGGATTTATCCAACCGTTTTGCGATTCCCCTTTCGGAGGAACTTGATTTCGTATCCAACTATGTAGCGTTATTACAGGACACAGGCAAGCAATTCACATTCAGTTTGCATAAAAACGGAAATGTAGACGATCTGCAAATCCCCTCCATGATGATACAAATCCCTGTTGAAAATGCAATCAAACATGGATTTGCCAACCTAAATCAAACAGGGCATATTGACTTGATTATAGAAGAAGCCTGTCGGGGAGTCACCATCCACATTAACAACAACGGACACAAATATTCTCCATTTGCTCCATCCAACAACAAACTGGAAAGCACTGGCACCGGTCTCAGAATCATTTATCAAAGTATACAATTACTGAACACCCACAACAAAGAAAAAATTACTTTCCAGATACTGCCCGGACAAGAAGAAGGAACTGCCATCAGTATCTTCATACCTTATCAGTACTCCTATGAATGGCAATAAAATACGTTTCATACGAAGAATATAGCAGGATATGCTCTATTTGCCCGCTCTCATACAGAAAAGAGATTTCACCGGTTTGTCCTCCCACGAATATTTCGGGATATTTGTGGCATAATATCATTAAATTTCAAAGTTATGAGAGTTTTAAAATTAACGAGCACACTCATGTTGCTCATGCTAATCCTGATTGGTGTTTCCTCATGCAGTAACGAGGATGAAAACATCGGAAACATTCCTTCCCAGCTTATCAAGACCTGGTATATGGGAGAAGGTACTTACATTACATTCAATGCGGATGGAACTGGAGTCTACACAGAAACAGACGAGATTTCCACCGCAAAACTGATGCGTAGGACAGGCACACGCACCACAGACACGTATTCGTTCACTTATTCGTATGAAGAATCGACTCAGACGCTCACGATTCATATCGACGGAGATGTCATGCGATGGACCATTGTCACACTGACCGACGATACACTGAAAATAAAAGATGAAGAAGGAGAATTGATAACCTTGAAAAAAGATGCTACTTCAGAACCGGATATTGACATTACCCTGCTATACAATACCTGGATTTCGGAAACACAAGATATCTATACCTTCAATAATGATGGTAACGGAACTTACAAGGCTAAAGAAGAAACATCAGCAAACGATATCACCTATGAATATGATGAAGCCAACAAACAGCTTACACTCCATCGCGTAAATGGTAAAGTAGTAAGATGGACTATTCTTTCATTAACCAATGACACGCTGAAAGTAAAAGATAACGATGGGCAGGAACTTACGCTAACGGTATACACAAACACGGCTTGGATAGAACTTCTTTACGGGAAATGGGGATTTTTAGGAAAACCATCAATAGAGTTCACAAACAAAGAAGGCAACAGATTGTGCACTGTTTATGAAGGAGAAGAAGCGCCCTATACAGTAGCATTCAAGTATGATGCCTATAACCGTATCTATTTCTTTGAAAATGAAAGCTGGAGCGGTGGATTCTGGCAGGTAAAACAAGTAACCCAAGATATACTGTCCATAGATGTTTTTAGCTCAGACGGAGAAAATCTTACTAAAGAAAGTTCTATGACACTGTTCCGTATACCAGAACCTGATGAACTCGTAGTAGGCGATGACTCTCTTTTATATGGTGACGAATGGACCAGTTTTAGCTATGATGACGGCAGCCCCATTACCCTACAATTCCGACAAAATTTCAGCGACGTAATTTGGACTGAAGGCGGAGATAAGATGACCTTTAATTACACTTATAATTCTGACTCTCATGAACTAGTATTCACTGTTGACGGAGAGACTGAAGCCTTTAAAATAATAAAACTAACCGATCACGTGATGTATCTCGCTATTTATGAAAATGGAGTACTTGCTGATGGAATGGAATTCCGTAAACTATAAACAAAAAAATCCGGAGCTACTTTTTTAGCTCCGGATTTTTTTAATAATATGGTACTTTGTTACTCTACTTGTCCCAACTGATTGCCATATTCCATTTCACCCTGCACGACGAAGAAAATCGCATCTGGGTCAAACGGGCCCATTCCATCCTTGGCAGACTCTTTAACGATGTAGTTCACAATTTCATCCTGATCGATGTTGATATACCCTTCATCGTCCGGCTGTGCATCCAGACAACCACTCGTGGTATAATAATCCACAATCAAATCTAAGATGTAATACAAATCATCGTCCGAGAAAGCCTCTTTCATGTCCTGAGGCAAATAGTTCTTTATGAACTCGATGGTTTTTTCATCGTCCTCATCTTCCAACAAGAAATCGTCTTCCATTCCCATAACTTATCTGTTTTTTTAGTTATTTCAACAAAGCTTCTACCTTTGCCTGCAAAGCAGATTTAGTGGTAGCTCCTACTTGTTTGTCCACAACTTCTCCGTTCTTGATAAACAATACGGTAGGAATGTTGCGCACACCAAACTGTGCAGGAAGGTCTGCATTTTCATCTACATCGCATTTACCGATATTTACCTTATCCTTATACTCTTCTGCCAGTTCTTCGATATATGGAGCAATTTGCTTGCAAGGACCACACCATGTAGCCCAAAAATCCAACACCACTGGTTTACCTTCAGCTACAATAGCTTCAAAGTTGTCATCTTTAATATTCAATGCCATAATTATCTATGTTTTTAAGTTCTCTACGCAAATATATACTAATTTATTTTATAGTCCAACAATGGCTGGTTTTTTAAATAGTTGACCAGCTCCTTCTGTACAGAAATCTTCATCGTACGTGACATCAGGTTTACATACATCTGCCCGTCTTCATCCCGAACCAGGAAATGAAGTTCGGCATTTCCCGGACTGTCTTTCACCAAGGAAGAGAACTCCATGATCAACTGGTCATCAATGGCTGAAAGCGGAGCCGTTACCGTCAGTTTTTCCACCACTCTCTCCTTCACTTCAGGAAGCAGTTCAATACTGTTGATTTTCACTTCCCACTCCTCCTGTTTCCACTGCTTAGGCTGGCACTTTCCTTTCATGAAAAGGAACATACCTTCCATGAAGAAGTTTTTCTTTTCCACCCATTCGTTACCGAAGAAAGCAAATTCGGCCGTACCCGAGTAATCTTCCACTTTTGCAATACCATAGGGCTTTCCCGTCTTGGTATATCCTTCACGTACCCCAGTCACAATTCCTCCCAGCACCAGATCATGGTTCTGCAGCGGAGTCAAGTCGGTCAGTTCGGCCATGTGTACGTTGCACACATTTTCCAGAATCACGGCAAACTCATCCAGCGGGTGGGCCGACAAATAAATTCCTACCAAATCACGTTCTTTATTCAAACGCTCCAAATCGCTCCACGACGGAGCCGGCACAATCTCCGGAGTAGCCACCTCTACCTCATGTTCCCCTCCAAATAGAGAATTAGCAGCCGCTGCCTTATCCAGCTGGTATTTGTTACCGTAACGCACCAGTATATCCGAGAAGGACTCATCTTTTGCGTTCTTTACAAAGAAATCTTCGCGCTTGATACCCGGAAAACTATCGAAACCTCCAGCAAGAGCCAGGTTTTCAATATTCTTACGATTACAAGCCGACAAGTTCACACGTTGTACGAAGTCAAAGATATTTTTGAACTCCCCATTCTTCCGTCTTTCTTCCAGAATACTCTGTACAGCCGACTCTCCGACTCCCTTAATAGCTCCCAATCCGAAACGGATATCACCGTGATAATTGACTGAGAATTTCAGGTTACTTTCGTTCACATCCGGTCCAAGTACCTTTACGCCCATCGACTTACACTCATCCATGAGCTTCGTAATTTCAGTGATGTTCGAAATATTCCGGCTCATCGTAGCCGCCATGTACTCTGACGGATAGTTGGCCTTCAGGTATGCCGTCTGATAAGCCACCCACGAATAGCAAGTAGCATGCGATTTGTTGAACGCGTACGATGCAAATTTTTCCCAGTCGGCCCAGATTTTCTCCAATACCTTAGGGTCATGTCCGTTCTTCTTTCCACCTTCAATAAACTTCGGCTTCATGTGATCCAGCTTGTCACGCAACTTCTTACCCATGGCCTTACGCAAGGCATCCGATTCACCACGCGTAAAGTCGGCCAGCAAGCGCGACAGCAACATCACCTGCTCCTGATATACCGTAATACCATACGTATCCTTCAGGTATTTCTCCATAATCGGAATATCGTACTCAATCGGCTTCCGGCCATGTTTACGGTCGATGAAGTCCGGAATGTAATCCATCGGTCCCGGACGGTAAAGGGCGTTCATGGCAATCAAATCCTCAAACGTACTGGGCTGAAGCTCGCGCAGATACTTCTGCATACCCGCCGATTCAAACTGGAAGGTTCCGATGGTTCGCCCTTCACTATACAAGCGGTAAGTCACAGGGTCATCAATCGGTACTTCATCGATATTCAGTACGATTCCCTTACTCTGACGAATATTTTCAATGGCCTCCTTAATGATGGACAAGGTCTTCAACCCTAGGAAGTCCATCTTAATCAGCCCCGTATCTTCAATTACCGAACCTTCGTACTGGGTAACCAGCATTTTTTCTCCGGTTTCCTTATCGTCTGCCGTACTCACCGGTACCCAGTCGGTAATATCATCACGACAGATAATCGTACCGCAGGCATGTACACCCGTGTTTCGCACGTTACCTTCCAGCATCTTGGCGTATTTAATAGTATCACGCAATACCGGATTCGGAGATACTTCCGCTTCCTGCAGTTCCGGCACATAAGCAATGGCATTCGGTAGATTCAGTTTTTTATCGGGCAGTTTATCCGGAATCAACTTACACAGACGGTCTGATTCCGACAACGGAAGCTTCTGTACACGAGCCACATCCTTGATAGCCAGTTTAGTAGCCATCGTACCATACGTAATGATGTGCGCCACCTTTTCCTGTCCATACTTCTCCGTTACCCAGTTCAGCACGCGACCACGTCCGTCATCATCGAAGTCCACATCAATATCAGGCAAAGAGATACGGTCCGGATTCAAGAAACGCTCGAACAGCAAGTCGTATTGAATCGGGTCAATCTGCGTAATACCCAGGCAGTAAGCTACCGCCGAACCCGCCGCCGAACCACGTCCCGGTCCGACTGACACATCCAACTGATGACGTGCCGCATTGATAAAGTCCTGCACAATCAAGAAGTATCCGGGGAAACCCATGGTCTTCATGATATACAACTCAAACTTAATACGCTCCTGCACCTCCTCCGACAGGTTCTCGCCATAACGTCGTTTGGCCCCGTCGTAGGCCAGTTTTGCCAGATAATCGGCCTCCAGTTTGATACGATACAATTTCTCATATCTGCCCAGACGCTCAATCTTCGCCTTCGCCGCAGCCTCATCCATTACCACGTTGCCGTTCTCATCGCGGGTAAATTCATCAAAGAGGTCTTTTTCCGTAAATTTCTTACGATACTCCTCCTCCGTACCGAAATCTTCTGGAATAGCAAACGTCGGCATGATAGGCGCATGGTCAATTGAATAAAACTCAACCTTGTCACAGATTTCAACCGTATTACTCAAGGCTTCCGGTACATCGGCAAAGACTTCGTTCATTTCTTCCCGCGTCTTCATCCATTCCTGCTTGGTATAAAGCATACGGTTGGGGTCGTCCAGGTCTTTTCCTGTACTCAGACAGATAAGCCGGTCGTGGGCTTCGGCATTTTCCTCGTCCACAAAGTGCACGTCGTTCGTACACACCAGCTTGATATTGTATTTTTTGGCATATTCAATCAGTTTTTCATTCACCACCTGCTGCATGGGATACACCTCATGATTGGCACGTGCCACCGTCGCCTTGTGGCGCTGCAGTTCCAGATAGTAGTCATCCCCGAAAAGATTCTTGTACCAACGGATGGCCTCTTCAGCCTCTTCAAACTGTCCGGCCGTAATACGTCGGGGCACTTCCCCTCCCAAACAAGCCGAGCATACAATCAGTCCCTCGTGATACTTCTCCAACTCCGCACGGTCTGTACGCGGACGCATGTAGAATCCTTTAGTCCATGCCTTCGACACCAGTTTAATCAGGTTATGATAGCCTTTCAGATTCTTAGCCAGCACCACCAGGTGATACCCGCTCTGGTCAGGCTTACCTTCCTTATCCTCCAGACGGCGGCGGGCTACATACATTTCACAACCGAAAATTGGTTTGAACAGCTTCTTTTTCGCAGCCTCCAACTGTTCCTTGCAAGCTGCAATCTCCGCTTCGGGGTTTTCCGACTCTTCCTTACCGCTCTCGAGGGCGGCAATTTTCTTCTTCAAATCCTTAATTTCCCCATTCGTGCCCCCGTTCTTTTTGTTGACATAGTTGAAGAACTCCTTGATACCGAACATATCTCCGTGGTCGGTCACTGCGATTCCTCGCATGCCGTTGGCCATGGCCTTGTCTACCAATCGCGGAATAGAAGCCTGTCCGTCAAGAATAGAATACTGCGTATGAACGTGCAAATGAACAAAATCCTGCATGAGTATCAATGTTAAATGAAAAACGAGTCAAAGATACCCATCTTTTAGGGAAGAGACAAGATAGCCCGAATATTTTAAAGAAAAATTTCGTTGGCTTTCTGAACCCAATAGAATACCTGAGCCCTTTCACCTACTCCCACACTTGCCAGTTATCTATCTGCTCAATAAGTCGTGAAACAGCACGTGTGCAACTCGCTGGGTAAGACAATGACTGCACAAACCAGAGTTTTTGCCGCTGCACGTATTTGGCATAAAAACGATAGCCCTCTACTGGCCGATGGTTGATATAAAGAGGTCCGGAAAGAATGAAATAATCATTTCCACACCGACGTTCTGTAGCATGCTGTTCCATGGCAAAATGTTCCATCCCCTGCCGCACGGTAAATCCTTCAAGATTAGTTACGATAAAAGCTGTCTGAGCAATCTTCAGCATATTCCCAAAATAAAACTGGCAACATCCCGTTTCATGAATGAGTGAATCCGGAACCTGTCCGAAGAATGCAGGATAATGTATCTGGTAACCATAAAAAGGGTCACAGTGCACATTCATCTTCGTACGACACATCATTTGCTCCAACTTATCAGGCAAAGATGCATCCTCTTTCTTATTATAAGAAATAAAGAAAGACACGATTCCAATCAAAAAAGAGGACAGAATCATAAACCAACGCATACCCACGTAATGTCTCTTTTCTCTCATAGCCAATTATCTTCATTACACATTCTGTTTCACCACCACAAAGCTATGAACTCTCCTCTGCAATAACCTCAAAGTTTTACTGACATCTCACTGACATTTCAATTTTCTACCCTCCAATTTTATTCACCCCCTTCTTTTTTCTCCATCTTACCTGCAAATTTTCCCTAACTTAAAAGCAAATTCTCTGTTTCACACTGTGAAATACAAAAACCACAGTGTGGGATACATATTTCACACTGTGGGATACAAATCCCGCACTGTGGAACAGAGAATATGTCAAAGAACTTGGAAGAATATGAAAAGGCACCTGAAAGAATATATCAGACCCTGTCATTTTTCACTTTAATGTAAAATGCCCTCGACACACATTTGCGTAGGTAAAAAACAATCCATATTTTTGCGGAAGAATAAATGACAAATTCACTCACTATTTACACAAAAAGTACATGAATACTACATTGCTGTTTATGGGTATCGGTACCCAGGAATTTTTATTTCTTGCTTTAATCATTCTGCTGCTGTTCGGCGGAAAAAAGATTCCCGAACTGATGAAAGGTATTGGCAAAGGTGTAAGAAGTTTCAAGGAAGGCATGAACGAAGTGGAAGATAACCTGAAAGAAACAGACCCAAAGAAGGAAGAAACCACTTCGAACGAGAAAAAAGAAAAATAACTGCCGTGAAGCCAACGCAACCAACGGAACTGACTTTCTGGGATCACCTGGACGAATTGCGCAAAACGATTATCCACATCGCTTGTGCGGTAATTGTGCTTATGCTGCTGGCCTTTTGTTTCAAAGAAGAGCTTTTCGGCCTCATCCTTGCTCCCAAAGAGGGCGACTTCTGTACCTACCGTTTCTTTGCATGTTTAGGAAGAATACTGCATATAGCCGGATTGGAAGCGGAAACTTTGCCGGTAAAACTTATCAACACACAACTTTCAGGACAGTTTCTCACTCACATGAGTGTTTCGTTCTATGCGGGTATTCTGCTGGCTTCTCCTTACATACTCTATCAGCTTTTTCATTTTATTTCGCCGGCACTCTACCAGAATGAAAAGAAATATTCCCGCTGGCTGATATTCTGGGGCTATCTGCTCTTCCTGACGGGAGTATTATTCAGTTATTTCCTGATATTTCCTTTTACATTCCGCTTTCTTTCGACCTATCAAGTGAGTCAGGAGGTGGAAAATACCATTCTGCTCAGTTCTTATATTGATACACTGAACATGCTGAGCCTGATGATGGGTATCACGTTTGAGATTCCGATTCTTACCTGGCTGCTGGCCAAACTGGGCATCTTGTCTGCCGATTTCATGGCACAATACAGAAAACACGCCTGGGTTGTCGCAATGATTATCGCTGCCATCATCACTCCTACCTCAGACGTGTTTACTATGCTGATTGTAACCTTCCCCATCGTGCTTTTATACGAAGCCAGCATCTTTCTGGTACGCCACACCGTAAAGAAAAGACGAACAAAAGGGGAAAACTAATCTGCTTGTGTTATTTATAGAACGTCAATGTGCCGCCTTTTACCAAGTCATTGTGATTAATCCGGTAACCTGTTTTCTTGCCACCAAGTTCTATTTTCTGGATATACCCTTCCGATGAACCATTCTCCTTCTTCTCAATGACCAGCTTATCTTTTCCATAAAAATCCGGATTCAAACGAATGGTAATACGGTCGAAAGTCGGGTCGGTCAACGTATACTCCGGAACACCCGGACAGTCAGGGTAGAAGCCCATCATGCTGAATACAGCCCAGGCTGACATGGTACCAGCATCGTCATTTCCCGGAATACCGTCAGGTTTGGGAGTGAAGTACTTAGCCAGCAGTTCGCGAACGGTTTTCTGTGTACGCCATTCCTCACCCTTAAAGTAACTGAACAGATAAGGATAAGCAATATCCGGTTCATTGGCCGGGTCATAATAGCCCTTGTCGAATACCATCTGCAGTTTGTCGATAAACTTCTTCTGTCCACCCATCAGGCGAGCCAGTCCTTTTACATCATGCGGTACGTAGAAGGTATAGTTCCAGGAATTACCTTCGTGGAATCCCGGACTCGGTTCAAAGTTCTGTCCCTGAAGCGGATCGAACGGAGAATAGAATTTTCCGTCCGGCAAAATAGGACGAAGTGTTCCGAATTCCTTGCAATAATAATGCTTGTATCCCATAGACCGCTTGTAGAACAAATCGGCATCCTCTTTCTTTCCCATGCTCTTTGCCAGCGTATACAAAGCATAATCGGCAATGTAATATTCCAAGGCATGCGATACGGAGTTATCGAACTGTTCCATCAAAGGTACATAGCCTTTGCTCATGTAATCGTCGTTGTCCGGACGCATCAGGTTTTCCTTTCCAGGAAGAGTAGCCGACTTGCGCATAGCCTCATAGGCTGTTTCCATATCAAAGTCGCGCAGACCCTTCATCCAGGTATCCACAATCACCGGCAAGCTCGGATCACCTTCCATCGTGAGGGTTTCACGTCCGTACAACTCCCATTTAGGCAACCACCCATGCTCCTTGTACATATCGATCATGGTACGTACCATGTCAATCTGACGTTCGGGATACACCAGAGTCATCAACTGATGCAGGTTACGATAGGTATCCCACAAAGAATATACGGTGTAACGATTGTTTTTAGTCGTCTTCGTTTCTCCGGTTTCCATGGCCGGGTATTCCCCATTTACATCCTGGAGGATATTCGGGTGAATCAGCGTGTGATACAAGGCAGTATAGAACACCGTTTTCTGTTCCTTTGTACCTCCTTCTACGGTGATACGGCTCAAATCGTTGTTCCACTGTTTCCGTGCGCTGGCATAGATTTTATCGAATCCAGCTCCATGCTGCTCAGCTTCCAAATTCTGACGGGCATTTTCCATACTTACAAACGATACACCTACGGCCACTTCTATCTGTTCATTTTCTTCTGTATCGAAAGTGAACCATGCACCGATGTCGTCGCCAGCCAAATCCCGGTCATACTGCGTGTACAACTTGTATTTGCCATTGTCTTTGTCCCATTCTGCTTCCACCCCCGTCATCTTGCGCTGGAATTTCCAATACCCCGTCTGCTTAGGAGCCTTGTTGATACGCATGACAAAATAAATAGGGAACACAGCCTGAGGATTATAGCAGAATGTTCCCAAGAACTTCATACCCTCAATTTCACGGTTATTTATCCGGCGCAGATAAGCTCCCGATTCATTGGTCAGTCCTTCTCCCAAGTTCATCAGGATATGGCTCTTCCCCTTTGGAAAAGTAAAGCGGGTAAGCCCTGTTCTCAATGTAGAAGTAGCCTCTACCTTAATATTATATTTGGTCAGTTGCAAGCTGTAATATCCCGGTGAAGCCGTTTCCTTTTCATACTTGCTTCCGTAGTGATGATAGTCGACATTCAATTCGCCGGTTGTGGGCATCAGCAACAGAGAACCCATTTCAGGACAACCCACCCCACTCAGATTGACATGAGAGAGTCCAGTAAAATAGCTGTTCGTGTATTCATAAGGAGTAGACCACCAGCGAGCGTCTTTGTCATAGGTATTTTCATCCGACCCCATCACATTAAAAGGAACGACCGACATCAAACCATTCGGACAGACAGCTCCCGGATTACACGTACCAAAATTGGTTGTTCCAATAAACGGGTCTACATAGTCCACCGGGTCCTGCGCATTGGCACAATTCCAGATGAACAAAAAGTTCAGAGATGCGATTAGTTTTTTCATAGGCCTAAAATAAAAAAGGCTACTCCCATAGCGTCTGGCTACAGGAACAGCCTTATTAAATATTTACATTTACAAAATAGAAGTACGCTTTACAAAATCAATGATTTCGGAAATATAACCGAAAGCCATTCCTACCACGGTATCAGCAGCTCCGTAGTACACAGCTACTCTTTCTCCATCCTGAAGAGCAGCACACGGGAACACTACATTGGGTACATCTCCCTGCAGTTCATAAGGTGCAGCAGGTGCTAACAGGTAGTCACGGGTACGATAAAGTACCTTTTCCGGATGGTCCTTATCCAGAATAGCTGCTCCCATAGAGTAACGGAAACCGTTACAAGTGGTAATAACCCCGTGATAGAACATCAGCCAGCCTTCTTCTGTCAGGAAAGGTACAGAGCCGGCTCCAATCTTTGTACACTGCCAGGCACTTTCCGGGAAAGGAGTCACTTTCATTACACAACGGTGCTCACCCCAATACTTCATATCGGGACTGTAGCTGATATAAATATCTCCGAAAGGTGTATGACCGTTGTCGCTCGGACGGCTCAGCATGGCATACTTACCGTTAATTTTCTGCGGGAACAATACGCCGTTACGGTTAAATGGAAGGAAGGCATTCTCGCACTGATAGAATTCCTTGAAATCGAATGTATAACCGATGCCGATGGTAGGTCCGTGATAACCGTTGCACCATGTAATCCAGTAACGGTCTTCAATCCAAGTCACACGAGGGTCATATTTATACTCTGAATCTATCATCTCCGTATTGCCGGGCTTAAAGACAATCGGCTCATGATTGATTTCCCAGTTGATACCGTCCTTACTGAAACCAGCAAAGATATTCATCTGTACAGCTCGGTTGTCGCAACGGAACACCCCTGCAAATCCATCCTTGAAGGGAACTACCGCACTATTGAAAATACTATTCGATGAAGGTATCTGATAACGTCCGATAACAGGATTCTTCGAATAGCGCCACATCACTTCTTTACAGTCTGCCGGGCGTTCTTCCCAGGGCATTACAAATTTTTCATTCATATCCAGTTAGTTTAATTGATTATTATACATATTCTTTTTCGCCTTCCAGCAAATTTCCTCCATTATCATACTTAAACGGAAGGAAATAAGTAATCAGGAAGGCTGGAATTGTAGCAATCAGTACGAAGATAAAGAAAGGCTCATAGCCTCCCGGCTTGTCAAACCATGTGCCAAGACTTTCGCACACCCAGCCGCTTAACATTCCCGGAATCATCACTCCAAAATTCATGATTCCTGAAGCAAATGCATAATGAGCCATCTGATGCTTGCCGGGAGCCACCTGCTGCATCATAAACAAAGAAAGTCCGACAAAGCCGAAACCATATCCGAAATACTCAAAGACGATGCCACTGCATATTATCCAACCACTCTCCGGCTGGAAGTAAGCAAACAAGGCATACACCATAAAAGGAAGGTTGAAAATACAGCACAACGAGAAGATTGTTTTTTTCAATCCCCGTCGGGCAATATAATATCCTGCCAGCAAAGAACCCAACACAAAGGCCGCAGCTCCGTACGTACCATAATAAAGTCCGATTTCCTTTTCATTGAGTCCCAAACCTCCCATCTCCCGGTCTGCTTTCAAAAACAGCGGTACAATCTTCATCACAAATCCTTCTGCAAAACGATAAAGGATGATGAAGAAGATATAATAAGTGATGTGTGTCTTGCGGAAAAAGTCCATCAATACCTGTCCCAGTTCCTTCATCACTTCCTTGTTACTCCGTATTGTTTTTTTGGAAGAAGCCGACTGGGTAGAGGGCAGAGCAAACAGATGATAGATTCCCAAAAGAATCATGGTTACGGAAAGAATCAGCAAGATAATCATCCAGGCCCTTTTATTGGCTGTCAGCAATCCGGCATCTGCATTCAGCTCGATGAAATATCCAGCCAGGTATACCAAACCACCCGTTGCCAGAATCTTTGCTATGTTATAAAAGGCTCCCTGCCAGCCAATAAACTTTGCCTGGTCTTCATTGGACAGTTCACTCATATATACTCCGTCGCAAGCGATGTCGTGAGTAGCTCCGCTAAAAGCAACAATGGCCAGCAGCGCAATGGAAATACTGAAAAAATGGGACAGGTTCAACGCAAAAGCTACCAGCCCGAAAGTGACTCCCGTAATTAACTGAGTGACAATCACAAAAAATTTCTTTGTCCGGAAAAGTTCAAGAAAAGGACTCCACAATGGCTTCAATGTCCAGGGCAGAAGAATCAACGACGTCCAGAAGGTGATTAGTTTATCATCTACCTCAAGCCCTTTAAACATTAACACGGTAACCATATTGAGTACTACAAAAGGAAGTCCCATGGCAAAATATGCTGTAGGGACCCATGATATAGGTGATTTTTTCTTCGTATTATTCATAGCTAAATTTTTGTTACACATTTCTCAGGTAGAACTCTATCCGGTAGTTTATTGCCCTTTATAGGCCATTTGTTATCTCACAGACAGATTCTCACATAAAAACAGTCCAAAGATACGGGAAAAAATCCACAAGACAAAGTATATACCGCCATTCCCCCTTCTTATGAGGTATTAATAAAAATAAAAGGAGCTGAAGATGTGCCTGACACCCCCCGCTCCTTCCATGAAAGAGACTTAAAAATTATTTTTTCATATTAGCTTCTTCCAGCCCATAATGTTTTTTGCTGTCTTCTACACGAAGCAATGTAGAAATAAGAATGGCACACAGACCAAACACTGCAAAAATAACCATCGGAGCCGTATAGTCATAGCCTACAATTACACCAGCTTCGTTACGCAAAGTTGCAAAATGTTCGATAACCCATCCAATCAACCAAGGCACCATTGTCAACCCGATATTCTGGATATAGAAAATGGTGGCATAAGCAGAACCCAACTGCTTCATCGGGATAATCTTAGGAACTGAAGGCCACATGGCACTGGGTACCAAAGAAAATGCTATTCCCAATACAATCATGACAATAACAGCAAACCACCAGTAGTTCATTACCGGAAGAGCAAACAACACGTGAACCACTGTCAACATGACTGAACCAATAATCATCAAGGTAGCTCCGCGACCGATACGGTCATATAAAGAGCCGAATACGGGTGTCAGCAGAATGGTTCCAAAAGGCAATAAGGCAGGAATCAATCCGGCAAAAGATTCCGGCACATCGTATTTATAAATCATCAGTTTTGTCGCAAACTTCAGGAAGGGGAACACACCGGCATAGAACATCAGGCACAGCAGGTTAATCAACCAGAAGCCCTTGCTACAGAAAATCAGTTTCAAATCGGACAATTTGAAACCTTCTTCTTCAACCTCTCCGTTTTCCATGCGAACAGCTGCGGCAGAAGCATCTTCCTTGCGGTCCATGACACAATAAATCATATATGAAGCAAATCCCACGCATAACAAAATGGCTCCGAACAACACCGGATAAGAAACATCTCCCATCCAACGGGCTACTGGTAAGCTTACCGCCAAAGCCACGGCAGTACCAATACGAGCCATTGCCACCTGAAGTCCCATGGCAAGCGCCAGTTCCTTTCCGGCAAACCATTTTACAATGACTTTAGATGCAGTAATACCTGTGATTTCAGCGCCCATTCCGAATATCGCAAATCCTAAAGAAGCCAATGCCACCTGCATGTCCATTCCAAAAAGCTGTGCATCTCCAAAATCGGAAGAAAGGGCATACCATTTAATCAGAGCTCCCATAAACATCAATCCAGAAGACATCATTCCGGTAAAACGGATTCCCATTTTATCCAAAATCACCCCACCGAAAAACAGCATCAGCAAGAACACATTAATCAAGCCATAAGCCCCTGAGAAGAAGCCATATTCCGTACTTGACCAGCCTTCCCCTCTGGCGACAGAACTAATTGTCTTTTCTGTCTGTATCTGTGCACCATTCTGCATCTCATAATACTGCACCTTACTTCCTTCCTCAAGTTGCTCTACAGTCAGCAACGGATTTGAAAGCATTTCTTCCGAAGAAAAGTAATTCACTTTGGCCACCAGACTGTCTGCCGGCATAGAGGTATCATCTGTAAAATATACCACCTGCCCCTTTGTTGTCAACAAGTTTTCCAACGGAGACATCACATCCGTCAGAAAATAACCACACATCATGGTAAACGAAACGATAAACAAAGCGGTCCAGCGTGCCGTCTTCGAATCGCTCAATCTCTTCTGAATTGTTTCTTTCATTCTATTTTTTATTTAATCATTAATTTCTCACAAAAAACAGCGCAAAGATACTATTTTTTTACCTTTTTCTTTCATAATCCAAAATAACTTCTAACTTTGTAACAAATTGTAATAGCAAAACGACAATACATATAAAATATTAACCCCAAAATGCAATTGAGTATGAAAAAACTAAAACTTTCAGCTACCTGCCTGATTCTGAGCGGCAGCATTATATGCTCCTCATGTATCGGTTCATTTGGTTTATGGAGTAGTCTGAAGGACTGGAACAACAACATTGGCAATAAATTCGTAAATGAAATTGTCTTTTTAGCATTTCATATCGTACCTGTATATGAAGTAGCTTATTTGGCAGACGTCATTGTACTGAACTCTATCGAGTTCTGGTCTGGTTCAAATCCTTTGGCCGATGTAGGTAGCGTAAAAACAGTAAAAGGTGAAAGCGGAGAATACCTTGTACAGACCAATGAAGATGGCTACACTATCACAAAGAAAGGTGAAGAAGACAAGCCACTTACCTTAATTTATGACAAAGAAAAGAATACATGGAATGCTTCTGCCGAAGGTCAGACATTCGAACTGATTACCATGAATGAAGACGGAACTATCACTTTCAAACAGCAGGACGGCACTCCGGTGACTGTATCTCCCGATTTGCAAGGTATGATTTCTGCACGTCAGGCTAATAGCCAATCAATGTTTGCTTCTCGATAAGTAACACCTTAAAACCATAAAGAAAGGCTGTCCAAAATAAGACAGCCTTTCTTCTTTTTATCCAATATATTTTTTATTCTTTTATCTGAATCAGCAGATTAGACAAGATGGCAGTCAGTCCACCAGTTGTAATACCTGAAGAAAATATATTACGAACGGTTTCCGGCAACTGACAAAGAATATCCGGCACAAGTTCCACACTCAAGCCGAAAGAAAAGCTCAAAGCCATCACCAGCGTAGCCTTACGGTTAATTTTCTGTGCAGAAATGATTCGGATTCCTGCGGCAGCCACTGTTCCAAACATCAACAGAGTAGCTCCACCCAACACCGGTTCAGGCATCAACGAGAAAATCAATCCTACTGCAGGGAACAAGCCCAGCAAAATAAGGAAACCTGCAATAAAGTATCCTACGTAGCGACTGGCTACTCCTGTCAACTGAATCATACCATTATTCTGAGCAAAAATCGAGTTAGGGAAAGAGTTGAAGAATCCGGCCAGCATGGAATTAAAACCATCAGCCAAGATACCTCCAGAAGCACGTTTAACAAACGTTTCCCCTTCTACCGGCTCCCCAGAAATCAATGAATTGGCTGTAATATCTCCATACGCTTCAATTGCCGTAATCAAATAAACCAACGCCAAAGCGATGATTGCAGAAATATCAAATGAAATACCGTAACGGAAAGGTATAGGAATATTGAAACCACCATAACTCTGTACAGCAGAAAAGTCAACCATTCCCAATGCCCACGCTAATACGTAGCCAACCACCAGGCCGATAACAATGGAACTCATTCGCAAATAACGGTTGGAACTACGATTGAAAAAGATAATCAAGACAAGTACCAAAGCAGCTAAACCAATATGGCGGAAAGCCCCGAAAGTACCATCTGCCTGTGCAGCAGCTCCACCCCCGCAAGCAGAGATTCCCACTTTAATCAAACTCATACCTATCAGTGTCACCACAATCCCCGATACCAAAGGAGTAATAACTCTGCGTGTATACTTCAACACTCGGCTAATTAACATCTCCACCGAAGAAGCTACAATACAAGCCCCGAAAATAGCACTTAGTCCACCTGTTAAGCCCGCAGAAATAATCGGACCAATGAATGAGAAGCTGGTTCCCTGAATACACAGCAGTCCACAACCTATCGGTCCTACGCGACGGCACTGGATAAATGTAGAAATACCCGATGCAAAAAGAGCCATGGAAACTAAAAATCCGGTGGTTTCCAAGTCCAATTTTAATGCCCCTGCAATAATCAGCGGAGGGGTAATAATAGCTACAAAGATTGCCAACAAATGCTGCAAAGCCGCAAAAATAGAATCTTTTAAAGGCGGACGGTCATTCAACCCGTAAATAAGCCCAGCACTCTGGGCAGTTTGCTGTTGTTCTTTTTCCATTTAAAGATTTAGTCTTTTATTTTAATTTGACAATTTTCCAAACTTTCAATTATCGCCAAAGATTCCACATGAATGCCTTGTGCTCTCAAATAATCTCCTCCGTGCTGGAAAGATTTTTCTATCAGGAAGCCCATTCCCACTAATTCAGCTCCTGCTTTCTGTACCAGATCGATAATCCCCTTTGCGGCATTGCCATTGGCTAAGAAGTCATCAATGAACAACACCTTATCTCCCGGACATAAATAATCCTTACTTACACACACATCATACGTGCGATCTTTCGTAAACGAATAGACAGTGGTTGTCAGCATGTTCTCCATTGTGCTCGGTTTTTTCTTCTTGGCAAAAACAACCGGAAGTTCCAACAGATAACCAACCATAATTGCAGGAGCAATGCCGCTGGCCTCAATGGTCAGAACCTTGTTAATCTTCGTACTGGCGAATCTCCGTACAAACTCTACTGCCATTGACTTCATCAGAATAGGGTCCATCTGATGATTAATAAAATTATCTACTTTAAGGATGCCTCCCTCAAAGCATTTTCCATCACGAATGATGCGGTCTTTAAGTGCTTTCATTGTTATATTAAATGAACAAAATTGACTGTTAGTTTATTTGAAGGTGTAAAGTTATATGTTTTTTCTGAGATTTATTACAATTCTATTTCAAGAGATAAAAGCAGGCATAAAAAATCCGGAGAAACTCATTTATAGCTTCTCCGGAAACAATCATCAGTAGTAAACTTACGCAGGAGTTTCTTCAATAGCTATTTCTGGAAGTTTTTCAGAAATCCAATCACTTACCTCACAACCTTCCAAACTTAATTCAGCCTTCGTTAATTTCAGAATAAACTGATAATATTTACCTGCTGCAAACTGATTTCCTAGTTTTTGGGTAGATGCTGTATAAGATATTCCACTCGCTGATAAGAAATAGAGAATTCAGAATCCTCTACCAAATCCTGTGGATTACACAATAAGAACAAAGTATAACCGGTATCCTCAACTACAGTAACCGGCTCCTCAAAATTCAATGCCAAAGCATCTATCTCAGGTAATTCCAAATAAGAAATACCATCCTCTGCTTCCGATTCTGCAAAATGATAGGTACTATTACCAAATAAGTTATCTCCTTTAAAGGATGCCTGACTAATCAATACATTTTCTTCTGGTAAATCTTTCTTTATCGTAATAGAAATAAGGCTATACGCATGTCTGAAAGACGATTCCCCTGTGAAAGAAACTTTTCCATTATCCGTTTCCTGATAGCTAACCTCACAACGGGCAGTCAGAAAATCAAATTCTCCAATGCCTGCAAGCGTTCCTTTCTGTAAACTCAAATCAGGCATCGGAATATCTCCACGAACCGTAGCCTCAGACGAATAAGGGTAATAAGCGCAGTATGAAAATTTACTTACTTTATCTTTCCACGATAAGGGAAATTCAGGAGTCCATTGGCTACCGCTCAACGTCCACTTCACAGGTTCATTTTCTTCTGGCATGAAAAAGCCTAATTCATCTCCTTCTGAAAAAGTCGTAACTCCCGACTCATCCGTGGAAACCCTAGAACTACCAGAAGAAGCATACACAGAAGCTTCCAAGCTCAAGTTCAATTCATCACTCACGTTCTGCAAATTCTCTTTTTGCTGGCAAGAAGCCAACAGGGACAAAATCAAAGACGCCCCTAATAAAATTCTTTTTTTCATAATTACATGTTTAAAAAATGTAACATCATTCAATAAGTAAAATGAAAGAACTTGAAATCGTTTCCCATTTTAAGGCATCTTTTTTTAAAAAAAATCTCCGAAGCCGTATTTTTTCTTATTTTCGCGAAAAAAAATAATTTCAACACAAGGCTTTATGAAAAAGTTATCTATCACTATTATGTTCTTCTTGATGGTTTTTTGCCGGATAGATGCACAGCAAGCCAAGTACGTATTCTATTTCATCGGAGACGGAATGGGAGTCAATCAAGTACAAGGCACAGAATTATATCTTGGTGAACTTGAAGGAAAAATCGGTATAACTCCCCTACAGTTTACACAATTCCCCTACACAACCGTAGCCACCACTTTCTCTGCCACTAACGGAGTAACAGATTCTGCTGCTGCAGGTACGGCGCTTGCAACAGGAAACAAAACAAAAAATGGAGCTATCGGAGTTTTAAAAGATTTACAGACCCCCGTTTACAGTGTAGCTACATGGGCTAAACAACATGGATGCCGGGTAGGAGTAGCTACCAGCGTCAGCATAGACCATGCAACTCCTGCTGCTTTCTATGCACATGCTTCAGGAAGAGGAAGTTATTACGAGATAGGAAAAGACTTATATGAAACAGGGTTTGATTTCTATGCCGGTTCAGACTTTCTACAACCACAGGACAAAAATAATCCTCAAGCAACGAATCTTTACTCACTGGCTGATCAATACGGATACATCATTGCCAGAGGATATAAAGATTATCTCAAGAAAAGTAAAAAAGCAGACAAGATGATTCTGTTCCAGTCGGAAGCCGCTTCTAAGGCGGACCGTTCTTCCATCCCATACGCTATTGACCGGGGAAAAAGTGACCTTACTTTGCAAGAAATAACCCGTTCGGCAATTAATTTCCTCTCTAAAGATTTATCAAAAGGGTTCTTCCTGATGGTAGAAGGTGGAAAAATCGACTGGGCATGCCATAGCAACGATGCCGCTACGACCTTTCATGAAGTAATCGACTTTGACAATGCCATTAAGGTCGCTTACGAATTCTACTCACAACATCCGGATGAAACCTTAATTGTAGTTACTGCCGACCATGAAACCGGAGGTTTTGTTTTAGGAAAAGGTCCGTATGAACTGAACCTGCAGGTACTCAAGAACCAAAAGGTCAGTGAAAGTGGATTCACCAAAGTCATCAACCAGCTTCGCTCTAAAACGAATAATCAGGTATCCTGGGAAGCTGTACAACAGGCTTTAAAAGACAATTTCGGATTTTGGGATAAAATCCAGTTAAACGAAAAACAGGAAGCTCGCTTGAAAAACGTGTACGAGCAGACTATGAAAAACCAACAAGTAAAAATGGAAAAGAGCGAATATGCACAAGACGAACCTATTGCAGCAGAAGCTAAACGAATTATCAATGAAATAGCTTTAACTGGCTGGACAAGTGGAGGACACTCTGCAGGGTATGTACCGGTCTTTGCCATTGGAGCTGGAGCAGAGAAATTCCAAAACCGGATTGACAATACCGAGATTCCAGTAAAAATAGCTGAAGCAGCAGGTTATTCACGCAAATAAATCATTCAAAAGATAAATAAGGAGACAAGCGTTGAAGGTCTTTTTCGGTAAACTCTTCAAAGAGAGAAAGCCGGGAAAGACCTTTTATATTGCCCCTTTTCCGGCGATATTCCAAAATAGCTTTGGCCTTATAAAAATCCATATAAGGATGATTACGTAATTTATCCAACCCGTCTTTATTTACTCTTATTTTCCTAAAAGGAGCACTTTGTATAGTAAACCATTTATTCAGGCTAGCATCTACATGCGGAATTTCCTGCAACTGCTCCAAACATACAAAACCTCCAAGACGATTACGATAGGCTACAATCATTTTAGCTATAGCGCTTCCCACACCAGGTATACGTTTCAATTGAGTGGTATCCGCTTCATTCAAGGACACAAGGGTTCCTTCCGGATATTTTTCTATTCGTTGTATTTTAACCTGTTCGTAAACAGAATCTTGTTTACTCTCCTCTCTTGGCGGTATCTGAATATAGGGTTTCAGTAATAAATATTGTTCCTCCTTCAACCCATAAATGCGAGCAAAAGCTTCCGGAGTACGAAAAACGCCTCCTTTTTCCCGATACCGAAGAATATTACGAACTACAAAGGAAGGTAATCCCAGTTTTTTCAATTGTACGGAATCGGCTGTATTCGGATTAAAATCAAATAAAACAACCTCCTGCCCTTTCCTGACACCTGATGCCGTATAGTTACGCTTAGCATAGGAAACCTCACGTTGCTTCACAGAAGCCAGAAAAGAATCTATCTCAGCAGAGTCTTCCTGACGTACATATTCTGGCTTATAGACTTTATGGCATATCAACCAAGAAATGCCTAAGATTACCAGCATGCCTAACAGAAGCAGAATTACTCTCCTCTCAGAACGGGAATAATAGAAAAAATCCTTCCACATTACCAGCTCAACAAGCCCAATTCATTGACAAATATAGCAAGGATACCAATAGGAGCAACAAATCGCAAAACTATCAGATACAGTGGATAATAAGGAGCTTTTAACATACCATAATTAGTCACTTCTCCTCTTACGATTTTCTTGTCTAATACCCAACCGACAAACACGGCTGCAAACATACCGCATACCGGAAGCATAATTTTAGCAGTCAGATAATCCAATGCATCAAACATATTTAACCCACCAATCTTCAAACTACTCCATTCTCCTAAAGCTAATGAAGATACAATACCTATCAGCAGACATCCTCCTGTAACAATACAGGCAGCTCGTCCTCGTGTAAAATGAAACTTCTCATGCAGAAAGGCCGTAGAAACCTCATGCAAAGAGATTGTAGACGTCAAGGCAGCCAAAGCCAATAACACATAGAAAGCCACAGAACATATATAGGCCAGGAAAGGTACATTGGCAAAAGCCTGCTGGAACACATTAGGCAAAGTGATAAATATCAAAGAAGGACCTGCATCGGGCTGAATACCCACAGAAAAGGCTGCCGGAAAGATAATCAATCCAGCCAACACAGCCACACACGTATCAATCAACCCTACACTCATGGCCGTATGCCCCAAACGAGTCTCCTTTCCAAAATAAGAAGCATAAGTAGAAAGACATCCCATCCCCAGGCTCATAGAGAAGAAAGCTTGTCCCATTGCCCCTAAAAAAACATCTGGAGTAACCTTACTAAAATCTGGATGAAGTAAAAATTTGATTCCCTTTTCAGCCCCAGGCAGCATGATAGAGCAACCAGCTAGCAGAATAACCAAAATAAACAGCAATGGCATCATGATTTTAGAAGATTTCTCTATCCCGTCTTTTACACCTTTCACTATAACGAAATGAGTAACAAACATAAACACAAACAACCACAGAAGCGGTCGGAACGGTTGTTGAGAAAAGTCTTGAAACATAGAGACATACTCTCCAGAGGTTTTTCCTGACAATCCAAACGAAACAGCTTGCCATACATACTCCAAGGTCCATCCGGCTACTACCGAATAATATCCCAATATCAAAAAGCCAGTTAATACTCCGGCATAGCCTACCCATTTCCAATGTGTACCCGGAGCCAACGTTTCATACGCTCCACCCGTACAGGCCTTTGCACGTCGGCCAATGGTAAATTCCGCAATCATTATAGGTAACCCGAATACAATGACACAGCCCAGATAAATTAATATAAATGCAGCTCCACCATGATTTCCTGTTTCATAAGGAAAACGCCAAATGTTACCCAAACCTACCGCAGAACCTGCGGCCGCAAGAATTGCACCTAATTTACTTCCAAAGTTTGCTCTTTCACTCTTATGCTGCATAAATCATTTTATTATAATTACACTTTAGAACGGGGACAAAAGTACAAAAAATATCGTATTTTTGCATGAAAATTTAAAGTTTTACACAAAATGCAGATTTTAAGACATTACCCATTTTCTATTTTGACAATTCTTGCCATTTGGTATTTATCCTTTTTTACTCCTCCACATACTCAATTGGAAGAAATTAATAATTTCGACAAACTAGTACATGTATGCATGTATGGTGGTCTCAGTTCCATTATATGGATAGAACACCTAATCCGGCATAAACAAATCAAAAAAATACAACTAACAATTGGAGGTATTCTGTTGCCCATCCTGATGAGCGGAATCATTGAAATCTTACAATCACAGTGTACAGACAACCGTAGTGGAGACTGGATGGACTTTATAGCCAATTGCACAGGCATACTCCTGGCATCTTTGGCAGGTTACTACATTTATCGTCCATTTATCAGAAAAAGGTTACACAATTCACACTAATATCTTTCCCCACTCCATAAACACACTAAACGCCGGGTGCTCTCACAGCAACCGGCGTCTATGTAATAATAAATATATTATTTTTAAAGATAGAGAGTTATCATGATCATCTGAAATCCTTTAAGTCTTCTTGTAACCTTTGACGGGTAAAGTAGATACGACTTTTCACCGTACCCAAAGGGAGGTTAAGTTTGTCCGCAATTTCCCGGTATTTAAAACCTGACACATACATCGCAAAAGGTACACGATATTCTTTCGGCAATGCATTCACAATGCGGCGCATTTCCTTCAAATCGTAAGCCCCCTGCATGGAGTCATCCTCAATATCCACTCCCAGGTTCAAGAAGAACTGATTGTCGGTATTGTCAACGTATGTCTGATCACGCAAAGTCTTGCGATAATTATTGATGAATATATTACGCATGATGGTATAAATCCATCCTTTGAAGTTCGTTTCTGCTACATACTTTTCTTCATTATCCAAAGCCTTCAATGAAGTCTCCTGGAGAAGGTCATTCGCTTCCTCACGGTCTGCCGTTAATTTATAAGCGAAATGAAGTAGTTCTGTCTGCATGCTCAACAAGTTCTGAGCAAAATTTGCCGTTTTCATAAATCTTTTAGTCTTTCTTTTCTTTAATTGAAACAATGTCTGTCTTTATTTCGACACTGCAATATTAGTAGAAAAACAAAGAGAGCTCTTCACAAAATCTGGTATTCAAACGGGTAAAAACTGTCAATTGAGAGTTTTTACCCCTTGTTCTGACAGTTTTCAGGAGAAGTTTTACCCCATTCCCGATAAGGAAGTTTCATCAAGAACGAATTATAATACTTCACTTGTCCGGTCACTTCCTCCCCCAAAAAAGGAGGAATCTCAAAAGTTTCCTTCTCATCGGTTAATTCAACTTCCGCCACGACCAGTCCATTGTTTTCTCCGTAGAATTCATCCACCTCAAAAACGTGCGTCCCCCATCGTACCAGATAACGAGTTTTATCAATCATTCCCGGCTCGCACAACTTCATCAATTCTTCCGCCTCCTGCAAAGGAAGAGCATGCTCCCATTCATAACGACTCATACCCGATACGTCCGAAGGTCCCTTTATGGTCAGATAACCTTCTTCATTCTGGATACGTACCCGCACCGTGCGTCCTCTTTCACTACAGATATAGCCTTGTCTGATACGCTTCCTTCCATAAGCCATAGCCTTATAAGAATCATCACGCACCAGAAACTTTCTTTCTATTTCTTGCGGCATATTCTATCCAAGCTATCAAGAAGCCAACGTGTAACCTACAATCATTAAAATAGCCAATAGAATCAAGACAATACAAATCATCTTGAACAATCTATTGGCTTTTTCTTCCTCACGTTTCTCAAAATTCTGTCTTTTTACACTCCTGTTGCGTCCCATAAGTTTTCAATTTTAGATTTACAACCCTAAAATTACAACATCTTTGCAAAAAGACAAATAAAAAAGAGCGATTTTACTCAAAGTTATCAGATTTCGCTATCTGAAAACTCCATCAAGTAAGCTTTAATGAAACCGTCAATTTTTCCATCCATTACCCCGTTGACATCCGATGTCTGGTAGTTGGTACGATGGTCTTTCACACGACGGTCATCGAATACATAGCTTCGTATCTGAGAACCCCATTCGATTTTTTTCTTTCCGGCCTCAACCTTAGCCTGCTCTTCCATACGGTGCTGCAACTCCTTATCATAAAGGATAGAGCGCAACTGACGCATGGCGTTTTCCTTATTCTTCGGCTGGTCACGGGTTTCCGTATTTTCAATCAAGATTTCTTCTTCTTCACCTGTGTAAGGGTCTTTATACTGATAACGCAGACGTACACCAGATTCTACTTTGTTTACGTTCTGTCCTCCGGCACCACCACTTCGGAATGTATCCCATGACAAACGAGCCGGTTCCACGGTCACTTCAATTGAATCATCTACCAAAGGAGTAACAAAGACAGATGCAAAAGAAGTCATTCGCTTACCCTGTGCATTGTAAGGAGATACACGAACCAGTCGGTGTACCCCGTTTTCGCCTTTCAGATAACCATAAGCGTAGGCCCCTTCAATATTCATCGTTACCGTCTTGATACCGGCCTCATCTCCTTCCTGAAGGTTAGCCACCGACAACTTGTATCCATTGCTTTCAGCCCAGCGCATGTACATACGCATCAGCATGGAAGCCCAATCCTGACTTTCTGTACCTCCTGCACCTGAATTGATTTTCAATACACAATCCATCTGGTCAGCTTCTGAGCGAAGCATATTCTTTAATTCCAACTCCTCTACTGCAGAGATAGCTTTTGAATAAGCCTCATCCACTTCTTCCTCAGTAACCAGTTCATCTTTATAAAAATCAAAAGACAACTGCAGTTCATCCGCCAATGTCTTCACTTCCTGATAACCGGTAATCCACTGCTGCAAAGCCTTTACTTTTTTCATCTGCGCTTCGGCAGCCTTCTGGTCATCCCAAAAACCGGGTGCCTGCGTACGAAGCTGTTCTTCTTCCACCTGTATTTTCTTTCCTTCAATGTCCAGATAACGGTACAAGGCTTCCGTACGTTCTTTCACGCCTTTCAGTTGCTCTATGGTAATCATAAAATACGATAAATTAGTCTGTTATTTTTTCTCGTTGCAAAGATATGAAAAAACAGGCACCCCTGAAAGAGTGCCTGTAGATAAAAGTCAGCTATTTAACCGACATTTTCTTCATACATTTTGTCGATAATATCCTTGTAGTTACGGGCCACCACCGCACGTTTCAGTTTCAGCGTGTTGGTCAGCTCGCCACGTTCCATACTGAACGGCTCCGGAAGAAGGGTAAAACGCTTAACCTGTTCATAATGCGCAAACTCCTGCTGAAGCGTATCGATTCGAAGACGGAACAACTCAATAATCTGAGGATTCTCCAGCAATTCCTTTCTACTACCAAAAGCAATATGATGTTCCTGCGCAAACTTCTCCACCTGACTGTATTCTGGCACAATCAGGGCCGATACAAATTTCCGCTGGTCTGCAATAATGGTCACCTGATCAATATAACGATCTACCACCAACTTGGTTTCAATGGCCTGCGGAGCAATGTACTTACCATTGGAAGTTTTAAACAAATCCTTGATTCGGTCCGTCAAGTACAAGAAACCATCTTTCATATATCCGGCATCTCCCGTACGGAACCAACCATCTTCTGTAAATGCCTGCTGGGTGATGGCTTCTTTCTTATAATATCCCTTTGTTATGATACCTCCACGAAGCTGTATCTCGTTATTTTCTCCAATACGTACCTCTACCCCGTCGAGCACACGGCCTACTGCTCCCAGACGGAAATCTCCAATCCATTCACAAGAGACAGTGGCCGTACTTTCCGTCAGCCCATAACCAGCTATCATATTAATACCTACCGAATGCACGAACTCTGCCACCTTCTCTGGAATAGCAGCTCCTGCCGTAGGAAAGAAATTCCCGTTCTCTATTCCTATCGTTTTCTTCAGCAGGCTATAAATCGTTTTCTCATAAAACTTATATTTCATGTGCAACAAGGAAGGGGGCGTCTTTCCGTTCATCAGATACGTAATGTTATGTTCACGCCCAACCCGAAGCGCATCCAGCATCAAACTCTTTTTCAAGCCCGTAGTCTCATTGATTTTTTCCTGTACGCCGGCATATACCTTTTCCCAAAAACGGGGAACGCTACACATAGCCGTAGGCCGTACTTCCTTGATTGTCTTCTGAATGTCCTGCGGACGCAGATTGATACACAGCATACATCCTTTATACAAGCAATAATACGACCATGCCCTTTCAAAGATATGCGTAAACGGCAAGAAATTCATGACGACATCATTTTCACCCAGATTAGTCAAACGTGCGTTATGTCCTTTAAAAGCAACGTCGTAGTTAGAGTGATGCAACATCACTCCTTTCGAATCACCAGTCGTACCAGAAGTGTACAGAATATTCGCCAAATCATCTAAAGAAGACTCTGAAGTGCGTTTATCCACTTCTGACTGACAATCCTCTTCTTCACCCATCTGCAAGAAATCCGAGAAATAGATAGAATTATTGTCACCTTCAGCACGCTTTACTTCGGGATCAAATATAATAATCTTCTTCAACGAACGACATAAGCCCTGCACCCGGTAAGCCACATCATACTGATACTGCTCTCCTACAAACAAAAAACGAATTCCAGCATCTTCTACAATATAATGTACCTGCGCTTCTGAGCTTGTGGCATACAAAGGCACAGTTACAATCCTATCTTTAAAAGCTCCAAAATCTACATACAGACACTCCGGTTTATTTTGAGAGAATACTCCTACATTTTCCTGTACTTCCACTCCTAATTTTACAAACGCACGGGCTGTTTTATCTACCAGTTCAGCAAACCCGTTCCATGTGACAGGAATCCATGTAGCAGTGGTGTAATCACGGTATTTTAAGGCAACTTTATCCCCATATTTTTCAGCTTGTTGTCGTACAAGCCGAGACAAACATGAATTAACCATCTATCTTACTTTATTTTATTGGTTTATTCTGCAAATATAGGATTTTATTTGCAATGTCCGGCCAATCTAAAGCATTTCTCCTAAAAAAGACTATCTTTGCAAAGAATCAAAAAACGGATTATTTATGATAGACACAGGTTACTACACATCTGAAGCACTGACTCTGTTACATTCCCTGATTGGAATCCCGTCCATCAGTCGGGAAGAAGAAGCCGCAGCAGACTTCCTGCAGAACTACATAGAAGAAACGGGAATTATGACCGGAAGATCCGGAAATAACATCTGGTGTATCAGCCCCATGTTCGACATCAATAAACCTACCATCCTGCTCAACTCACACATCGATACCGTGAAGCCGGTCAGCGGATGGAGGAAGCAACCGTTTACTCCAAAAAATGAAAACGGGAAATTATACGGTCTGGGCAGCAATGACGCCGGTGCCAGTCTGGTATCATTATTCCAGGTGTACCGTCACCTTAGCATGACAACCCAAAGCTACAACCTGATTTTCCTGGCTTCCTGCGAAGAAGAGGTATCCGGAAAAAACGGAATTGAAAGCGTCTTGCCCCAACTCCCTCCTATTGCATTAGGAGTAGTAGGTGAACCTACGGAAATGCAACCTGCCATTGCAGAAAAGGGACTTATGGTGCTCGACGTCACTGCACGTGGAAAATCCGGTCACGCCGCACGTAACGAAGGAGAAAATGCCATTTACAAACTACTTCCAGATATTGAATGGTTCCGTACATATAAGTTCCCGAAGGAATCACCCATCCTGGGACCTGTAAAAATGAGTGTCACTCAAATCAATGCAGGTACACAGCACAATGTAATTCCTGATTTGTGCAGTGTCGTAGTAGATATCCGAAGCAACGAATGTTACTCTAACGAAGAGCTGTTCGCTGAAATCTGTAAACATATACAAAGCGAAGCCAAAGCACGCTCATTCCGCCTCAATTCTTCCAGCATTCCGTCTGATCATCCGTTTGTAAAACGTGCCATAGAACTGGGGAAAGTACCATTCGGCTCACCCACGTTATCCGATCAGGCATTAATGCCCTTCCCTTCTGTAAAAATGGGACCGGGAAAATCTTCCCGCTCGCACACCGCTGATGAATACATTCTCGTCAGTGAAATAGAGGAAGCGATTTCAACCTATGTGCAAATCTTGGACGGATTAAAAATCTGATAGAATCTTTATCTGCACTATAAAAAGAGAGGAAAATGATTGTCTGTTGAATCTAGACAACCATTTTCCTCTTTTTTATATCCGGGAACGAGTCCCGGATAATCTATCAAAACTTCACTGTATTCAGATTCTTGTCGACCAGCATACCGTCCAGTATGTTCAAGTCGATCTTTTGTTTGCGTTTTGCCTTAAACTTGATTGTCATAAGTTCAGCATCCCCTTCCAGGCAAGGCTTTTCTCCAATATTTACAAAAGTAGGATACAAAGCCTTCGTTCCATTCGTATGCAGACGATCATTGGTCAGGTTACGCATCTCCTTCATACCTGTCATCTCTGTTCCTACATATTCCAATGCCTGCGGGTCATAAGGCAATGCAAAGCTGAGAGCATTGACCGAACGCAATCCCTTACCTGAAACACGAATTTCTACGGTTTCCCCTTCATTATACACCTTCTTAGATGAAGCAACTGTGATTTCTCCAGCTACTGAAGGTACCTGACGGCTGCTCACTCCAGACTCCATACGGATGGCTACTGCCGAAATATCATACGCATCAATCAGACCGTTCTCGTTCAGGTCACCCTTGCTGATATAACCTTCAAAGTCAGAATCTCCTCTGCGCAATCCTGTATAATTCATATAAGAGGTCAAATCGTTTTCATCTACCAGCTTATCCTGATTAATGTCACCAGGAATATAGCTTTCTGAGCCAGGTACCTTGAACACGTAAAGTTCACGACCTGAACCATACTGACCTGTAGCAGATACAACCGACAACTTAATATAGCGTGCAACAGGCTGTTTCTCGAATACAAAGGTCTTCACGTCACTTCCTTTCCAGTCGAAAGTGCCAGCTTCGTGCCAATCAGACTTATCCATACTGTAATATACAGTACCCTTGCCCAATGTACCGTTCCCGGCATCCAGACGAGGCAGGTACTGGAATTTATCCAACTGATTTACACTATTCAGGTCAATAATCAAATCAAAAGGAACTGCAACCGTGCTCCACTTCGTATGCCATGTATCTCCCTCATCGAAGTTAAAGAGTTTATTCACACCCTGACCTCCCTGGTTCGGAGAAGTGGTTTCTCCCTTGATTCCATGAATGGCGAATTCCAACGGATCTGATTTAGTAGTAGCCGTCACATTAGTCCATTCTGATGCACCTGTAGCATTCACGGCGCGTACCTTGAACGTGCAAGTAGTTTCCGGACGTAAATCTTCAAACAGAAGTTGAGTGTTCCGAATGGTACTATACAGCATACCGTTATATTCTATTTCATAATAATCGGCATTATCAACCTTTTTCCATGAAGGTGTCAATGTATAAGCTCCTGTATTTTCTTCTGTTACCTCTGCTTCCGGAGCACGCAGTGTACCTTGGCTTACCAGCAGTTTCTCAGCAGGTGCAAATACAAAACCTTTCATTTCTAACTGAATATCGTTTTGAGTCACGTCCATTTCTTCCAGATTCACATGTACTACCGGATTCTTAATGACGTGCAGACGAGCCAGTTCACTGCCCGGAGTGGCAAAACGATTCAATTCAGGGTCCGATTCATAATAATATACATTCGCTCCTTTCTGTAAATCTTCCAAAGAAGTCACCGGAGTCAGTTTCACTTTCTTTCCGCCTACACGTACTGTCAGTTTCTTCGGCTGTGCAGTTACATTGATACGGAAATGGGTACGCTTACGCGCTACCATTCCTTCGAAAGAGCCTTGCACTGGTTCCACACACACTGTCAAGTCCTCTCCCTCTACCACGGAACGGATATGCGTAGTAGCATACTGTCCCGCACGATAAGCTTCAGATACTCCATCATCATCGTATTCCGTAAACTCTGTATCGCCACCCGGATAAAGCTCATATACACGTAAATGCTTATCCATCTGACTCACATTGTTATGCGCTGTAGTCACCGGTAAAATAGCTCCTTGCTTGATAAACAATGGCAGTTTCCACAAAGGAGTTTCAAAATTATTGAGAACCCGTCCGCCCTGATACAAGTCGCCGGTAAAATAATCTATCCAGTTCCCTTCAGGCAGATAAATGCCATTACGTACATCGTTTCCGTCCGCATCGGCCTGTGTGTTCTGATATACCGGAGCCACCAGTACATAAGGCCCGTAAAGGAACTGATAGCGGGTAGCCGTTCCCAGTGTATAGCCATTCGGATAATCCAGGAACATGGCCCGAACCATCGGTTTTCCGTCCACGGCTTCACGAGCTATGCTGTAAGTATAAGGCATGAACTCTGATTTCATCTTCAGATACCAGCGATTGATGGAAGTAGCCGGCTCACCCAACACTTGCGGATATTTCGGGTTTGCTCCCCATCCGTCCATGTTCAACTGCATGGGAGTAAACGTTTTCCACTGGAAGTCACGTACATTGACCAGAATATTCTTTCCACCGAAAATACCATCCATGTCCGAAGAAATATTAGGTTGTCCCGACAATCCTGAACCTATATAGGTCGGGATATGGAAACGAATGTATTCCCATTCACCTCCAGTCTGGTCGCCCGACCAGATACCTGCATAACGCTGTGTACCTGCCCATCCGTCCAGTGAAATAATAAACGGTCGTGCATTGTTGCCGTAATAAGGCATAATCTGTCCCACATCGGCCACTCCGTTCAGTCCGAAAGAATAGCCTGCTCCTACCCAGGCTACGTCGGTTTTCAACACACGTACACCTGCATCGCGCACTTCTTTCACAATGTCACGCTGAAGCAAAGCTTCTACTCCTTCTTTGGGATGCAAGTCCGACTGTGTCCACAATCCGATTTCCACTCCCTTGGCACGGGCATATTCACCCAGTTCCTTCAAGTTCAGGATATTACCATCCAGCGTAGAAGTCTGTCCGTAGCCGGCTCCATAACCGTCATTAGGCAGAATCCATCCTAACGGCATATCGGCCGCATTGTAACGGTCAATTACCGCACGTGCCGAGAACTGGTAATTGTTCTTTTCACCATTCAGCGATTCCTTGATACCACCATTATCTTTCTGGCTTTCCTTGTATCGCTTTCCGTCTTCAAACAGAATACCCTTTTCGTCTTCTTTCCAATAGTCACGGTTATAGGCATTCAAATGTCCCTCATAAAAACCAAACTTCGGTAAAAGCACCGGATTACCGGTCAGCTGATAAAAATCATTCAACAAGGCTACCGGACTGTCATTTACCATGAAAAAGACATCCAGGTAGTTTTCTTCATGCGACAGCTTCACCACTTCCTTATCGGTTGCTCCGAAATCATATAGTCCGGGACGGAACGTGTACCACATGACACCATATCCTTCTGTAGACCAGTAAAAAGGAGTAGGAGAAGCCACTCCACCATCTGTCCACTGGTTCGTATTGACAATACGGATGCTTTTCCCTTTGTGAGAAAAACGGCCGTTCTGTACACCACCTCCATAAAAATACTCATTATCGTGTGCTTTGAGTGACAGGCAGACTTGTTTTTCCATGAAATCCACCGGACGTGCTGATTCCACTACCACCTTCTGGCGGATTTTATCCGTAATCTTGAACAGCGATGTACGCTTGTTCATTTCTATCTGAATTCTGGCCGTAGAAATCGTAATCACTCCGTCCTTGTCTGTCAGCGACAACTCGCCGACCTCTTTCCGGGGACGGTCTACCAGAATCTGAGCTTCAGGAGAAGCCTGCGGGTCGCGCACAATGCCTCCCTGATTGTCCTGGAACATCCGGAAAATATTTTCACCATAAAAATCAAGCGTCATGCGCTGCTGGTTGGAAAAGACCACTTCCACCGCCGACGGATTCAGCACATTGGCACTGCTGATAGTTATCTCAGTCTGCTGTGCAGCCCATACAGAGGCAGGGGTAGTCAACAGGCCCCCAAGTACACACAGAGACAAGACAGAATAATACTTTAGCTTCATAGTATAACATTACTAACGGTTAGACTTCTCTATTTTCTCTCTTTGCATATTTTACAAAAACCGCACGAATGTATAACTATTTATTGAAGTAAAAAAAGATATGTAAATTACATTTTTTATTTTATTATTTTCTAACAGATAAATACCACAAAATTTTAAGTACAAATATACCAGAATGAGCTCAATTCATAAAGCAGATTCTATTTGAAGGTAAACTTGTCACAGAAAAGTAACATATCCATAAATACCATTTTCTCTTTAGCTTAGCATATAAGAAAACTTATCATGAAAATTTATCGTTCAGACTAAGAATCATAATAAATATCCAGCTCTTTATATCAAGAATGTATAGGAATGGTAACATCAAAAAACAAAAAGGAATAATGTATTCTTTTTCATAATGGCAAAGTCACCTTAAAAAAATCACTTTCCTTATGTTCTTTCTTTATTATCTCTATCATTTGCTTTACTATTTCTGGATGATTGGTAGAAATATCATTGTCCTCATGAATATCGTCAGCCAAATTATACAGATAAGAAACACCCTTCTTAACTACAAGTTTCCAATCTCCCATCCGTACAGCCATCTGATCTGTTTCATGAAATTCCCAATAAAGATAATCATGCTTTTTCTGACTTGTATCATCACCTAACAATGTAGAAGCAAAAGAAACACCATCAAAGCAATCACCTTTAAGCTTCTTGTTGATGTATTTTTTAGGGAATCTCCTGTCACCAATAAGTTCACAAAAAGTTTGGATAATAGAGGTGAGCCTGAAACTGACAGATAAACCCGTAGTACTCATCAATACCACGCTTGTCTGGCGTAGAGCAAGAACCTTCATAACCACCGGCCCATTTGCCAAACATTCCTGTAGTATACCCGTTTTTTTTCATTATTTCAGGAAGAATGATATGACTCGGATCGTATGGTTCCTGACCGACAACCGTATATTCATCATTCGCCCCATACTTCATTAACGGAACATTAATCCAATATTCTTTGTTTCCACGTACATGAGAATGTCCAGAATGCTGTCCTGCCATAATAGTAGCACGCGAAGGTGCACTCACCGGACTACCTGCATAAGCTTGAGTAAATCTCATTCCTTCTTGAGCCATACGGTCTATATTAGGCGTACTTATATATTTCTGACCGTAACATCCTAAATCACCATATCCCATGTCATCACAAAGAATAAAAATGATATTAGGCTTTTGCTGAGAGGATGCACACACAGATGAAATTGAAGCCAAAAGTACTCCTGAAAAAATCGATATTTTATTCATAGTATAACTGATTTAATTTTCATATTAATAAAAAGGAGGTAAATGAATCGACAGCAACAAAATTCAATTTACCTCCCTTCCTAATACTCAATAATTATTAATTCAAACCAAACAATTCATTGTATCCTGGATTCTGCGTAAGTTTTGGATTCAGAACGATTTCGTTAGTAGGAACCATCATCAAATAATAGGTATCCAACCATCCACCTTTAGTCAATGGACTAGGATATGTATATATCCATCCGCTACCCACATTATTATTTTCACCAGAAGCCTGACCTACAGTCATAATTGTTTCATAGTCAACAAAGTTTCCTGAATATTTACTTGCTTTAGTACCATAAGGATTATCATTGGCTTCAATCCACATTCCACAAGGCTGCCTATTAACATAGTAGGCAGCTTTAGCCCATCTTCTAATATCATAAAAGCCAAAACCTTCTCCAAACAATTCTATTTGTCTTTCGCGCCTTATCTCCCATAAAACTGGATCCACTTCATAATTTCCCAATTTACCACCTTTACCTGTCCACCAAGGAGCATTTCCTTTATCTCTCATAGGATCAAAATCTGAAGTAATCATTGAAACATTCATAGGTGACACACCAGCTCTATCACGAAGCAAATTTATTGTTTTATCAGCAACTGTTTGATCAAATAATCCAAGCTCCAAAGCAGCTTCCGCATAATTCAAAAGAATTTCTTCTATTTTAAATATCGGCTTATCTGATGTACAATATGCACTAGACCCCGTTGAGAACTCCCACATATCATAATGTTTCCATGTATAATAGCCAGTTCTTGAACACATATATGCCACACGTGAATCAGTCGTAAGATTAGGACTGCTTGGAGTTAATGATGCCCCCCAATTTTGTCCTGGGCATCTTTTCATTCCTTGACCACCAAAACTCCCACCTCTTAAACACTTATCATTGATTCCCATGTAATCAATGTATTTTCTGTATTTTACAGCTTCATCTGCCGTAACGGTATGCCCTTCATTTATATCACCTTCTTTTAAGAACTGCCATGTTGGGAATGTAGTGACATAATCTGAAGTACCTGTAGTATTAGCAGCGACAACGTATGGAGGCTGAATATTCTGATACAATCTTGGATCTCTACTTTCAAAGGTATCCCACATATCTTTACCTTTTCCTCCTTTATATCCCGAATTTGGATTATTGATTGGATATCCGTTTTTCATCAAAAACATATCGACAGTATACTGTGGTACATCCACACGATGTGCCGCAATATGTTCAAAATCATTTCCTCGATGCATAAGAAGTCCATCCAAATATTGCTTATAGAAAATGACCCCTGGAATATTATTCAAGTTCTCAGTAGTCCATAATTCTCCATATCCAGCAGCATCTTCAGACTCAGTACCGCCACCATAATATAACGTTGGATACTTGGTCATCAGTTCCTGTGATACAGCCAAACATTTTCTCAAATATTCTTCATAAGGTTCATCCAGTCCATGATATTTTGCCCATGTCCCTTCACGAAGTAAGAATCTTGACAACGCAGCTTTTATAACATCGACAGTGATAGTATTATCTCCATCATTAAAATCACCTAAATTTTCAGCAGCATACTCCAATCTGGCAATAATACTATCTGCAACTTCAGCTCTTGGCGTTCTTTCTGCATACACTTCAGGAGAAGTTTCATTCAATACTGTATTAACCCAAGGAACATCACCAAATCGATCTATTAATTCCATATACCACCAAGCAGAAAAAAAGAAACCTACAGATCGCCAATGAGCCGCCTCTTTCTGATTTAACACTCCATCCCCCAAATGGCTAAGCATAATATTTATGCGTCTAATATATGAAAAATCCCAACCTCCTCCTGAAGTTGTTTGAGTAATGGTCTGGTATGCATACGGATTAAATTCATTATCACGAATTGTCACAAGACCAGCATACCAATCTCCATATCTTTGCGAGTTTAAGCTGTTCTCCTTAAAATTAGTTTGAATTGTTGTATTGGTAAATAGTTCGTAACACGGATACATGTAAGCTTTATAGTTGCTATAGTCCAAAAAAGCATTTTGTTCCGTCAATGATGTAAGCGGATATTTTTCCAGATAATTATCATTACATGCTGAAAAAAGTCCAATACCTAAAACTCCTGCTAATAATATCTTTTTCATATTAATAATCGTCTTAAAAATTGATTAAAATGTAATATTGGCACCTAATGAAATTGTCCTATAATATGGATAATTCCATACAATCTCATTATATTCATTACCTTCTGGGTCATATCCCTTTGGCAAAGAAGAGAAGGTGAAAGGATTCTCTATACTTAAATATATCTTTGCATCTTTCATAAAAGCCTTTTGTACCCAGTTTTTAGGGAAGCTATATGCCAAAGTGATATTTTTAACTCTTAAATATGCTGCATTCTGTATATATTTGTCACTTGCTCTTGTATTAGAAGTCACATTATTGCCTTGATCATATATACGGAATAATTTCGCATTTGGATTCTTTGCCTTCATAAAATCAGGATCATTAGGATCATAGCTAACTGCAGACCAATAATCTGTCTGATTGTAGAATAAAGGCTGGAACACCGCATCCGAAGCTGAAGACCCAGCAAACGGGAATAATGCTGCCCCACCTAAGACATAATCTCTCTTACCAACACCTTGAAGTCTCACATCCAGACTAAATCCTTTGTAACCAACTCCAATATTTGCTCCAAACTGATAACGCGGCGTCTTGCTTCCTATAACTTTTCTGTCACCCGAATCACTCAAAGTACTACTTGCCGGTGAAATTATATTATCACCATCCAAATCCTTAAATTTTTCATCACCGGGTTGAGGTACTACTCCTTGAATTGATACTACATTATCTTTTAAAGTCCATACACCTTTCTGGGCATCTTCCAATACAAAATCATCAATTGTATAGTATCCATCAGATACATACCCCCAATATTCACCTAGTTCCTTTCCTACATAATTACGATCCACAAAACCTGACTCATTATTGAACTTATCAATAAAGGCTCTGCTATCATAAATATTAAAGCCGATATTATACGAGAAATTTCCGATTCTGTCTCTCCATGAAAGATTAATTTCCCATCCTTTACTTGATAAGTCTGCAATATTTTGCAAAGGTGCACCAGCGCCTACAACAGAAGGTATTTCTATTCCTTCAGACAACATTCCAGTTGTCTTTCTTTTAAACCAGTCAAATACAACTTGTAACCTATTATTAAATGCACTAACATCAAATCCTACATTAAAAGAGTTTACAGTTTCCCAAGTAAATGTACTACTTACTAATCCCGGTAAAGATATGACACTAACTTTATCGTTTCCATCCAGCCAAACTGTATCTAAACCAACATTCATAGCTGGTGTATAACTATATGGATCTATGCTCTGATTACCTATTGAACCATATGATGCCCGGAGTTTAAAATCATCCAGCCAGCTTTTCGACCAGTTCATAAATTTTTCCTGCCCCATTCTCCAGCCTAAAGATACAGATGGGAAAAATCCAAAACGTGAATTCTTAGGAAATTTTGATGAACCATCATATCTGCCGTTTAACTCCAAAAGATATCTATCATTAAATGAATAATTCAACCTCGCAAAGCCACTACGAATTGCGTACTCTGAATAGCTATCCTGTAATAATTTTTCACCACTACCACCTTCAAACGAAGGTACAGATGGAGCTGTCTGACCTTTTACCTGTCCCATAAAAAGCTTATAATATGAACTTTCCTGATTAAAGCCAACCATTGCTTTAAAGCCATGCTTGCCCCATTTCTTTTCAAAATTAGAATACAAGTTAAAAGCATTATATCTTGTTTGTTCATCTTGCAGTTTATAATAATCCTGACCAGCTTCTATTGAGTTTTTAACAGCCAATTGACAGTCTGCATATTTAAACGATCCTGAATAAAAATCATAATTTACATCTTTTCTATCAAATGTATATTCAGCTGTTACAGACCAGCCCGGCAGAATTTTAAAAATAGAACGTGTTGAAATACGTGGAATCGCGGTTCTTGTAGTTGATACCGGAGCATACCTAATCATGTTCATTGGAGTTTGAGTAGGCAGTTCTTCATCTGTTCCAATTATTTCAGCAGGCATATTCCCTTCAGGATAATATTGTACAAGTCTTGTAGAATAGAAGTCTCCCATATTACCGACCCTTTCTGGCATTTTTTTCTTTGCATCAGAATATGAAACGGTTATCTCTTGTGTAAACCACTTCAACACATCTGCAGAAACAAAAGCACTAATATTCTTTCTATAGTAACTGTCTTTGTCTGTATACAAAGGTCCGTTTTCTTTACTTAAACCTGCAGAAAGACGAAATCTTATTTTATCTGTACCACCAGAAGCAGAAATATTATGATTGTTTAAAAAACCGGTTGTCAGAATATTATCATATATATTCTTTTCACTTAACCAATATACCCTTCCATCAGTATCTTTATATATACCATCTCCTATAGTATTTAATGAAGAAGGATCTTTTTTATATTGAACCAGATAATCTCTCCATTTTGCTACATCACCGTTACCAGCCCAATAAGTCTGAGTATAACCAGCCACCTGGTACGCATCAATATATTCAAGAAGGCTTGCCTGCTCCAATACATTGATAGGCTTCTCCCAGCCTACATTAAAATTATAATTCAAATTGAAATTAGTGCCAGATTTGGGGCGCTTAGTCGTCACCAAAACAACACCTCCAGCAGCACGTGCTCCATAAATCGCAGATGAAGCCGCATCCTTTAGCACCGTTACACTTTCTATATCCTCAGGATTCAACATATTTATATCTCCTTCTACATTGTCTATCAGTACCAGAGGAGATCCTCCATTGATTGACAATGTTCCACGAATATTGAAAGATTTAGACTGCCCTGGTCCAGAACCACCACCAATTGTTAACCCAGGCATTGCTCCTTGCAATGCTGCAGCTGCGCTCGTTACTGGTCGATCACCTAAAACCTCATCCATGCTAACCTGAGAAACAGATCCTGTCAGATTTTCCTTCTTTTGAGTACCAAATCCCACAACAATAACCTCTTCCAATTGACGAGAATCTTCTTTCAGAGTCAATGTCAGAGGCTGGCCATTCCACGCTATTTCCTGAGTTTGATATCCAATAAAGCTTACTTGAATGACAGAACCTTTTTCAACATTATTCAAAGAGAACTCGCCATCAAGTCCTGTTATTGTTCCATTAGTTGTGCCTTTTATCACAACAGAAGCACCAATAATAGGTTCTCCAAAAATATCTTTAACAAGTCCTTGAATCTTCTTTGTCTCCTGCTGATGTACAGCTTTAGAGGATGTACTTGTAGCCTCTTCTTTTTTCAAGATAACTTGGCGATCGTTTATTTCATAACTGACTCCTTGTCCGGCAAATACTTCATCGAGAATTTCATCGACTTCTTTTCCGTTTGCATTTATACTAACTTTCTTTGAAGGGGCAAATGTGTTTTCATAATATACAAAAACGAATTCACTTTCATTTTCTATCTGCTCCAACACTTCTTTTACAGTTGAATTAGATAAACTAAAACTAAACTGCACTGACTGAGCATAAGTTGTAGTTCCATTCATTTCTGCTATAGGCAGTAAAAATAAAGGTAGAGTACATAGTGTTCTTATACTATTACTCCTGAAAATCTTTTTGTTGCTTTCCATGTTTGGTATTAAATTAAAAGGTTAAAAATCTTCTTCATGTATCTTTCTCAAATACAAAAAAGACAATGACTTCTCTTAAGTTGAGTAATAATTCATTAAAACCATAGTATACAGATTTTATTGGGTTAATATTTATCCGATTTATATTTCTTGATTCACAAGTCATTTATTTTTATACACGTTGTTTATATGTATCTCTATCTTGTTATCCATCTTTTGAAAAGAAACAGGAGCTGTTAAACTTATACGGCGAAGTATTTCTTCAAGTGAGCATTGCAAATCAAGACTACCGTATAATTTCATGCTCTCCATTTCTTCAGGATATGCTAATTTAACTCCATAGTATCTTTCCAATCGTTTAAATACAGCAGAAAGAGGTGTGGCATCAAGTTTAAGAAGACCTTTCGTCCACAATATATAGTCTGAAGCATTAACATGCTTCTTCTCTTTTATGCTACTGCCCATTATCACAGCCAGTTCATCAGGCTGCAACAGCAACTCTTCCTCATGTTTATCCTTAAGTTTCACAGAACCGCGAAGTAATACAACCTCCGCATCGGTATCACTGCTATATGCCTGAACGTTAAAAGACGTACCTAAAACCTCTATATCACAAGAGGTAGTATGAACCTTGAAAGGAGCCTTTTCATTTTTTACCACATCTATATAGACTTCACCATCCACAAAAATCTCTCTATAGTCTTTCTTGAATTTATCAGGATAAACCACGCGTGTACCCGCATTCACATAGAGAACAGAGCCATCTGACAAAACTAAAGATGCATGTTTAGCATTCGGAACCACAAGCTGGTGATATGCTGCATCATCAGGCATCGCAACTTCCCTATCTCCTAAAACAAGTTTCTCATCAGATTTTGTATAATCTATTCTCGTACCATTATCTACAGAAACCAGTTCTTGTTCACCTGTTAGAATCTTCACCTTGTCACTCTTTATATGTGTACTGACATCCATTGTCTGATAGGCTACATAAAGAGAGTGCAACTCATTTCTGTTATTATCCTGAAGTATCCAGACTATTCCTGAAAGCATTGCAGCTACTCCCAAAGAAATTAAGGAGATACGCCATCTATTTAGCTCATATCTTCTCCGACGTTTAGAAGCACTAATTTCAGACATTATATTATTCCACAATCTGTCTTCTTCATCAACCGTTGGTGATACCTCACACGATTTAAAATAATAAATCAATTTCCTAAAGTATGATATATTGTTTTCTCTACTCATTATTCCTGCCTTTTATCTTTAATACGATGATATAACAAGAACCTACTCACGTTTAATGACTTTTTTATGCGACTTTTTTATAACATAATGTTTTTCAAGATAATATAAAAAGAAAAAATCCGATATATATTCATCAAAATATATATCGGAGTCTATAATCAAGAAACTATTTTTAAATAATTTGCATCCACTGAAGGAATGTGATACACATTATCGAATGAGTTGCAAGAATTTCACGAAGTTTTGAAACGCTACGAGACAATAGATTCATTGAAGATTGTACATTCATATCCATAGCCTCAGCCACTTCCTTATGAGATAACCCCTTTATATACCGAAGATAAAGAATATGCTTTTGTTGAGAGGTTAGTTGAGAAAGTGCCTGGACAAGTGCTTTCTTCTTCCGAAGATCCTCATCACTGTTTCCAAAAATCTTTTCAAAAGAATCATCATCCATAATATCCGAAAAAATCTCATCATTAAATGAGAAACATTCTATCTGAGACCTTGCTGAAGTAGACTTATCATTAATCATATTGCGCAACGACTTCAGAAGATAAGAGCGGGGATATTCTGTATCCGACAGACTTGAACTCTTAGCCAGCTTCACAAACAGCTCCTGAATACAATCGCGAACCATATCATCATCAGGAGTACATTTCATCCCATAATTGAGAAGCAATGAATAGTATCTTCTATATATAACCTCCAAAGCAATCAGACTACCACTACGCAACTCTGACCACAATGCCCTGTCATCCATCTGAAAATAATGATTCTTCATCAAACTATTGTCTTACTACTATGCAACTCATAACTTTATTACAAAAATACATAGAAAATAACATGAATTCAATATAAAATAAATATAATCTTAGGAAGGATTATAATACAGTGTCTAACGTCCTATAAATTTTTCACCAATTCATAATAATTTTCTATGTTTCCCTTACGGGAACCCTATGTTTCTCAGGGCAGAAACCTACGTTTCCCATAAGGGAAACATACGGTTCCGCCTTGAGAAACATAAAAAGCGACTAACAACTTACCTGTTGTCTTCCCTGCATTCCATAAAAAAAGCTCCAGACACACAATGTGTCTGAAGCGCCTTATACTACTATATTAATTGAAGTTTAACGATGTATCCAAAGTTCCGGATTCAATTTCACCGTTTCCTTACGCAACTGGAAATGCAAAATCGTTTCTCCTTCCGCATTAGTATGGATTTCTCCCAACACATCACGGGCACGTACCAAGCTACCTTTCTTAACACGTACAGTAGACAAGTTACAATAAACGGAAATATAACTTCCATGACGTACCAACACATTAGTCAAGCCATTGTACTGGAAGACAGCCGACACTTCACCATCAAAAATAGCACGGGCATTGGCTCCCGCCTTTCCTTTGATATCCATTCCCTTATTATCCAATTTCACATTACGAAGCCCCTTCACCTGATACTGTCCATAATGTCCCACCACCACGTATGGTCCGGTAATTGGCACGGGAAGAATACCTTTATTTTTCTCAAAGCTACTTGACAAACGGCGATCTTCCGAATCAACCTTATAGGCTTCTAATTTCTCAACAGGAGTCTTTACCGTCTCTTTTTTAGTGGACGCTGAAGTTTCAGTACTTCCCTTTGCTGCTTCCGCTTTCTTACGAGCTTCTTCAGCTTTACGACGCGCCTCTTCTTCCGCACGCTTACGAGCTTTTTCAATTTCAATCTCTATCAACCGGTCAATCTGCGCATTCAATTTATCTGCTGAACGACGCTGTTTGGCCAGTTCCGACTGAATGCTCCGTTGCTTCTTCTGCAAACCCGACAAAATCTGCTTGCGTTCCTGCTCCTGTGCTTCTAGTTTAGCTTTTTCCGCTTCTCCCTGCTTGAACAAGTCTTCCTTCGCCTTCCGGCTGTTTTTCAAAGAATTTGCCTTTTCAGTTACTTGCTTTTGTTTCCGCTGTACCTGAAGCCCCTGCAAACGCTGATAATCAGCATATTCTCGCACGTACCGCAAACGCCGATACATTTGTCCGAAATCTTCAGCTGAAAAAATAAACATCAGCTTGTCCTGTATAGACTTGTTACGATAAATATACTTTACAGACAATTCATACTTCTGTCGCTTTTCTTTCAGTTCTTTCTGCAGGCTCTTTAAATCTCTCTCCAAACGACTAATTTCCTGCTGAATGGCCTTTACATCATTCTCTATGGTTTGAATGTATTTTTGTCGTTCTTCTATTTGTCCCGAAAGCAAGGCCAGATTACCCAGCTGACTTTTTACATCATTCTTGGTAGACTGCAATAAGGTTTCCGATTCGGCAATCTGCTGTTTCAGCTCGTTCCGCTGTTTTTCCAGTTGACGAATCTTAGGAGTTGTTTGAGCAGTAAGCGTACAAACATAAAAACAAATACAAGATATGACTACAAAACGTTTCATTTTTCCAACCACATTTTGAGCAAGGTTGCCAGTTCTATCTTTTTATATTTGGAGGACAAACTTGTCCGTGTTTCCCAATCCTCTCCTACCGACATACGGGAGAGTTTCATATCCAAACTATAAGTTTTTCCACTCCCCATCAATTCGGCCAAAATATGCTGAGGAAAATAAGCTGCTCCTAGTTTGCAAAATTCACCATATGTCCAGTTCAACGCATACGGAGTACCGGAAAGAGCTACGGATGTATTTTCAAGCCATCCCTTATCGGCTGTAGTTCGAAAACTATAAGCCAGTTTCTTGGTATCCTTTACTTTCCACAACGCATAATTTCCTTCCGAAGTCATCCGGAAACGGTGTAAATCGTACACCTCAACAGTTTCCTTGCCGGGCAAAAAAATCTCATTCATAAACAATGACTGCAACACATTAAAGCTCAAATTCAAATTGGCCATCCGATTCAGGTCTTCAAAAGAAACTTCCACATACTGTTTGTGAAGACGGTCGACTGCCAGAATACGTTCCGGTGAAATTTCCAAGCGCGCCACTTCAATCCCCAACAAAGGAGCTACCGACAACTGTATGACTTCTCCTTTTTTCATACGGAGAGTGGCCGACAATTTTGTATTTTTACTACTACCCGTGTTCAAGTTCAAGGCCACCTTTCCCGTCACACAGTTCCAGTGAGGAAGACTGGAAATCACCTTTTCTTGATATTCTTCTCCTTTCAGGCCTCCAATCATAGGAGCACGTTCCGTATGACGCAAAGAACCACAAGAAGAAGCCAATACAATCAGGCATACCACATATATCCAGTAAATCAGTCGTTTCATTCTATATATTTTTTCAATGCGATTTTACGTTTCAAGCGTTTCAACTCAGCTTCTGTACGAGGCGTTGCACCATCTTCTTCCTTATTTTCCATGCCATCCGCCCTTTTCCAGCATTCTAATGCTTTTTCTTTCTCACCTGACATATAATAGATATCACCGCAATGTTCCACAATCACCTGACTGCTGTCGCCTCCGTTCTTCATAGCCTGTTCAATGTAAATACGCGCTTCCGTATAGCGCTTTTTCTCAAACAAAATCCAGGCGTAAGTATCCAGATAAGTGGCATTTTCAGGCTCTGCCTTGACGGTCTTGTAACTCATTTCCTCAGCTTTATCCAAGTTAGTCCGCTTTACAGACAGATAGTAAGCATAGTTGTTGAGTGTACCGATGTTGTTCGGGTTATAAACCAACGAAGAATCATAGGCAGCATAGGCCTCCGCTTTCATTTCTTTAGAATGATACAAATCTCCCAGAATGGCATAAAAATCAGAAACAATTCCCTTATCGCTCTTTTCATTTACCTGCTTCAGTCCCTGCTGGAAAATCTCCATCGCTTTATCCGTTTCTTCTTTCTGATAATGAGCCAAGCCTAAATAGTAGTAAAACTCCATGGCGTCCGGATTGTATTCCAGCGCAGGAGTAGCCACACGAATCACTTCGTCCAGATTATTGTCACGAATGGCATAGCTGAGCAACTGTAAGCGGGCAGGCTTGTTTTCCGGATCAAGCGACAAGACCTGATTCAGTACAGGGACAGACTCTTTTTCCATGTGCTTTGTGATCATGTATTGTGCGCAAAGCATGGCCAGACCGGCATTTTGCTGCGGCCGGTCTAGAATTTCCTTAAACAAAGATACAATCTGTGTGCTGTCTTTTGTGGTCTGTTCCGACTGAAGGATAAGCTGACGCATGATTTCCATTTTGGTATTCGACTCTACATCCTCATTTAACAAAATAGTATCCAGTTGTTGGCGATACAAACTGTCCTTACCCAACTGTTTGTAATAAGAGGCCATCGAAAGCAAGGCCGGAGCATATCCTGGTTCTTCCTTTAAGATTCGCTGATAAACTGCGTAAGCCTCATCCAGCTTATCATTATTCAGGTACACATCTCCCAAAATCGTTTGATAACGTAAATCATACGGATATTCTTTCGACAAACTTTCAATTTCATTAAACGCCTGTTCCTGGTTATCCAACAGCAGGTACATTCTGAACTTCTCCATACTGATTTGCTCAGACTTGCCATCCAATTCTTCCAAACGATTCAACACAGAAACTACCTGTGAATAACTCTTTGTCTGATTATACAAATCGACCAAAGCCATTAACGGCTCCAGCCGAGACGGGAATTGATGTGCCATGTCGTCATACACGGCAATGGCTTTCGCCCAATCACGCTTCCGCTGATAATAAGCCGCCAAAGTCTGTTTATACCAAAAATTTGATTCGTCAGAATGTACAGCCTTTTTCAACGCTTCTTCACCTTTCTGTTCCTGTCCCAGCACCATATAAAATTGAGATATCTCATACAAAGCTGGAGCAGAGCCCGGATAAATATCTAGACAATGCTTATAAAGTTCAAAAGCCGCATCATAGTCTCCCTTCTGTTTCAAGCGAACTGCTTCTAGAAAAAAATAGTTATACTTTCTGTGTTGTTCGTATGACAAGGTATCCCTTTCCTCATTTGCCAGGTTTCGCTTTGCCGAATGCTGCTTTCCAGTGGTACCACAAGCAAACAGCAGGAAAACCATCCCGATGATTCCTAATAGTTTTTTCATACATTCAGGTTTATACGGTTCCTGTGTGACCAAATCCTCCTGCCCCACGTTCCGTTTCGTCCAACACTTTCACTTCTTCCCATTCAGCCTGTTCATGACGGGCTATCACCATCTGTGCAATACGTTCACCGTCTTCAATCACAAATTCTTCAGCCGACAAGTTGACTAATATCACGTTGATTTCTCCTCGATAATCGGCATCAATGGTTCCCGGAGAATTCAATACGGTAATACCTTTTTTGATAGCCAGTCCACTACGTGGACGTACCTGAGCCTCATATCCTTGCGGCAACGCTAAAAACAAGCCGGTAGGTACCAGACAACGCTGTAAAGGCTTTAACACAATCGGTTCATTCAGGTTCGCACGAAGATCTACCCCAGCCGACTGCGGAGTAGCATATTGCGGCAATGGATGCCGGGAAGTATTTATAATCTGTATTTTCATCTATTTTATGCTTTTATGAAGTTGCGAAGTTACACAATCCACAGAATTAATAGTTACGTTTACCATTTTTTTATATTTTTGCACTTAACTTTTAGAGCTTCTTTAAATTTAAGTACCACATCACAAAGGAGTTACATTATGAACTGGAAACAATTGCTATCAAATAAAAGGTTCGGTCTGGAGAATCTTCATGAAGCCCGAAAAGAAGACCGTACAGAGTTCCAACGTGACTATGACCGACTGATATTCTCAGCCCCTTTCCGGCGTTTGCAAAACAAGACACAAGTCTTTCCCTTGCCGGGAAGTATCTTCGTGCACAACCGACTGACACACAGCCTGGAAGTTTCATGTGTAGGGCGTTCACTCGGCAATAAAATCGCCTCTGAGCTATTAAAGCTTCATTCGGAACTGCATGATACGCATATTTCAGAAATAGGCTCCATTGTATCGGCTGCCTGTCTGGCACATGACTTGGGAAATCCTCCTTTCGGCCATTCGGGAGAGAAAGCGATCGGCACGTATTTTTCCGAAGGAAAAGGACGCACCTTACAAGCGTATCTTTCAGCAAAGGAATGGGATGACTTCACTCACTTTGAAGGGAATGCCAACGCATTCCGTCTGCTTACCCACCAGTTTCAAGGACGACGTCCCGGCGGTTTCGTATTGACGTATGCCACATTAGCCGCTATTGTGAAATACCCATTTTCCTCACAGTTGGCCGGCAGCAAGCAAAAATTCGGATTCTTTACCAGCGAAGAAGAGGCTTTTCAGAAGATTGCCCATGAACTGGGACTTAAAAAGATTAGCAAGGAAGGAGAACCATTGAAGTATTGCCGCCATCCGCTGGTGTACCTTGTAGAAGCGGCAGATGACATCTGCTACCAGATGATGGATATAGAAGATGCGCATAAGCTGAAAATACTGACTACACAGGAGACCAAAGAATTGTATTTACGTTTCTTTGCGCCCGAGAAGTTAGACCATATTCAATCGATATGCAAAATGGTGGACGATACCAATGAGCAAATAGCCTACTTGCGTTCATCGGCCATCGGAGTATTAATCAGTGAATGTGTACGCACCTTTATTCTGCACGAAGAAGAAATTCTAAAAGGTGAATTTCAAGGAACGCTGATTCAAAAACTCAGTTCAAGAGTCAGAGATGCCTATGAAAACTGCTCACATACGGCTTTTGAAAAGATTTATTGCTCGAAAGATGTAGTCGACATTGAACTGGCCGGTTATCAGGTAATCACCACGCTGGTCGACTTAATGATTGAAGCCGTAAGATACCCGGAAAAGGCGTATTCCCAGCTGTTAATCAACCGAGTGTCCAGCCAATATCATATCCAGGCTCCTACCTTATATGAAAAAATTCAGGCTGTACTCGATTATATTTCCGGTATGACAGATGTCTATGCACTTGACCTATACCGAAAAATAAACGGGAACAGCCTGCCTGCTCTATAAAGAATATTATTATTTCTGCGTTTTATTTACTACCGGATTGGCTCCAGAAGTTATCTGCAGAGCCTCCGGATGTTCACGCAGATAGGATTCAATGTGACGCACACGCTTTTCTTCGAGAATCTCATCCACAGCAATCAGAATACCGGTTTCTTCCACATCGCCAAAGCCATCATTAATCGCCGTACCGAACATACGCATGGTCGGTGACAAACTCATATAGGCATTCACTAGAGGGGGAATGTTATAACCTAACTTGCGCACCTCTGTATTCAATACCTTATAATCTTCCTTAAAGGTATCGTAACAGAACAGCTTCTCAAGTACCTTTTCATCGGTTTCAATCAACAAAGGCTGCATCGGGGTAATTAACTTATCCTTATCATTGAAATGTTTCTTCAGGAAATAAAGAATCATATCACGTCCGAAGCGGTTATAGCTGGGATACATGGTCATCTTTCCAAAGAAATATTTTACCTGCGGCATTACCACCGTCAATGCTCCCAGACCGTCCCATAAATTATCCAAGGCAAACAGCCCTTTTGAACCTGCACGAGTAGACTGATATTCAAGCGTAACGAAAGAACGTCCTAATTCTATCGTAGTAGGCAAATAATCTTTCAAGAATTTCTCGGAGAAATTAAACATGTGCGCCGTTGCCAGTAAAGGCTTGCCATCGGCATCAAACTCCACTTCATCTCCTAACAGATAACGGTAGCCGCCCAGAATTTCTTCAGCTTCAGGATCCCATACGATCAATTGCTGATAAGGATTTTCCATCAAGTCATACTCATCAAGGTCCATTGACTTACCGGTTCCCCCTCCAGCGGCACGGAATGCAATTTCACGCAAACGCCCAATCTCCTTCAACACATTAGGCGCATTCTTCCATGTAACAATGTAAATCTCGTTGTTGCTCTTGTTCGTAAATCTTAAGCGTTTGTCTTCCGTCAGTTCCGATTTTAGAACTTCTTTGTCAATCGGAGCAATTATATCTTCCATAATCTAATGATTAAATCGTATTTTCTTTTCACAGTTTATAAACTAACTCTCTTACATAGTCTGCCCATTCCGTGGCCGAACGTGATTTATCAAACGTCTGCCATGGAATCGGTTTGCCAATTGTCACCTTAAAAGTCTTATGACGGTTTTTAAACATTTCATCAGCCAAATAAAGCATGGCTATGTTAAACTTAATCCCTAAAAATTTACACAGATTGGCTAGATTGTAGAAAAAATCAGAATTCCTTCCTTCAAAATGCACAGGAATAACATCCCGTTGTGTTTCCACACTTTTAGAGATAAAGGTTTTCTTCCAAGCTAAATCTTTAATCACACCTTTTTGCCTTCTGGAACAGATGCCAGCCGGAAACATAATAATATGAGAATCAGAGCGGAATCCAGCCTCTACCATCTTGGGAAAATCGCGCGACTGGGAGCCAGTCTTATTAATAGGAATGCATAAGGAAGCTAATCCATGAAGATTCATCAGCAAATCATTTACAAGGTATTTTATACGACCATTGTAATGCTTGCCCAATATATAGCCTAAGGCGATACCATCCTGACCACCTAAAGGATGATTAGACACAAACGTACACAAGCCATCGGAAGGAAGATTCTCTATCCCTTTCACTTCCAGCTTAATGTCAAGGAATTCCATACAAGCCTCCAGAAAATCCACACCGGTCTTGTCTGCAACACTTTTCAGGAACACGTTAATCTCATCCTGATGCACAATATGCTTTAAGTATGACACTAAAAAACGCGGTATACGATTCGCTTTTTTCCCGGCTTTGTCTCTCAATACTTTATCAATGTCAATTAAAAATATTGAATTTTCACCCATTCTACAAAAGTTTACTTTGCAAAAGTAACTCATCTTTTGAAAAGACACTCATTTTATGACAAAAAATACACTTATACTGATAAAAAAAATTGCAGAACTGATTTCATTAAGACAAATCTTTGACGTTTCTTCCTCGTTTTACACAGAAAGAGCAACCTGTTGATAACTTATTCATATTTTCTATAGAAAACATGATGCGTGATTCTATGGAAATTTCTAATTTTACCGTTTGAACATATAATAAGGTGAATTTACAAGAAAATCGCATGGAGAAAACAGAGCCTACATATCATATACCAGTACTATTACACGAGAGCATTGAAGGTATGCATCTTCAATCAGGAGGTACTTACGTAGACGTAACCTTTGGAGGAGGAGGACATTCCAGAGAAATATTACGAAATATGGATGATAAAAGCCGGCTGTTCAGTTTTGATCAGGACACCGATGCAGAAAGAAATATCATCAACGACAAACGTTTTACTTTTGTCAGAAGTAATTTTCGCTACCTGCACAATTTCCTTCGTTATTACGGAGTAGAAGAAGTGGATGCAATCTTAGCAGATTTAGGTGTTTCGTCTCATCATTTTGACGACTCGGAACGAGGATTTTCCTTCCGTTTTGACGGAAAGCTCGATATGCGTATGAATAAACGTGCCGGTATTACCGCTGCTGATATCATCAACACATATGAGGAAGAAAAGCTGGCAGATCTGTTTTATCTTTATGGTGAACTAAAAAACAGCCGTAAACTAGCCGCAACACTCGTAAAAGCCAGAGCACAAAAACCGGTTGAAACCATTGGAGAGTTCATCGAAATCGTAAAACCACTTTACGGAAGAGAGCGAGAAAAGAAAGAAATGGCAAAAGTTTTCCAAGCACTCCGAATTGAAGTGAATCAAGAAATGGAAGCGCTAAAAGAAATGCTTTATGCCGCAACAGAAGCCCTCAAACCTGGAGGAAGGCTGGTAGTCATTACCTATCACTCGCTGGAAGACCGCATGGTAAAAAACATCATGAAAACAGGGAATATTGAAGGGAAAGCTAAACAGGACTTTTTTGGAAACGTAGAAACTCCGTTTAAATTAATAAACAACAAGGTTATTATCCCCAGCGAGGACGAAATACAGCGTAACCCACGTTCACGCAGCGCCAAACTGAGAATCGCAGAAAAGAAGTAACACATGGAACACCAAGAAATGACACCACAAGAATCTCCACATATTACATGGAGAAGCATATTAGGAGGAGAAGTACTGGTACACCTGATGAGAAAGCAGGCTAACTTAATCATACTGATTATGATTCTTGTCATCCTGTACATAGACAACCGCTATTCCAGTCAGCAAGAAATGATTGAAATAGACCGTTTGAAAAAGGAATTAATCGACACTAAATATGACGCTCTGACTATTTCCTCTGAACTGACAGAGAAAAGCCGCCAGTCGCGCATTGAAGAGTATATTTCTGCAGAAGGGACCCCACTGGAAACAGCTTCCACACCGCCCTATCTAATAAAAAACAAGGACTAAAATGGTACCAGGACAAAAAAACATCATACTACGATATACGCTTATTGTATTCATCATGGCATTGCTGGCTATTGCAATCATTGCAAAAGCGGCAATTATCATGTTTGCAGAGCGGCAATACTGGAAAGATGTGGCCGACCGTTTTATCAAAGAAAATGTAATTGTCCATCCTACCAGAGGAAATATCATTTCTTCAGACGGGAAATTGATGGCCAGCAGCCTGCCAGAATATAAAATCTATATGGACTTCAAAGCTGGAGGTGAAAAGAAAGACACCATGCTGATGAACCACCTGACCGAAATATGCGAAGGACTTCATCAAATTTTTCCAGACAAGAGCGCCAAGGAATTTCGACAGCACATATTGAAAGGCAGACGACAGAAAAGCCGGAATTACCTTCTCTATCCACGTCGTATTTCTTACATAGAATACAAAGAAGCCAAGAAATTACCCGTATTCAACTTGAGTAAATTCAAGGGAGGATTTCATGAACTGGCTTTCAACCAGCGTAAAAAACCATTCGGTTCACTGGCGGCACGTACGTTAGGCGATATGTATCCGGATGTAGCATTAGGAGCAAAGAACGGAATAGAATTGACATACGATTCTATTTTGAAAGGACAGGACGGTATTACTCACCGACAAAAAGTCATGAACAAATACCTAAATATTATCGACAAACCTGCCGTAGACGGTTGTGATATAATTACCACAATTGATGTCGGTATGCAGGATATTGCAGAAAAGGCTCTTGTAGACCAGCTAAAGAATCTAGAAGCGGTGTTTGGTGTAGCCATTGTCATGGATGTAGCAACCGGAGAGGTAAAGGCCAACGTAAACATGACCCGGGCTGGTGACGGAAACTATTATGAGATGCGAAATATCGCCGTAAGCAACTTAATGGAACCGGGTTCTACCTTCAAGACAGCTTCGATCATGGTAGCCTTGGAAGACAAGTTCATCACACCCGACTACATGGTAGATACGGGCAATGGTGTGGTCAATATGCACGGAAGCAACATGAAGGACTGGAACTGGTATAAAGGCGGATATGGAAAAATAGACGTAACCAGAATCATGGAAGTGTCATCCAATGTCGGCGTATCAAGCATCATCGACAAATTCTACGGAGATAATCCACAGAGATTTATAGATGGACTGAAACGCATGAGTATTGACAAGCCTTTAAATTTAGGTTTCGTAGGAGAGGCAAGTCCTCATATATTGGGGCCTAAAGAACGATACTTCGCCAAGACCTCCTTACCTTGGATGAGTATCGGATATGAAACGATGATTCCTCCTATCTACATGCTAAATTTTTACAATGCCATAGCAAATAACGGAGTCATGGTCAAGCCTAAGTTTGTAAAGGCTATCGCAAAAGATGGAGAAATCATACAAGAATTCCCGACAGAGATTGTAAATCCTAAAATCTGTTCGGACACTACCCTTACCATGATTCAAGGGATTCTACGAAAGGTGGTTTCTGAAGGACTGGCCAAGCCTGCCGGAAGTAAACAGTTTAGTGTATCCGGAAAAACAGGCACCGCCCAGGTTTCTCAAGGAAAGGCTGGATACAAAGCTGGAGGTGTAAGTTACTTGGTCAGCTTCTGCGGCTATTTTCCATCTGAAGCACCTAAATACAGTTGTATGGTGTCCATTCAAATACCGCATGGTCCTGCATCAGGAGGTTTGCAAGCCGGTAGCGTATTCAGCCGGATTGCTGAACGTATTTATGCTAAGCATCTGTATCAGGATTTAGCCTCAGCAAAAGACTCTACTTCAATTATTATTCCTGAAGTAAAGAATGGTGACTTGCGCGAAGCATCTTATGTATTACAGAATCTGAATATTCAAAGTAACAGCTCAAGTATACCGAAAAGCAACACTCCTATTTGGGGAAAAGCAAACTGCACAACAACTTATGCTGAACTGAAACGAACAAATACAGAAAAAAAATTAGTACCAAACGTAAGAGGAATGGGAGCAAAAGATGCAGTTTATCTGCTGGAAAGCAAAGGACTCCACGTACGCTTATCTGGTACAGGAAAGGTAATCAGACAAAGCCTGAATGCAGGCTCTTATTTACATAAAGGACAAACAATTACATTAACATTAAACTAGAAAGAAATGAAACTTGAGAATATGCTAAAAGCTGTCAACGCACAGCAAATCATAGGAGATACCAACCTGGAGGTAAATGGTATTCACATGGATTCTCGCATGGTGAAAAACGGATTCATGTTTGTAGCCGTAAAAGGAACGCAAGCTGACGGACATAACTATATCTCCAAAGCTATTGAAAATGGAGCAACAGTAATAGTCTGTGAACAGCTACCTGTACAAATTGAATCCAATGTGACTTATATACAACTGACGGATACAGAAGAAGCCGTTGGTAAACTTGCCACTACATTCTATGGAGATCCGACTTCCAAACTGGAATTAGTAGGAGTAACTGGTACTAACGGAAAAACGACCATTGCCACCTTATTATATAATATGTTCCGTCTGTTTGGATATAAGGCCGGATTACTCTCTACAGTATGCAATTACATTGACGGAGAAGCAATCCCCACTGACCATACTACTCCTGATCCAATTACACTAAATCAGCTACTGGGACGTATGGCTGATGAAGGATGCAAATATGTATTCATGGAAGTCAGTTCACACTCTGTAGTACAGAAACGTATCAGTGGTCTGACTTTTGCCGGTGGTATTTTCACAAACATTACCCGTGATCATCTGGATTACCACAAGACATTTGAAAATTACCTGAAAGCAAAGAAAGCATTCTTTGACAATCTCCCCAAACAGGCTTTTGCACTGACCAATCTGGATGATAAGAACGGTACAGTCATGACACAAAATACCAAGGCCAAAGTAGCTGCCTACTCTCTGCATTCTTTATGTGACTTCAAAGGCAAAGTACTGGAAGACAGCTTTGACGGAATGCTGCTTGACATTAACAACCGCGAAGTAAACGTGCAATTTATCGGACGCTTCAATGCTTCTAACCTGCTGGCTGTATATGGAGCAGCATGCCTGTTAGGTAAACGCCCGGAAGATATATTGGTAAAACTGAGCATGCTTCGTCCTGTTTCCGGACGCTTCGACGCCAAACGTTCTCCCAAAGGCTATACAGCTATTGTAGACTATGCACACACTCCTGATGCACTGGTAAACGTACTAGAAGCTATCCACGAAGTATTAAGAGGAAGAGGACAAGTCATTACGGTAGTAGGTGCCGGAGGAAACCGTGACAAAGGAAAACGTCCTTTAATGGCGAAAGAATCCGCTCAAAGAAGTGACAAAGTAATTATCACTTCTGATAATCCACGCTTTGAAGAACCTCAAGACATCATCAATGACATGTTAGCGGGACTTAGCAAGGACGACATGAAAAAAGTGATCAGCATTGTCGATCGCAAAGAAGCGATCCGTACCGCATGTATGTTGGCTCAACCACAAGATGTCATCCTGATTGCCGGAAAAGGACACGAAACCTATCAGGATGTAAAGGGTGTCAAATCACATTTTGACGACAAAGAAGTATTGGACGAAATATTCAAAGGAGAACTTTAAAAAATAGAAACAAGACAATGTTATATTATTTATTTCAATATTTAGAGCAATTCAATTTCCCAGGAGCACGAATGTTCGGATACGTATCGTTCCGTTCATTAATGGCTGTCATTCTCTCTTTGTTGATTTCTGCCATCTTTGGAGAATATTTCATTAATCTGCTCAAAAAGAAGCAGATTACAGAGACGCAACGTGATGCATCTATTGACCCTTTTAACGTCAATAAGGTTGGTGTCCCGACAATGGGAGGTATCATTATCATTGTAGCAATTCTGATTCCTTGCCTGCTATTAGGTAAATTGCATAACATCTACATGATATTGATGTTGATTACTACCCTGTGGCTCGGAACTTTAGGCTTTTTGGATGACTATATCAAGGTGTTCCGAAAAGACAAGGAAGGACTTCATGGCAAATTTAAAATCATCGGCCAGGTAGGTCTCGGACTGATTGTAGGTCTGGCTCTGTACCTGAGTCCGGATGTAGTAATACGAGAGAACATTGAAATTCAACAAGACGGTCGTGTGGTTGACGTAGTTCATAAACCCGTGGATGAGAAATCAACCAAGACAACGATTCCCTTCTTCAAGAACAACAACTTGGATTATGCCGACTTTGTAGGATTCTTAGGAGAACATGCACAAGATGCCGGATGGATTGTTTTTGTATTCATCACCATTTTTGTGGTCACAGCCGTTTCCAACGGAGCCAACCTGAACGATGGTATGGATGGAATGGCAGCCGGAAACTCGGCCATTATCGGGGTTACCTTAGGTATATTGGCCTATGTATCCAGTCACATAGAATATGCAGAATACCTGAATATCATGTATATTCCAGGAAGTGAGGAACTGGTAATCTTTATCTGTGCCTTCATTGGAGCACTAGTCGGTTTCTTATGGTATAATGCCTTCCCTGCGCAAGTATTCATGGGCGATACCGGAAGTCTTACTATTGGAGGACTTATCGCTGTATTTGCCATCATCATACACAAGGAGTTATTAATTCCTATTTTATGTGGAGTATTCCTGGTCGAGAACCTGTCGGTTATTCTTCAAGTGAAGTATTTCCAGCGCGGTAAGAAAAAAGGAGTCAAACAGCGTATATTCAAACGCTCACCGATTCATGACCATTTCCGTACGACATTGGCACAGCTCGACCCAAACTGTACTTATTTGATCACACGCCCTCACAGCGTATTCCATGAGTCCAAGATTACAGTCCGTTTCTGGATTGTAACCATTGTATTAGCAGCAATTACGATAATCACACTTAAAATCAGATAAAGCAATGGCAAGAGTTGTCATCTTAGGAGCAGGAGAAAGCGGCGCTGGTGCCGCTGTCCTGGCACAGAAAAAAGGATTTGACACATTTGTATCAGACATGTCCCTCATCAAGGACAAGTACAAAGCAATGTTGAACGAAAGAGGTATTCAATGGGAAGAAGGCAAACACACAGAAGAGTTGATTCTGAATGCGGATGAAGTGATTAAAAGCCCGGGAATTCCCAATGATGCTCCTATCATTCTGAAATTAAAGAATCAGGGCACTCCCATCATTTCGGAGATTGAATTTGCAGGCCGATATACCAATGCTAAAATGATTTGTATCACAGGCAGCAATGGTAAAACAACTACAACCTCACTGATTTATCACATTTTCAAGAAAGCAGGTCTGAATGTGGGACTGGCAGGCAATATTGGGCAAAGTCTGGCTTATCAGGTAGCTGAATGTAACTATGACTATTATGTCATTGAACTCAGCAGCTTCCAGCTCGACAACATGTATAAGTTCCATGCCAATATCGCCGTGCTGATGAACATTACTCCAGACCATCTGGACCGTTACGGATTCGAAATGCAGAATTACGTGGATGCCAAATTCCGCATTATCCAGAACCAAACGGATGATGATGCCTTTATTTTCTGGAACGATGACCCTATCATACAGAAGGAACTTCATAAATACGGTATTCACGGACAATACTTCCCATTCGCAGAAAAGAACGAAGAAGGAGTAGCCGCCTTTACCGAAGAAAACAAAGTGTACTTCACCCGTCCTATCGCATTCAATATGGAACAGGAGGAGTTAGCTCTGAATGGAACTCACAACCTCTTCAACTCTATGGCTGCCGGTATTTCTGCTAACATTGCAGGCATTCGCAAAGAATGCATCCGCGAAGCTCTGAATGATTTCAAAGGCGTAGAGCACAGACTGGAAAAAGTAGCACGTGTGAAAGGAGTGGATTATATCAACGACTCAAAAGCTACGAACGTCAACTCATGCTGGTATGCCCTTCAAAGTATGAAGACTAAAACCATCTTAATCTTGGGAGGAAAAGACAAAGGAAATGACTACAATGAGATTGCCGACCTTGTAAAAGAGAAATGTAGCGGACTGATATTCTTGGGGCTCCACAACGAAAAGCTGCACGACTTTTTCGGCAACTTTGGTCTTCCGATTGTAGACGTACAGAGCATGCCTGATGCAGTAAATGCGGCTTACAACATGGCAAAAAAAGGAGAAACCGTATTGCTAAGTCCGTGCTGCGCAAGCTTTGACCTGTTTAAAAGTTATGAGGACCGAGGCGATCAGTTTAAAGAGTGTGTAAGAAACCTATAAGCATCATTAAAAAGTTAGAATCATAGCACATGGATTTGCTAAAAAACTTTTTTAAAGGGGATAAAGCTATCTGGATTATTTATCTGTTCCTCTGCTTGATATCCATTGTAGAGGTATTCAGTGCATCCAGTACGCTTACCTATAAAAGTGGAGACCACTGGGGGCCGATTACCAACCATCTGACATTGCTGATGGTTGGTACCATCGCTGTATGGATTGTGCATAATATTCCCTGCCGCTGGTTTAAAACTTTTATTGCCTTGCTACCGATCTCATGGGGATTACTGATAGCCGTATTCGTGATTGGTGCTCTTACCAACGGTGCCAAACGATGGATTGATTTAGGTTTCATTCAGTTCCAGCCCTCAGAAGTCGCAAAAATGGCAACCATCATTACCGTCGCATTCATTCTTTCGCGCATGCAGGAAGAAAATGGAGCCAACAAAAAAGCATTTAAGTATATATGCGGTATTACGGCTGCAACTTGTGGACTCATTGTGAGTGAAAACCTTTCTACAGCAGTTCTGTTGGCGGGAAGTGTTTTTCTTCTCATGTTTGTAGGGAGAGTTCCTTTCAAGCAACTCGGATTACTTGCTGGTATCGGTATTGCCTGCATCATCATCGGTGTAGGAACTATCAAATATATTCCAGGAGAAGCCTGGGATAAAATTGGTCTTCACCGTATGGTAACTTGGCAGAGCCGTTTAAACAACCATTTTGATGAAAGTGAAATACCGGCTGCAAAATTTGACATTGACAATGACGCACAGATAGCCCATGCCAATATAGCCATTGCAAGCAGCCATATTTTAGGGAAAGGCCCGGGAAACAGCGTGCAGCGCGATTTCTTGTCACAAGCTTTTTCTGACTTTATCTATGCCATCATCATAGAAGAATTGGGACTTGTAGGAGGAGCTTTCGTAGCCATTCTTTACATCCTGCTTCTGATGAGAATTGCCAAAATAGCCAGGAATTGTGACAAGTCATATTACGTATTTCTCGTTACGGGCATTGGGATTCTGCTTGTGTTGCAGGCCACATTTAACATGCTGGTAGCTGTAGGAATCATGCCTGTCACCGGACAGCCTTTGCCACTCATCAGTAAAGGAGGTACTTCAACTCTTGTAAATTGCGTCTACATTGGAATGATTCTAAGCATCAGCCGATATGTAAATGACTTGAAACGTCAACGAGAAGAAGAGTTGCTCGCACAACAAACGATACAGCCTCAGGAGGTTGCTCCCGAAAATAATATCATACCACAGGAGAAATCCGTTTAAAAGTTTATTCTTACCTTTGCAGGTAAATCACATAAGAATATGGAAGAAAAATTACGCATCATAGTAAGTGGAGGTGGCACGGGAGGACATATTTTTCCCGCCGTTTCCATAGCCAACGCCATAAAGGAATTATATCCGGACACTGAGATTTTGTTTATCGGAGCAGAAGGACGAATGGAAATGCAACGCGTTCCTGCCGCAGGTTACAAGATTATCGGATTACCGGTCGCTGGATTTGACAGAAAACATTTATTAAAAAACATCAGCGTACTTATCAAGTTATTCAAAAGTCAGCTGATGGCCCGTAAAATCATAAAGAACTTCAAACCTCATGCTGCTGTAGGCGTAGGAGGCTATGCCAGTGGTCCTACCTTGAAAATGGCAGGCATGATGGGTATTCCCACGCTGATACAGGAACAAAACTCTTATGCCGGAGTCACTAATAAGTTATTAGCTCAAAAAGCTGAAAAGATCTGCGTGGCATACGAAGGAATGGAACGGTTCTTTGATAAAAACAAAATCATTCTGACTGGAAATCCAGTCAGACAAGGATTGTTGAACAAAAACATATCACGTGAAGAAGCCATCCGCTCGTTCGGATTAAACCCAGAGAAAAAGACCATTCTAATTATCGGAGGCAGCCTGGGAGCACGTACAATCAACAACTGCATGATGCAGGGATTCGACAAGATCAAAGAATCAGAAGTGCAATTTATCTGGCAGACTGGAAAAATCTATATCAATGAGGCCAAACAAGCTGTAAAGGCTTACGGTGAACTTCCGATGTTACACGTAACCGACTTCATATCCGATATGGCTGCAGCTTATAGTGCTGCAGATGTGGTGATCAGCCGTGCAGGTGCTGGTTCTATTTCTGAGTTCTGCCTGCTAGGCAAACCAGTCATCCTGATACCTTCTCCCAATGTGGCAGAAGACCACCAGACCAAAAATGCACTGGCACTTGTCAACAAAAATGCGGCACTTTACATTAAAGATAATGAGGCGACTCAAAAATTGCTGGATACAGCTATTGAGACGGTTCACAAACCGGATTTATTGAAAGAATTAAGTAGCAACATTACCAAGCTGGCTATTAAAGACTCTGCTAACATCATCGCAAAGGAAGTCTGCAAGCTAGCATTAAAATATAAAGAAAGTCATGAACATTAATACCATACAAGCAGTCTACTTCATTGGGGCCGGAGGCATAGGCATGAGTGCCCTGGTACGTTATTTCCTGTCAAAAGGGAAAAAAGTAGGCGGTTATGACCGCACTCCAAGCGAGCTGACAGAGAAACTGATTGCAGAAGGAGCAGACATTCATTATGAAGAGAGTGTATCTCTCATTCCAGAAGCATTTCTTCATCCGGAAACCACACTGGTGGTCTATACCCCTGCTATCCCTGCAAGCCATCAAGAATTAGTTTATTTCCAGGAACATCAGTTTGAGATTCACAAACGTGCCCAAGTACTGGGAATGTTGACTCAGACTGAGAAAGGAATGTGCGTAGCCGGAACCCATGGAAAAACGACCACCTCTACCATGGCCGCTTTCTTGATGGACCATTCGCACGTGGGATGCAATGCATTTTTAGGAGGTATTTCCAAGAACTACCAGACCAATCTGTTATTATCGGATAAAAGTGACTACGTAGTTATCGAAGCAGACGAATTCGACCGCTCATTCCACTGGCTGACTCCGTATGCTACGGTAATTACCGCCACCGATTCAGACCATCTGGACATTTACGGTACGCACGAAGCTTATCTGGAAAGTTTCCGTAAATACACCTCACTTATCCGTCCGGACGGATACCTGATTATTAAGGAAGGACTGGAACTGAAACCTGATGTACAGCCGGGAGTTACCGTGTACACCTACTCTACCGAAAAAGGAGACTTCCATGCTGAAAATATCCGTATTGATGACGGTGAAATTTATTTCGACTACATATCTCCTTTAGGCAACATCACCAACGTGCAGCTAGGAGTACCAGTCTTTGTCAATATTGAAAACGGTATTGCCGCTATGGCTTTAGCACAAATCGGAGGTGCCACCACAGAAGAAATAAAGGCTGCAATGCCACAGTTCAGAGGTGTGGACCGTCGCTTTGATTTCAAGATAAAGAACTCACACATTGTCTTTCTAAGTGACTATGCACATCATCCGGAAGAAATCCGGCAGAGCGTAAGTTCTATCCGTAAATTATATCCTAACCGGAAAATCACGGCTGTATTCCAACCGCATCTTTACACGCGTACCCGTGATTTCTATCAGGATTTTGCCGATAGTCTGTCATTATTAGACGAAGTGATTCTTTTGGATATCTACCCAGCCAGAGAGGCTCCTATTCCTGGAGTAAGCAGTCAACTTATTTATGACAATTTACGACCGGGCATAGAAAAAAGCATGTGTTCCAAAGAGCAGATTATGGAAGTGCTGAAAAATAAAAAACTGGACGTACTTATTACGCTTGGAGCTGGAGATATTGACAATTACGTTCCACAAATTTATGAATTACTAAAAGATAGATGATTAAACGAATTCTCATACTCTGCATTCTTGTAATGGTTTCTATTTATCTTGTAGTAGCTGTTACCGTATTTAACCGCAAACCCGAAAATCAGGTCTGCAAGGGTATGGAATTGGTTGTCAAAGACAGCATTGACTACGGTTTTATTACTGAAGCAGAAGTAACCAAGTTACTAAAGCAAAAGAAACTATATCCGGGAGAAAAGCGTATTGGCACAATCAATGTCCGCCAGTTGGAAGAGACCCTTTCACAACATCCCTTCATCAGCAGAGCTGAATGCTATCTTACCTCAGGAGGAAAAGTTGGAGTCGAAATCTACCAACGTATCCCCCTCTTACGAGTCATGAGCAGCAATGGGAACAATTACTACATTGATCATTCCGGAAAAATTATGAATGCCACAGGAAAGCCTATTCATGTAGCAGTTGCCACAGGATTTATCGACCGGAAATTTGCTCAGCAAGAATTATATGAACTAGGACTATACCTACAGCGCAACCCGTTTTGGAAGGCTCAAATAGAGCAGATAAACGTAACCCCTAAAAAAGAACTGGAAATTGTTCCCCGAGTAGGCGATCACATTCTTTTTTTAGGGAAAGCCACTGATTTTGAAGAAAAATTCAGTAAATTGCAAACGTTTTACAGCAAAGTGCTCAACCGTATCGGCTGGAACAAATATGAGCGGATCAGTATTGAGTTTAACAATCAAATTATCGGAACAAAAAAAGAAGACTAAGATATGGCAGTAACAGATTTTATAGCAGCTATCGAACTGGGTTCGACTCACATTACAGGAATCGCCGGCAAAAAGAATGCAGATGGAAGCATTCAGATTCTTGCCTATGCCAATACTCCTTCATCAGATTGCATCAAAAAAGGAGCAATCTTCAATTTGGACAAAACCACACAGGTACTAGTCTCCATTATCCAGAAGCTAGAGGAAGATTTGCAAGCTTCTATCAAAAAAGTCTATGTAGGAATAGGCGGACAATCCATACGGAGTACACGTAATAATGTAACCAAACAATTAGGAGAAGAAACTAAAATATCACAGGCGCTGATTGAATCACTCATGGAAAGCAACCGGGAAATCTCTCTGATAGATCAGGAAATCCTGGATGTGGAACCGCAGGAATACAAAGTAGGAAACAATCTGCTGACTGAACCTGTCGGTATTTCAGCAGACCGTATTGAAGGGCGTTATTTGAATATTATCGCACACCATACGCTCAAAGATAGAATTACCAAATGCTTCAACCAGACTAAGTATGAAATAGCAGATTACTTCCTGTCTCCGGTCGTTACCGCCAATGTAGTTCTAACCGACAGTGAAAAACGCTCAGGTTGTGCACTCGTCGATTTAGGAGCTGATACAACTACCGTGGCCGTATATAAAAACAATATCCTGCGTCACCTGGCAGTTATTCCATTGGGAAGTAACAACATCACTAAAGATATTTGTAGCTTACAAATCGAAGAAGAAGATGCAGAACAATTGAAAATACGCTACGGATGCGCCCTGACTCCTCCGACAGAAGATGACGAAGCTGTGGATGAACAAGAATATAGCATTGAAGGTAAATGTTCCGTTCCTGCTCATAAACTTGAATACATTGTTGAGGCTCGTATCAACGAGATTATTTCCAATGTATGGAATCAGATTATGGTGTCCGAATACGGTGACAAACTGCTGGCGGGGCTGGTTCTCACCGGTGGAGCATCTAATATGCCCAATATGGATGAAGCGTTCAAGCAAATTACCAAAATTGAAAAAATCCGTATCGCAAAAGGTGGAAATATCACTTTAACCGGTGCCATACAGTTACCGAAAGACGGTACACAAAACACACACATCGGACTCTTGGCAGAAGGAAAAGAAAATTGCCTTAAGATTGACCCACGGAAAGGACATCAACTGGACTTCATTGACGAAATAAAAGAAAAGGAAGAAGAAGCTAAACGCAAAGAAGCTGAACGTATTCAGGCAGAAGAAGCCAGACGAAAAGCGGAAGAAGAAGCCGAACGTATTCGCAAAATCAATGAAGAGAAAAAACGTCAGGAAGAAGAACGTAACCGTAAACGATTGGAAGAATATACCGCATACGTAGAAGAAGCCAGTCTACTTCTCAGCAAGAAAAAATACAAAGCAGCATTGAAGGAAGTAGAAAATGCACGGCGCATGCACCTCGCTGAAAAGGAAGAAGAACTGAATGAATTGGAGAAGAAAATCAACAAGGAGAAAAAAGAGAACAGTTGGTTTGACCTCTTTGCCAAGAAAGTTACAAACCTTTCTGATGAAATATTAAAAGATAACTGATTATTCATTTACATAAACATATTAGGATTATGTCAGACGAAACAATGGTACCTTTCGATTTTCCGAAAGACTCTCCACATATAATAAAAGTAATTGGTGTGGGTGGCGGCGGTGGCAATGCCGTTAACCACATGTACAAAGAAGGTATCCATGATGTGACATTTGTGGTCTGCAACACGGATAACCAGGCACTGGAAGAATCACCCGTACTCCGGAAACTACAATTGGGTAGCGAAGGACTAGGTGCCGGAAACCGTCCGGCCAAGGCACGTGCTGCTGCTGAAGAAAGCATCGAAGACATCAAGAATATGCTGAACGATGGATGCCGCATGGCATTCATCACAGCTGGTATGGGTGGTGGAACCGGAACCGGTGCGGCTCCTATCATTGCCAAAACGGCTAAGGACATGGAAATCCTGACCGTAGGTATCGTGACCATTCCTTTCCTGTTCGAAGGTAACAAGAAAATCGACCAGGCTCTTGACGGAGTGGAAGAAATGAGCAAGCATGTGGATGCCCTGCTGGTTATCAACAACGAACGCCTGCGCGATGTATATTCTGACATCAGTGTAATGAATGCCTTTGGAAAGGCAGACGACACGCTGTCTATCGCCGCAAAGAGTATTGCAGAAATCATTACCTTGAGAGGTATCATCAACCTGGACTTCAACGATGTGAAAACCGTGTTGAAGGACGGTGGTGTAGCAATCATGAGTACAGGATACGGAGAAGGCGAAGGAAGAGTTACACAGGCTATTACCGATGCCCTTCATTCCCCGCTGCTGAACAACAACGATATTTTCAACTCCAAGAAAGTGTTGTTCGTAATTACCTATAGTCCGAACAGCGAACTGATGATGGGTGAAATGGATGAAATCCATGAATTCATGAGCAAGTTTGGCAAGGACGTAGAAACCAAATGGGGTCTTTACACTGATGAAACACTGGAAAACAAAGTGAAATTCACCATTCTGGCTACGGGATTCGGTATCAAAGACGTTCCGGGCATGGACAATGTACTCAAACAGCGTTCACTTGAAGAGCAGAAACGCCTGGACGATCTGGAAGAAGAAGAGCAAAAGAAGGACGAACGTCGAAGCGACTACTACGGAAAGAGCATCCTGAAGAGCAGCATTCGCAAAAAACGTCCGAATATCTACATCTTCAGTCAGGAAGACTTGGCCAACGATGACATCATCAGCATGGTAGAAACAACCCCTACCTACAAGCGCACCAAGATGGAACTGGAGAATATCCGTTCAAAAGCGACTACAGAAGAAAAGATTGCACCGGAACCGGAAGCTACAAACAACACCGGCTCCATGACGATTACTTTCTAAACATCACAAAGAGGACAACATTTAAACTTTATAATGAATATGGATTTATTTGAACAGATTAGCAACGATATCAAAGAGGCAATGAAAGCCAAAGACAAAGTCAGACTAGAGACTTTGCGCAACGTAAAGAAATGTTTTCTGGAAGCAAAAACCGCTCCGGGTGCCAACGATACCCTGACCGATGATGCAGCCCTGAAAATCATGCAAAAACTGGTGAAACAAGGAAAAGATTCGGCTTCCGTATACGAAGGACAAGGCCGCGCTGACCTGGCAGAAGAGGAAATGGCTCAGGTACGCGTGATTGAAGCATACCTTCCGAAACAGCTTTCTCCGGAAGAACTGGAAGCTAAACTGAAAGAAATCATTGCCCGTGTAGGTGCTACCAGCGGAAAAGACATGGGTAAAGTGATGGGAGTAGCTTCTAAAGAACTGGCTGGTCTGGCTGAAGGTAGAGCAATTTCTGTCAAAGTAAAAGAATTGCTGGGATAATCTCATTCATATCTCCATCAAAAAAACGGGATTCTCTTTTCTCAAATGAAAGGAGAGTCCCGTTTTTCTTATTCTATCATTATCGCACATCAAGCAAAAAGTTCCTTCAGCACATCAAGCGATTTCAGTTCAGGGAATTCCGGAAGATGCAGACGATAATATTCCATCATCACAGTCAGGCAACGCTGCCGCTCCATACGGTTCATACCGAAAAGAAACATCGTTTCATAATTCATACGTGCCAACTGGCAGATGTGCGACGACTCCTCAGGAGACAGACAGATGCCATGCAAAGGCTTGTTCTCTACGAAACATGCATTCAGCATATCAAACCAGCTACCTTCCCGATAATCTTCCAGATTAGGATAAAAACCCAAGAACCTGGACAACCTGATCAGAAACACCAGGTGAAAATTAGCATAATCACTCCGGCAGGCATCCAGCCAGCGAATAGACGACACCAAATAAGCAAACAGCGGTTCGTTCTTCCCTTCCTCGCGTAAGGCATGCGACAAGAACTCAGCCAAAAACATCGCGATACTTAATTTGTACGGATCGTAAGGCACCGACTCCAACGGATAAGACAATCTTGCTTCCTTCACCGGAGGTAAAGAAGTACGGGAACGCACATCGGCTTCTACCTCAACCAGGGAAAGCGGACGAAACAACGCCCCGTTTACCAGCGACTTGCGCGAACGCGTGGCAGGTATCACAAACGACATACTTCCATGCTGACAAGTATAGATATGCACAATATTCGATTTGTCACTGTACCTGACTACGTGCAGCACTACTCCATCCAACTTCTGCAACATATCAGCAAGAAAAGAACAAATTCAGCACTTTGTCACGGTCCTTTCTCCGTACCGCCAGCGAAACACTGCCCGAACCTTCCTCAGAAGATACCATCAGCAAAGGAATATCCTTTAGCAAAGTCACCAGACTTTTTTCCGACATCTTCCCTTTGCGCTCATCCGTCTCTTGTACACATATCACTTCCACCTCTTTCTCTACCGTCACTTCCGCAAATACGGAAAGTTCCTTACAAACGTTCTGCAAAGCAGAAGCATCCGCCCCCGTCACTACAGAAAAACTTCCGGCCGAAGAAGCCATGGCAAAAACAGGCATGTCATAATGCGCCATCACGGCAAGAGCCCTCTCTAAAAAACGAAAAGAGGCCACCGCCTCCAACGTACGTAAACGCACATACACTAATTCCGTACACTCAGCCAACACCTGGAAAGAAGAAGGCTCCCCTTCTTTATCTCCCCATTCTGCCAGACAGACCTTTCCATTATACAAGCCGACAGACCTTAATTTACAGCATTCCATCTTTCAAATTATCCTAAATATAAAATCTATTTTTGCGGACGAAAGATAGAAAAAGTCCTTATACAAAACAAACAAAACCCGTAAACTTTTTCTTCACACCACGAGACACTTTTTATGTTTCCTTCCCGCGAAACCTACGTTTTTCAAGGCGGAACCGTAAGTCTTACGAAAGAGAAACATAGAGTTTGGCTATGGGAAACATAGAAAACAACAAAAAGAATCCCTCTTAATGGAGGGAGATAAAGAAAAACGCAACAAATTTGATAAAAAAAGAGGCGAATATTTTGGAGATTTCAAAATTCTTCCTACCTTTGCATCCGCAAACGAGAGATATGTATCCTCGTGAGACTTCAGGAGTTCTTCCTGAAATAAAGGATGGCCCGTTCGTCTATCGGTTAGGACGCAAGATTTTCATTCTTGAAAGGGGGGTTCGATTCCCCCACGGGCTACATAATAAACAAAAATCAAGAACAATATTAAAGATTAGTCGAGATGGCAAATCACAAATCATCTATTAAAAGAATCAGACAGGAAGAAAAAAGAAGACTTCACAACAGATATTATGCTAAGACAATGCGTAACGCAGTGAAGAAACTTCGTGCAACTACAGACAAAGCTGAAGCTGTTGCATTGTATCCTAGTGTACAGAAAATGTTGGATAAGCTGGCTAAGCGCAACATTATCCACGCGAACAAGGCTGCTAACTTGAAGTCTAAACTGGCTGCTCACATCAGCAAATTGGCTTAAGTCTACGCTTGACGCAAGAAAGATATTAAGGCTGGATGATTACATCTGGCCTTTTGTCGTATAGATTCGGTTCATGTCTTTTTCACGATTTTTAGAGTGCTGAAAATCGCTTCGTTCCAGTTTTTTTAGTATCTTTGAAAGCTTAAAAAAACGAAGAAAAAACATGAGTGAAGAACTGACACAGAACAGCGGAAGCAACTACTCGGCCAGCAGTATCCAGGTGCTGGAAGGACTGGAGGCCGTTCGTAAACGCCCCGCCATGTATATCGGCGACATCAGCGAAAAAGGCTTGCATCACCTGGTCTACGAGGTAGTGGACAACTCCATTGACGAAGCCCTTGCCGGTTATTGTACACATATAGAAGTAACTATCAACGAAGACAACTCGATTACCGTACAAGACAACGGTCGCGGTATTCCGGTCGATTTCCACGAAAAAGAAAAAAAATCAGCCCTCGAAGTCGTAATGACCGTGCTTCATGCCGGAGGTAAGTTCGACAAAGGTTCCTATAAGGTTTCCGGAGGTCTGCACGGTGTGGGTGTATCTTGTGTGAACGCCTTGTCTACTCACATGACCACCAACGTATTCCGCAACGGAAAAATCTACCAGCAGGAATATGAATGCGGAAAACCGCTGTATGCCGTAAAAGAAGTGGGCCCAACCGACATTACCGGTACACGCCAGACTTTCTGGCCGGATGGAAGTATCTTCACCGTAACTGAATATAAATACAGCATTCTTCAGGCCCGCATGCGCGAGCTGGCTTACCTGAACAAAGGAATCACCATCACCCTGACCGACAAGCGCGTAAAGGAGGAAGATGGTTCTTACAAGCAGGAAAAATTCCACTCAGAAGAAGGCGTAAAAGAATTCGTACGTTTTCTGAACTCCAACAATACACCGCTTATTGATGACGTAATCTACTTGAATACCGAAAAACAGGGTATTCCCATCGAGTGCGCCATTATGTACAACACCGGATTCCGCGAAAACCTTCACTCGTATGTGAACAACATCAACACCATCGAAGGTGGTACACACGAAGCCGGATTCCGTATGGCACTGACCCGTGTATTGAAGAAATATGCAGAAGAGAGCAAGGCTCTTGAAAAAGCTAAGGTGGAAATCTCAGGTGAAGACTTCCGCGAAGGACTGATTGCCGTGATTTCTGTAAAAGTATCGGAACCTCAGTTTGAAGGGCAGACCAAGACCAAGTTGGGTAACAACGAAGTGAGCGGTGCTGTGAATCAAGCTGTGGGAGAAGCCCTGACTTATTACCTGGAAGAACATCCGAAAGAAGCAAAGATTATTGTCGACAAAGTGGTACTGGCTGCTACCGCACGTGTGGCTGCCCGCAAGGCCCGCGAATCGGTTCAGCGTAAAAGTCCGATGGGCGGCGGCGGACTGCCGGGAAAACTGGCCGACTGCTCCAGCCGTGTAGCCGAAGAATGCGAACTCTTCCTCGTCGAGGGTGATTCTGCAGGTGGTTCAGCCAAGCAAGGAAGAAGCCGTCAGTTCCAGGCCATCCTGCCATTGCGCGGTAAGATTCTGAACGTGGAAAAAGCCATGTGGCACAAAGCGTTCGAAAGCGATGAAGTAAACAACATCATTCAGGCGCTGGGCGTACGTTTTGGTGTAGACGGTGAAGAAGACAGCAAGAAGGCTAACATTGACAAGCTGCGCTACCACAAGGTCATCATCATGACCGATGCCGACGTTGATGGTTCTCACATCGACACACTGATTATGACATTGTTCTACCGCTATATGCCTGAAGTAGTTCAGGGTGGTCACTTGTATATCGCTACTCCTCCGTTGTACAAATGCAGCAAGGGTAAAATCAGCGAATACTGCTATACAGACGAAGCCCGTCAGGCTTTCATCCAGAAATATGGTGAAGGAAACGAACAAGGCATCCACACCCAGCGTTACAAAGGTTTGGGTGAAATGAATCCGGAACAGCTGTGGGAAACGACCATGAATCCGGAAACCCGTATCCTGAAACAGGTAAATATCGAAAACGCGGCCGAAGCCGACTATATATTCTCCATGCTAATGGGCGACGATGTAGGTCCACGCCGTGAATTTATCGAGAAAAATGCGACGTATGCAAATATCGACGCATAATCTCATTTTTTAATTCATTATTATTAAATCCATCCTCACATCTTACACGAGGGAACCTCCGGAAGTCGAAAGGACATCCGGAGGTTTTTTATTTGCATGAATCCATGAGATTCATTATTTTTGGACAAAACTATGAGCCACAACTAATACATAAGATATGAAAATTACTTTTCGCATACAATACCGTACAGTCTGGGGAGAAAGCCTGTGCGTGCTTCTCAGCCAGAATCACATACAACATACCGTAGAAATGACTACCCGCAACGGAGAAGAATGGACCGGAAAGGCAGAATTCGACTTTCACCCTTCCGAACCTATTTGCTACCGTTATGCCGTAAGCCGTCAAGAAACCCTTGTACGCCAGGAATTTGGCGCCATCCCCCATTCGTTCTATCCGGGCAACCTGCAACAACAGCACTACCTCGTAGAAGACTGCTGGAGAGATCTGCCACAAGATGCCTACCGCTATACATCGGCATTCAACAATACGTATGCGCTGGAGCAACCTTCCCGATTGTCTGACAATACCGGCAGGTGTATCACCTTCCGCGCACTTTGCCCAGGCCTGAGTACCCACAAACAGCGCCTGGGCCTCATCGGTAGCTGTGCGGCACTGGGCAGTTGGGAGTACTGCCGCCCGCTGCGAATGAAGGAAGTACAACCCAACGTATGGCACCTGACACTGGATGCCTCCTCATTAGAATATCCTTTTGAGTATAAGTTCGTGGCCATTCATGAAGAGACCGGAGCCGTAGAAAAATGGGAAACCCGCCCGAACCGGATATTCCCTCTGCAACCGTTGCAACGCGGAGAAACCTACCTGCCCATGGAAACGGAAGTGTTCTTTGACGATGCCCCGCAACGGATAGCCGGCTGCGCCATTCCCGTATTCTCCCTTCGCTCGGAAGGCAGTTGCGGCGTTGGCGACTTCGGTGACCTGAAACTACTGGCCGACTGGGCAGATGAGACCGGACAGAAAGCGATTCAGATTCTTCCCATCAACGACACGACAATGAGCGGCACGTGGACTGACTCTTATCCTTATAATAGCATCTCCATCTACGCTTTTCACCCGATGTACATCGACCTTCGCCAGCTCCCTGCCCTGAAGGACAAGAAAGCCGCAGAAGCGTTCGAAAAAGCACGCATCAAAGTGAATTCCCTTCCCATGATGGATTATGAAAAGGCCAATAAACTGAAGATGGACTACCTGAGGAAAGTGTACCAGATGGAAGGGAAAAAAGTACTAGCCTCGGAAGAGTTCCTGAATTTCTTCCAGCATAATGAGGAATGGCTTCAGCCTTATGCTGCTTTCTGCTACCTGCGCGACTCGTATGGCACACCGGACTTCAATCACTGGCCGAAATATTCTACCTACGAAGCCGATGAAATAGCCAAACTGTGCACGCCCGAAAACAAAGCCTATACAAAAATCGCCTTCTACTATTACCTGCAATACCAGTTGCACGTGCAGCTGCTCGCCGTAAGTACGTATGCCAGAGCAAAAGGTATTCTGCTGAAAGGCGACATCCCCATCGGTATCAGCCGTTCCAGCGTAGAAGCCTGGGTAGAACCCCATTATTTCCACCTCAACGGTCAGGCAGGTGCTCCTCCCGATGCTTTCTCCGTCAACGGACAAAACTGGGGATTCCCAACCTATAACTGGGAAGTGATGGAAAAAGACAATTACCGTTGGTGGCGCCGCCGTTTCTCCAAGATGGCAGAATACTTTACAGCTTACCGCATCGACCATATCTTAGGATTTTTCCGCATCTGGGAAATTCCCGACCATTCGGTACACGGTCTGCTCGGACAGTTCTCCCCTTCCCTTCCACTGAGCATGGATGAAATCAGAAGCTTTGGTCTGAATCTGGACCGAGAGTTCATGACACAGCCGTTTATCAACGACAAGGTGCTGGAAGAAGTCTTCGGCGCACAAAGTGAATACGTACGGCAACATTTTGTCACGGCCAACGGAAAAGGAGGCTATGCACTGCTACAGGAGTTTGATACCCAACGAAAAGTGAAAGCTTATTTCAATGGAAAAGAAGACGAGGATAGTCTGAAACTAAAAGAAGGACTTTATTCCCTGATCAGCAACGTGCTGTTTGTCACAGACCACCACGACGCCGAGAAACTCCATCCCAGAATTGCCGCACAGAATGATTCCGTGTTCCAGCAACTAAACTGGAAACAGCAGGGAGCTTTCAACCACTTGTACAATCATTACTACTACCAGCGCCACAACGAATTCTGGTATCAAGAAGCCATGAAAAAGCTTCCGGTGCTCACCCAGTCCACGCCTATGTTAGTATGCGGAGAAGATTTAGGCATGGTTCCGGAATGTGTTCCATGGGTAATGAGACAGTTGCAGATACTCTCACTTGAAATCCAACGCATGCCCAAACAAATGTACGAAGACTTCGGACACCCTGAAAACTATCCGTTCCTGTCGGTATGCACCATCGGTACGCACGACATGTCCACTTTCCGCGGATGGTGGGAAGAAGACCCAGCCCTCACGGAGCGCTTCTATCATCAGGAAATGCACCATCAGGGAGAGATTCCCGTACATGCTCCCGGATGGCTCTGTAAGGACATCGTATTCCATCACCTGAAAAGCCCTTCACTGCTCTGCATTTTGGCATGGCAGGACTGGATGAGCATCAACGAGCAGTTACGTAATCCGGATATAGAAGGAGAGCGCATTAACATACCGGCCCATCCACGACATTACTGGCGATGGAGAATGCACCTCACACTGGAGCAACTTCTGAAAGAAAAGGAACTGAACCAGACAATCCGTGAATTAATTGAAGACAGTAACCGCAGATAGAAATATACAATAAGGGCCTGAAATTCCAACGACTTCAGGCCCTCTTCATTTTTTCTTATCAGAAGTTTACTTCTTTCCCAATAAAAATTCGTCAATGGTCTTTCTCAAAGCTTCTTCAGGCAAGGCTCCTTGCGCCACCTGAGGAGTTCCCTTTGCCGGAATGAACAGAAGGGTCGGGATGCTGCGTATACCAAAAGCTGCCGACAACTCAGGTTCCTTATCCGTATCAATCTTATAGACCACAATCTTCCCTTTATATTCCGCAGCCAGTTTCTCCAGTACCGGAGCAATAGCCTTACATGGACCACACCAAGTGGCATAGAAATCCACAATAGCCGGTTTATCACCTTCGTATTTCCATTCCTTCGGATTCTTCTCATAATTATATACCTTGGCCAGGAAATCGGCTTTAGTCAGATGAGTAACATTGGCTTGTACGGCTGCACTCTCCTGTACTTCAGCCTTGGTTTCTTTACCAGCATTATTTCCACAAGCCGGAGTCAGCATGGCAGCAGCCAGCGCCATCAACAGCAATCTTTTCATAATTCACAAAATAACGGGTTATCAATTCTTTTCTTTGTGCACAAAAATAGTGCATTTTGTAATAAGAACAAATTTTGAATCAAACAAGTTGAGAGAAACGCGTGTTTATAACTTTTATTGAGAAAGTCCGATGGAATACTATAAAACATCAGCGGGACAAACAAATATACTTTGTTCATCCCGCTGAGATTTAATCTTTTAATCTGCCCTGACAGCTATTAATACTCTTCCTCGTTGAAGAAATTGTTTCATCCTTATTTTCAAGTAGTTGCCTAAATTACATTGTTGTTTAGACAAACAAACCACGCTATCTAAGGCTGTCAAAGGCGATTTAAGAAGATATTAGACAAACATATTCTACATTAAATCAATTGCCATTTCCAAAACGTTTTTCCAACTCATTTCCAATCTGGATTAGTTCAATATCATTTCGAGCTGTAGTTTGTACAACCATTCCATACCCTTTTTCTGTCCATGTTAATACAATCTCAATTCGACCTGTATCATAATGTAATTTTTTTACAAATGTTTTTGAATCAGGAGTATATGCCAATGATGTAACTACACTCTCAATATATGGAAGAATAAATAAACTTTCCTTAGCAAACTTTTTCAACACATCATTGCCGTGATGGTCAGAAGATAATTTGCATTGTTTTTTAGTTTTCTCTAATCCGCAATCGCAAAAATTACAAGGTTGTGTTTTTGCTTGCCATTGTTTATATTCTAAAGTTTTATAGTCTTCAGGATTCGAAAATGATAAAACTTTGTGTTCTTTTTCTTTGCCTGAATCATCAACGTCATATATAACATATTCTTTGCTTTGTTCCCAAAAGTCACAAGAGCAAAGATTCTGACCAATAGAATTATATAAACATACAGCAGACAAACCATAAGCAGGTTTCCTTTCCTCCTGATTAAGATCATTAGTAACAGAAACGGAAAAAGTATTCTCTATATATGTTTTCTCTTCCTCAGAATCTGGTTCAAAATATGGTGGATGCAACATTGACAATAACAACATTTCCTTAATTCCACGTAAATTTTCATTGCAAAAATCTGCAATAGAATAGTCTTGACACAGAAGAATTTCAGCCATACCTCTATCATGGCAACGTACGACATTAAAACCCTGTTTCTTCGTTTCGGATAGCAGCGAAGCAAATTTGTATGCCCTTTCTTTTGCACATTCTTTTGATTCACATAGCGGAAAACAAGAGAGCTCGTTAAAATAAGCGTCCATAACTCAAACTAAAGTAACTAATTGTTTTGTCCATTCATCCAAAAAGTCATCAGGATAATCACTTAGTTCTCCAAAACGATCACACTTGATTATTTTTACAGATGAATTTGTATTTATATCATCATGAGAGAAAAAAATAATCTCAGCATCATTAGGAGACAAATCATTTAATTTTTGTTTCATTGCAATACGGAGCCCATTTACGACATGATCACTATGGGTTTCAATCAAAAGTTGGATATTATTTTTAATAGATACTTCTATAAGGAATTTTGCCAATCTAGATTGAGCTCCTGGATGCAAATGAGCTTCTGGATTTTCAACAATCAGTATACTTCCTTTTTTTGCAAGCAACGCTGCAACAATAACAGGTAAAACATAGCTATAACCAAACCCTACATTGATTGGGCGGAATTTATGACCATTATTTACAGAATCAAGAAAGAGCTCAACACTATCATCATCTTTAGGTTTAGCTTCTAGAGTAGCGCCTGTTAATATTTCCGATAAAACTTCACACACTTTTTCTTGGAATAAAGAACCTTGATTGGAAAGTACATTAATAACGTACTCACCTTTTACCCCTAACCTATTATTATCCAATGAATCTATTTTAGCGGAATTATTTTTAGGTCCTAAACGTTCGGCTGAGACATACTGCAACAATTTGAAGTTTTGTAACATCATGATATCAGATGTCGTACTAACAGATTTATTTTCACTAACGATCTCTTTATCTGAAGTTGTTTTTACATCAAAACGATTTTCCTCATTAACTAATAACTCGCATAGTTTTGCCATTTGAGTTTTTTGAGGTAGCTTTTCAAAACCTAACTCTATCCGATTATCGTCATCTTGAAATGCCCAATAAAATTTTTTAGATTCTGTATTGACATTCACCACTTCGTCAAAAGTTCCCAATGCTACCAAATCCCCCATTAAACGTAATTCTGCAATGTCATTACACTCTTTCATTGTTTGAGCTAACAACAAAAAAGACTGAGCTATAGTAGATTTGCCTCGGCCATTTTTCCCATACAATAAATTAATTTGAGAAAGAGGAATTGATTGCCTTTTATGGAAACACTTAAACCCCTCAATAGTTATATTTTTAATCATATTATTCCTTATTAAGCCATGTCCAAACAGTCTTAGACAACCACCCCTGACGATTTCTATCAGTAATATCTACGATAAACAATAAATCATTTTCATCAATTTGTGGACGCAAAGTGTCATATATATTTTGAGCAACAATAAAGTCATTGACTTTCACCATCCACACAGATTCTAATGGATGCTGCCAATCGCCAAGACCTTTTATAGCCTCGTAAAGATCTGAATAATCTTGTCCAGGTTCCTTTAAATCGTATGTTATCAAAAATATTTTAGACATAGATACTATATTAAACTTTTTATCAAATAATTATACATACAATTGAATGAATGTACAAAGGTACTATTTTTTTTATTATTTTCTTTGTATTTACGTTTTTTATTATATGTTGAAATATAATCTCTCATAGGCCTATATATGTGAAAACTTTTCACTATCTTTGCTTTAAGATAACAAATTTGAGCCGTATGGAAACTGATATTAATCGACTAAAAGTGGTTTTAGCCGAAAAGAAAAGAACTAATAAATGGCTATGTGAACAGTTGGGAGTAAACCCTTCAACTGTTTCCAAATGGTGCACGAACAGTTCTCAGCCAGATTTGCAGACTCTTGTCAAGATCGCAAGACTGCTGGAGGTAACTGTTGATGAATTATTAAATAATAAAATCGAATTGCAATGATTAAAGATATAATAGATGCTAACAATAATGTAACTGTCGGAGCAAAGGAAATAGAGATTCTGAAAGAGCATTTCCCTGCTTGCTTCCGTAACGGTTCATTTGATATTGAGCGGTTGAAGGAATATCTTAAAGATAAGATACACGTCACCGAAGAAGGATATGAGTTACGATTTCTTGGGAAAAACTATGCCCGCTTGCTGGCATCTTTGGATACAACGACTGTTATTGTTCCGGATGCAGAGCACAACAATCTACCCGAAAACAAAGACAGCAAAAACATTTATATCAGTGGCGACAACCTCGATGCATTGAAACATTTGTTGAAGTCTTATGCCGCCAGCATAAAATGTATCTATATTGATCCTCCTTACAATACAGGGTCCGATGATTTTGTTTACACGGATTCATTCAATTTTACGGTTGAAGAACTGGCATCGAAACTGAGCATTTCCGAGGAACAAGCCAGCCGAGTTCTTGACTTGACGCGCCGAGGCTCTGCCACGCATTCTGCCTGGCTCATGTTTATGTTGCCTCGACTGTTGCTTGCTCGCGACCTGCTTTCAAAAGACGGTGTAATTTTTATCTCTATTGACGATAATGAACAGAGCAATTTGAAATTGCTTTGCGACGAAGTATTTGGAGAAGAAAACTTAATAGGTTCATTTCCTCGCATTACAAAAAGAGGAGGCAAATCATCAGATGTTATCGCTCAAAATCATGATTATCTTTTTATTTACAGCAAAGGAGCAGCACCGCTTCTATATCCTTTAGAGCACAATGATGCTGGATTCAAATATAAAGATTCTCATTTTGAACAACGCGGATATTACAAACTTAATCAAACATTGGATTATGATAGTCTTCAGTATAGTAGCAGTTTGGATTATCCAATAATCATGGATGGTGAAACTTTTTATCCTGGTGGTTCAGAAGAGGATTATATAGACCGCCAAAAAGGGAATCATAATCGAGCAGATTGGTGTTGGAGATGGAGTAAAGATAAATTCAAATTTGGGCTTGATAATGATTTTATTGTTCTTAAACGGACTCGTAACGGTTCACGAATATATACTAAAACATATCAAAAAGCCTTTATTGAAGATGGAGATAAAGGATATTTTATAGATTACGGAGATAGAACAAAAAGTGTTTCAACATTAGAACTTACGGAAAATATTTATTCTAATGATAATGCGACAAAAGATGTAGCTCAAACTATAGGCAAGAAAATATTTGATTACACTAAGCCTATTTCGTTGATTATGTTCGCATTGGACCTCTGTGTTAGAAATGATGATATCGTACTAGATTTCTTCTCCGGATCAGGAACGACAGGTGAATCCGTAATGAGATGGAATGCTGAAACTCGAAATACAGTACGTTATATTCTTGTACAAATACCAGAACAGGTAAAAGAAAATACATCAGCCCAAAAGGCAGGATATAAAACCATAGATGAAATTGGACAAGCACGAATTAAACTTGCAGTCAACAAACTTCGCAAGGAAAATCCTATGTTCCATGGAGATTTAGGATTCAAACACTTCACGCTTCAAGAGCCGACCAACCAATCTATTGAAAAAATGGAACAATTCGACCCTCATTCTATATTTGGGGATAAGACATTGGTAGATGAGTTTGGTGTACCAACAATTCTCACGACATGGCTTGTACGTGATGGCTATGGATTGACTTCTGATATAAAGACGCTCAATATTGAAGGGTATGAGCTTTACTATATGGATAAGCATCTGTATATTATAAACCCCAATTTGAGTAATGAAGTCGTTGCATCGTTGTTGGACCGATATCAATCAAATGCAGGGTTCAATCCTCAAAACATCGTAATATACGGCTATGCCCTTTCGTGGGGAGAATTACAGGGGCTGAAAGACAGTCTTCGGGTAATACGGGACGGAGAGAAAAATATGCGTATTAACTTTGATATTAGGTATTGATATGGAACTAATTCTTCAGCCTTCATTGCCTCATCAGCAAACCGGTGTTGATGCCGTTGCCGATGTCTTTACCAATACGGCGATAAAGTCGCCGGCGATGTTCTATGCCAATCCCGAAATAATCCTGTCAAAAGATGGGGTGGGTCAAAATATTGTTGCCATACAGAAGAGGAACAGCATACAACCGGAAAATTGTGCATATTCTCATGATGCAAGCTGCCTGAACCTTGACATCAAGATGGAAACGGGTACGGGTAAAACATACGTTTATACCCGGACGATGTATGAGTTGCACAAACGGTATGGTATCAATAAATTTATTGTTGCCGTACCTACGCTTCCGATCAAGGCTGGAGCAAGACAATTTATGGAGGACGGTTATGTCAAACGTCATTTCCGGGATGTGTGCGGATATGATGCAGAAATCGAATTGCTCACTTTGGAGCCGCCTAAGAAAAAAAAGAAAGGCAGGCAATATTTCCCAGCAGCCGTAAGTGAATTTGTAAAGGGATCGAACAGGGATACCAAAAAGATTTATGTCCTTTTGGTAAATATGCAACTGTTGAAAGTTGCCAAGAATTATATGCTCAGTCGTGATGATTACGGAAGCGTTATTGAGGGGTTTTATCGCCCGTTCGATGCTCTCCGTGCAACTCGTCCATTTGTTATTATTGACGAGCCACATAAGTTCTCACGCGACCAAAAGGCGTTTGGCGTAATCAAGGAAGAAATTAACCCTCAATGTATTATTAGATACGGCGCAACTTTCCCTGAAACAGTGTCCGGCAGGGGTAAAAATAAAACGGTTGTACATGACTATTTGAACCTGCTCTACGACCTGAATGCTTGTGAAGCATTTAACCAAGGATTGATTAAAGGTGTTGCCAAAGAACACTTTGAGCCAGTCTCTAAGAAAGAAGAAAAAATAAAGCTTCTGTCGGTAGTCAAAAATGAGAAAGCCATATTTCAGCATAAAAGTGCAGACAGTCCGACAAAGACATATCAATTACAGGTAAATGACTCGTTGTCGGTAATTTCCGAGGAGTTCAATGGCATCACAATACAAGCCATAGATAAAAATGCCATTGAGTTGTCCAATGGATTGATTAAGAACGTTGGCGAGGAGATGAATGTGGACATTTACATGCAATCGTACCAGGAGCAGATGCTGCGTCTTGCTCTCGAACGCCATTTTGAAACCGAACGGGAGAATTTCTGCGGACGCACATTTAAGATCAAAACGCTGGCACTTTTCTTTATAGATGATATCACTTCCTATCGCGAGAGCGAGGATGGTAAGAAACCGTATTTATTGGAAGCTTTTGAAAGGTTACTCAAGGAGAAATTGGTTGCAATAATCAAAGATCTGGATAAATCGGAAGCTGAGTATCGGGAATATCTTGAAGCCAGTTTAAACCATATTGACGAATGTCATGGGGGATATTTTGCTCAGGACAACAGTTCGTCAGACGAAGACATTGCCAATGAAGTTAATGATATTCTGAATGGCAAGAAGCACCTACTTGCTTTTAGAGACAAAGGCGGGAAATATATTTTGCGTCGATTCTTATTCTCCAAGTGGACATTAAAGGAAGGATGGGATAATCCGAATGTGTTTACTATTGTAAAATTGAGGTCGAGCGGTAGTGAAACCTCAAAGTTGCAGGAAGTAGGACGAGGATTACGACTGCCTGTTGATGAGTGTGGGAACCGAATCTCCAATCAGGAGTTCATGTTGAACTACATTGTAGATTTTACCGAAGCTGATTTTGCCAATAAACTCGTTGAGCAAATAAATAGTGAAGTACCAGGTACGACATCTGTTTCATTGGAGCAGATCAAACAGGTGGCTGAGAAAATGGGAAAAGAAGATTCTTTGTTACTGGCAGAGCTTCTAATGAAAAAGTATGTTGACAGCACATTTGCCATCGTGCCACAAAACAGAGTGCAGTTCTTTGAAGAGTATCCATTATTCAAATCTGGATTGGACGCTAGCAAAATCAAAGACCGTAATAAAACATCCGAAAAACCGATTGGAATTCGCAAAGCTCGGTTTGATGAAATTAAGGAGCTGTGGGAGGTTCTCAATCAAAGATATACTATTTGGTACGATGACAATATTGATGCTGATTTGGAGAAAGGTTTATCAAAAATATTAGAGGCACCTTCTATTTTTTCTGAACAGGTTATTTCCAGTCACAGAGATATAGTCAGAAGTAATGGGGCGCAAATGAGAACAGAAACAGGCAGTGGTGTGCAGTATTCCATTGCCAGCTCCCTTCCTTATGGCATTTTCTTAAAAAGGATATCATCGGCAACTAATATTCCTGCTTCGATGATACATAAGTCTATTTGCAATTATGTAAAGCGACATGGAAGTATAGATGACAAATACTTCAATGAACAGACTGTTGGTGAAATAATCAGAGGCTTCTCTGACTGGAAAATGGTCACTCTTCAAGGACGATTTAACTACAAAAAGACTCATGGACAACCTGAAGCAACAGCTCTTACCCATAACGATGGATCTGTCCGGGAGAGTATTGCACAAGGAAGGATTGGTGTCAAAATAGAAGAAGGTATTCCAATGGAGAAATATTTATATGACACCAAGGCTTATGATTCATCATTGGAGTTGAAAAACATCAATACCTCCATTGATGAAGTAATTGTCTATGGAAAAATTCCGCGTAATAGTATCGCAATTCCTACAATTACCGGAGAATCATATAGTCCGGACTTCATGTATGTCGTTAAAAAAGACAATGGAGAAAAAGAGCTCAATATTGTTGTGGAGACTAAGGGAGTTGAAAATAAATCAACTCTTCGCGGCATTGAGGAGGCAAAAATCAAATGTGCCGAGGTGTTCTTCAAAAACTTATCATCACAAGGGTATAATGTGTATTTCCAAACACAACTCAACAACAAGAAAATGCTGCAAATTGTAAAAGAAATAATAATTCATGATACAAAATAATCTCCTATGATCTCAAAAATTGAAATAGAAAATGTAAAAGGATACGGTATCCCCGGAAAGACAGTTAATTTAAATCTAGACGCAACTAAGATTAATCTATGTATAGCTCCCAATGGTTTTGGAAAATCTTCATTAGCGACAGCCTTTGAATCTCTTAAAAGGAACAAACTAGACGTTTCAGCTGATAATAAACATTATCAGCACCAAGACCATCCTAGCAAATTAGTACTAACTATGGACGGGATAGACTATACAGCTGATGAAAATAGGAATACCTTAAACTCTGTATTACGAATATGTGTTATTCATAATAGAACATGTGTTGATTATACAAAAAAAGTATTTGCACATATTGTAAGTGTAAATGCTTTTTCCAAAATTGAAGAACTAACAATTTGTAGTATTCCATCAAAGACTGCACCTAAGTATCTAATTAGCGACATCAGAAAAAACTTTGGAAAAAATGGTAAAATATTAGAGTCTATTAATGATTTTTTATCTAACGTACATTTCTTAATATCATTACGTCGCATATTCAATATCTTATGCAAATATATCGAATAAAAAAGTAAAAAGAAGCAGAACGTTGTAAGTTAATTGAAAATCAGGCTTTTCAGTTGAATTTTGGTTTTCCCGAAAGGACAGTCAAAGACAACGAAAAGACACTTAAAGCCACGTAACGTTACCATGTTCGTTACTCGTTTGGCAGGCCAATGAATTAACCGGAGTATCAACAACCACGCTATTTCTGCGCTTTTTGCTCGTTTATTCCTTCCCAAAGGTAATACTTTAGGCGGACAGCGACAAAAAATCCAGGGAAATGATGCGAATGTACTGAATCACAATATTTTGCGTAATGACAGATAACTCAATTAGAATTAATTTTGAACCAATAAAAAAATTGAGTTATGAGAAGTACATTTAACGTGCTGTTTTATGTTAAGAAAAACCAGCCAAAGAAAAACGGATTGTGCCCTGTAATGGGTCGTATCACTATTGACGGTCAAATCGTTCAATTCAGTTGCAAATTTGACATCGACCCCAAAATTTGGGACGTGGATGCAGGCCGGGCGTCCGGGCGCACAGAACAAGCCCGTGAAGCTAACCGCTTGCTGGATCAGATCGGCGCAAGCCTTACAAAGCACTACCGCGAAATAGTGAACAGGGACGGTTTTGTAAGTGCCGAGAAAGTGAAAAACGCCTACCTGGGTATGGATATGCGGTACGAAACCCTGTTAAAAGTTTTTGAACGCCATAATGAGGATTTCGAGAAAATGTATCAGGCGGGTAGCCGTAGTTGGCGGACGCTGTATAAGTATCAGAATGTTTATAAACTTTTGAAGGAGTTTATAAAATACCGATACAACCGCAGCGATATTGCATTAAAGGAGATACAGCCCGCTTTTATTACCGATTTTGAATTATTCCTACGCACGGAAAAAGATTGCGGTAGTACGACGATATGGTTATATATGATGCCCTTGCGCCGTATGATTACCACTGCCATAAACAACGGCTGGCTTCAACGCGACCCTTTTTTTGAGTACAGTATAGCACCCGACGTTAAAGACCGGGGCTATCTGACGAAGGAGGAAATTAAAATGCTTATGGAGGCTACCTATATAAAGGAGGACAGGACGTTAGTACGAGATATGTTCATATTCAGTTGTTTTACAGGCTTTGCCTTTACAGACCTGTATAGCATGACGATTGACAACCTACAAAGTTCGTTCGACGATAAACACAAATGGCTCGTAAAGCGCCGGGATAAAAGCAATGTAGCATCGACTGTGCCTGTGCTTGAAATACCCCTTAAAATACTGGAGAAGTACCGGGGGCTTGCCGACGGGGATAAACTGCTCCCCGTTCCGTGCTACGATAAGGCGAAAGTCATACTAAAAGACATCGTAAAGCAGGCAGGTATCGAAAAAAATGTTACCTGGCACATGAGCCGCCACACATATGCTACGGAAATATGCCTTACCAACGGCGTACCTATCGAATCCCTTGCGAAAATGCTGGGGCATAAGAATATCCGCACGACGCAGATATACGCCAAAATCACACATGAAAAGTTAAGCCGGGACGCCGATTTACTTGCAAACCGTCTTAATGGGATAGCAGAATTTAAGGCGGCTTCGTTTTAATACGAATAAAAAAGCGGGCAGGCTTTCGGTAGCCTGTCCGCTTTTGTGTTTATTTCCGGCGTGTCTTATTTATACGCCTCCCGGTAGCTGTCGTCTAACATCTTTTGCAGATCGCTTTCCCGGTAGAGGATTTTACCCCCTATTTGACAGTAGGGTATTTTGCCTTCATTGCGGTAATCCTGCAATGTACGACGGCTTATTTTCAACCGTTCCGATACTTCTTTATCCGTTAAGTATCTTTCGCCGTTCAATACAGGCTTATAGTTTTTCGCCATTAACTCCAGGCGAACAAATACCCGGTCTATCGACTGGAACAGATGAACAATACGCGGGTTATCCTTTGTAACCAGGTCGCCCCCTAAATCGGGATTATCTTTCACGGCGTACCTCCTTTCCTTCGGATATATCATTAATCAACCTTTCCACATCTTCGGGCTTATAGTACATCATTCTGTTAATTTGCGTATAGGACAATTTGCCGCTATCCCGTAGTGATTGCAGCGTCCGTTTACTTATATTCAGAATCGCACAAACGTCCTGCCCGTCCAACCATTTTTTTAACTCCTTACCGCCACCCTGTTCGCATAGGGCGTCCACCTTGCGGACGATCTGCTCGAAACGTTCCATTATCGCCTCATACGTGCGGCCTTCAATACTTATTATTTCCATATCATTGTCATTTTTTCGTTCGTAAAAATCACGGGATAACAAAGATAAAGCATTAAAAATCACGCTGTATCAATGCTTCGGTCGCTGGACGCTTGTGGCTTCGTGTGGCTCCGATAAAATCTATTTGCCACCCGTTCAGCTTCCTGGATTATCCGCCTTTTGCGCCACCGCTGGCGGTTAAGCGGTGGCGAAGTGATTTTGTTCTGCTCTAATCATAATTTCTTCCCCATTTTAATCGGTATGCTACTCTGCGCCTATTTAGAGTGTTTCGATTTCAGGCGCGAAAATACTTCCGTGCCGTGCGCCACAAAAGGCGACCGTCAGGGTTTGGACTGTGCAAAAAAATCTTCCGACATCCCCTGCGGGGACGTGGCGTATTTTATTCGCCCAATCTTTTAACCCCTTTCCCGGTTGGTTGAGCGAAAAATCTTCCTCTTTCCCTCCTTTCTCTATCCGGGCGAGCGTATTTCACGCAAAAACAGCCTACGCCCAGGAACGGGTGCTCCGCACCCGTTCCTGGGCGTAGGCTGTTTTTGTTCGCACAAGCCTTTGTGTGGACTTCGGACACGGGATTTTCTTGCCCCCGAAACTCGAACACTCCATACCGGCTCCGAGCAGCATTGCGGTTAAAAAAAAGGTCAGAAATTATGAAACGAACAGAAAAAAATATTGAAACCCGATCCTCCAACCTTCCAATCAGCATAGGGTTGGTTTTGAAGATAGCTTTTGCAGTTATGGGCTTTGCCCTTTGGGGGTGGTCTTTCGTGGCGGTGGTAGTAGGTATTCGGATAGCCTTTGCGGTTGTTAAAACCCTGCTTTCGTGCCTTGTTTCCTTGCTCGTCCTGGCAATCATAATCACGCTGACAGTAGTATTAATATTCTAAAATTACGGACATGAGAGATTTTATTAGCATTTCAGAGATAAGCAAATACGGCTTACAGTTATCAGAGTATCAACAAAGGAATTTAGAGGACAAGCGGAAAGAGTTTGCACCGTTCGCGCCTGTCTGCAAAACCGTCGAGGTACTTTATATAAGCCATTATGACGATAAGTACCACGCCGAAGATGTTGCGGTATTCCTTGACTATAAAGGCTATCTGTTAAGGGCTTATAAGCACCATTACACAGATAAGGTTTACCGCTTTTGCCTTGTAGAACAGTACAGGCACAAACACACCCGCAATTACACGAACAGAAACGAAATGCCGAACAAAGTCGGCAAACCGACCCCGGCAAAAATGGATATTTGGCTTGCTTACCTTTTGAACGAGGAAGAAGAAAAAAAGGCATACGCACAAAAGTATATAGACGAGGAAACGGCGTTCCGGGCAGAACTGGCGCAGTTAGGCGATACCGTCAAATGGTATAGCGAAAATCAGGGGCATATCGTAATGAATAATCTTGTTTTTGACTTTACGATTGAGGCGTGCTACATAAACAAGACGGTAAAAATTGACCGTAGCTATGATTTAGGGCTTTCGGGCTTTCTCCAAATGGCAGATAACAAGTATCAACCCGCACCACGCCAATAGTCAATAATCAAAGGGCGGGAAAACCCGCCCATAAAATCACAAAAACAACAATTTTAATCACTTAATAAATTTCAATTATGACAACGAACAAGAACAACGGCATAGCCGTAGCAGTACAGGAAAACAGCAATAGCGCAGTATTAACCGCAGTAGTGGTACGCACTCCCGACAACGGCGAACGCAAAGCCGTAAACATTCTTTCGGACTTGATAGAGCCGAGTAATTACAACGCCCGAAAGACTTTCGACCAAGAGGCATTAAAAGAACTCGCGCAAAGTATCTCCGTTCACGGACTGATACAGCCCATTACGGTACGCAGAAAAGGCGAGAAAGGCGAACATTACGAAATCATTTGCGGGGAACGCCGTTTTAGGGCGTGTCGTATGCTGAAAATGTCGGAAATCCCCTGCATAGTCCGGGAGGCGACCGATGAACAGGCGTATGACCTTTCAATCTCCGAGAACTTACAGCGGGAGGACGTGCCACCAATGGAGGCGGCAGAGGCTTACAAACGCCTTATCGCTACAAAGCGGTATGATATTGCAAGCCTCGCCGTAGCTTACGGCAAGAGCGAAAAGAGCATTTACCAAATGTTGAAACTTTGCGACCTTATCCCCGGTATTGCCGAACTCGTAAGGGCGGGAAAATTGACCGCCTCCGCAGGGATAGTCATAAGCAAGTACGACAAGAAAATGCAGGCTGATATACTCAAAGACCGTTTAGGCGAGGACGGCCGGGGCGAATGGTGTAGTATCTCCGCCGGAGTGTTGGAGGGCAAAATACAGTCCTGTTATACCAACAATCTCGAAAACTACCTTTTCGATAAAACCGCCTGTCTGAAATGCCCCCATAACTCCACCAATTTCGACCTCTTTGCCGAGGGTGGCGGGTGCGGAAGATGTACGAACAAAAAATGTCTTTCCGACAAACAGACGGCGTACCTCGTAACAGAGGCGCAAGCGGTAGCCCTTGCAGACCCGAAACTCGTATTTATCGGGGAGCAGTACAGTTACGACAACGAGGCAACCAAGATAATCAAAAAGGGCGGGTATGAGTTTAAGAACGTGCAAACGTACAACCTTAAAAGCTATCCGACCGCCCCGACCGCTCCGCAAGCGACCGACTATAAAAAGCCGGAGGACTTCGAGAAAGCACAAGCCAAGCACGGCAAGGACATGGAGCAATACGGCAAAAAGGTTAAAGACCTCGATACGCTCAAAGAACAGGGCAAAATCCGTGTCTATGCCAAGATAGGCGATAATAGCGTAAAACTACATTACAAGGATGTAGCGACCAAAGACACAAAGAGCAACGAGCAGTTAATTTCCGAACTGACCGCCAAGAAAGAGCGTAACAATGAACTGCAAGCGGAAAAGACCGCCGAGGGCTTGAAAGAACTTTTACGAACTGAAAGCCTCCCACAGTCGGCATTTACCGCAGACGAAGAAACGGCAATGTATTTCTTTATGCTTTCCAAGTTACGCCGTTGCCATTATCCGGCAGTAGGGCTGAAAGAAAACGACTATTACGGTTTGACGGACGAAAAGAAACTAAAAATCGCCCAATCGCTGACCGAGGAACAGAAAACCGTTATCCGGCGCGATTACCTATATAGCCACCTTACCGACCGCACAAATACCGTTTCGAGCGTACAGGGCAGTATGTTAGTGGCGTTCTCAAAACAGCACCTACCCGAAAAAACGGCGGGTATCATCACGGCACAGGCAGAGGAATACGGCAAGAAAAACGCCCGACTGGATGAACGTATTGCAGGGCTGAAAAAGGCCGAAAAGAAAGCGAAAGCCGATGCCAAAGCGAAAAAGGCAGAGCAGACCACCGAGGCAGGGAAAACCGCTAAAACAGACGAAAAACCGGGCAAGGAGAGCAAGAAAGCGACCACCACGCCGACCGCACCCAAGACCAAGACCGAAAGCCCGGCAAAGGAACAGCCCAAAGTTACCGCAACCGCCAAGACCGGGAGCAAGACGGAGGAAAAGCCGACAGTTAAGGCGAAAGAGCAAGCCCCGAAGATTGCCACCATACCCGCCAACCCTGTAAAGCCTCAAAGCACGGCGATAGCAGTAATCGGATAAATCACAGAATTATTAACCGGGGCGGGAGAACTCCCGCCCCTTATAAAATCCATTATGACAGTATTTGTATTGTTTCAGACAGACATATATAAGACAAGGGCAAGCCGTGTATTTTTCGGCGTGTTCACGTCCGAGGCGAAAGCGGTGGATCACGCCAAAGAAAACGGACTATATACCCACGATGCCGAGGTAGTAATAATTGAGTGCGAAACGGATAAATTCGGCGAGGTATGAGGATAGACGCATATATCGGAAATCCTGTGATAGCCACCCAGCAGGATTATTACGACCTGGAGGAACTTTTAAGCGAAATAGACCCGCAATGTAATTCGGTGCAACTCCGGCAGGAGGTTGTAATTATTGAGAATATCGCCCGTAGGACGTTCAAATATCCCCGCAATCCTACTATCCAATGGGTTGCCGACAGGCTGCGGTACATGGTCGAAAACGGGCTGTAAATGCCTTTTACATCTATGTTCTAAAATAGGGACGGGTGCGGAAAACCGCGCCCGCTTCTTTTTCCATGAGCGAATAGAACAGGTCTTTTATGCGGAGAAAAAGAAGCAAAAAGCCGGATGATTACTTTTTCCATGAGCAAACAAAAAGGAGGCGGGAGAAAAAGTAACAAAAAGCCTCCATAACAGGCGGCGTCAGCTATCCGCCCGTGCAATAAAAAAATCCGGCCTTGTGAGCCGGATTTTTCATTGTTACCCAATTTGTTGGTTTATCTCTTTCTTGAACCGTAGCGGATTGGCGATAAACGGAAATGAACTCGTAGCGCCCCCGGTGGTAACGGTAATTGTCCCGAAGTTAAAAATTCTGCCTAAAACACTTTGTTTTATTTGCAAGCCCTCGCATTTCGCCAGCACCAAATCGACCGCCTTACGGCTGATTACGCCCGTTTTAAGTATTACCCGCTTGTTGGTAACGGCATAAGCCGAGCCTATTTTTACGAGTAGCCTTTGCACAAGCGACACCAACCCGAAAAATAAAATCAATAACCCCGCATAGTGGGTCATGGCTGATATTTCTTTAGGACTTGATGCCAGGAAAGCACCGATAAGCAGCAGTATAATCGGCTGCATGAACAGGAAGAAATGTAGCTTTGCAACGTATTTTATTTCTTCTCCGGGTTGTAGATTTGCTTCTATATAGTTCATAATGACCTGATTTTTATTTAAGAACGCCTGTAAATATACATATTTCCAGGACAGTACAAAGAATTATCATTTGTTTTTCATTACTTCAAACAACAGGTAGCACCATTCAGCCGGATTTAGGTAGCGTTTGCCTTTCCTTACTTCATAATGTAAGTGGCTGCCTGTGGCTATTCCCGTGCTACCGACACAAGCTATTTGAGTAGCAATGCCTACCTGATCGCCTATATTTACCGTCGTCCTGCTTAAATGCGCGTAAAACGAACGGAAACCGCCTGCGTGTTGAATTTCGATATAATTTCCATACCCCGCACAATAACCTTTCCTGACGACAACACCGCAGCCTGTGGCATAGACGGGCGTACCTTTTGTTTCGGGTAAATCAATCCCTGTGTGGAATTTTCGTCTTTTATAAATCGGATGATAACGCATACCAAAACCCGATGAAATCCGGCACGGCTTCCTGATCGGGAAAATTACGGGATAGTCGCATACTTCGTCAATAAACATCTGCATTGAATCGGCAATACGCTGAAACTCTCTCGCCGAGTAAATCGGTTCCATATACTTCTCTATTTCCGGTTTTCTGCCTTGTCCCCATACGGGCAAATGTAGCAGAACGATGAAAAGCGTTATTATATATTTCATATAAACCTGTAAATACAGCAAGTACCCGAAATAATCCGGGTACTTGCTTTTCCCACATCGTCAGCTATTCATCTTCCGTATCGTCTTTCCCGTCGTTCTGAAACGAGAACGACGCCGATACTACCTGCCCGTAATTATCCTGTATATATACGTCGATTACTTGCTGATCGGCACAGTGCGACGTGTAATATAAGCGGAATACCATTCTATCGAGCGGGTAAAGGTCGTTCGGCGCAAATATTGTCCCGTCGTCCATGCGAAGCTCTCCCTTACCGTCCGGCTGGAAATAGCGGATATAATACCGCGCCTGGTCATAGTCCCCTTCCCGGAGTAACATACACCTGATTTCTGCCGTTTCTCCGTTTGTTATCTTCTTTTGCACAGGCATCGTTTCCAGGTTGAAACTATATACCTGTTTTACATCCAGGTCGTTCTCGCAAGCCACGAACATAAGGGCGATTGCGGACACCCACACAGTAAGCGCTAAATATCTTCTAAACTTTTTCATAACATCGTTTTTAATTGATTATAAACTTTAGCCCGATACCGAATTGCGTATGAAAGTGCCCGGTCGAGTTACCCCACAGTACCCGCTCGCGTCCTGTAAACAGCAATACAACCCGGTCGGACAGATATGTTTCGATTTCCAGCGTTATCGCGCCGCCTCCGATAAAAGCGTCTTTGTCCCGGAGCGTCGAGCCGTCGTAAAGCGACTTTTCGCCCCAGTTCACAGTTTCGTACCCTACCAGCGCAGAGCCTCCCAAATTCAGAAAGAACGTTTTGGAAGCATCGGACAGGATTTTAAGGTAAAATCCGCCTTCCGCCGTAAACTGCGAAACAGGTATGCGGATTTCCCGGTACGGGTAATGCCGTTGCATAAATTCCGCTCCGAACACCCATTTATTACCGTTCTTCGCATAAGTAGCCATAGCCGCACCGAAGTAATATCCGGCCTCGTTATCCAGTTTGGACGAATAAATACCGTCCACCATGCCCCCCGTAATCTGTATGCCCCGCATACCGGGGAGGCAACGCTGGGCGTATGATCCGCCCGGAAGGGCGAAGCATAACGCCAGCGTAAGTATGATTAACTTGCCTTTCATGGTTATTTTACCTTCAGTTCGTTAATAACCTTTGCGCGTACCAGGTCGGCGTTATCGACCGTGAACGACTGATGCCGCCCGCCTTCCTGTTCGTTCAGTTCCACGACCAGCATTTTATCGTCCGGGATAGTGAATTTAGGCAGGGTAAAGACCACGCGCTCGGTACGGCTACCACCTATTACGGTCAGGTTATTGTGCGCCCGGAGCGGCCAGATAACCTGTTCCTGGATTGCCGTGCGTTTGGCTACCTTCTTATCCACTATCTTAAAAGTGATATAATCGACGTTGAAAGGTACGTGCGACGAGTTTTTAAGCTGCAAATGGAAATACAGCAGGCCGTTATGGGTATAGATGCCCTTTAGCGTGTACTGGACGCCGAAACGCTTACTGCCGATATGCTTTATTTCCCGGCGGTCGTTTTTATATATAGACTGCATGATAAGTTTTACAAGCAAGGGCGATTCCTGCCCCAATTCATTCATATATATTTCCAGGGCGTTGTTCGGGCGGTTTACGGCCTCTCCGTTGTGCAGGAAGTCCACCATTTCGACGGACAGCTTTACAGGTTCGTCCGCATATTTGACGTTAAACGTATAGTATGCGCCGTCCTCCGTTATGACAGCCAGGTTACTCTCGCGCGAAAAATCCCGCAGGGCGGCTTTTACCCGCAACACGTTTTCCGTACCGTCTGCCTTTGCCGCCAGGAGATCCGCACTACCTAAATCCACGTAGCGGATTGCCGACGGGAAAATGACGTGTACGGTCTTGTTAAATGTTACCTCCAAAGCATAGGGCGGTATCATACGGTTAAAGGTCAGCGGGCGCGTATAGCCCTGGAAGTAGTCGCCCGTCGAGGGGCTTGTAGTCGTTGCCTTTTCGCTTGTTTCGATCTCCTGCGCGTTGGCAGTCATTACACCCACCGCAAGGGCGAGTACCAAAAAGATTTTTTTCATTGCTTGATAATTTTAATGTTTGTTTTTAACTCTGATTTTTTTAGTGGCGGCCACAGGCCGTTTTGTTATTTGCTTACTGCGTCTTTGGAAGTAGTAGGAGTTGATAATTCGCTTTCAGGGTTACTTTAACCACGCTCATTTTTTTACTCACATACTGCGACGCTCCCTGTATAAGACTTTTCCCCATATCTGCGGCAAACTGCGACCCGGCATCGTCTGTTATCGTAATACTTGACCCGGCAGATTGCGCCATTTGTGAAGCGATTTCTTTGGCCGCGTTTATTTCGTCGTTGCCCGGTACGGATATTCCGCGCTGTCCGTCCAGGTCATATACTTGCAGTTCGACCGGGATAATGTTGCCGGCATACTGTATCGAGTTTATTGTAACCTCCATTCTCTCGTTACCTATGCGGCAAGCACCTACAAGGATAGTATTTGCCGGGATGCGGATATTACCCGCTATCATAGGCTCCAATAGCCGTATTTGTAGTTCCTTTCCGCTTGTCAGGGTAATAGTCTGATTGACACAGGCGCGGATGCTGTTTTTATCCTTTATCCCTTCATTCCCGGCAGCGGTAAAAAATCCCATGTTCCGGGGCTGGCTCCAGGCGGCGATAAACTCCGCATCTTCCATAGGGGCGGCCAGTAGCGACACGACGTTGTGATGCACCTGGCGCACGGGCTGGATATTTACCTTATCCCGCGACGTTGTGGCGGTAGCCGTTTCGTCCGCCGTCTGTTGCGCTCCCTGGGGCATATACTTTGCAGCCATTTGGTAGGATTTTTCCAATAGTGCCGTTTGTTCGTCCTGGGCGGCCTTTTCCGCCTCGGCTTCCTCCAGTCGGCGCTCCAATTCCTGTACCCTCGCTTCGACGGCAAGCTGCGCCCCGTTGTCCGCCTCCGTAGCCTGTTCTTCATACCACGATCCTAATTGTTTATTTATATCCTGATAGGCGGCTGCGGAGGACTGGATAGAGCTACCCCGCGTCCGGGAGGAATTACCCCCGGACAGTTCCGGGTTTTCGTAATGCTCCGGTGGTTCGGGAGCAATGCGTAGCTGGCCTTCGTTCTGTTCTTCGGCCTGCTCGAACATGGTGGAAAAATCCTGTAAACTCCGCATTTTATCCTGTTCCCGTTGGCGCATGGCCTCCTGTTCGTAGGCTGTCCGCTTATCCGTGTAGATACCTTCGTCTTTGGGCGTCGGTATCTCCGAATTAAAGCCGTCCTGACCTGCGGCCTCGTCGCCTTCCTTTTTCGACGGGGCGAAGATCAGCCACATTGCCCCGGCAAACAGCAGGAAGAAAAGAGGCATTACAAGCATTTTCCGACGTTTCTGCATTTGGGCGGGCGTCAGTTCCTTTTTGTTGGATGCCGACTTCGGAGGCTCCTTTTTAACCTCCTGTTTTACTTCGGGCGCAGGCGCTTCCTGCGGCTTTTGCCCTTCGTTATTATTCTGTTGGCTCATACTCATATAAATTTTGTTGGTTAATACTGTCCCTTTGTTGCTCCAGTTGGAGTTTAAGGGTTTCTATCTGCTCTATCTGCATCCGTTCGCCCTTATCCTTACCGAAATAATAAATCGAGGAAACGGTCATGTAGATAGAGAGGCCACCGAACACGACCAGCATGGTAAGGATTACGATTACCCTTTTGTCGGGCGTTATCCTTCCGCAGATACCCCGCAGAAAATCCTCTATATGCTCGCCGATGTTCTTAAAAAATTTCTTTGCCATAGCTTTACCTTTCTGTTACCCGGATGTCCCGGTTTTCCACGATCTCGAAACGCTCCATAGTGAAACCGTGAGGGTTATTGTCGCTCCGTACAGAATTAATCAAATTACAGCGTGTTACCAGGCTGCGCTCGGTAACATTGGATTGGCGGATAATCATTTGCCGGGCGTATGTTACCGCCGTATAAGGGTACACATCCAGGTTACAGGCGATACTATCCACCTGTACGATCTGATTAATGTTCCCCGATATAATCCTGTTGTAATATCCCTTCTCGGCCATATCCTGATAGTATTTGAAAGCCGACTTATCCACCAGGAACAAAGCCCGGTTTACGTTGCTTTCAATGGCCGACTTATCGGGCGAGAGAGTAAAAAACAGCTCATGGAAGCGACGGACGTGTTCGCGTGCCTCCACAGGGCGGTTTTGTGTCATATCCTGGGAAAGCGCAAGCATTAAACTTTTGCCCCCGTCCATTACATAAATACGCTGGCGTTGTGCCTCGGCGAAGCTGTACGACGACCAAACGGAATAACCCGTAATGCCAGCGCACAACACCAGGAACACAATACCGAAAAGGCGTATTTGCTTAAATGATGTTTCTATATTCTTTAATGATTTGAACTCCATTGTTTTAATTGTTTATTTTTTACCTAATAAGCGACCCGATACATTGCCCGCAGCGGCTCCGGCAACACCTCCGGCCATTGCAGCCCCTTTGCCTGCCGCCGTATTTACTCCGCGCGTACCCGTACCGCCTCCGGCCTGGATAATCCAGCCCGCAACGGTCGGAATTGAGAAATAACCGATTATTCCTATAATCAAAAAGATTATATACACGCCATTTCCGCCGTCAGGCACATAGGACGGGTCTTTGAGTAAGGCTATATCCGCTTTAAGCATAAGCGCCTGTATTTTGGAGAGGACAGCCGAAAACAGGTCGGCGACGGGCAGCCATAAATACACGCTGATATAGCGGGAAATCCAGTTTGTAAGCGTGGATTGGAAACCGTCGTAAATCGACAGGGCAAATGCCAGCGGCCCCAATATTGACAGTACCACAAGGAAAAAGGTACGCAGTGTGTCAATAGTCAGGGCAGCGGCATTAAACAGTAACTCGAAGAAGTCCCGTACTAACTGCCGGAACCACATCTTTATATCGTACCAAAGCCTTTCGCCCCACATACCGATAATCTCCGGCGTGTCCCATATTCCTAAATCCTTCATCTTTTGGTCGTACACCTCATCATCGACAAGCCACGCCTTTCCCTCGCGTACCCGCGCATCGTATTCCAGTTGGTCTTTCTCCGCCTGTAAACTCTGTACGTCTGTAATCTGACTTTCCAAAATGCTATGCGTCCCTTTTACAACGGGCGACATAACCGCGTTAATCGTACCCAGCACGATAGTCGGGAAAAACATTATACAAAGTCCGATAGCGAAAGGTCGCAGTAGCGGGAAAACGTCGATAGGCTCCGCCCGTCCCAGGGCTTGCCAAACACGGTACGCCACATAGAACAGCGCACCCAATCCTGCCACCCCTTTGGCGACACCTATCATGTCGCCGCAGAGGGGCATCATTTCCTGATACAAATTCCGTAGAACTTGGTGCAGGTTATCGAAATCTATTGCTAATAACATCATGGCTTACCAATATCTATCGGAAGGATCACCATACAGGGCGCGTACCCGTTCCATATCGCCCTTTTCCTGGCTACGGATAAATGAAACGGATATGCTTTTCTTTGAAAAGTATTTAACCAGGTTTCGATACTCCACCATTTTCGTATGGATATTGTCGATTATACCCATACGCTCGGCGTCCGTCATGGAAAGCCCGTTAGATGCCGAAACGATATTCTTTATATCCGAAAGCAGATTTCCGCTCTCTTTCAGTAATTTGGAATATCCGTTAGATATGGCTTCCAGTTCTGCGGGCGTAAAATTCTTATCCGTCAGCATTTTGTTGAAGTTGGTAGAATATATCTGCGATATTTCGCTGACCAGCTCTACCGTTTCCTTTACCTTTCGGGCATCCTTGATAAGATTATGTACCGATTGCAATTTGTCGTAATACTCCTTGCCCTGATTGTAGATTTTCTGCATTTCCTGAAAGGAGTTGATGACATTGGTTGCAGTTGTCGCGGTCTTACCAACCGTCAGGATGTTTTGAACAAGGTTCGTCGGGTCGATTACCGCCCATTGTGCTTTTGCCTCAAAACCGAAGAAACTAACGGCTAATACAAGGCTTAAAAGAATCTTTTTCATTGCTATAAATTTTTTGTTATTACTTGATTGAAGGGCGGGAGCAGCCCGTAGGTTACTCCTGCGCCCGCTTGTATTCTCCATAGGTGGAGAGGATCAGCACGTCGCGCTCGGCATCATAGGCCAGTCCCACACGCCCGAACAGGTCAAAGTACCGGATGCCGAAACAATCCTTTATCGGGCGTGAAAAAGCCGCTTGCGGGTTGTTGTATGTAAGTTCCAGCCATAGCCCGCCGTTTTTCTGTTTCCGGCTGCGGAATACCCGCACCGACGGCAAACCGTCCGGGCTTACCCAACGTCCCGTGATTTCCCGCAAGGGAAATTCCAACCACCTGGCAGCTTGTTTTTGCGTTCCGACACTTTTTCTGAACATGGCTACCTCCTTTTATCCGTTACGCCGTGCCTCGGCAACCTGTTTAATCGCCAGTTCGTAGTTTCCGTCCAGTTCGTCGGCTTTCTTGAACACCTCCATTTTTTCGCTTTCCTCGGTCGTGTAGGTCATGTATTCCTCCATGCTTACCTCGGTAGCGTAAACCGCCGATTGTACCCCGCCCAGGCCAAACCAAACCTCTTTATATTTCCGGCTCGGATTGTTCGCCATATTGATCGACAGGATTTGCCCTTTCTCTTTTTCGGTCAATCCTAAAAGCGCCTGTATTGAATCAAATTTGTTCATGTACTTGCGCTGATCGAGAAGGATTTTACAATCGCTGTTATTTATGATGCTCTCCTTGACAATCGGCGAGGCAATGATGTCGTCCACCTCCTGCGTTACGACAATGGCCTCCCCGAAATACTTTCGGACAGTCTTATACATATATTTAAGGTATTCCGCCATGTTCGCGGACGAAAGGGCTTTCCAGGCTTCTTCGACGATTAACTGCTTTCTGACGCCCTTTAACCGCCTCATTTTGTTGATAAAAGCCTCCATGATGATAATTGTTACCACCGGGAACAATTCTTTGTTCTCCTTAATGGAATCAATTTCAAAGACGATAAAGGATTTATTCAGCAGGTCGATATTTTCTGCCGAGTTCAATAGGAAGTCGAAACGGCCACCTTTGTAGTATTGCCGCAGCGTGGTAAGCATATTGTCGATATTGAAGTCCTGGAGGCTTACTTTTATTTCGCGCTGTTCCAGTTCCCGGCGGTAGTCGTCCCGCATATACTCATAGAAAGTATTAAAGCACGGTACGATACTGCGGTCTGCCCTGATCCGTTCGATATAGGCCGATACCGCGCTGCCGAGTTCCCCGCTTTCCGTCTTGCTTACCCGGTCGTCGTCAGATTTCCACAACGTCAGGAGCAGCGTTTTAATGCTATCCTTCTTTTCCACGTCAAAAACATAATCGTCCGTGTAAAAGGGATTGAAGGATATAGGGCTTTCTTCGGTATAGGTATAATAAATACCGTCCTGGCCTTTGGTTTTCCGGCGTACCATTTCACAAAGCCCCTGATAGCTGTTACCCGTATCGACCAGGACGACGTGCGTACCCTGTTCCCAATACTGCCTTACAAGGTGGTTCATAAAAAAAGACTTGCCGCTCCCGCTGGGGCCTAACACAAATTTATTTCTGTTTGTCGTTATGCCTCGCTTCATCGGCAAGTCCGATATATCCACATGGATAGGCTTGCCCGAAACCCGGTCGGCCATTTTGATACCGAAAGGCGACGGAGAGCTTTTATAGTTCGTTTCCTGTGTGAAGAAACACAGGGCAGGTTCTATAAAGGTGTAAAAACTTTCCTCCGAAGGGAAGTCCCCGGCGTTGCCCGGCATAGCTGACCAGTACAGGGTAGCGGCATCGACGGTATTATGCCTGGGCTTACACTCCATTAGCGCAAGCTGGCTGCCGACATCGTTACGGATATGCTTTAGTTCCTCCGCATCGTCAGACCACGCCATTACGTTGAAATGTGCCCGAACAGACGTAAGCCCGAAGCTATGCGCTTCGTTCAAATACTTGTCTATCCACTCCTTATTTATTTGGTTGCCCCGGCTGTAACGGGATAAGGATTGCATATTGCGGGCTGACTTCTCAAATCGCCGCAGGTTTTCTGCCGCATCGTCCAGGAAAATGTATTGATTATACACATGGTCGCAGGACAACAGCAAACCCACAGGCGCGGCAAACGAAAGGCGGCAGTCGCTTCTGTCCGTAGAAAGACGCTCATACCGCATATCCGTTGCCACCGTTCCCGGCAAGTCCTCCACGTCCGAAACCGTGTGCAGGCAGATATTTTTTGCGCCTATCCGCAGACCGTCCGCTCCGAGTTCCAAATCTTCCAGGCAGGTCGTATCGTCCAGCGAAAGGGCAAAGTATTTTTCCACCAGCCCCGGAGCATCCGGCGTTCCCGTAATTTCGTCCGACGAAAGCCGGGTCAGCTTTACAAACCCGCTATCGTTTACGATACGCTCAAACTGTCCGACCGCCTCCAGGAATTTTTGTGCCGTGTCCTTGTTTACCTCTTTCGGGATAATGTTACCCCGGCAAAGACTGGAAAAGTTCGACTGCATACGCATCCGTTCTTTCGTCGTCTTTGTCAGGAACAGGAAAGCGGTATGATTAAGGTAAGGCCGTTCGTTAAAATGACGCTCGAAACTCCGGGACAAGAAACTCATATCTTCCTGATCGGTGGCGGGTCGGTAGTTCTCTTTTACAAACCAATCCTGCTTATGAATGACCGAGTAATCGGGAAGCACTTTTATTGCCTTGTTCCAGGCGGAATGTATCGCTTCATACTCTGCGTTCGTTACCGTATAGAGTTCGGGCAAATCCACCCGGAAAGCTATTGTTATATCCGCATCCTTACTGATGATACAGCCGTTTTCCACCGCCAGCAGCGGAAATTTGCTCTCTATGGTGGCGGCTTTCATTGTGTTACGCATAAGCCACCTCCTTCCGTTTAGGATAGAGGAAAAAGCGGCGCGAGTTCCGGCGGTTGATAAGGTAACGGGGATGCTGGCGTTTTGCCATTAGCTTCATTAACCCGTATTCGCCATACTGCGCGTTAAGCCGGAAGGTAAACCAAACCAGCACCGACGCGGAGATAACCCCAAAGCCTATACATATCCATTGATCGACCCCCGCCATGTAGAAAATGACGAACAGGACGAACACGGACAGCAGGCCGCCCGCAAATATGAAAAGGTACTGCGATTTTAACCCCTTAAACTCGACGCTTTTTCCAATGCCTTTATTTACATTATACTCCATAATATTGCTTTTTATGGAGTGATTAAAGGAAGAAGGAGCGCAGGATAGTCGCGGCCACGATAAGGAAAATACAGGCTCCGAACCACGACGCGGCAGTTTTTGCCGTGTCCGGGTCGCCGCTGGAAAACTTGCCGTAAACTTTTACGCCTCCGATAAGCCCCACGACCGCACCTATGGCGTATATCAGCTTCGTTCCTGGGTCAAAATACGATGTTACCATGTTTGTAGCATCCGTAATACCACCTACACCGTTACCCTGGGCGAAAGCGTCTGCTGCTGCGGCTACAATTACTACCGCAGACAATAAAATTTTCTTTTTTGTCATTGCTTGATTTTTTAAGGCGGCAGGGGGTGGGATTATTCCCCCTTACCGCCGGGATTTTTGTTACTTTTTTACTTCTCTGATTTTTTTAGTGGTTGATAGCGCATAGCTATCCGTAATCTCTTTCTTTCATCTGTTTTGTTTTTACGTTCGACATTTAGGCAAACCCGCGCACATTAAAATCGGTCGGGGCTTTTACTGCTCCTTCGGGTAAGGCTTCCGTCCGTCGGTAGAAGGCGGTAAAGTAGTCGTCCATAAGTGAGGACACCACTTTCTTTTTTGGCTCGTCGCTGGCGATCTGTTCAAAGATTTCAGTTTTGCGAATCTCGACCAACACCCGCCCCGCTTCTTCCCGCTGTCCGGTGGTTGCAGTTTCGGCAGTTTCCACCGTCCGCACCATTCCGGCCAGTTCTTCAAAGCCGATGCCCTGCGCCATACTTCCCCCGGTTTCGTCCTCCGCCGCCTCGCTTTCCCAGGTATCTAAATCCCCGTCCTCGTCAGTATCTAATTCCCCCTCTGGCTCGTTTTCGATAACTAAATCTATCTCGCCTGAATTATCTTCCGACTGGCCGGGTAAAGCACCCGTTCCGGTTTGGGTTTGGAGGACTTCGCCCGGAGTTTCCTCTGCGGCAGTTTGCCCGTTTCCAGTTGCAAATATAGAGGCATTTTCTATCCCTTTTTCGTTGATTTCCAAAGTGGTAGCTTGTGGCTTCGAGTGGCGCAGGGTAAATTTGCTTTTGCCTATTATATCCTCTTTCGGCGAAGCCTTGAAAGGGTTATATCCCTTTTTCCGCGCCGCATTTTTCTTGCGCTTTACGCCCCGCTCCCAAAGCATATAAATTGCCACGACAAGCGCGTAAAGCATGATTGCATATATGAAATACCGTCCCATAGCTTAAAATATCTTTTTGATGTTATTGTCGTACAGTTCGGTAATTTCGTCCTGATAGGTGGCGAAATGATGCTCCAGTACATTATATATATAGCTGAACAGCGACACCTCTTTTTTGCCGATAACATGGAGTATATTGGCAATCCGGTCGTGATGCTCCTGGCACACGTACACCGTTTTTCCGCTCCGCGCCGTAATCGCCGCCTCCTGGAGAAACAGGCTAACATAATCCTGCGGCTCTGCCTTCGGTTTACGCCGCCTGGTTTCCTCGCGGGGCGTTTCTTTTTCTTTCACAGGTATTGTTTCCTCCGCTGGCGGTTCCGGCACTTGTTCCGCCTCCGGCGAAAGCACGGACGCAGACGCGGACGGATCATAAGGCGCCAAAGTCTTTTCCCTGTAACTCGGCTTCGCGCTGTTAATCACTAAATCCGGGTCTATCCCGTTTGTATCTATCCTTTTTGCCATAGTGGACTACTTTAAGAGTTCCAGCAGTTCATCGGCCAGGGCGTCGATATTACTTCCTTTTACAAGGGTCTTATCCACGGGGAATAGGGTGGAGCGGAACAGCGGGCGGCGTGTTTCGGACTGTTCGCGCCGGAAACGCAGGCTATTCGGGATAAAGGTTTTAAGGGTGGTAAACTCCAATTCCTTAATAACCTTTTCGTACACTTCGTAGAGTTCGGATTTTTCGCGCCCGTCCACCATGTTCCAAAGCAGGTACATGGCTTTAATGTTCGTCTTGCCTGTGTTCATTATATTATCCCTTACCGAGATCATATAATTAAGGGTACTTTCCATTACAACACGGTCGGCGGCAATCGGAGCAATGATATAGTCCATGTTGGCAAGGGCTATAACCAAATCCCTGTTATTGAGCGTTCCAGGCAGGTCGAAAAATACAAAGTCGTAATCCTCCTGGCTGCATTGCGCCTCGGCGTCGTTTAGCGCCTCCTGCGGGCTGCTCTCCACAACAGGATAAAACTTCTTACCCTCCAGGCGGGTAATCTGCTCGTAGGCCATGCCTTTGTAATACTCGTCGCCCTCGACCATTTTAAGGTCGCGTTCCCGCATTTCATTAATAGAGTGCTGCGGGTAGTCGCAGTCGATAACGGCTACATTATAGCCCCTGACATAATGCAGGTAGCTTGCGACCAAAACGGTCAGGGCGGTTTTACCTGCTCCCCCTTTTTGCGTGGAGAAAGCCACGTACTTCGGTTCTTTTTTCATTCTCTGATTTTTTTAGTGGTACAATCAATTAATTATCTCGCCATACCTCCCGACGTAGGTATGTATGTATTTGCGTTGCAACGTCCCGACGTTGGTACATACAGCCGTAGGGACGTTGTGCCGTTTGTCCGGCTATACAGTTGCCCAAGCGTCCGGCAATCCCTCACAACCAACCTGCGTATATCCCGGCCTCCCGACGCACGGACGATTGACTTTACAGCCTTACAGTCATATCGCCGTCCGTATTTTCCGACGGCTGGTTATCCGTACTTCCCGACAGCCGATTGTATGTTTTTACGGACAGTCGTTTGTCCGTATCTGCATACCTCTGCATAGCCGATTGTCCGGCAAATTAAACCCTTCTTTTTGGTACTTGCATCATGTTTTAAGGTGGTGGCCGCTTGTGGCTTCGACTGGCGCTAATCTTTGAGATACAGCGCATTAAATAAGCCGATAACTTTGCAGCATGAAATGTTACGGCTTTCGTTCGGGGCACATTTAAGCCTGGAGTACCCCTCTCTCCATTGCCCCCCGGTACAAATCTTACCCGCTAATGTTAAGGGTAATCTTTGCCCCTCCGCAGGGCAAAATCCATTTGCATTTTGGCAAATAGCAAGGTATGTTGATTGCATCGCAAAACGAGTTTTGCAGCATTCAACCCTTGCCCCTGCCGGGGGGCGTCGCTGCCTCCGAAGTCGGCGCTCGATAGGCGTCGGCCATGCCGAGCCGTAACGGATTTATGTTTCACTTAAAAAATCCGTAGTATGAATCAAAAGAATGTACCCCGCGCACGGGGTAAAGGGGGCAGACCCCCGAAAGACAATCCGGCAACCCACCGCCTGACGGTAAACCTGACAGACACCCAGCACGCCGAGTTCTTAACCATGTACGAACAGTCCGGCGTTGCTTCGCTGTCCGGTTTTATTGCCGCCCGCATCTTCGGCGACGAGTTCCGCGTCATACAAACCGACGCCTCGGCGGTCGATTTTGTGATGAAGCTGTCCGCATTTTACGGGCAAATTCGCTCCGTCGGAGTGAATTATAACCAGGTCGTAAAGCAGTTGCATACGACTTTCGGCGAGAAAAAAGCGCTTTCGATGCTCTACAATTTGGAGCAACAGACGATAGAAATAGCGCAGATCGGTCGCGGAGTGCTGACACTTTGCGAAGAATTTAAGGGCAAATTCTTACCCGAACAGCCGTAAAAAATGGTCGCGGATATTCACAAAGGCAACAACCTTTACGGCGCATTGGCCTATAACCAGGACAAAATAGACCGGGGAAAAGGGCAAATACTGGAAACAGACCGGGTATTTGTTCCCTATGACGGGCAGTTTCGCGTGTCGGATTGTGTGCGGGATTTCGAGCGGGCAATGCCTCCGCAGATTACAACAGGCAAGCCCGTAATCCATATTTCGCTAAATCCGCACCCGGACGACCGCCTGACCGACGCGCAGCTTGCGGACATTTCGCGGGAGTATCTTGAAAAAATGGGCTTCGGCGGACAGCCTTACATGATATTTAAGCATGAGGATATAGACCGCCAGCACGTACATATTATTTCCACCCGTGTCCGGGGCGACGGCTCCATAATCAGCGATAGCAAGGATTACGAGCGGAGTAAAAAGATTACCGACGCCCTGGAACAGAAATACGGCTTACATCCCAAAGGCGAAAGCCAAAAGGAAGCCTGGCAGCTTTCCCCGGTGGACGCTTCGGCGGGCAATCTCAAAAAGCAGGTCGCCAACGTCATAAAGCCGCTTTCCGAAATGTACCGCTTCCAGTCTATTACTGAATACCGCGCCCTGCTCTCCTTATATAATATAAGTGTGGAGAAAGTCGAAGGTAGCAACCAGGGGAACAAATACGAGGGGTTGGTTTATTCGGCGCTCGATGCCAATGGGCAGCGCGTCGGCAAGCCCCTTAAATCTTCTCTGTTCGGCAAGAGTGAAGGGGTCGCCCGTCTGGAGGAAAAAATGCAAAGTTCCGGGGAGGCGATAAAGTCCGGCAAGCTGGCCGAAGGAACAAAGGCCGCCGTTTCCGACGCCCTTAAAGCATCACGCACCGAAAGTCAGTTGCGCGACGCTTTACGAAAAAAGGGTATCGACGTGGTATTGCGCCGCAACGACCAGGGGCGCATCTATGGGGCAACCTTTATAGACCACAACAGCAGAACGGTTGTAAACGGTTCCCGCCTGGGTAAAGAGTTTTCGGCCAACGCCCTTAATGAACGGTTTGCAGATAATTCGCGGCGCGAGGATCTGCAAAAGCCCGCACAGAATATCCCGAACGTACCCACTCCCGAAGGAAAAGACAAGCAACCCCAGACCGGCATTACCGATGTCGGTAAAGCGGCTGGCAGTCTGCTTTCTATTCTCACGCCCGAAACCGAAGGGCAGAATAATCAACCTGCACCCCGCCGCCGCAAAAAGAAGAAACGGCGTTACGGCAGGCAGATATAGTCAATAAAATTTCAAATCATTAAAAAATTAAGATTATGCAAAATGAAGATGATCTGCGCGGATTGGCTAAAGTCATGGACTTTATGCGTGCGCTATCCATATTGTTCGTAGTGATAAACATATATTGGTTTTGCTATGGTGCAATACATGACCTGGGCTTTAATATCGGCGTGGTCGATAAAATCCTGATGAATTTTAACCGTACCGCCGGACTGTTTACCTCTATCCTGTGGACGAAACTTTTTGCGGTGGTTTTCCTCGCGCTTTCCTGCCTCGGAACGCGGGGCGTCAAAGACGAAAAAATTACCTGGCCGAAAATCATTGCCAGCCTTACAGCAGGGTTTATCCTGTTTTTCTTTAACTGGTGGCTGCTTGCCCTGCCGTTCCCGACGGAGGCGAATGCAGGGCTTTATGTTTTTACCATGACCGCAGGTTATATACTCCTTCTCATGGGCGGGGTATGGCTCTCCCGGTTACTGAAAAATAATATGTTTGACGACGTTTTCAATACCGAAAACGAATCATTCCAACAGGAAACGCGGCTACTGGCAAATGCCTATTCCGTAAATCTGCCTACCCGGTTTTGGTATAAGAAAAAGCAACACAACGGCTGGGTAAACGTGGTAAATCCGTTCAGAGCGTCGATAGTTTTGGGTACTCCAGGCTCCGGGAAGTCCTACGCGATTGTGAACAGCTATATAAAACAGCAGATCGAGAAAGGTTTTAGTATGTATATATATGACTTCAAATTTCCCGACCTCTCGACTATTGCCTATAACCATTTGCTGAATAACCGCGAAGGCTACGAAATTACGCCGACGTTCTATGTAATTAACTTCGACGACCCTTCCCGGTCGCACCGCTGTAACCCCATAAACCCCTCTTTCATGGAGGATATTTCGGACGCATACGAAAGTAGTTATACGATCATGCTTAACTTAAATCGTACCTGGGTAAGCAAGCAGGGCGATTTTTTTGTCGAAAGCCCGATTATCCTTTTCGCCGCAATTATATGGTACTTGCGGATATATAAGGGCGGACGTTTCTGCACTTTCCCGCACGCGATAGAGTTTTTGAATAAGCCCTACGAGAAGATTTTTCCGATACTAACAAGCTATCCGGAACTGGAAAATTATCTTTCTCCCTTCATGGACGCCTGGCTCGGCGGAGCCGCCGACCAACTCCAGGGGCAGATAGCATCGGCCAAAATTCCGCTCTCGCGTATGATAAGCCCGGCGCTTTACTGGGTCATGTCAGCGGACGAGTTTACCCTAGATATTAATAACCCTGCGGAGCCGAAAATACTTGTAGTCGGCAACAATCCCGATAGACAAAGCATTTACGGGGCAGCGCTGGGGCTGTATAATTCGCGCATAACGAAGCTCATTAACAAGAAGGGGCAGCTTAAAAGCAGCGTCATAATAGACGAGTTACCCACGATTTATTTTCGCGGGCTTGACAATCTTATAGCCACCGCCAGGAGCAACAAGGTTGCCGTCCTTTTGGGCTTCCAAGACTTTAGCCAGCTAAAGCGCGATTACGGCGATAAAGAGGCCGCCGTAGTGATGAACACCGTAGGTAACATATTCAGCGGGCAAGTCGTCGGAGATACGGCGAAAACCCTGTCCGACCGTTTTGGTAAAGTCCTGCAAAAGCGGCAGTCCATGACGATCAACCGCAACGATAAATCCACTTCGATAAGTACGCAAATGGATAGCTTGATACCTGCGTCGAAAATTTCAAATCTGACGCAGGGTATGTTTGTCGGAGCGGTGGCAGATAACTTCGACGAGCGGATAGAGCAAAAGATTTTCCATGCCGAGATTGTGGTGGATAGCCAGCGGGTAGCCGCCGAAGAAAAGGCTTATAAGAAAATACCCGTCATTGCAGACTTTAAGGACGAGAACGGCGTGGATAGGATGAAGGAGCAGATACAGGAGAATTACGACCGTATCAAAGCCGAGGCAAAACAAATAGTCGAGGAAGAAATACAGCGTATAAAGGACGATCCCGACCTTTGCCACTTGCTTCCGAAGGAGGAATAAACAAAATTATATCTATATTTGTGTGAACGATAACCGGGTTAATCCGGTAAGTTGCGTATTACTCCCGAAAAGTTTGGCGATTTAACGGTAACAACGCAACGCAGTGCAATTATGCAGCACGCTACGCCTATTAATCTGGGTGTGGCTTCTGCTTGATGCACTGCGGGGCACGCCAAACGCCTTACGGGAGGTCAGGTTTGAGGTCATGCCCTTTTTTTGTTTGCATACCCCGCCTGACTTCTTAATAAACAGGCGTGTTATGGAAAAAATCGAAATTACCCCTTACTCATTAGAGGGAGAATGGAACTGGCTCGACATTAGCGCCGGGATGCCGCAAGGCTGGTTAAAATTGGCCGAAATGTGCAAAGGAGAGCATATTTGGTGCTTTAGGGCTGACGGCGTAATGACCTCCCAAGAAAACGGACGTGCAAGATACGTCGTTAAATACCTGTTCGATTACGAAAAGTCAATGCTTATTCTCGACGGGTATTTAATAAATAACGAGGGAGAGCCGCATACCCTTATTTACGAACAGTACCGGGTCGAATTTAATACCTTATCCGATTTTTATTTGTACGACCAAGAGGATGTAATAATAGGACTGGAAGAAGAATCTTTAAGGTTGAGATTTCAGAAAATTCTAAAATGCTAATAATTGAAGCATAAAAATAGCCGCCTTCGGGCGGTTTTTTTATGCCCTTATCTGAAAAGTTTGAAGCCACTCCCGGACACAAGCTACCGCCGTCTTAAAACCTTGCAATCAGTCCATTACTTCGGTTTACCTTCGTTCTGCATTAATAGTAATGCAGAATTAAAAACCATTTTCATTATGGCAGAACAAATCAAAAAAGACGAGCCTTTAGTCTTATTGTCTATTGGCGCGGACGGCAATCTCAAAGTCGTTTCCGGGATGAACAAGGACGGTACACTTAACACCGTCAATCCCACAAAAGAGAACTCGGACAAATTCTTTGAAATTAATTCCAACGGCAACCCGCTGGAAAATTTCATGCAGAAATTTTCCGGGCAGTATGAAACACCTTCGCATATTGGACTTTATGCGATTATGGCAAGTGCGGTCGATAAAATTTCGGGCTTTCTCGACAAAATTATTAAGGTAAATCCTGATGATAAGGTACTCGATCCTTACAAGGTAAAACCCGAAGGCGAGGCGCAGGAGCAAGCCCAGGGAAAGTACCAACCGCTCGACCTTAATAAAGTCGATTGGAAGGAGGCCGAAAAGCTGGGTATTTCAGCCGACGATTTCCGCGACGCTCTGAAAGCAATGGCTTACGGCCATAAATCCCCCGGTCTGGTGGATATTAAGGCGAACATCGACGGGGAAGAAATTTCGGTCAAAGCCCGCCTGTCATTGGAACAACAGCCCGACGGCTCTATCAAAATTCAAACGCACCCCTACCAACAGCAACCCGATTTCGATAAGCCTTTTATGGGCGTGAAGTTTACCGACGAGGATATAAAGCAATTCCAGCAGACGGGCAACGGTGGCCGTGTATTCGATCTGGAGCCTGTACCGGGTGGCGAAAAAGTGCCGTCGCTTGTTTCGCTCGACAAGCTGACCAACCGCTTCGAGGCTATGCCTCTGTCTGAAATTAATATCCCGCAGACCTTGAAAAACGCCCCGCTTTCCGAAGAACAGCAAGGAAAGTTAAAAGCGGGCGAGGGCGTGTTGGTCGAGGGTATGGATAAAAAGGTAAAGCCCGGCGAAGAACCTTCCAAAATCGACCGCATTATCCAGTACAATGCGGCAAACCGCAATTTCGATTTCCGGTTTACCCCGGAACAGAGAGAGCAGCACCGCCAGGATCGGGCAGCCAAGCAGGAACAAAGCGGAGAAGATAAGCCGCTTAAAGCCCGTAAAGTCGGCGATATTTGGGTACGTCCCATTCAGGGCGGGGTGGAACTTTCCCGCGAACAATTCAAACAGCTATGCGACGGAAAGCCTGTTTGGGTGGAAGGTATGCAAAAGCCCCAGCCCAAGCAACAGGAAGGAGCCAAGCAAGTCGAAGCTACCGACAAGAAAGGGCAGAAATACAATGCCTGGGTATGGCCTGACCCGGAAAAAGGCCACGTCCGCCATACCTCCAAACACCCCGACCAAATACGGGCTATCGAGGCGAAGCAAGCCGCTAAAGAGGGACAGAATGTCAAACCCGCCGCAGGCCATAAGACACAGGTGGCCGTGAATAATGACGGTAAAACCAACGAAGCGACCAAGCACGCCCAGGGTAAAGGCGAGGCGTTGAAGTCCGGGCAGACTAATCCCACTGCCAAACAGGACGAGAAGAAGAAAGCCCAGGAGCAGAAACAATCCCCTGCCGCTCCGAAGAAAGGCAAAAGTAAAGGCGTAGGGGGCTTATAAGTAATTTTTTTAACCACTAAAAAAATCAAAGATGAAAGTTATAATAGCAGAAAAGCCCAGCGTTGCGCGAGATATAGCCAGCGTTTTAGGCGTAACCAATAAGAAAGACGGATTTATCGAAGGCAACGGCTATGCCGTTACATGGGCGTTCGGCCACCTGGTCGGACTTGCCATGCCCGACGCCTATGGCTTTACAGGTTTCCAACGTGAAAACCTGCCGATACTCCCCGCAGATTTTACCCTGATACCCCGCCAGGTGCGCGAAGGTAAAGAGTATAAAGCAGACCCCGGCGCACTCAAACAGCTAAAGGTCATTAAAGACCTGTTCAGCCGTGCCGATGAAATTATAGTAGCGACTGATGCCGGAAGGGAAGGCGAGTTAATATTTCGCTACATATATAATTATGTAGGATGCCGTAAACCGTTCCGCCGTCTTTGGATAAGCTCACTTACCGACAGGGCAATCCGCGACGGCTTCCAGTCCCTTCGTCCGGGGAGCGATTACGACAACCTCTATTACTCCGCCAAAGCCCGCAGTCAGGCGGATTGGATAGTAGGTATTAATGCTTCGCAAGCGCTTTCCATAACCGCAGGGAGCGGCGTCTGGTCCCTCGGAAGGGTACAGACCCCGACCCTTGCTATGATCTGCTCGCGCTACCTGGAAAATAAGGACTTTAAGCCGCAGACCTATTTTCGCCTGAAGGTGCATACAGCGAAAGACGCGACGGCTTTTGCAGTCCTTTCGGCTGACAAGTACGACACCCGTACCGCCGCCGATGAAACGGCCAGCGTGGTAAATGCCGCCGGAGGGCTTACCGTTACGTCCGTCGTAAAAAAGGAAGTCCACCAGGAACCGCCGCTTTTGTACGACCTTACCACATTACAGAAGGACGCCAACAAGCGGCACAGTTTTTCAGCCGATAAGACGCTGACGATAGCCCAGGCGTTGTATGAAAAAAAGATGATTTCCTACCCGCGTACTGGCTCCCGTTATATCTCCGCCGACGTACTGGAGGAAATACCGCACCTGATAGCGACGCTACGGGCGCACCCAAAATTCGGGGCGTATATCGACGGCAGGTATGATACTTCGCTCAACACCCGCCCGGTGGACGATACCAAAGTAACCGACCACCATGCGCTGATTATTACGGAAGATCCCGCGACGGGATTATCCGCCGATGAACAGCTTATTTACGACATGGTTGCTGGGCGTATGCTTGAAGCCTTCGGAGAACGTTGCACCAAAGAGAACACCGCCGTAACGCTTGACGCTGGCGGCGTACACTTCGTTGCAAAGGGCAGTATAATGTTACATCCCGGTTGGCGTAATGTTTTCGGAGCCACCCAGGAAGAAACAGCGGACGAGGATTTAACCGTACTGCCCGACCTGACGGAAGGCGATAAACTGGCCGTCCGTGATACGGAGGTGCAGGAGAAACAGACCAAACCCAAGCCCCTGCACACGGAAGCCTCCTTACTTTCGGCAATGGAATCGGCAGGCAAAGAGGTGGAGAACGAGGAAGAACGCGAGGCCATGAAAGACGCAGGGATAGGAACACCCGCGACCAGAGCAGCAATAATCGAAACCCTGTTTGCCCGTGAATATATCGTGCGTGAGAAAAAAGCCCTTGTTCCGACGAATAAAGGGCTTGTAGTCTATCTTGCTATCCGGGAGAAAAAGATAGCCGACGTAGCAATGACCGGGCAATGGGAACACGCCCTTACAAAGATCGGGACGGGCGATATGGATGCAGGCACGTTCCACCGCTCGATAGAGGTTTACGCCTCGCAGATTACGTCCGAGTTACTGGATATGCCTTTCGAGCGTCAGGATAACCGCCAGTCCTGCCCTTGCCCCAAATGCAAGAGCGGTAACGTGGTTATCTATCAGAAGGTAGCCAAGTGTAATAATGAAGCGTGCGGGCTTACTGTATGGCGCAGCATTGCGAAAAAGGAGCTGTCCGATACGCAGATTACATCGTTACTCATGGACGGTAAGACGGGAATAATTAAGGGCTTTGTAAGCAGTAAGACGGGCAAGACGTTTGAAGCTGCCCTGAAATTCGACCCCGATTATAAGACCGTGTTCGAGTTCGAGGATAAGAAAGGCAAGGGAGGAAACAAACGTAAATCCAGGTAATTCACTATCTTTGCCACTGAAAAAGTCTTTGAGGTTATTGCAGATAGGGATGTTTGCTTTTAATTTCTCTGATTTTTTTAGTGGTGGCATCCGGGGCAATGCTCCGGACGCTTTTTTTATTTACTATCTTGAAAGTTTTAAGATACGGACAGCCCCGCGTATTACAATCAGGAATATAATTATACCGACAATCAAATCCGGTAAGTTGCTCCCAAGCCACCAAACAAGCAGCCCAGCAACGATAACTCCAATATTTATAATGACATCGTTTGCCGAGAAAATAATACTTGCTTTCATGTGCGCGTCTTTACTTTGGGTTCGTTGCAATAGCCAAAGACACACGGAATTTGCCGCTAAAGCTAATAGCGAAATCCCTATCATGGCTTGAAATTCCGGCATAACTTCCAAACCTAAAAAACGCCGGATCACTTCCGATAAACCGAGCAAAGCAAGAATCATTTGCAGAATCCCGCTCCACAATGCCACCCGTTTTTTCTTTGCAACCGCAGCGCCGACCACCATTAGGCTCATTCCATAGACCAACGCATCGGCCAACATATCGAGGCTGTCGGCTACCAACCCCATAGACCGGGAAATAAGCCCGGTTGTCATTTCAATAATGAAGAAACCGAAATTGATAGCAAGTACAATCCATAGGACTTTTCGTTGCCGGGAATCATCTTCTGCGGCAATTTCTCCTTTTTCTTCAACAGAACCAACAAGGTGCGATCCTAAATTAAGCGAATCGAGTTCCACCGAAATAGGCTCAACCGACCCGGTATGTAATACATCGAGCGTCCGCCCGGATAAGTTAAATTCCAGTTTTTCAATAGCAGTTATTTCCGCCAATTTCATGCGGATAAGATTTTCCTCACAGGGACAATCCATTTTATCTATACGGAATGTAGATCGAAGCATATTAATCAAAATCAGAGTACAAAGATACTTCTTTCGTCTGAATCCCTGCGTAATCCATTTGAGTATATTTTATAAGCACGTCCCGCCTTATCTCACGACAAAACGGGACGCTGATAAAGAACAAAAAGAAATTTACTCCCCGGAATCTTCTTCGGTTTCTTCTCCGGGTTCTCCTTTGGCAAAATTCTTTCGGATAAACGCCTCTACGTCGCTTTCCCGATAATAGGTTTTATGATATATCGTTTGGTAGGGTAGTTCGCCCGAAGAACGGTAACGCTGTAAAGTGCGCTTACTCACATGGAGTAACTGACAAACTTCCTGATTATCCAGAAAGCGTTCGCCGCCTAAAAAATGATACCTGCCCGACATATTTTCCATATTATTATCTAAACGGTCAAAGCGCCCCATAAAACGCTCAAACCACCCCTGTAACCAATCCATTAACTCGTCATTTTCCATATCGCAGGTTATTTAGGGTTATTATCTTTTTTAGTGTTTGCAGGCTTATTGCGTTTTTGGTAATCCTGATGCGCCCGGAGTAAATCGGCCTCCTGCCTGTATTTGCTTGCCACTAATCGCCCGGACATAACCCGCTGTATTTCGTCCAGCGTGTACCACGTCCGGCCTCCCTGGATAGAGTAGGTTATTTCGCCGTTGGAGCGCAGGCGTTGAAGCGTCCGGGTGCTTACCTCCAACAGTTCGGCAGCTTCGTCGTTATTTACCCGTATATCGTGGGGATCGGGAGGCGTTACCGCTTCCTTTTCTGCCTGTTTCTCTACATATAAATAAATCCTTTCGATTTTCCGCACTAACCTTTTATATGCTTCATCTTCTATTGTTATTACCTTCATAAGCCATGTATTACTGATGATGTTGCAAAGTTCCGTAACTTCTAAACACCTGGTAAGCAGGCTGGGTATAGTTTTTTTGAAGGTACGTCCCGAAGCCGCACCCACAAGGGAAATGACTACCGTTTTTTTTACGGTAGTCGGTATTTTTGAAATGAAAAAACAGGGTATAGTTTTTTGTAGAGGACTTGCAAAGTCTTGTCGGAAAAGGGATTGAGCCGTCAATTTACGAAAGGGTAAAAACGCTGTTTTTACAATTTCCCCGAAAAAAAATTTACCTGCACTTTTTCCCTGGAAAACAGGAAGAAATACAGGTAAATTTCGTCTTAATTAAACTTTATGACAGCAATACCCAGGCTGGGTATTATAATGCGTCAGCGGCTTTATTTTAGCTGTTTTGCAGTCTGTCGCAGAAACGAGCGGCTGTGTATTGTAGCTGTATGACCCCATTACTATAAATAGTGTGATTACGGAGCGTCCAGTCCTGTATCTGTTTATTACTTCCGAACATCGGCAGGCCGACGCCAAGGGTAACGGGCAGAACATTCACGGTTATTTCATCTATCCGCCCTTGCGCCATAAAACGGGTAATTATGCCCTGGTCGCCAGCAAGCCATATATCTCCGCCCGTTCTCTCGCGTAATTGATCGACGGCATTTATATAATCGCCTCCGTTATCCTCCGGTGTAAGGATAAGGTCGGCCTTTATATCCGGGGGAAGGTTAAAACTTCGGGAGGTAAGTATATAGCACATCTTATCCCCGAACGGCCATATATCCGAGGCTTGTAAAGCCGCATGATATATCCCGGTTATTACAACACAGCTTACGGAATCCCGGAATTGCTGAAAATCGTAACCGTTTTCTATTGGTTGGCTGACTTCCGGTAGCCAGGCGGTGTAATCTCCTGTCTTTGGTATATATCCGTCCAAAGACATAAAGGAAAAGGTCTTTATCTTATATGAGGTGTTCATTATGTTGCCAGTTTTTAATGTTCATACCCGATAATAAAAGAGGCGTGGAAATCACGCCGCTTATCGGGAGGTACTGACAATACCTTAAACGAGACAACGCAACTCCACGCCAAATGCGTGAATATCGCGCTTGTTAATCCTCGTTTATCCGTTAAATGTCAGTTTTCCCGATAAAAAGAAAAAGCGTATATTCTTTCCAGTAGCCTCAAACGTAATAAATTACGCATGATAGCATACCGATATTCTTATAGTTAATTTACATCATTAAGCCTGTTTTTAATTGGTGGTACAAATTTACATTATTTTCTCCATATACGCATTATCTCCCTCTCCTTTCATCGTTCCGCTTCATTCTCTGTAATAGAGAATCTTTCAAAGCGTCCAGGAAAGGGGTTGGATCGTTGCGTGTCCGCATCTCGGCAAATGCACTTGATACATTACCCAGGTCAATCCCCATTAGTTTCTGAACAACGGCTACTACCCGTTTAAGAGGTATGCGCCCGAAGGCACGAAAAGAATCGAGAGCATAAAGAAGTTCAATAAGAAATGTCTTTTTTGTCGTCCAGGGTAATTGCGCTTTATCTTCCGCTGGTCGTTCAAGTTCGTCCAGTTGAGATTTTAGCATTATTTCCAGTTGCTCGTTTGCCAGTATTTTCGCCAGTTTATAATCGCAATTTGTGGAATATAGCGGCTCCCGTTCGCTTATTGTCGGCTCCAGGTATTGATGCCCCAGCACAAATTTATCGCGCGTAAAATAATTTACATCGCTCTCGGTTGCACCCAAGCGATAATAGCTGTAAAACTCCGGCCTTCGGTCTATATAATCCTGCAAATTCTCCAGTTCATTGTTTAGGTATTCCCGCTGTATTGCCAAGCCCCCCACAGGACGGTTCATTTCTATATTATAGACTTGGCAATAATAAATCAGTTGAGAAACAAGTACAGGTTTTGCGTGCTTGAAAAACCAAATTTCCTCTGCTTCATTTTCAAATTGGTAGTGGATAATGAAGGTTTTAAGGTTTGAATTGGCGTCAGCAAGAGCAAGGGCGCATGAATACGCCCTTTTCAGTATATCCTTTTCCGTCGCTTCTATCTGCCGTAGAGTTTGCTGCGTTTCCTTCTTTAAGCCTTCCCAAAATTCTTTCAATAGCATTTTTTATAGACTAATAACAATTTTGCACACAACGCAAAATAGCAATAAAGGCAGTAAATAAATTCGCTGCCTTTATTTGGTTTTGTAATTTTACTTAAAACAATGCCCCATACGCAAAGCCTGAAATCGTTGCCATTACGATAACGAGTGAAACATAGATAACGGTTTTTTTCGTTCCCATTACGCCCCTGATAACAAGCATATTCGGTAACGAAAGCGACGGGCCTGCAAGCAGCAGAGCCAGCGCTGGGCCTTTACCCATACCGGAAGCAATTAACCCCTGTATTATCGGCACTTCGGTAAGGGTAGCAAAGTACATGAACGCACCTGTAAAACTGGCAAAAAAGTTCGAGAGTAAGGAGTTTCCGCCTACCGCCCATTCTATCCATGAGTTAGGGATAATCCCGGCAATAGCCGTATTGTCATGTGTCGAGCCGAGCAGAAAACCCGCCGTAACCACACCGATAGCAAGTAACGGCATTATCTGTTTTGCAAATCCCCACGCAGAAAGCGTCCATTCGCGGTTTTCCGGGTCGCCCTTGTCGAGTAGCGTCATAAACGACAGCGACGCGATTCCTACGACCATAGGCACAAGCGGTATAAGTTTCGGATTAGGTATTAGCAGGTTTGCCAGTACCGCCGAGCCTGCCGTAGCAATAACGCCAGCGACAACCCATTGCCATTTTATCTTTAGGATAGCGATAAGCGAATAGGCCAATCCGAGCGATAAAACCCCTGTTATGTACCATTTATAAGTAAAAATGTAGTACCATAGGCTTGTAGTATCGCCCGAAGCAGGTGCGCCCCAATTTGCAAATACAAGTATAAAAACCAACACAAAGAAATGAAACATAGTCTTTGACATTGGACGCTTTGCAGGCGGAGCCTCAAAGTTCATCTGTTCCTCTTTCTTTGCCTTTTCCTCTTTGCGGAAGATAAAGGCCATGATAAGCCCGATAATAACAGAGAACGCAATAGCCCCTATCATACGGGCAACGCCCATTTCAGTACCGAGTATGCGCCACGTTAGAATAATTGAAAGTATGCTGATTGCCGGGCCGGAATAGAGGAACGCAACAGCCGGGCCTAACCCTGCGCCGCGTTTATAGATACTCGTAAATAGTGGCAATATCGTACAAGAACATACGGCCAGTATGGAGCCGGAAACAGCAGCTACCGTATAAGATAGCCATTTTTTCGCGTTCGCTCCAAAATATTTCATTACCGCCCCCTGGCTGACGAACACCGCGATAACCCCGGCAATGAAGAACGCCGGGAGCAGGCACATTACGACGTGTTCCTGTGCGTACCACTTCGACAGGTCGAGCGTCGCATCTATGGCCGTCATAAACCGTTCACTTCCCAGCGGCATAAAGAATACCGCCGAGAAAATGACGATCATCCAGACGAGGATTTTTAATTCTCTTTTCGTTTCCATATTAAACGCCTAACAATTTACGGATTTCTGCGTCGGACGGAATGTAACCTTTAATCTTTACCTCGCCGTCCACAACAACCGCAGGAGTAGCCATTACATTAAATTTCATTATCTCCATGATGTCGTCTATCTTGCGGACAGTCGCATCCGAGCCTGTTTCCTCTATCACTTTCTTAATTGCCTCGTATGTCTTTACGCATTTAGCGCATCCGGGGCCTAATACTAAAATTTCCATGTTGCTAATTTTTATATGTTAATGACTATGTAATATACACCAACCACGATAAAGACGGCGGCGATAATACGCTTAAACCACTTTTGAAAAACATTCATCTTATTGTAAAACTTGCCGACGTTCCCCACGCTGTAAGCCACTATCCAGGCAATAATGATAACAGGTAATCCGGTAGCTATGGCAAATACAGGCGGCAGGAGTAGGCCGGACGGCGAGGCTATTGTCATGGGGATAAGGCCCCCGAAATACAATACTCCGCTATACGGGCAGAAAGCCAGCGCGAACAACAAACCAAGCAGAAAAGCATCGAGATAAGTTTTCTTTCCCTCTTTCCTGCCGAGTTTTTCCGTCAGCTTGCCAGTGCTTAACCCGCCCAACTTTATTACGTCGAGCATTAGCACCCCGATAACGACCAACGCAATACCGAGCCACATACCGCTCACGCCCTGCAATAGCTTTGCTATTTGGAATTGGCTTGCACCAAAATAAAAGATAAGGCCAAGCGCGGTATAAGTAAACATCCTGCCGAGAGTGTAAAATACACCGTTGAACAGTACACGCTGCTTATTGCCTATATCCTTACTCAAATAGGCGGTAGCTGTTATATTCGTCGCCAACGGACACGGACTTATAGCGGTCATAAGACCAAGTAAAAACGCGGTCAGTATCGGCCAGCTTGAGCCGTCGGCGAGATTTTGTAGATACTCCATCATAACCTTTTATCGACTTCGGTTTTAATAAGGTCGGTAAGATTTTCGGGATTGTTTACTGCGCTGGCAAAAGCCTGCTTTGTGATCTCTATATTATCTCCGCCTTTGGCAATAATAAGAGCGTTCCAAGTAACCTCGTACTTTTCGACCAGCGCGGCGTTTGCCTCGTCGTCGGTCTGCACCTCGATAAATTTTACATTCGGATTATCGGCATACATATCCTTTACCGTCTTTTCGCTTACATTACCGACGGCTATACAGGTCTTGCAACGCTGTTTCCCGTGAAAGTAATAAACATAGACGGTCGAGGCATCGGCGACTTGTACTGTCGTTTCGGTTCCTGTATTTTCCGCTGCTTTCTTGTTGTTACGGTTACCGCAAGCTGTCAATGCGAGAACGGCAAGTGATAAAATAATTAACTGTTTCATCTTTTTATTATGTTTTAAGTTAGTGTTTGTCTTAACAACATCCGTTTTTGCATCCGCACCCGCTTTTCGAGCCGACAACGGTAACGGAGTAAATCGGGCTGTCGCCGCGTTTGAACTGCTCTATTTCTTCCGTGTTTAGATGCTCCGAGAGGATTTCATTAGGTATATCTATTGGCGTTTCCTTAACCACGTCCAGCGACACGAAACCCGCATCCAGTATCTTATCCATATATTCGTTCTTCGGTATGGCTCCTGCAATACAGCCTACATACATTTCAGCAGCTTGTCGCAACCCTTCGGGCATTGTGCCAATAGTAACCACATCCGAAATACAAAAATGACCGCCTGCTTTTAATACCCGGAATATTTCATGGAAAATTCTGTCCTTTGAGGGTAGGAGATTAAGGACACAGTTACTTATAACCACATCGACAGAGTTACCGCCTACGGGTATTTCCTCAATATCCCCCTGTCTAAACTCTACATTTGAATAGCCACGCTTTGCGGCGTTCCCCCGTGCTTTAGCTATCATAGCCTCGGAGAAGTCCACACCGATAACTTTTCCCGTGTCGCCCACTTCGGCACGCGCCACGAAACAATCATTACCTGCTCCCGACCCCAAATCCACAACCGTATCGCCTGCTTTCAATCCCGCAAACTTTGTCGGCACTCCACAACCGAGGCCGAGGTCTGCATCTTCTTCGTAACCTTTGAGGTCGGAGTAGTCGCCAGTCTGAATATTATAAACTTCGGTTTTATCTGTCCCGGAACAGCAACAGGTACTTTTCTCGTTTCGGGCGGCTATCTGGCTGTATTTGTCATAAACCAGTTTTTTCAAATCTTTATCTTCCATATATTTATCGTTAAATTTTCAGTTATCTATATTCGCAGTTAGGCGAAATATTCGCAAAAAGACGAACTAAATATGCAAAAAAATAGCCTAATCACAACATCCTTGCGATGCTGCCACTTCGTTGATAAAGCCGCCGAGTAGTTTTTGCGCCAGCGCCCAATTTTCTTTATTGATGCAATACTTTACAGAGGGTAGGTTTATCTCGCCCTGTATTAATCCGGCATCTTTTAACTCGTTCAAATGTTGCGAAAGAGTGCTTTTAGCAACAGGTAGTATCTCTGACATATCGCCGTGATAACAGCACGTCTGGCTGGCCAGCATTTGTAGTATTGCAACACGTATCGGATGCCCCAGCGCTTTAGCAATTCGGGCAATCTGTTCTTGTTCTTTTGTAAGTTCTTTCTTTGCCATATCATTAATTATCTATTCGCAAATATACGAATGTTTTTTTAATTCGCAATATTACGAATAATATTTTTGTATTTATGAGGTAATATGCCAATAATTCCGTATCTTTGTATCAGGTTATTTGAAGTAGTGCAAAACATTGTGGTTCATAGTTACTTAACTATTACTTATTCATTACCGCTTTGTCAATCTAACTACGCACACGTTCTGATTTTCAATAACTTACTTTTCTACCTCCGGTATTGAACAAATATCAGGCACAAAAACGCAAAGGCTTAATACAGTCTATGATAAATAATATTGCGGCTTTAGAGGGAAATTCTGACAAGGTTATATCACAGATTGAAGACGCTTGGTTTTCAGCATTAGAGACAGAAGAATATTACGCAGAATTTTTAAAATATTATAAATCACTCTTCAGAGGGAAATCAAAGATATATGCATTTAATCTTTTTTATCAAATATTGTTTCTTTGGGAACACGAAAGAGAAAATTTAATATCTCTTATTACTAGGGCCGAATATGATATATACAAGGAACGGATCAATGCTAATTTGAGCCTTCTTAATACAACTGGACAAGTTATCCAAGCAGTAGAAAAAGAGGGCTATCTTATTATTGAATTTCCTCATGCAGAAACTATATCCAATGGACAACGAGATGTTTTAACATTCGCAGCAGAATTGATGATTTTCAAATCCTCAATATCTCCCAACAAAAAATATTTACTAATTATTGACGAGGTATTTGATTATCTTGATGATGCAAACACACTAGCAGCTCAATATTACTTATCAAATATTGTCAATAGTAATCAAAACAATATTTATATAATGTTATTGACTCATTTAAATCCATTTACTTTTCGTAACTATGTATTTAATCCCAAAATGATAAATGAGATTTATCTATGCGAATCACTTCCTCATGCCACAATAGATATGAAGACATTTATTGCTTTTAGGGAATGGTTAGATCCGAAAAGCCATCCTGAAAGACAAACTCTTTATGATAATATCTCAAAAGATATTTTACATTATAATCCTAACGCAGCAGATCACAGTGCTGATATCGCTGCATATCACAGACCTGGGGTTAAGTCTAGCTGGGGCAATCCAATGGTATTTAAAGAAATGTTAATTTCTGAGTTAAATAAATATCTAAGTTTTAATCAGATTTATGACCCATATGCTGTTGCTGTTGCATTACGTTTAAGAGTAGAAAAATTTATGTATATATCTTTGTCGAGTCAGGAACTTAAAGACGATTTTGTAAATACTCATAAAACGAATAAAAAACTTGATTTTTGTGAACGTAATGGGATAATTGTACCGGATGCCTTTTTTATTGTAAATTCAATTCATAATTCTGCCGATCATTTGAAGCAAAATCCCGTTACAGGAATTTTCGAGGAAAAACAAATGGTATATAAATTAAATAATAATGTAGTACATCATATTATTGCTGAATTATTTAATTACGACGGGACTCCAATTACAACTAGTTCTATAGAGTAAAATCAAATAACTTATCTTGCAGGGTTGCTATTTACCGCATACAAACCTATAACCCATGAACATTTTGATTAAAAAGTGTTCATGGGTAAAGGGTGTCCGTATGTAAAGGTTGTTATTTTTTACTTGATATACATAACACAATATGTTATCTACGTATAGTTCTCTTTTGAGAATTATGGACGATTCGTGCCACGTATAATAGACACCTTCTCCTATACGCCTCTTCCTCCTCATCCGGTCTACGGCCATCCCAGCGAAGGTCTGAGTCGGCGTTGCTGCCACCTCCGCCGGATGAAACAGCGACAGGCTGTCCGCCAATCAAAGCATCAGCGATAGAGAAGATTCGTTCCCGCACAGAAGGCTCAGCCAGCTGGTCAAGAACTGTCTGCATCTGTTCAGTCTGACTATCGTTGAGAGCCGTCAGTCGTGCATACTCCTGTTGTAACCATTTAAATTCCCGATAGTCCAGCAACGCATTATTCTGCACCGCCTGTATTTGCTGTTCGGCATCCTTCCGATACAGTTCTTCAATCTGACGGACAATCTTCACGAATCGGCTGGCGATAGACCTGTTCTGTTCTTCAATCCATTTGTCAACACCGAATATCGGAGGTTTACCAGTGATTCGTGGCGGCTCAAAATCTATTTTGTGATTGCGGAAAGGTTGCGCCACTCTACCGAGATGGTCTATATTCTTTGTCATCTGCTCCAGTTCCTGCTCCTTTTCTTGAAGCTTACATGCCTTGTCTTCAAGCTTTGACTGGTATTCGGAAATCTGTTTTTGTATCCTGGTCTTTTGAATTTCATATTCCTGAAGAGCGATTTTGCCGGAAGCCAGAGACTTCTCAATTTCTTCAAGTTGGGATTGAGACCTGAATATCTGTGCTTCCAATCTCCGTGTCATAGTCTGCAGCCCCTTGACTGCTTTCTCCGCCTGTTTCGCATCTTTGGACAGTTTCCGGATATAATCGCGTTTACCAAGATGGCTGACGTTCCGGCCTTCGATACTGTCACCACGTTCCAGCCCGTACTTGCTCCCTACCTCTTCATATAGAGAAGTGTGCATTTCCCGAAGAATATGGCCATACTCATAACGGCTCTTGCCAAACTTAGCCGACCACATGACGCATTCGCGTCCGCTTTTGGCTCGTTGTCCGACAGGAACGATCAAGGTATGGATATGCGGGCTGTTCTCATCAAGATGAACCTGGAAGCCGATTATGTTTTCCTGTCCGTACCGTTTGGCGCACCAGTCATAGACATCTTTTGCCCATTGTTCGATTTCCGGACATCGTTGGAGATGGCTGTTGTCTGCTCTCTTGTCCAGATTTACGGTTTGGGTTCCAAATGCCATCTCAAGCGTACGGTCATGATTGCCTCCGAAGATAAATTTCGCACAACAGTTTGGTTGAATTTTGCTGTCCGGCTTGAAAGGCTTCCAGCCCAGTTCTGTCAACCGTTCCTGCAACCGTACTTCAAGCGATTTCTCTTGATAGCCCAACGGATGAACTTTCCCATCGGGTCCAATTTCGAAATTCAGTTTCATTCGGGTCTTGTCATAGTGATTGGTCGGATCCTGATTCTTTCTGTCAATCTTGTCGTCATTCCAATGCCTTTCGTTTTCATTCGCCTCTGATGTGCCGAATGACTTCCCGGCTTCAACATGCATGGCCTGTTTAATATCTGTGTTCATATAGGGTATTTTTTGATAAATGATTAATATTTGAGCTTGCTCTTGTGCCAGTCCGCTTTGCGGGACAATGACCGGATTTTATTGCCGCCAGGCAAAAAGTCCTTATTGTGTTAAGGACTTTCTATAAATCCATTGAACAAGTTCCTTTACTATTCAATAAGTTCCAGATCAAATTCATCAATGAGCAACTGCAATGCAGGATTACGCTGTATCATCTGACGGAGTATCTGCCTCTTTGATGGTGAATACAAAAAGAAGTCTGCAATGTCCAATCCTTGGCTGCGTTGCTCTTCATCGGATGTACATTCCAAGACATTGGACACAACAACCCGTTTGCATATTCCAGACAACAAAGCAGACTTTTCTTTCCATTGTTCAGTTGCTCCTAAATCAGGGATGAGAGTAACTTCCCTTCCTTTGAGAACCTGCATAGCTTCACTGTTGAAACAACCGTTCTTTCCACCTGTTGCCAGCCATATATAATCGGGGATAAAATGGCTCATTACAACAGCGGTCTTTTCACTTTCTACCAGCATTACCGGAGACGATGAGTTTTTTAGAAGATGTTCTCCATACAAACACTGCTTCAAATGGAAATCTTGTAACTTCAACTCAGAATGTGCCCAGCTGACAAAAGCCTGAGGCTCTTTAACCCGATGGCCAGTCTCAGCATTATAGCACATTACCTTTCCTGTTCTTACTTGTCCATTTATATCTATCTGCCAGAAGACTGTTGAACCTCCCCATTTTGCAGATGTTCCTATACGATACATGTCAAATAACCTGTTTGTTTCACTTTCACCAAATACGCGACAGAAATATTGATACAAAGGGTTTATTGAATAATGTGACTGACTCCTTAATACATAAGATGAAGGAATATACGAAGGGGTAATACAAACGGATGTTTTATCTACAGACTTATAAGAGGCTGAAAGCAGTGACTTACCATTATCCACATTCATTTCCAATTTATCAGGATTATCTTTGAAATATTCCTTTGGCGTATAGTGATAGCCACAACTGTTCTCATGATCACACTTACCGACATTGTTTGGAAAGATAATGCTGCCCAATTCATCAATATACTTGACAAAACATCGGCTTTTACCACAACTCGGACAAGTAGTCTTGGTTCCGAGTTTGTATTTCTGTAAATGAAATCTGTATTCACCCATGGTTCTCTGATTTAAGTGTTGTTGCACTCTGCACTTTTGCACTTTGAGAAGATTGCACGGTATCTTGACAAGATGAAAGTGCAATAGTGCAAGGTGCATCAGTATTTTCTGTCATAAGTTTGCGATAGACTCCATGCTGAAGCTTTTCTATAAGAGGGTGCTTAAGCCGGCATAATTGGTCAAGCGCATAATAGACGGTACGTCGAGACATATCAACTTTTCTACCGGCAATAACAGCATCCCCGGAAGTGAACCGATCTTCCAACAGAGAAAGCCACGCTTCCTTCGTTTCACCAATACTGTTTGCGACAATGGTTTCCTGAATCCTCCGGTATGTTTCCTCGTAATAATCAATCATACGGATTGCTGATTCCACGGAGTCCTGTTCGACATATTGCATATCGCCACTATCAGCAGCCCATTTCATTACCTGGAACAATAGGGAAAGACGTGCTACATGCCCGTTGAGTTTCATCTTGCGACTTTCAACATCGGCATCGTCCTCAATGGCATTTACTGCATCAATTATTCCATTATACCATTCATAAAAGCATTCTTCCGCATCATTAGACATTGTAAGAATCCGTGGATTTACCGTTGTTCCTTTGTCATCAAGAATACAAGGGATACTGAGAACTCTGTTGATTATTGTTCTCCATTGATTCATGATGTCAGGACGGAGTGTATTTCTTTCTTCCCGTCTCCATCCGGATATCTTCCGGTTTTTAGGATAGACAAACAGAAAGCGATCAAGCAATCCGTTGGCAAGAAATTCTGTACGGAAGACTTCCTGCAGCATATTTGTCTGTACTGAACCGATGACATTTATACATGGATTCTTGATTAGAACAGGACGTGATTCTGACTTGCGGATAATCTTTAACGGCTGTCCGCTATAAGCTGTCAGCAAATCTTCAATGAGGTTGTTCTTGCTATTATACCTTTTGACGGAATTGAACAAAGCCAGAATTTCATCAACTACCAATGTTATTCCGCGCTGATTATGCTGATGAATATTCATCATCGCCTCAGGAGTAGAATCATAAATGACAGTAGTTATAAAATTAGGCTTTTTGAGCAACCGCTCTTCCCCGTCGGTACCGTGTTTACCTGCTGACATGGCTCTCTCATATTCATCGTATTCTTCGTTATATTTCTCATGCAGCCGGTCATCATACTCATTTATCGGCTTATAAATAAAACCGAGGGGAGGAGTCTTTCCAAGTCCGGGACGACCTACCAACATCATATAAAGGGAAGGGCAAGTCTTCCACTCTCCCTTTATACGGATATGACAAGAATTACCTATTGCAGTAGCAACGGCGGACAGAATAATAGACGCAGTATATTCCACATTAAAATTTTCGTACCTGGCAAGGTTGAGGATAATCTCCTGTATTTTGTCCGGAAAGGCATCCAATGGAAGACCTGTTTCCGGAATACTTTCCACTTCCAAACGAAGCATGTTGGTCAAATGAAGAGTATCAAACATAGCTACCTCCTTCCTGTTTAGGAAGTTCATCGCCAACAGCAAAAGCTTCATAATGGAATCGGCGTAGAAAACGGTCAACGTCTTCCTGCGTGTACCAGTATTTATCACCTTCACGCGAGTAGCCGAGATAACCGTTGTCACGCAACTTCTTCAGATACTTCTCTCTCACCCCTAATTTTGCCATCAAAGTTTTATTATCATACAATTTATGTTTGTCTGACAAAAACTGCGGCAATAATTTTTCATGCTTTTCCAATATGGCGAGAATCTTTTCTATAAGTTCTCGATCGCACGGAGTTTTTTCTAATTTAACTTCAGCCATATTCTACAGTTTTATGGCTTAAACTTCCTTATGCACATTCGGATCTTAAGCCTGGTTATTTGTCACGGTACGATTGTGCACATCGTCCGTAACCACTGCGAATTTAGTAAGTCCTTAGGGGCTTAAAAGTTAGGATAAGTTAGACTAACATGTTAGGATGATGTTAGGATAGATTAGGATAGGTTAGGATTGATATTAGGATGAAGTTAGGATTAGAATCGCAACTTACTGATAATAAATAAAAAAGAGTAGCACACCTGCTACTCAAAGAATTTATCTATTTCTTCTGATTTAAATGGGACTATTGCATCTTTTCTATTAGCTCTTGACTGTCCCAAATCTTGTATTTGAAACAAAACTTTTAATTCAGCATCTGGGAACATATCTTGTCTTCCGAATTTCCAGAACGTTTTTTCTTCTATTTTAGAATAATTCGGTTTGTCTCCACAATATATTCTACCACACATATATGCCAGAAGAACTTTTGAATTATTCCATTTATAAAAGCTGCCACATTCCATAATATATCCGGCTTCTATTGCCTTGGCAAAAACTTTTCTGGCTGTATATGTATCTAATATTTTCGGCAAAACGACCTCTCCTTCATTGCATACGGGATTTTCCTCCTGTTTAGAATCCTCAATGAGTGCTTCATTTTTCACTTCGGTTATTTTTCCATTATTTTTCTCTTTTAGTTTCTCCGCACAGAAAGCTAAAGCTGCTCCGGAAATCAAAGTGATGATAGCACCCCAAAATTCTACAGAACCAGTTTTATCCTCACCAACGGGATTTATAACTCCAATTCCGATAAGTAATAGAGTACCAGCGAATAAAGTTATTGCACTTGACCAAAGTATCGTTCTTGCATGTTTCTTAAAAACAAAAGATAAAGCAAGTATGATGACACAAATACCAATAATCAAAAATATTACTCTTAACATAAAACACATTTAATTATTTGTTCAAAAACAAACTACTATAAATTAATGATAATTATATTATCTCAAGTGAAGCAAATTCATCTTTTAGACGTGCCACTTCCGAGGACAGTGTTTCCGGAAGGAAGCGGGCATAGACCTTCTCTGTGACATCCGTACTTCCATGTCCAAGAAGACGACTGACTACAGACATAGACAAGCCTTTATTCAAAGCAAAAACTGCAAATGTATGTCTGGCCACATGCATTGACAAGTTGAAAGGCAACCCAATCTGTTCTCCAACCACTGCCAAAGACTGGTTAATACATTTGGTTGCGTTATTACGAGCCTTGTAAAGAGCTTCCTCATCATCAAGTTCCAGGTTTTCCTTTACCAGATTAAACACATAGCGGCAGCCTTCACGTTTTTCTTGCCACTGCCTCAAAATATGTATAGCAGGCTCTGTAAGAGGAATCACATGACGTTTGTTTGTCTTTATCATAATCTTCCTCAATTCTTTCTTTTCAAAATTTACATGTCCCCACTGCAATGTCATTACATCGACAACCCGCAGTCCGCAAGCATGAAAAGCAAAGAAAAACATTTCAAGAAACTCTTTTCTGCGTGGTTCCTGACAGGTTTTGTAATATTCCATGAGAGCCTGCATTTGTTCTTGATTCAAACTCTTACCGTCAAATTCACTCTCTTCCTCAGATAATGAAGTTTTGGTAATGATACGCATATCTTGAATCCTCGCATTTATAGCGGGTTCCATGATATTCATTTCACATGCATAAGCACAAGCTTTCAATATCGGTGTCAGTGAATGGTTTATCGTGGCATCGGTATTCTGTTTGACTTCTCTACGCCAAGCAATATAACTATCCAACAATTCAGGTGTTACATCACCCACATAGATAGAATCGTTTCCACAGGTCGCCTGCTTGGTAGCTCTTAAAAAAGTCTGGAAGATATTCATGCAGCTTCTTCCGTTCTCATATCGACTCCTTCCTATTCTATTTCTTGAATAATCGGAGGAAAGACGCTCCAATGTGAATTCAACAAAATCTTTTCCTTGATCACGACGTGAAAGAGGTTTGTCTGAGAGAAAACCAGATATAACATCAGCAGTAATCTGATTAGGATGTTTTTCGTTATACTCTGCCAGTTGAGAATCTATACGTTCAACACGTGATAACAAGAGTTGATTGAGCCGTTTAAATTCACTACCATAACTAACACGAATTTCACCCCGTCCCTGATTACCGTTCTGATTCCAGTCCGCAACTTTAACAAAGACATTTGTAGTCTTACGGATTATTTGCCTGTTCCAAGTATATTCCAACTCAATAGGATAGGCTTTCTCTTTATCTATCACCTTCGGAGTGCGAAGACGATATTTACCCAACGGATATAGTCTTTTTGGTCTTCCCATATGCTTTTTCCTCCTATTTTAATATTCCTGAGGAGAAGCAAAGGTAATGTATTTTAGACAAACAAACTCCGGTTTTGAGAGGAAAAACCGTAATTTAGACAAACAAATCACACCTTAAAAGGCCTTAAAACACCAACGCGACAAACAAATTATCTTTGTTTATCGCGTTGATATTCAATTATTTAACCTATATGTAGGCTGTTAATATTCTTCCTCGTTGAAGAAGAAATCTTCTTTACTCGGATAATCAGGCCAGATATCTTCTATACTTTCATAAATTTCTCCTTCGTCTTCCATTTCCTGCAAGTTTTCGATAACTTCCAATGGAGCACCTGAACGCATTGCATAGTCAATTAACTCGTCTTTAGTTGCTGGCCAAGGAGCATCTTCCAGCTTTGAGGCCAATTCCAATGTCCAATACATAGTATATAATTTTAAACAGTTTTACTTCTTTATATTGATTCGCAAAAATATAACAAATTCCTTCACTCGCAACGCTTATCCCAATAAATTTCGCTTTCGTCTGTTAAATTGTTTAACCGACGTGACAAAACGAACAGATAATCAGACAATCGGTTCACAAAACACTTTGCCTGCTCCTCTAATTCATAGGAAAGACTTTCTTCCAAGGCCTGAATCCGACGTTCTGCCCGACGACAGACCGTACGACAGACATGACAAACGGAAGCCGGATAACTCCCTCCCGGAAGGATAAAACCTGCAAGCGATGGCAAAGAGGCGTTTATCTCATCGATAGCCTGCTCCAGGCGCTGCACGTTCTCTACTGAGATATGACTCTCTACCGGAAAAGTAGTCTTTTCCAAGTCGGTAGCCAGATAAGAGCCTAATGAAAACAGTTTATGCTGCACAAAACGCAATAACTCTTCATGCTCTGCATCCTTCATTACCGAAATCAATAATCCGATAAAAGAATTCAATTCATCTATGGTTCCGTATGCGTCCAGACGTATATCTGCTTTTGAAACACGTACTCCTCCTACCAGCGAAGTGGTACCTTTATCACCTGTCTTGGTATAAATCTTGATCATTTTCATATATTTAAGGTCTTAAAGTCAAAGAAAGTTCACGATACGATGCTCCTTTACACGCTCTTTATCAAAAAATACCAGTCCGACATCATAAAGGTCGAATGTAATTCCTGTACGAGGATCTGCTATAACTTCCTTCCACCACCTTTTCTTCTCTGGAGTAGCATAAGGATTACCAATGATAAAACAAGTATGTTTACCTGCCAGTGGAATCAGTCGTTCAAACATTTCCTTATACGCTGGAGTATGGGCGATATGTACCACTTCCGGCTTTACACCCTCCTTGAGCAACCTATCCATATCTGCTTCACAGTTTCCGGTCAGGTAATCAATAGAAGATTTTCCGGAAAGAATCCGTTTCACTGCATCTTCCGATTGTTCTGAGAACGTATAAACCTGCATGCCTGCATTGGCTTCGGCCATATAACGGGTACTTATTCCGCTGCCCGTTCCCACTTCCCATACTACAGAAGGCCGGAGGTGATTAATCAGACGGAATAAGAACTTATCGACCTTTTCCCGATAATGAGGCAAAAAAGCCACCACACGTCTCAAGTGATGCAATGGTGCATAGGCATAGAATGGTAAACGTTCGTAAATGACAAACGTAATAAAAAAGAAATCGGAAGGAGAATGTACTCCGTATCCGCAACGATGCCGGAAACGACGACACCAGTTCCACCCTCTTAATATAAAATCCCCCATTTTTCGGACGCTAATACTGGTTGATAACGGGGGACAAAGATAAAATTTATAGTGGAAAAACGAAAAGGATAGTGTAATTATGATACAAAATATCCTGAATGGATGCAGAAATCATTCCGCTTCCATCCAGGATCAATATTTCATGAAAAACGTGGTTTACTTACGTTGTCCCAATTTGTCATCCAAATACAGAATGCCAGCTGCATCGCCACATTTTCTAAGTTTCTCTACAATGTTCTGTGCAGTAGCTTCTTCTTCTACCTGTTCACGAACATATCCCCACAAAAAATCCTGTGAAGCTTTGTCTTTTACTTCAGAGGCGACATTTACCAACTCGTCAATTAAGCTGGATACATGACATTCGTGCTTGTATACATGTTCAAATACTTCCTGTACGCTGCCCCATCCTTGTGGAACAACATCAATTTTATCCACTTTAGCTGCACCACCACGTTTAACTAAATAATCAGCTAAATCATAAGCATGCTGCAATTCTTCTTGTGACTGTTTACGCATCCATGAAGCAAAACCGTCGAAACCTTCTTTCTGCAAGTAGAAAGAAATGGACAAATACAAGTTAGAAGACCACATTTCCGCAGTAATCTGCTCGTTGATGGCATTTTGCAATTTTTCTGAAATCATAGTTCTATGTGTTTAAGTAAGTAATTCAACATCTATAAAATAAACCACAAAAAAGATGCCAGAAAAGTTCTTACCACATTTTTTCCAACGAACTGACAGGATGTCACCAAACCAAGTCTATCTACGAAAGCATGTGAGCTTTTCCCCAAAAGAAACGGGATAAATTCAGCTTATCCATAACCCAGGCTATCGCAAACGAACCGATTACACAGAAGCATAAGGACACACATAAAAAGAGCATCCCGGTAGGTTCAAAAGCCAATACAGGTACCAAAGGCTTCACTGCCATTGTAAATACCGGAGAAAACACTAACAGCACAAAGGTATGAGAGCCTATGTAGCCCAATCCCCTTTTCAAACAATCGGGGAAACAGCGATATACAGCCAACAGAAAACTAATCATCAGATAAGTCAGAGCTGCCCCTGAAAGAGTTGATTTATTCAGATTTGTCTCATCAGCAGCCAACCATATTACAGGCAGCAAAGCCCAGAATGAAGCTGAAAAGAAAGTACGGAAGTCAAGTGAGCTCCGTCTCAAAACCACTCCAGCGGTAAAGTAAAGCGCATTTATCAAAGAAAGTATTCCACAAGCTGACAATACGGCATAGCATAAAGTCAGTATAATTAAGACGGAAACAGTATTACTCCGCTTTCCAGCCAATTTGTCCACCAATAAATAAACAAGTCCACACAGCATCAACGTATGAAGATACCAATAGGGCCCCAAAGGATGCAAGAACAATTTATCCAGCCACAGAGAAACACTTAAATGCTCCACTGATTCACGAACCGGCAGAATAGCAGACATGATGACATAACCTGTTTCCATCACAGCGTATGGAATAAAAATCCACCACATCGTACGCAGAAACGGACGTATCCCCTTGGCTATGTTCATGACATAGCCGGAAATAATCAAGAAAGCAGGCATGTGGAAAGTATAAACCAAAGCTTTAGCGTATGGATATTTGTCACCGATATATACAAGATGAAACACTATCATCAATAAAATAAAGATGGATTTCAGATAATCAAGCTCTGCTATACGATTTTTCATGGAGCATAAGAATTGATTGGTAATAAAAAAGGTTGACTTAATCAAGTCAACCTCTCTGTACCCAGACCCGGGGTCGAACCGGGATGGATGTTACTCCACTGGTGTTTGAGACCAGCGCGTCTACCGATTCCGCCATCTGGGCATTTGTTTTTCGTTTGCGTGTGCAAAGATAGACACAATTTTCTAAATACACAAGAAAAATGCTGATTTTTATCAAAAAAATCTCTTGTTGTCCTTGTATTACACAAGTAGCAACAAGAGATTATATAGTTTCACCGTTTATTTCTGACGAATAAAGATGTTTATCGGAGTTCCCGAAAGCTTCCAGCGTTCACGAATCTTATTCTCAAGGAAACGACGGTAAGGCTCTTTCACGTATTGCGGCAAGTTGGCAAAGAACACAAATGAAGGAACCTGTGTATTCGGCAACTGTGTAATATACTTAATCTTGATATACTTTCCTTTATTTGAAGGTGGCGGATAAGCCTCAATCAGCGGCAGAAGTTCCTCGTTCAGACGAGCTGTCGGGATTCTTGTCGTACGTGCCTGGTAAACTTCCTTCGCCAGTTCAAGCACTTTCAGAATACGCTGTTTTGTCAATGCTGATGTAAAGACAATCGGAAAGTCAGTAAAAGGAGCCAGACGATTGCGAATCGCATCTTCATATCCTTTCATTACCTTAGCCGTTTTATCCTCAATCAAGTCCCATTTGTTGACAACTACCACAAGTCCTTTCTGGTTTCGCTGTATCAAAGAGAAGATGTTCAAATCCTGACCTTCAATACCACGTGTAGCATCCAGCATCAGAATACATACATCCGAATTTTCGATTGAACGAATAGAGCGGATTACAGAGTAATACTCCAGGTCTTCGCTCACTTTATTCTTTTTACGGATACCGGCTGTATCGACCAGATAGAAATCAAAACCAAACTTATTGTAACGGGTATAGATAGAATCGCGCGTGGTACCCGCAATTTCCGTCACAATATTACGGTCTTCTCCTATAAAAGCATTGATAATAGACGACTTTCCGGCATTCGGACGTCCTACCACAGCAAAGCGAGGTATATCATCATCCAAAATTTCAGGGGTTTCCTTCTTGAACTTGCTCAACACCAAGTCCAGCAAATCGCCTGTACCACTTCCACTCAAAGCAGAAACACAGTAAGGATCGCCCAAGCCTAAAGAATAAAACTCAGCCGCATTATACTGCAGGTCATTATTATCCGTTTTATTTGCTACTAAAAGTACAGGAGTCTTGGAACGGCGCAAGATTTCGGCTACTTCCATATCCAAGTCAGTAACTCCGTTCATTACGTCTACTACAAACAGAATGACATCAGCTTCATCAATCGCCAGCATTACCTGTTTGCGAATTTCCTCCTCGAATACATCGTCCGAGTTCACCACCCATCCTCCGGTATCTACTACTGAGAATTCCTTTCCCAGCCATTCCGACTTACCATACTGTCGGTCGCGGGTTGTACCGGCCTGTTCATTTACAATCGCCTGACGACTCTTGGTCAGACGGTTAAACAGTGTCGACTTTCCCACATTGGGACGTCCCACAATCGCAACTAAATTTCCCATAATTATCTTCATTTACGGCTTCGCAGCCGATATTAATCCAATTGATAACCAAAATTTTTCAATTCCTTGTCAGAGCTTCTCCAGTCCTTATCCACCTTAACAAATGTCTCCAAGTAAATGGATTTACGGAAAAAGTGTTCCAACGTCTTACGTGCTTCAGTAGCCACTTTCTTCAAGGCTTTTCCCTGACGCCCGATAATAATACCTTTCTGAGAATCACGCTCCACATAAATCACCGCATTGATATGGATGCTTTTCTCGTCTTCCTTGAACTGTTCTACTACGACCTCTACTGAATAAGGAATCTCCTTGTCATAATACAACAAGATCTTTTCACGAATAATCTCTGTTACAAAGAAACGGGCAGGCTTATCCGTCCATTGATCCTTTCCAAAATAAGGAGGAGAATCCGGCAACAGCTCCTTAATACGCTTCATCACCACATTCACATTGAATTTGGCCATTGCAGAGATAGGAATAATTTCCGCTTCAGGCAGCATCTCGTGCCATTCATCTACCAATTTAACCAAATCCTCCTGATTAGTCAGGTCAATCTTGTTAATCAGCAACAAAACCGGCACCTTCAAGTTGCGCACCTTTTCCATAAACTCCGCATTCTTGTCCGGTTTTTCCACCGTATCAGTGACATACAGCAACACGTCTGCATCCACCAATGCCGATTCCGAGAAGTTGAGCATAGACTCCTGAAGCTTATAGTTAGGCTTCAATACTCCCGGAGTATCAGAGAAGACAATCTGCATATCCTCCGTATTAAGAATACCCATAATACGATGGCGAGTTGTCTGAGCCTTGAAAGTCGCGATGGAGATGCGTTCCCCCACCAGCAAGTTCATCAAAGTAGATTTTCCGACATTCGGATTACCTACAATATTCACAAATCCGGCTTTGTGCATAAGTAAATATTAGTTCACAGACAAAAAAACGCATCGATTGGGATGCGTTTTTTTATCTGTAGTGTTAATTCTTTCTTTATTTATTTCCGTCATAACCCCACTTCACATAGCAGGCACCCCAGGTAAATCCTGCACCAAACGCAGTGAAGATGATATTATCGCCCTTCTTCAGTTGCTTTTCATAATCCCATAAGCAAAGTGGCAAAGTTCCGGCACTGGTGTTACCATAGCGCTGGATATTAATCATTACCTTATCCAATGGAACTTCCAAACGAGAAGCAACCGCATCAATGATTCGCAGATTTGCCTGATGAGGTACAATCCAGTTGATATTGTCCTTGTTCAAACCATTACGTTCTGCAATCTGAGCCGTTACGTCAGACATATTAGATACAGCATATTTGAATACCGTTCTACCTTCCTGATACAGATAATGCATCTTATTGTCGATTGTAAAATAAGAAGGAGGACAAACCGAACCACCTGCTTTCATGTGCAGGAAAGGAAGTCCTTTACCATCTGTACGCAAGATAGAATCCATGATACCATAGTCTTCTGTTGTAGCTTCTACCATGCAAGCCGCAGCACCGTCACCGAAAATCGGACATGTAGCGCGGTCTCCATAGTTCACCATTGAAGACATCTTATCTGCACCTACAATGATAATTTTTTTATGACGACCAGACTGAATCATGCTGGCAGCAGTTTCCATGGCATACAAGAATCCGCTACAAGCAGCCTGCAAGTCAAATGCATACGCATTCTTCAATCCCAGTTTGTCACAAAGAATAGAAGCAGTAGAAGGGAAATGATAGTCAGGAGTTGTAGTAGCTACAATCACGCAATCAATAGAAGCCGGATCTGAGTCCGTTTTCTGCATCAACTGCTTGGCAGCCTTACGGGCCAAATATGAAGTTCCCAAACCTTCTTCGTTCAGGATACGTCTTTCTTTCACCCCGATACGAGTCATAATCCACTCATCGTTGGTGTCAACCATTCTCGACAATTCTTCGTTTGTCAGGACATAATCAGGTACATATCCACCGACTCCCGTAATTACAGCATTTATTTTTTCCATCATTTCTTAATTTCGTGGCTTATAAAAAACAGCCGGGGAGCCGAAATGGCTCTCCGGCTTTAATTTCCCTGGAACATGCAAAGATGTTCTACAAAGCGTCAAGTTATTAAAGAGCAGCTTCTTTTTCGATAGCTAATTTACCTCTGTAATAACCACAAGCCCCACATACTGTGTGATAAACATGCCATTCGCCACAGTTCGGACAAATAGCTAAAGTAGGAGCAACTGCCTTGTCATGAGTTCTTCTCTTCGCAGTTCTCGTTTTTGATTGTCTTCTTTTAGGATGTGCCATTTTTCTAAACTTTTATTTAATTATTATCTAATATTTTCTTCAATTCGTTCCATCTCGGATCTATCTCACGTGCTTCTGAAGGCTCATCTGTCATTTCCTCCTCATCCAAGAAGTCATCCATTTCATCTTCTTCATCCGCAGAAGTACGCAAATGTTTGTTCAAGGCTCCCATCATCCCTTTATTACATTTTCCGGGAGCATGCACATGCTTCATCGGTATGCTCAATGCGATAAACTCGTACATAAACCAAGCGACGTTTATATAACCGTCTTCTTCTGGCACAATCACCATATCGTCTTCGTCCGAGAATTCGAGTCCGAGTTTTACCTTCAATGTGTCATCCGTTTCTACCGGCAACTCCATATCATCCAAGCAGCGATCGCACGGCACGACTACAGAACCCTCAATATGGAAATTCAAGACATAAATGCCCATTGTTTTCTTCACATCCAACTGCACCTGCAGTTTTCCTTTTTGAATCTCCGGAGCATCAATATCTGCGAAGAACTGATTTGTCAGTGAAAACTCATAATGAGCTGAGTTTTCCTTCATGTTCTTCAATTCTATTTTATATGTAGCAAGTTTTCCCAAGTCGCAATACTATATAAATCGGGCGACAAAGATACAAATAATAATTCATTTTATCTAGTCTTTCTACTTTTTATTTATTAAAAATACTTGTTTATCCAACAATTCACCTCTTCAATACCTATTTTAATATACCTATATTCCCTTAATATTAAGACTCGACTACTGGCTGAACTTTTCATATTCTCTACTTTTTTCTTTATATACCCAGTATTGTACCCTAAAAAGAATAGACTTTTAACATAATTAACCCTATCATCATAAATAAATATAGTATTAATAGCGCATTTAATTAGCAAATTAAGTAACTTTGCAGCACATATCAAAGAAATAAAACCTTATCCGTATGTTAACTCAAATAATTAATGCCCGTATTTTAACACCTCAAGGCTGGCTAAAAGACGGTTCTGTACTAATCAGAGACAATAAAATCCTGGAAGTAACTAACTGTGACCTGGCTATCGTCGGTGCTACACTCATCGATGCTAAAGGAATGTATATCGTACCGGGAGGAGTCGAGATCCATGTACATGGCGGAGGTGGACGTGACTTTATGGAAGGCTCTGAAGATGCATTCCGCGCAGCCATCAAAGCTCACATGCAGCATGGTACCACAAGTATTTTCCCGACACTTTCTTCGTCTACAATTCCCATGATTCGTGCCGCTGCTGAAACTACGGAAAAATTAATGAGTGAACCCGACAGTCCGGTACTGGGACTTCATCTGGAAGGACATTATTTCAACATGAAAATGGCAGGGGGACAGATGCCGGAAAACATTAAAAACCCTGATCCAGAAGAATACATTCCACTTTTGGAAGAAACTCACTGCATTAAACGCTGGGATGCCGCTCCTGAACTCCCAGGTGCTATGCAATTTGGTAAATACATCACATCAAAAGGGGTATTGGCAGCCGTAGGACATACACAAGCTGAGTTTGAGGATATCTATACAGGATTCCATGCCGGTTATACCCATGCAACTCATTTCTATAATGCAATGCCGGGGTTCCACAAACGCCGCGAATATAAATATGAAGGAACTGTAGAAAGTATCTATCTGATGGACGACATGACGGTAGAAGTAGTAGCCGATGGTATACATGTACCTCCTACAATTCTCCGTCTGGTACACAAAATCAAAGGAGTTGAAAAGACAGCTCTGATTACCGACGCATTAGCATGTGCAGCCAGCGACAGCAAAGAAGCCTTTGACCCTCGTGTCATCATTGAAGATGGAGTTTGTAAACTAGCCGATCGTTCTGCACTGGCAGGTAGCATCGCTACCATGGACCGCTTGATCCGTACCATGGTACAAAAAGCTGAGATTCCATTGGAAGATGCAGTCAGAATGGCTTCAGAAACACCAGCCCGCATCATGGGTGTCCTCGACCGTAAAGGTACATTGGAAAGAGGAAAAGATGCAGACATCATCGCCCTCGACCGTGACCTGAACGTACGTGCCGTATGGGCCATGGGAAAACTGGTGGAAGGTACCAATAAACTTTTTTAATGACTTAATTATTCGACGCTTATGTTGACACAAATTATAAATGGTCATATCCTGACTCCACAAGGATGGCTGAAAGACGGTTCTGTACTTATCAGCGACGGGAAAATACTGGAAGTAACCAACAGCGACCTGGCTGTTATCGGTGCAACTGTAATCGATGCCAAGGGTATGTATATCGTACCGGGATTCGTAAGCATGCACGCACATGGAGGTGCCGGACATGATTTTACAGAAGGTACTGCCGAAGCTTTTCAAAAGGCTACCCAGGCCCATCTGACCCACGGAGCAACCTCCATCTTCCCGACACTAAGTTCTACCAGATTTGACAATATCAAACGTGCAGTAAATACATGTGAAGAACTGATGAAAGCGCCTGGAAGCATTATCCAAGGTCTTCACATCGAAGGGCCATATCTTAACAAAAAAATGGCTGGAGCACAGTGGGAAGAGTTCCTGAAAGATCCAGATCCAGAGGAATACATTCCATTGCTGGAAAGCACACAGTGCATCAAACGTTGGGACATCAGCCCAGAATTACCCGGAGGACACGACTTTGCAAGATATACCCGTTCAAAGGGTATTCTGACAGCAGTCACTCACACCGAAGCTGAATACCCAGAAATTAAAGCCGCATTTGAAGCTGGATTCACTCATGCAGCACATTTCTATAATGCGATGCCAGGATTTCATAAACGTCGCGAATATAAATACGAGGGTACAGTAGAAAGCGTATACCTGACAGACGGAATGAGCGTGGAAGTAATTGCCGACGGCATTCACTTGCCTGCCACTATCCTAAAATTAGTCTACAAACTCAAAGGAGTAGAGCAAACCTGTCTGGTTACTGATGCACTTAAGTATGCAGCCAACAATGGAGAAGCTATTGATGACCCTAAATATATTATAGAAAACGGAGTATGTAAATTAGCTGACCACTCTTCATTGGCAGGAAGTTTGGCAACGATGGATGTACTGATTCAAACTATGGTAAAGAAAGCAGCGATTCCATTAGCAGATGCTATTCGCATGGCTTCTGAAACTCCTGCTAAACTGATTGGTATTGATTCACGCAAAGGAACCCTCCAGAAAGGGAAAGATGCCGATATCGTCATTCTTGACAAAGACATTAATGTACGATGCGTATTTTCTAACGGAAAAATTGTGGAAGGCACCAATACAATGATTCACTAACCTAATTATATTATAGAAATCAATCAAGAATTCCCTGGACTGTGAAGTCCGGGGAATTTTTATCCTTATACTTCAGGGAAGTTAACACAATACGGACTTTCTATCTATCCCTGCTTCCAGAGTAGCTTCTTAATTATCTAAACATGTCATGAAGTTGTAGAAGGGAAATAGTTCTATGGCGAAGTAAACATATCTCCAATCAAGTTTCTCTTCTCAAGCTGTTTCGCCCGTTCTGAGCGTATCCGGAGCTTCCGATAAAGAATGATTCTCCTTTTCGGAGGATAGCAAGGGGAGAAAGAAAGAAAGAAAGGAAGGAAGGAAAGAAACCGTCAGCAGAGGGAAGAGGCCTGCCGCGGAAGGAGCGGAAACGGACGCAGGCGCAGACGCGCAGACGTACGGACACAAAAAAGCCCTGAAGTATCTCTACCTCAGGGCTTCAGTTAAGACGGCGACTACCTACTCTCCCACTTGCGCAGTACCATCGGCGTGACGAAGCTTAACTTCTCTGTTCGGAATGGGAAGAGGTGGAACCTTCGTGCAATAGTCACCTGAATATCATTTATGTATTCATGACTCACAAGCAAGCAATTTCAGCACTTCATTCATGCTAAACGTATATATCATCCTTTCGATGACTTCCATCCGCTCCGCGCGGATAAGGAAAGCTGACGGGCAATTAGTAATGCTCGGCTTTGCTGTCTCCAGCTTTACACCTGCATCCTATCAACGTTGTCGTCTTCAACGACCCTGAGAAATCTAATCTTGTGGCCGGCTTCGCACTTAGATGCTTTCAGCGCTTATCCGATCCCGACTTAGATACCCGGCGATGCGCCTGGCGGCACAACCGGTAAACCAGAGGTCAGTCCAACACGGTCCTCTCGTACTA
>OGHX01000022.1_pt1 | contig 120748 bp, 104 predicted proteins | sample 1571651 | NCBI WGS metagenome assembly OGHX01 (sample SAMEA2582030, study PRJEB24529) | metagenome | biome: Human gut stool | place: China | collected 2011
GAGCACCTCAAAAACACCATCATACACTAAATCAGTAAGTTGGCAGCATCACCGAGGCAGATTTGGCACTGAGAAACGCGATGGCCCGGATTAAATAAAGACGCCCCAAAGAAACGCCACCGCCTGTGGTGGTGTTTTTCCTGTCTGGTGTTATTGAAAATATTTTCAGATATATATTACCTGAGAGAAAGTTTTACCCCTCACCTGTCAATTCACTCACTGGAAATTTAATTATGAAATTACCTGTAAAGTTATTAATGAGCCTTATATCTCTGGTCAGCGTTATTGCACGTGCCGGGGAATATAAAAATTACAGCCGGGATGAAATAAAATACTGGCGATATACATCATACAAGGGGGGGGAAACTTCCGGAAGGTTTCACTGATGAGAAATTTTCCAGCGCCATTTACAACGGAAGAATATTTACAATGAAACGTTTACATACCCTTATGTTATTTCTGGCGGTTCTGTTCACGGGCTTTAACTTTAACGCAGAAGCGGCTACCGTAAAACAAGCTCTTAGTTGTAACCCAGAAGCCTGGGCTGAACAACCTGGAGCGTGTCCATCAACGTACGAGTTGTACGAAGGTGACGCTACCTACAAAGCCGCTATCGACAAAGCATTAAAACCGGTCGGACTGAGCGGCATGTTCGGTAAAGGCGGCTATATGGATGGCCCTGGTGGAGGTATCACGCCAGTAAACATTAACGGTACAGTCTGGTTCCAGGGCGACGGTTGCAAAGCCAATACCTGCGGCTGGGACTTTATCGTAACACTCTATAACCCAAAAACCCATGAAGTTGTTGGCTACCGTTACTTTGGTTTAGATGACCCGGCCTACCTGGTTTGGTTCGGTGAAATTGGCGTGCATGAATTCGCGTATCTGGTGAAAAACTACGTAGCTGCGGTTAACTAATTTAAGGAGTCTATCATGAAAACTTTTATCAAAACTTTACTCGTTGCTGTAACTATTCTGTTCTCTGTCTTCGCTACTGCGAAACAAGTAAAACTGCCAAATAACATCAAATACGTTAATACTACAGAAGCGTTTTCCTGTACCGAAATTGACGGTATGAATTGCCAGACAAAGAATCAGTTCAACTATAAAGATAACAGCTATGTTTTCGTGCTTGAACGTGGTGGTGCCTGGTGCTACGACTACACTGTCTCGGTAGTTAACCTGAAAACCGGGAAAGCACAAATGATTGAATACGGGGACAATCAACTGTGCTCAGGTAGCAACAAACCGTTCTTCGAAATCAAAAATGGCGTACCGACGGTAGGAGTCATCGACACATCCGGAAAACCTGTCGTTGTAGCCCAGGACAAACTTAAAATCTAAGGAGTAAACCATGCGTTTCTCTGCACATTATTAATATCAAAGGTAAATACAGCCCCAGCCATTGTTACCGGAAAGCCGCTTAATGCGTGGCTCGCCAGTGAAAGGCCTCTCAGACAATAAACCTTATTCATTTCACCCGTCAGGCCGCGTCTTCTCCGGGAGACGCGGCTTTTTTCATTTATTGCACCAGTAAATCTTAACCACCGATAAGGAGCAAAGTATGCGATTAGCAAGTCGTTTTGGTTATGCTGCAAACCAGATACGCCGTGACCGTCCGCTGACACATGAAGAACTGATACGCCATGTACCCAGTATTTTTGGGGAAGACCGGCACACCTCCCGCAGTGAACAGTATGCGTACATTCCCACCATTACCGTCCTGGAAAATCTGCAGCGGGAAGGCTTTCAGCCGTTCTTCGCCTGCCAGACCCGTGTGCGCGACCCGGGCCGCCGGGGATACACAAAACACATGCTGCGTCTGCGGCGGGCCGGAGAGATAAACGGAGAACATGTCCCTGAAATTATTCTGCTCAACTCTCATGACGGTACCTCCAGCTACCAGATGCTGCCGGGTTACTTCAGGTTCGTCTGCCAGAACGGGTGCGTCTGTGGCCAGTCTCTGGGGGAAGTGCGTGTTCCACACCGGGGAAATGTAGTGGAGAAAGTTATCGAAGGGGCTTACGAGGTGGTGGGCGTGTTTGACCGGATAGAGGAGAAGCGTGATGCCATGCAGTCGCTGGTCCTGCCGCCACCGGCACGCCAGGCGCTGGCACAGGCGGCACTGACTTACCGTTATGGTGACGAACATCAGCCCGTCACCACCGCCGACATTCTGACGCCGCGACGCCGGGAGGATTACGGTAAGGACCTGTGGAGCGCATATCAGACCATCCAGGAGAATATGCTGAAAGGCGGGATTTCCGGTCGCAGTGCAAAAGGAAAACGTATCCATACCCGGGCCATTCACAGCATTGATACCGACATTAAGCTCAATCGCGCATTGTGGGTGATGGCAGAAACGATGCTGGAGAGCCTGCGCTGATGCCGTTTCCCTGAGTGAGGGAATCATTCAGCTTTCGTTCCTGAAAAACACACATTTATTTGTTATTTAAGGAGTTATCTCATGAAAACCGTTTCTCAGAATACCCCCACAATTTATTCAGCTACAACACCAGAGAATAATCCGCCTCAGTTGGTTGCCAGCCTCGTCCCTGATGAACAGCGCATCAGCTTCTGGCCGCAGCATTTTGGCCTCATTCCACAGTGGGTGACCCTGGAGCCCCGTGTCTTCGGCTGGATGGACCGTCTGTGCGAAGACTACTGCGGTGGTATCTGGAATCTGTACACCCTGAACAACGGCGGGGCATTTATGGCACCCGAACCGGATGACGATGATGACGAAACATGGGTACTGTTCAATGCCATGAACGGTAACCGCGCAGAAATGAGCCCGGAAGCCGCCGGTATTGCCGCCTGTCTGATGACGTACAGTCATCATGCCTGTCGTACGGAGAATTATGCCATGACGGTCCATTATTACCGGTTGCGGGATTACGCCCTGCAGCATCCGGAATGCAGCGCCATTATGCGCATCATCGACTGAATGGAGAGAAGCACAATGCAACAACTTTCCTTTCTGCCCGGAGAGATGACGCCCGGCGAGCGCAGCCTCATTCAGCGGGCCCTGAAAACCCTGGACCGCCATCTTCATGAACCCGGCGTGGCCTTCACCTCCACCCGTGCAGCACGGGAATGGCTGATTCTGAACATGGCGGGACTGGAGCGTGAAGAATTCCGGGTGCTGTATCTGAACAACCAGAATCAGCTGATTGCCGGTGAAACCCTCTTCACCGGCACCATCAACCGCACGGAAGTCCATCCCCGGGAAGTGATTAAACGCGCCCTGTACCACAATGCCGCTGCCGTGGTACTGGCACACAATCACCCGTCCGGTGAAGTCACACCCAGTAAGGCAGACCGGCTTATCACCGAACGTCTGGTACAGGCACTGGGCCTGGTGGATATCCGGGTGCCGGACCATCTGATAGTCGGTGGCAACCAGGTTTTCTCCTTTGCCGAACATGGTCTGCTTTAACCCTTCACAACCACATCACACCTGTTTTCACTTTTATCTTCTGTCTTCAGAGGTATCCCATTATGAAAATTATCACCCGTGGTGAAGCCATGCGTATTCACCAACAACATCCGACATCCCGTCTTTTTCCGTTCTGTACCGGTAAATACCGCTGGCACGGCAGTGCTGAAGCGTATACCGGTCGTGAAGTGCAGGATATTCCCGGTGTGCTGGCCGTGTTTGCTGAACGCCGTAAGGACAGTTTTGGTCCGTATGTCCGGCTGATGAGCGTCACCCTGAACTGAGTGGGAATTCTGATGAGCAGAATTATCGCCACTACCGGACCATTCTTAGCCGATTTTCTGTAAGGATTTTATCGTGTCAGACACACTCCCCGGGACAACACTTCCCGACGACAATCACGACCGCCCCTGGTGGGGGCTGCCCTGCACCGTGACGCCCTGTTTCGGGGCACGTCTGGTGCAGGAGGGTAACCGGTTGCATTACCTTGCCGACCGCGCCGGTATCAGAGGCCTGTTCAGCGATGCAGATGCGTACCACCTGGACCAGGCCTTTCCGCTGCTGATGAAACAACTGGAACTCATGCTCACCAGCGGTGAACTGAATCCCCGCCATCAGCATACCGTGACACTGTATGCGAAGGGGCTGACCTGTGAAGCCGACACCCTCGGCTCCTGTGGTTACGTTTATCTGGCTGTTTATCCGACGCCCGAAATGAAAAATTAACTCTCCAGAATAGCCTTCTGCTACGGCCCGGTGTTTTCACCACGCCACTTTTCCATTTTTATATCTGCATATCAGGAAAATCTTCAGTATGAAAACATTACCTGTATTACCCGGGCAGGCGGCCAGTTCTCGCCCGTCTCCTGTTGAAATCTGGCAGATACTGCTGTCCCGACTGCTGGACCAGCACTATGGCCTCACACTGAATGACACACCTTTTGCCGATGAACGTGTGATTGAGCAGCATATTGAGGCAGGCATTTCACTGTGTGATGCGGTGAACTTTCTCGTGGAAAAATACGCGCTGGTGCTACCGACCAGCCGGGATTCAGCGCCTGTACCCGCTCTCAGTTAATAAACAGCATCGATATCCTCCGGGCTCGCAGGGCGACCGGCCTGATGACCCGCGACAATTACAGAACGGTAAATAACATTACCCTGGGTAAGTATCCGGAGACGAAATGATGACACTGGAAGCCGACAGCGTTAACGTACAGGCGCTGGATATGGGGCACATTGTCGTTGACATTGATGGTGTTAATATCACTGAACTGATTAATAAGGCTGCTGAAAACGGTTATTCACTCCGCGTGGTGGATGACCGTGACTCTACCGAAACACCGGCAACTTATGCCAGCCCTCACCAGTTGCTGTAAGACAATGCAGTGATACAGGGTATAGTGCCATTAACCACAGAAACAGCACTGTTGTCCTGTATTAAGCAGGCAAGAGAAGATGTCCTTACCCTGCCATCTGCAGCTTCTGCACCAGAACCGGTGAATCTCACTCAACAGGCTTCATTTCCCCTGACGCCAGCCTGAATACAGCTGGCGTTTTCATTTATAAACAGAAAGGAAAACCGATAATAATGGAATGGACGCCCCGACCATGAAGCAACGGTAGGATATTACTGATAAACCTTCCAGTGGAGGTGCGTTATGGCCGTTTTAACGATTAGCATTGACCTGACAAAAAATGAATTCCAAATCCACGGTCTGGGTAGGAACAGAAAAATCTAAGCTCAGAAAACGGATTAAAGTAAGCGTCAACGGAGCACCGTATTGACGCTTATTTATTGGTGAGAACTACGTTCCATGGCAGGAGTTCGTCAACACGGTTGGAGGGCCATTCCGGCAGTATGCTCAGAATATGGCGCAGATACGCTTCCGGATCGATACCGTTCAGACGGCAGGTGCCTGCTTTTCCGGCAACAAGCAGGAATCTCAGCGCTGAAGCAGGAATTAGAGGTAAAAACGCCCTACCGGGCCATGAATCACCCGGTCATTGGAGTAGTAACCAAAGCAGATTTAGCCAGCATGGAACAAATATCTTTGGTGAAAAGTTGGTTACGGGAAGCTGGAGCGCACAACGTGTTAGTAACCAGTGCAGTTAATAACAATGGAGTTACAGAACTTTTTGCCTTGCTGCATACAGAAGAAGGCTGTTGTTAATTTCGATTGGTTCTCAGATGAGAATGATGACGGTGATGCACAGATAAGAATCAATGAGCAATGAGGGTTGCCGGGCAACCCTCATTGAATAAAACGGGAATTACTTCGCTTCGCCGTTTTTCATTTCGCCCATAGCTTTCAGCTTTTTGGAGATATCGCGGCGTTCTTTGGAGAGCTCGGCATTTTTGATGACGTAATCGTCAACGCGATCTTCATAGTCACCTTTCATGCTGGCGATGATGCCCTGGATTGCTTCAACGCTCATCCCTGGCTTGATGTAATCGCTCAGGTTGTCCAGCAACAGGACGCGCTTCTGGTTGTCACGGATCTTTTTCTCAACGTCCTGAATTTCACGTTGCAGTTTGTTCTTACGACGGAACAGACGAACAAATTCCAGTACGTCCTGGAATGAAGGCTTGGTAGTTTCCATTTTTATACCCCTGATAATGTGAGAGTCGGATTCGTTTAAGCAACCGCTATTCGTTAGGGCCAACATTACTCATAGCTGCCGCAGATGACAATGCTTTTATCCCTTTTCACTATCATACCCTTTATCCTTGCTGAATCGAAGCAGCAGCAAGATGATTCTGAAGTTCAGGAATTATTTGCGCAAGGCCCGGCAAATCAGATTCGATAGCAACTCAAGCTGATGTGCCGTTTCCATGTTCAGCCACACATAACCATAGATTGGTGTTTCCACGACTTTCAGGTCATGGTGGTTATCGAGCAACTGACGCAGCTCTTCCACAGCATCGTTCAATTTTTCCGTATTGGCAAAAACCGGCTGCGGATTACCTTCGTACAACGCATGAACAAGGCTCAGCAGTATTTGCTGCATCATGTGCTGGGTATCACGAAGTTTTTGCGCGTTCAATAACACGAAATGGCTGGGGCGCGTGGCCCAGTATGCATTGATTTGCAACTCCAGCATACAAACCAGATTGCGATTAATGGTCTGGATACCTTCATATATCGATTTGGGAATACGGGTTTCTTTGCTGGCGGGCGCAATCAGCCCACGCATTTTCACGGCATCGGTCAGGAGTTTTTGTAGATGGCTTTCCAGACGTGGGCGTTCGAGTAAGTTCGGTGAGAATGCAGATTGATAGACCCGATTATACTCGGTCAGACTTTTCGCCAGTTGAATGCGCCAGTGGATGAACGCCCGTTGTGGCCAGATACCGGTAAACAACATTGCCAGTAAAGAGCCGAGGATCACATCGCCGCTTCGCCATAACGCCGTATCAATTTCACCTGTCGGGGAACCCACAACAATTGCCAGCGTCACCCCAATCAATAATCCTTGATACGGTTTCTTGCCCAGCGCCAGCCAACCGCAAAGAAACATCGCCGCCGCGCACCAGACTAACATCAGCGGTAACGAAATTAACTCCAGTTGCAGAGCGATAAGACCTAAAATCGAACCCAACACCGTACCGCCAATACGTTCGAAGGCACGAGGGACAACGTTCCCCCAGAACGAGATTGGCCCCATAATCACCACCATGGTGACCAGCGGCCAGGTGCTTTCCGGGATAGTAAACAGGCGGATAATGAGAAAAGTGAGCAGGAATGCCAGCGCGACCCGAGTACCATGCACAATGCGGTAATGGCGGTATACCCGGATTTCAAACGGGCTTAATGACTTATCGGCACGCACGCAGAAACTCCGTAATGAAGATTAAAAGCGCTCATAACACATCTGTCGGCCAGAAGGCGCGCCTCTGAGTTATCCGACGGACATACCGGGAACAGTGTAATTTCCCGGCAGGAGCGAAAAATTTGAAAGGCGCATCTTACTCTTTCCGCTTTCAAAAAAAAGAGTGGTCATCGCGTTAACACACCGCCCTGAGATGAATTAGTGATGTTTTGGCTGCACCGCAACATACATTTCGATATCCCAGTACCCATCTTCCGCGCCATTGTTCAAGTAAACCTCGAAGCAGGGCTTTGGTAACATTTCATAAGCACTGTCCTGCAAGAGGCTATTAAAGAACTGATACCAGGGTTTAGCAAAATCATCACCGACTACACGAGCCACCGCCACCGCATACTGACCACCTGAAATTTCTGTCAGAATGACGCCCTCACTGTTTTCGGGAAGCGTAAAGTTATTCGGTACCGTCACAACGGTGTCGCAGCGTAATTTTTCGGCGGGTGTTTCATCTGGATTGTCGTAATAGACAGCAACCCACTCCTTCGGCACAATATTTTTACTATCTACCCACATCATCAACTGCTCAAAACCTTTCTTTACCGTCTGTTCCCACGGGCCAACGAGATGGAAACCTGCAACGGTACGTTTATCTTCCTGCTTAATCTCGTAGTTCATGACGCCTCCATTAATACTGTTTTTATATACAGTATAGTTGCAATATTAAAACCACAAGGAATGAGCGTTGATTATGCGAGCAGACTCGCACTCCTGCCAGTCTGCTGCAAAAGAAAGGTCAGGCCTTATGGTGGAAATAATCACTCAGGCGAGAAAACATGCCGCCTTCCCCGACAGATTCCAGGGTAACCAGCGGCCAGTGCGCCACCTGTTTATCACGGTCGTAAAGTTCAATTTCCCCTACCCGCTGATGGGCGCTAATTGGCGCGGTGAGTTCTTTACCATCAAGGGTATATTTGGCTTTGATATGTGGAATTTCGGCTTTCGGTAGCACCATCCAGAACTCTTGTTCCGTTCCCAGGTCGATATTTTCTTTATCGCCATACCAGATGCGTTCCGTTCCGACCTTTTTCCCACGGTGCAAAATTTGCACCGTAGTAAAGTTTTGTTGCCCCCAACGCAGTAATTTTCTTGCCTCTTCCTCACGACCTTTTGCACTGTCAGCCCCCATTACCACTGCAATGAGACGACGCTGCCCATCTACAGCCGAAGCAATGAGATTAAACCCGGCACCAGAAGTATGACCCGTTTTCAGGCCGTCAACATTCATGGTTTTATCCCACAACAACCCGTTACGGTTTTGCTGGGTGATACCGTTCCAGGTGAGACTTTTCTCACTGTACATATGATAAAACTTGGGCTCGCCGTGGATGATAGCGCGAGAAAGCACAGCTAAATCATAAGCCGAGCTATGCTGGCCAGGTGCATCCAGACCATGCACTGTTTCAAAATGCGTATCCTTGAGATGCAACTTCTCGGCATAGTTGTTCATCATTTCAACAAACTGCCGTTGCCCACCGGCAATATAGTCAGCCAGAGCAACACAAGCGTCATTTCCGGAATCAACAATTAAACCACGGCTTAAATCACGTACCGATACGCGATCGCCCTCTTTCAAAAACATCAGTGAAGAACCGACAAACACCGGATTATCTTTCGCCCACGCATCGCGCCCCACGGTGACAATATCGTCTGGCGTAATGCGATGACTATCGATAGCGCGATCCACGACATAACCCGTCATCAGCTTTGTCAGGCTGGCGGGATTGCGCTGTTGATGCTCATTACCCGCGGTGAGGATCTGTCCGGTGGTGTAATCCATCAGTACCCAGGACCCGGCATGAATCTCTGGAGGCTGAGGTGAAAAAGGAATGTTTTCCGCCGCAAAACCAGACGATAAGTTAAAAATGAACAAAGAAGCAGCAATAATAAGACGGCGTTTCAACAGCAAACCCTCAGGAGTTTCAAATAGCTGTTCTTTTTACGGAAATACTTATGAACTGGCTGGAATAAAGTGCAAGAAAATGTGACTACCCTCTCATTTTCATCTGACATGATCTGTTGCCACTCGCTGTCAAATTGTCGCGCTAAAGCTGATTAGCACGGTGATATTTGATACTCTGGCAGACAGCAGAAATAACGGATTTAACCTAATGATGAATGACGGTAAGCAACAATCTACCTTTTTGTTTCACGATTACGAAACCTTTGGCACGCACCCCGCGTTAGATCGCCCTGCACAGTTCGCAGCCATTCGCACCGATAGCGAATTCAATGTCATCGGCGAACCCGAAGTCTTTTACTGCAAGCCCGCGGATGACTATTTACCCCAGCCTGGAGCAGTATTAATTACCGGTATTACCCCGCAGGAAGCACGGGCGAAAGGAGAAAACGAAGCCGCGTTTGCCGCCCGTATTCACTCGCTTTTTACCGTACCGAAGACCTGTATTCTGGGCTACAACAATGTGCGTTTCGACGACGAAGTCACACGCAACGTTTTTTATCGTAATTTCTACGATCCTTACGCCTGGAGCTGGCAGCATGATAACTCGCGCTGGGATTTACTGGATGTTATGCGTGCCTGTTATGCCCTGCGCCCGGAAGGAATAAACTGGCCTGAAAATGATGACGGTCTACCGAGCTTTCGCCTTGAGCATTTAACCAAAGCGAATGGAATTGAACATAGCAACGCCCACGATGCGATGGCTGATGTGTACGCCACTATTGCGATGGCGAAACTGGTAAAAACGCGTCAGCCACGTCTGTTTGAATATCTCTTTACCCATCGTAATAAACACAAACTGATGGCGTTGATTGATGTTCCGCAGATGAAACCCCTGGTTCACGTTTCCGGAATGTTTGGGGCATGGCGCGGCAATACCAGCTGGGTGGCACCGCTGGCGTGGCATCCTGAAAATCGCAATGCCGTAATTATGGTGGATTTGGCAGGAGACATTTCGCCATTACTGGAACTGGATAGCGACACATTGCGCGAGCGTTTATATACCGCAAAAACCGATCTTGGCGATAACGCCGCCGTTCCGGTTAAGCTGGTGCATATCAATAAATGTCCGGTGCTGGCCCAGGCGAATACGCTACGCCCGGAAGATGCCGACCGACTGGGAATTAATCGTCAGCATTGCCTCGATAACCTGAAAATTCTGCGTGAAAATCCGCAAGTGCGTGAAAAAGTGGTGGCGATATTCGCGGAAGGCGAACCGTTCACGCCTTCAGATAACGTGGATGCACAGCTTTATAACGGCTTTTTCAGTGACGCCGATCGTGCAGCAATGAAAATTGTGCTGGAAACCGAGCCGCGTAATTTACCGGCACTGGATATCACTTTTGTTGATAAACGAATTGAAAAACTGTTGTTCAATTACCGGGCGCGCAACTTCCCGGGGACGCTGGATTATGCCGAGCAGCAACGCTGGCTGGAGCACCGCCGCCAGGTCTTCACGCCCGAGTTTTTACAAGGCTATGCTGATGAATTGCAGATGCTGGTACAACAATATGCCGATGACAAAGAGAAAGTGGCGCTGTTAAAAGCACTTTGGCAGTACGCGGAAGAGATCGTCTAATTTGAAGCCTCCGCCGCTGGTACGGCGGAGGACAATGTTGAGTCAGGCTTTTTGAACGGTGATGCTCCACGCTGCATCGCCAATCTGCTGATAATCGGTGATGGCATGTCCTTCTTCTGCCGCCCACTGTGGGATTGCTTCAGTTGCCTGGGTGCAATCAAACTCAATTACCAACTCATCGCCGCTGGTCATTTCTGCCAGTGCTGCTTTTGCTTCTATGAGTGGAAACGGACAGACCTGCGTCACCACATCCAGCTTTTTAATCGCCATCTTTACACCTTACTTAATTTGCCGCAGCAGTTGCCAGTCGCGCCTTACGCTGCGGTCGAACATACACAAGCCAGGACGCAGTCCAGACTCCGAGAATCATAAATACAAGGCCAATCCAGCCCTGCCAGGTCATCATTGCAGTCATAACCAGTCCATTACCGATAGAGCAACCACCTGCAATACTGGCACCGAAGCCCATCAGTACACCACCTAACCCGCTACGTACTGTTGTTTGTGCATCAGCTGCGCGAACGCGGAACTCACGGCTCGCTTTGGCTGCAATAAATGACCCCACGAAGATCCCTAACACCAGGAAAACGCCCCAGTTAATGTATTTCACGTCACCCGCGACCAGAAATTGCAGAATATTGGCCGTTGGGGAAGTGATTCCTAACCCAAACATGCGTCCGGTTTCTTCACTCAGGGGCCAGGCTAAAAGCGCAATCAAACCGATGAGTACAGCAGTGACAAAGGGATGCCAGCGTTTTTCAAACAGAATATGAGCGATCCAGGTTCGGCGCGGCGGTAAGGTCGCGACTTTCAGTTTTGGCTTCTTCAACTCTTTCATCACCACCCAGAGCGTTATCACCAGCAAAACGGCAACCAACGGCCACACAGACAAATTAAAAGTCTCAGCAATAGAGTTATGTTCAGTACTGTAGTGCTGCAAGGTTTGATTTAAACCACTGGCGTGTGGAGAACGCATCACCGCACTCATCACCATATAAGTGAAAAGCGCGATCCAACTGCCGATCAATCCCTCACCCGCGCGATACCAGGTCCCGGTGGCACATCCACCCGCCAGAACAATTCCCAGCCCGAAGATATACCCACCTATAACAGTACCAAGCCACGGGAACGCCCCGGCTTCGTAAGTCAGTAGGCCCGCCTGAATTAACGCAAAAACCCCCACACTTTGTACCGAAATTGCAATCAGCAGGGCGTAAAACATGCGATTATTTTTCGCGATATACATATCGCGAAAACCACCTGTCAGGCAAAAACGCCCACGTTGCATGACAAATCCCAGCAGAGCACCACAAATTAGCCCGCTTAATATCATTGAAAACATAAATTAATTAACCAGATGAATGTTAATGAGGAAATTATTCATGACTGGTGGAATGCAGACCAATAACCAAATTCTCTAAATTAGAACAAATGGTTATTAATGAGGATTTCGATAAAAAAGAATAAAAAAACCGGAGCCAAATGTTCATTCGACTCCGGTTTATTATTAGAAAAGATGATTATGCTACGTCTTCGTACTGCGGAACCGGGTTACGGAAGCTCTTGGTGACGCAAGCCAGGTAAATCAGACCGATAGCAGCCCAGATCAGACCCAGAACCATTGAGCTTTCTTCCAGGTTAACCCACAGCGCACCAACGGTCAGCGCACCACACATCGGCAGGAACAGATACTGGAAGTGATCTTTCAGCGTCTTGTTACGCTTCTCACGGATCCAGAACTGCGAGATGACCGACAGGTTAACAAAGGTGAATGCCACCAGCGCACCAAAGTTAATCAGCGCCGTTGCCATTACCAGGTCGAAGTTGATTGCCAGCAGGGCAATCGCGCCAACCAGGATGATGTTCATCGCCGGAGTACGCCATTTCGGGTGTACATAACCGAAGAAGCTTTTCGGGAACACGCCGTCACGACCCATTACGTACATCAGACGCGCAACACCTGCGTGCGCCGCCATACCAGACGCCAATACGGTAATGGTGGAGAAGATCAGCGCGCCAACCTGGAACGCTTTACCCGCAACGTACAGCATGATTTCAGGCTGCGACGCATCCGGATCTTTAAAGCGAGAGATATCCGGGAAGTACAGCTGCAGGAAGTAAGTTGCAAAGATGAAGATCATGCCGCCGATCAGCGCGGTCAGGAAAATCGCACGCGGGATCACGCGCTCTGCATCTTTGGTTTCTTCCGACAGGTTGCTGATGCCGTCAAAGCCGGTAAAGGAGAAGCACAGGATTGTCGCCCCGGTAATCATCGGGATAACATGCGCATCGCCAGACCAGAACGGACGAGTGCTCGCCAGCGTACCAGCGCCTTCACCTTCAAATACGCCATAAACAACCATGCCCAGAATCACCGCGATCAGCACTACCTGCAACACGACGATTACAGTGTTGAAGTTCGCTACAGATTTCAGACTACGCAGGTTAAAGGCGGTCATAAAGGCCACCAGCGCCACCACAAACATCCACGATGGGATGGAAGGCACCAGAGCTTCAAAATAAATTTTCGCCAGCAGAATGTTGATCATCGGCGCGAACAGATAGTCGAGCAGAGAAGACCAACCCACCATAAAGCCGACAGTCGGGCTAATGGATTTCTGGGCGTAAGTATATGCAGAGCCAGCAGAAGGATAGCGGCGAACCAGCTTCCCGTAGCTCAGAGCCGTAAACAGGATCGCAATCAATGCGAACGCATAGGCTGTCGGCACATGACCATCCGTGAGGCCTGAAACGATACCAAAAGTATCAAACAGCGTCATCGGCTGCATATAGGCAAGACCCATCATTACAACCGGAACTAACGTAAGCGTTTTACGCAATTCCACGCGAGAGGTGTTTGGAGTAACGTTATGCGACATGGTCATTCTCCTTTACGGTGATAACCGTCGCGTAAGCAAAAAATTGCCCCATTTTTTTGGATTCCTCAGCGACAACAACTGTCGATTTTTAGTAAATATCTATCCGGTACGAAGCCCGGCCTCTTGGTATGAATGATTGGTTTGAAGCAAAAAATAACCGACGCTGATGAAACGTCGGTTTTTAGTCATTTTTTGACAGCGGCGCATTGTGCCTAAATGGGGGGGAAATGACAAGAGAATGAGAGGCTTGTCATAATAATTTTTCTTTAAATGGCTGATTTTCCGTCATCAGATTTTGCATAAACACCGGCGATCGCACTATTTGCTAAAATTTCATCTCGCCACCAGCCGCTGGCAAGCCCTGCGGTCTGTTCGTTCCAGCCAATCCAGACGGGTTCAAAGAGAGTTTGGGCGACCACTTTCTTCTCGATTAACGCGCCACTATCGAGAAAACGTTGCGCCAGATAACGGGGTAAATAGCCGCAGCCGAGGCCGCTAATTTGCAGCTCCAGCTTGGTTTTAAAATCGAAAACGGTAATGGCTTCTTGTTCGTCGAGAAGTTGTGAGGCCGTAGAAGCGCCTGCCTGCGCAGTGTCCCCCACCACAATCGCCCGATATCGCTTAATGATACGACGGTTTAACGGCTCTTCTTCCTGGGCTAGCGGATGATGAGGCGCGACCGCAAAGACTTGTTCCAGATCGCCCAACCGCGAGAAACCAAACTCACTGGAAGATGGTGGCTCATGCATCGCGCCAACAATAATATCCGCTCGCCCCTGAGTCAGGGCATCCCAGGAACCACCGAGTACGCCATTGATAAACTTCAGGCGCGTCACGCTATGATGTTGATAAAAAGCTTCAATCAGTGGCGCAAGCAGAGAAAAAGGAAACGTGTCGTCCACGCCAATCACCAGCTCGTTTTCCCAGCCTTCATGCAGTTTGATCGCCTGCTTTTCCAGTTCTCGCACGGTATGCAGAACTTCCCGCCCCTTCTCTAATAACATTTTTCCGGTACGGGTGAATTTGGCGCGGTGACCGCTACGATCAAGCAATTGAATATTAAGGTCGCTTTCCAGCTTGTGAACGGTGTAACTCAGAGCGGACGGCGTCTTGTAGAGTTTGGCCGATGCCGCCGCAAAACTGCCTTCTTTTTCTAAGGCATCGAGGATCATCAACACATCCAGCAGTGGTTTCATACACGCCCCCTTGCAGTGCATGCGGCGTCCTGCTGGCGTGATCGTTTACTCCAGCGGCATTACCAGCGGATCGGGATACTGGTATTCAAACCCCAGTTCATTACAAATCCGACTGCCATCAATAATCTTACCTTTGCCGCTGTCCAGACTATTTCTGAACTGCGGAGGTTCCAGCCCCAGTAAACGGGCCATCTGCGGATAGAAAACATTACGCGCAGGGTGAGCTGGCGCACATATATTATAGATGTGTCCGCCTTTAGGTGCCTGTAACAACAGAGTGATAGCGCCAATAACATCTTCTAAATGGACTAAATTAACACCATGTTCACCATCAGGTGCGGTTTTTCCGGCAAAGAAGCGTCCGGGATGACGTCCCGGTCCGACCAGGCCCGCAAGACGCAGAATATCGACCGAAGTACCGGGTAAATTGTGCAGCCAGTCTTCAAGTTCTTCTAATACTCGTCCACTGTTGGTTACCGGATTACGCGGGGTAGTTTCTTTCACCGTGCCTTGCGCGTCGCCATAGACAGACGTTGAACTGGTAAAAATAATTCGGGGAATACGATGGGCCAGCGCGCTATCCACTAACTCTTGTACCGCTTGTAAATAGAACTCATCGCCGGGGCCGCTACGACGGGCCGGAAGCGTAATGACCAGCGCATCGACATCCATCAGGGCATCCAGATCGTCAGAATCGCAAACTAACTCAGGCTCCATGCGAAGCAGATAGCTATCAATGCCACTCATTCGGGCCGCTTCGACACCATCTTGTGTGGTTTTACTCCCAGTGACTTGCCAGCCTCGCGCTGAAAGTGACATCGCCAGCGGCATGCCTAACCACCCTAACCCGACAATTGCGACCTTTTTCATCCGTTATCTCCTGATACACCTTAGATCTATAAGGCTACGCTAGCGTATCAAAACTGACAATTCATTCTATGAATGAAATCGAAACGGTTAGCAAATATACCATTGCCTGATGCGCTCCGCTTATCAGTCCTACAAAAACATCAATATATTGAATTTACGCAACATTTGTAGACCAGATATGGCATTCACGCCGCATCCGGCAGGAACAAAGCCCACTTTAGTTACAGAACACAATGTTCTTGAGGGTTTTAAAGACATATTTTCACGATTTCTTTTCTAACGTAGTCACTCCAGGCCCCCTCCTTTCCCCGCTCATTCATTAAACAAATCCATTGCCATATAATATATAAAAAAGCCCTTGCTTTCTAACGTGAAAGTGGTTTAGGTTAAAAGACATCAGTTGAATAAACATTCACAGAGACTTTTATGACACGCGTTCAATTTAAACACCACCATCATCACCATCATCCTGACTAGTCTTTCAGGCGATGTGTGCTGGAAGACATTCAGATCTTCCAGTGGTGCATGAACGCATGAGAAAGCCCCCGGAAGATCACCTTCCGGGGGCTTTTTTATTGCGCGATTGATAACGGTTCAGACAGGTTTAAAGAGGAATAAGAAAATGACAGACAACACTCGTTTACGCATAGCTATGCAGAAATCCGGCCGTTTAAGTGATGACTCACGCGAATTGCTGGCGCGCTGTGGCATTAAAATCAATCTTCACACCCAGCGCCTGATCGCGATGGCAGAAAACATGCCGATTGATATTCTGCGCGTGCGTGACGACGACATTCCCGGTCTGGTAATGGATGGCGTGGTAGACCTTGGGATTATCGGCGAAAACGTGCTGGAAGAAGAACTGCTTAACCGCCGCGCCCAGGGTGAAGATCCGCGCTACTTTACCCTGCGTCGACTGGATTTCGGCGGCTGCCGCCTTTCGCTGGCAACGCCGGTTGATGAAGCCTGGGATGGCCCACTCTCCTTAAACGGTAAACGTATCGCCACCTCTTATCCTCACCTGCTCAAGCGTTATCTCGACCAGAAAGGCATCTCTTTTAAATCCTGCTTACTGAACGGTTCTGTTGAAGTCGCCCCGCGTGCCGGACTGGCGGATGCGATTTGCGATCTGGTTTCCACCGGTGCCACGCTGGAAGCAAACGGCCTGCGCGAAGTCGAAGTTATCTATCGCTCGAAAGCCTGCCTGATACAACGCGATGGCGAAATGGAAGAATCCAAACAGCAACTGATCGACAAACTGCTGACCCGTATTCAGGGTGTGATCCAGGCGCGCGAATCAAAATACATCATGATGCACGCACCGACCGAACGTCTGGATGAAGTCATCGCCCTGCTGCCAGGTGCCGAACGCCCAACTATTCTGCCGCTGGCGGGTGATCAACAGCGCGTAGCGATGCACATGGTCAGCAGCGAAACCCTGTTCTGGGAAACCATGGAAAAACTGAAAGCGCTGGGTGCCAGTTCAATCCTGGTCCTGCCGATTGAGAAGATGATGGAGTGATCGCCATGAGCTTTAACACAATCATTGACTGGAATAGCTGTACTGCAAAGCAACAACGCCAGCTGTTAATGCGCCCGGCGATCTCCGCTTCTGAAAGCATTACCCGCACTGTTAACGATATTCTCGATAGCGTGAAAGCACGCGGTGATGACGCCCTGCGGGAATATAGCGCGAAGTTTGATAAAACCACGGTTACCGCACTGAAGGTGTCTGCTGAGGAAATTGCCGCCGCCAGCGAACGCCTGAGCGACGAGCTAAAACAGGCGATGGCGGTGGCAGTAAAGAATATTGAAACCTTCCACACTGCGCAAAAACTGCCACCGGTAGATGTTGAAACGCAGCCAGGCGTACGTTGCCAGCAAGTCACGCGCCCGGTAGCTTCAGTTGGGTTGTATATTCCTGGCGGCTCCGCCCCGCTCTTCTCAACGGTATTAATGCTGGCAACTCCGGCGCGTATTGCGGGCTGTAAAAAAGTGGTGTTGTGCTCACCGCCGCCGATTGCCGATGAGATCCTTTATGCGGCGCAGCTGTGCGGTGTGCAGGACGTGTTTAACGTCGGCGGCGCACAGGCCATTGCCGCGCTGGCGTTTGGTACGGAATCTGTGCCGAAAGTGGACAAAATCTTCGGGCCGGGTAACGCCTTTGTCACCGAAGCAAAACGTCAGGTGAGCCAGCGTCTGGACGGTGCGGCGATCGATATGCCCGCAGGCCCGTCGGAAGTGCTGGTGATTGCTGACAGCGGCGCTACGCCGGATTTCGTGGCTTCTGATTTGCTTTCCCAGGCTGAACACGGCCCGGACTCACAGGTGATTTTACTGACACCCGCTGCTGATATGGCGCATCAAGTTGCCGAAGCTGTCGAACGCCAACTGGCAGAACTGCCGCGTGCCGAAACCGCACGTCAGGCACTAAACGCCAGCCGCCTGATCGTGACTAAAGATTTAGCGCAGTGCGTAGAGATCTCCAACCAGTACGGCCCGGAGCACCTGATCATCCAGACCCGCAACGCCCGCGATCTGGTCGATGGCATCACCAGCGCCGGTTCGGTATTTCTTGGTGACTGGTCACCGGAATCAGCAGGTGATTACGCTTCCGGCACCAACCACGTGCTGCCGACTTACGGTTACACCGCCACCTGTTCCAGCCTCGGGCTGGCAGATTTCCAGAAGCGCATGACCGTGCAGGAACTGTCGAAAGAAGGCTTTTCTACGCTGGCTTCAACCATAGAAACACTGGCCGCCGCCGAGCGCCTGACCGCCCACAAAAATGCCGTTACTTTGCGTGTTAACGCCCTTAAGGAGCAAGCATGAGCACCGTGACTATTACCGATTTAGCGCGTGAAAACGTCCGCAACCTGACGCCGTATCAGTCGGCGCGTCGTCTGGGCGGTAATGGCGACGTCTGGCTGAACGCCAACGAATACCCCACAGCCGTGGAGTTTCAGCTTACTCTGCAAACGCTCAACCGCTACCCGGAATGTCAGCCGAAAGCGGTGATTGAAAATTACGCGCAATATGCAGGCGTAAAACCGGAACAGGTGCTGGTCAGTCGTGGCGCGGACGAAGGTATTGAACTGCTGATTCGCGCTTTTTGCGAACCGGGTAAAGACGCCATCCTCTACTGCCCGCCAACGTACGGCATGTACAGCGTCAGCGCCGAAACCATTGGCGTCGAGTGCCGTACAGTGCCGACGCTGGAAAACTGGCAACTGGACTTACAGGGCATTTCCGACAAGCTGGACGGCGTAAAAGTGGTCTATGTTTGCAGCCCCAACAACCCGACCGGGCAACTGATCAACCCGCAGGATTTTCGCACTCTGCTGGAGTTAACCCGCGGTAAAGCGATTGTGGTTGCCGATGAAGCCTATATCGAGTTTTGCCCGCAGGCATCGCTGGCTGGCTGGCTGGCGGAATATCCGCACCTGGCTATTTTACGCACACTGTCGAAAGCTTTTGCTCTGGCGGGGCTTCGTTGCGGATTTACGCTGGCAAACGAAGAAGTCATCAACCTGCTGATGAAAGTGATCGCCCCCTACCCGCTCTCGACGCCGGTTGCCGACATTGCGGCCCAGGCGTTAAGCCCGCAGGGGATCGTCGCCATGCGCGAACGGGTAGCGCAAATTATTGCAGAACGCGAATACCTGATTGCCGCACTGAAAGAAATCTCCTGCGTGGAGCAGGTTTTTGACTCTGAAACCAACTACATTCTGGCGCGCTTTAAAGCCTCCAGTGCAGTGTTTAAATCTTTGTGGGATCAGGGCATTATCTTACGTGATCAAAATAAACAACCCTCTTTAAGCGGCTGCCTGCGAATTACCGTCGGAACCCGTGAAGAAAGCCAGCGCGTCATTGACGCCTTACGTGCGGAGCAAGTTTAATGAGTCAGAAGTATCTTTTTATCGATCGCGATGGAACCCTGATTAGCGAACCGCCGAGTGATTTTCAGGTGGACCGTTTTGACAAACTCGCCTTTGAACCGGGCGTGATCCCGCAGCTGCTGAAGCTGCAAAAAGCGGGCTACAAGCTGGTGATGATCACCAATCAGGATGGTCTGGGAACACAAAGTTTCCCGCAGGTGGATTTCGATGGCCCGCACAACCTGATGATGCAGATCTTCACTTCGCAAGGCGTGCAGTTTGATGAAGTGCTGATTTGTCCGCACCTGCCCGCCGATGAGTGCGACTGCCGTAAGCCGAAAGTAAAACTGGTGGAGCGTTATCTCGCTGAGCAAGCGATGGATCGCGCCAACAGTTATGTGATTGGCGATCGCGCGACCGACATTCAACTGGCGGAAAACATGGGCATTAATGGTTTACGCTACGACCGCGAAACCCTGAACTGGCCGATGATTGGTGAGCAACTCACTAAACGAGACCGTTACGCCCATGTAGTGCGCAACACCAAAGAGACGCAAATTGACGTCCAGGTGTGGCTGGATCGCGAAGGTGGCAGCAAGATTAACACCGGCGTTGGCTTCTTTGATCACATGCTGGATCAGATCGCTACCCACGGCGGTTTCCGGATGGAAATCAACGTCAAAGGCGACCTCTATATCGACGATCACCACACCGTCGAAGATACCGGCCTGGCGTTGGGCGAAGCGTTAAAAATCGCCCTCGGCGACAAACGTGGTATTTGCCGCTTTGGTTTTGTGCTGCCGATGGACGAATGCCTTGCCCGCTGCGCGCTGGATATCTCTGGTCGCCCGCACTTGGAATATAAAGCTGAATTTACCTACCAGCGCGTGGGCGATCTCAGCACTGAAATGATCGAGCACTTCTTCCGTTCGCTCTCTTACACCATGGGCGTGACGCTCCACCTGAAAACTAAAGGTAAAAACGATCACCACCGTGTAGAGAGCCTGTTCAAAGCCTTTGGTCGCACCCTGCGCCAGGCCATCCGCGTGGAAGGCGACACCCTGCCCTCGTCGAAAGGAGTGCTGTAATGAACGTAGTGATCCTTGATACTGGCTGCGCTAATTTGAACTCGGTGAAGTCTGCCATTGCGCGCCACGGTTATGAACCAAAAGTCAGCCGTGACCCTGATGTGGTGTTGCTGGCCGATAAACTGTTTTTACCCGGTGTTGGCACTGCGCAAGCAGCGATGGATCAGGTACGTGAGCGCGAGCTGTTTGATCTCATCAAAGCCTGTACCCAACCGGTGCTGGGCATCTGCTTAGGGATGCAACTGCTGGGGCGACGCAGTGAAGAGAGCAACGGCGTCGATTTGCTGGGCATCATCGACGAAGACGTGCCGAAAATGACCGACTTTGGTCTGCCGCTGCCGCATATGGGCTGGAACCGCGTTTACCCGCAGGCAGGCAACCGCCTGTTTCAGGGGATTGAAGACGGCGCGTACTTTTACTTTGTTCACAGCTACGCAATGCCGGTCAATCCGTGGACCATCGCCCAGTGTAATTACGGCGAACCGTTCACCGCGGCGGTACAAAAAGATAACTTCTACGGCGTGCAGTTCCACCCGGAGCGTTCTGGTGTCGCTGGCGCTAATTTGCTGAAAAACTTCCTGGAGATGTGATGATTATTCCGGCATTAGATTTAATCGACGGCACCGTGGTGCGTCTCCATCAGGGCGATTACGGCAAACAGCGCGATTACGGTAACGACCCGCTGCCGCGCTTACAGGATTACGCCGCGCAGGGTGCCGAAGTGTTGCATCTGGTGGATCTGACCGGGGCAAAAGATCCGGCTAAACGTCAAATCCCGCTGATTAAAACCCTGGTCGCGGGCGTTAACGTTCCGGTGCAGGTTGGCGGCGGCGTGCGTAGCGAAGAAGATGTGGCGGCGTTACTGGAAGCGGGCGTTGCGCGCATAGTGGTCGGCTCCACCGCGGTGAAATCACCAGATATGGTGAAAGGCTGGTTTGAACGCTTCGGTGCCGATGCCTTAGTGCTGGCGCTGGATGTCCGTATTGACGAGCAAGGCAACAAGCAGGTGGCGGTCAGCGGCTGGCAAGAGAATTCGGGTGTGTCGCTGGAACAACTGGTGGAAACCTATCTGCCCGTCGGCCTGAAACATGTGCTTTGTACCGATATCTCGCGCGACGGCACGCTGGCAGGTTCTAACGTCTCTTTATATGAAGAAGTGTGCGCCAGATATCCGCAAGTGGCATTTCAGTCTTCCGGCGGCATTGGCGACATTAACGATGTCGCGGCCCTGCGTGGCACTGGTGTGCGCGGCGTAATAGTTGGTCGTGCATTACTGGAAGGTAAATTCACCGTGAAGGAGGCCATCGCATGCTGGCAAAACGCATAATCCCATGTCTCGACGTTCGTGATGGTCAGGTGGTGAAAGGCGTACAGTTTCGCAACCATGAAATCATTGGCGACATCGTGCCGCTGGCAAAACGCTACGCCGAAGAAGGTGCAGACGAACTGGTGTTCTACGATATCACCGCTTCCAGCGATGGCCGTGTGGTAGATAAAAGCTGGGTATCTCGCGTGGCGGAAGTGATCGACATTCCGTTCTGCGTGGCGGGTGGGATTAAATCGCTGGATGACGCCGCGAAAATTCTTTCTTTTGGCGCGGATAAAATTTCCATCAACTCCCCTGCGCTGGCAGACCCGACATTAATTACTCGCCTGGCCGATCGCTTTGGCGTGCAGTGTATTGTGGTCGGTATTGATACCTGGTACGACGCCGAAACCGGTAAATATCATGTGAATCAATATACCGGCGATGAAAGCCGCACCCGCGTTACTCAATGGGAAACGCTCGACTGGGTAGAGGAAGTGCAAAAACGCGGTGCCGGAGAAATCGTCCTCAACATGATGAATCAGGACGGCGTGCGTAACGGTTACGACCTCGAGCAACTGAAAAAAGTGCGTGAAGTTTGCCACGTCCCGCTAATTGCCTCCGGTGGCGCGGGCACCATGGAACACTTCCTCGAAGCCTTCCGCGATGCCGACGTTGACGGCGCGCTGGCAGCTTCCGTATTCCACAAACAAATAATCAATATTGGTGAATTAAAAGCGTACCTGGCAACACAGGGCGTGGAGATCAGGATATGTTAACAGAACAACAACGTCGCGAACTGGACTGGGAAAAAACCGACGGACTTATGCCGGTAATTGTGCAACACGCGGTATCTGGCGAAGTGTTAATGCTGGGCTATATGAACCCGCAAGCCTTAGACAAAACCATCGAAAGCGGCAAAGTCACCTTCTTCTCGCGCACTAAACAGCGACTGTGGACCAAAGGCGAAACGTCGGGTAATTTCCTTAACGTAGTGAGTATTGCGCCAGACTGCGACAACGACACCCTGTTGGTGCTGGCGAATCCCATCGGCCCTACCTGCCACAAAGGCACCAGTAGCTGCTTCGGCGACACCGCTCACCAGTGGCTGTTCCTGTATCAACTGGAACAACTGCTCGCCGAACGCAAATCTGCCGACCCGGAAACCTCCTACACCGCCAAACTGTATGCCAGCGGCACCAAACGCATTGCGCAGAAAGTAGGTGAAGAAGGCGTGGAAACCGCACTGGCAGCAACGGTACATGACCGCTGTGAGCTGACCAACGAGGCATCTGACTTGATGTATCACCTGCTGGTGCTGTTGCAGGATCAGGATCTGGATTTAACGACGGTAATTGAGAACCTGCGTAAACGGCATCAGTGAGTTGCGGGGTAAGCGGATGCGATGTTGTTGTCGCATCCGGCAAAAAAAACGGGCAAGGTGTCACCACCCTGCCCTTTTTCTTTAAAACCGAAAAGATTACTTCGCGTTGTAATTACGCAGAGCGTTACGCCCCAGCACAATCCCCGCGCCAACCATGCCGCCCAGCAGCACCGCCAAAATCAAGGTAATTGCCTTTTTCGGGCTATCGCGACGAATAGGTAACGTCGGTTTCATTACATAGCGGTAAGCATGAATATCAAGATCATCAACTTTTAAGCTTTCGATATCCAGCAGGTTTTGACGTGTCTGATAGTAGTTTGATGAGAACACCAACGGACGGGTCGCCTCGTGCTTAATCATCGACTCCAGCGCTTCGCTCCCCAAAAGGAACAACGTATCTTGTGTCACATCTTCAGTCTGCTGAACCTGTGGCTTTGTCACCTGCGCCTGATTCGCATACTGCAACGCTTCCTGAATCTGACGGATACGCAGATCTTTCTGCTCCTGCGCAACCACTTCCTGGGTCTTCAGCGAATCCTGCAAGTTTTTCATACGCAGCGCGATGTTGTCTTTCAGGTCTTTTTCCAGTTCTTCGTTTACCTGGTCGTCAACTTGCTGGATATACTTCGCCAGCTGCTTCTGCGCACCTTCAGGTGTTTCACCAACATAAGAAACTGCTAAAGGTAATGACTGATTTTTGACGGTAGGCTCAATGGTCAGCTTTTCTACTTCTTCCTGGTTATCCAGCGTTTCCGCTAATGCTGAGAATGCAGTGCTGTAACGTCCGATAAGTGAAGCCTGAATGTCGGAGACTTTCGGTACAGCCGATCCGTAGATCACATTCATCGCGTTGGTATAACCAGCGATTTGCCCCACATCAGGTTGAGTAACGATAGCTGTGGAAGTCCACTTTTCTTTGGCAACGGCCAGATACCCTATAGCCAGGGCAATAGCGACAATGACAGAGATGATAATTGTCATCTTGCCGCGCCACAACTGCACCAGTAAATCAATCAAATCAATCTGTTCCGGGTCATGGTTTTGCCCAGAAACATTATTATTTTCTACTCTCATCATTACCCTAACGGACGAAATAATTTTAAGTCGCCATAGTTTAGCGATAATCGCCATGAATGCTATAGGATAAATGATAAAAATAATGAATTATTACAAAGGGAACATAAGAGAATCAGGGCGAAAATCGCCCTGATAACAGGATGTTAGTCACTGCCAAAGAGATCGCGGGTGTAGACTTTGTCTGCCACATCCTTAAGCTCTTCTGCCATACGGTTGGAAATAATGACGTCGGCTTGTTGTTTGAAAGTGGCGAGATCACGTTCCAGGCGAGAGTTGAAGAATGAGTCTTCTTTCATCACTGGCTCGTATATGATCACTTCAACGCCTTTCGCCTTGATACGCTTCATAATCCCCTGAATGGAAGACGCGCGAAAGTTATCTGACCCGCTCTTCATAATCAGACGATAAATACCCACCACTTGCGGCTTGCGTGACAAAATGGCATCGGCAATAAAATCTTTACGCGTGCGGTTTGCATCGACAATTGCCGAAATCAGGTTATTCGGCACAGACTGGTAGTTCGCCAGTAACTGCTTGGTATCTTTCGGCAGACAATAACCACCATAACCAAACGACGGATTGTTGTAATGGTTGCCAATACGCGGATCGAGACAAACGCCTTCGATAATCTGGCGACTATTCAGACCTAAACTTTCTGCATAGCTATCCAGTTCATTAAAGTATGCTACGCGCATCGCCAGATAGGTATTAGCGAAAAGTTTAATCGCTTCTGCTTCAGTGGAGTCGGTAAACAGGGTTGGGATATTTTGCTTAATCGCGCCTTCCTGTAATAACGCAGCGAAACGTTCTGCGCGTTCTGAACGCTCACCAATGACAATACGTGAAGGATGGAGATTATCGTAAAGGGCTTTACCTTCACGGAGAAATTCAGGGGAGAATATAATATTTTCAGTGCGATATTTCTTATGCATCGCTGCGGTAAAACCAACGGGAACCGTTGATTTGATCACCATAACCGCATAAGGATTTATCTCAACTACGTCTTTAATTACTGATTCTACACTGGATGTATTAAAATAATTAGTTTTAGGATCATAGTCGGTTGGAGTGGCAATGATGACATAATCAGCATCCCGGTAGGCTTCATTTTTATCTAATGTAGCATTAAAGTGTATTTCATCTGATTGCAAAAACTGCTGAATTTCCTTATCAACAATAGGAGATATCCGATCATTCAGCATAGCAACGCGTGACGGTAAAATATCTAATGCCACAACCTCATGATTTTGTGCGATTAGAAGCCCGTTTGACAAGCCTACATAGCCAGTACCGGAAATGGTGATTTTCATTTCATGCTCTCAGAATTAACTTAACTGTGAATCATGATGTTTTTAGCATCCTGATAAGAGCTAAAAGTTTTAACGCTACGTTGTCAGATGGTCAACGCAACGAAAAACAATTCAGATTTTCTTTATAAGAATAGCTGATATTTATTAAGTTAATATTAAGCAGTGAAATTTAGTCTATAAGATAATTGGCAAAAAAAAGCCCGGCGCAATATACGCCAGGCCTCAATTTATTGTTAGTTAAATAAGATTAATCCAGCCATTCAGTATGGAACACACCTTCTTTATCAATGCGCTTATAAGTATGTGCACCGAAATAGTCACGCTGTGCCTGGATCAGGTTCGCAGGCAGAACAGCGGCACGGTAGCTGTCATAATAGGCAACCGCAGCGGCGAAGGTGGGAACCGGGATACCGTTCTGTACTGCATAAGCAACAACATCACGCAGCGCCTGCTGATAGTCATCGGCAATTTGCTTGAAGTATGGAGCCAACAGCAGGTTAGCGATCTGCGGATTTTCGGTATAAGCATCGGTGATTTTCTGCAGGAACTGCGCACGGATGATGCAGCCAGCACGGAAAATCTTCGCGATTTCGCCGTAGTTCAGATCCCAGTTGTACTCTTCAGACGCCGCACGCAGCTGAGAGAAGCCCTGGGCGTAAGAAACGATTTTGCCCAGATACAACGCACGGCGAACTTTTTCGATGAACTCACCTTTGTCGCCTGCTGGCTGCGCTTGCGGGCCAGAGAGAACTTTAGATGCGGCAACGCGCTGATCTTTCAGAGAAGAGATATAACGTGCAAACACAGACTCGGTAATCAGCGACAGCGGTTCGCCTAGATCCAGTGCGCTCTGGCTGGTCCATTTACCGGTACCTTTGTTAGCCGCTTCATCCAGGATCACATCAACCAGGTAGTTACCGTCTTCATCTTTTTTGGTGAAGATATCTTTGGTGATGTCGATCAGGTAGCTGCTCAGTTCACCGTTATTCCACTCGGTAAAGGTCTGCGCCAGTTCTTCGTTGGTGAGGTTCAGACCACCTTTAAGCAGAGAATAGGCTTCAGCAATCAGTTGCATATCGCCGTATTCAATACCGTTGTGAACCATCTTCACATAGTGACCTGCGCCATCGGCACCAATATAGGTAACGCATGGCTCACCGTCTTCAGCCACTGCGGCGATTTTGGTCAGGATCGGCGCAACCAGTTCATAGGCTTCTTTCTGCCCACCAGGCATAATGGAAGGACCTTTTAGTGCGCCCTCCTCACCACCGGAAACACCGGTACCGATAAAGTTAAAGCCTTCTGCAGAAAGCTCACGATTACGACGAATGGTGTCCTGGAAGAAGGTGTTACCACCATCAATGATGATGTCGCCTTTATCGAGATATGGTTTGAGGGAATCAATAGCAGCATCCGTGCCTGCACCTGCTTTCACCATTAACAGGATGCGACGAGGCGTTTCCAGAGATTCAACAAACTCTTTCACCGTATAGTAAGGAACCAGTTTCTTGCCTGGATTTTCGGCAATCACTTCTTCCGTCTTTTCACGGGAACGGTTGAAAATAGAGACGGTATAACCACGGCTTTCGATGTTGAGCGCAAGGTTGCGCCCCATCACTGCCATACCGACGACGCCGATCTGTTGCTTTGACATTGTTTACTCCTGTCAGGGGGTCACCACACAACTAGTGTGCGGTTTGAATGTGGTTTAGATGTTAACTCAGTAACAGATACGATGAATAGAAAAAATATTAACTTGTTTGTGTTAATGAAAAAATCAATCACTTCGGTTTAAATACTTCATTGTTTTTTAATTCTGCTGAGTCTCGCAATGCATTAATAATCACTGGCACTTGTTTAAATCTGAGTTTTAAAACACATAATAATGTGTACCCACAAGCCAAAATTAAAGGTTTCAATTTAACCAAGTTATTTTCACCGTGTTTTTTATAAAGATGAAAAAGATTCCTAAGCATAAAATATCCTTTCCATGATAACATGTCATTAGTTTGATTATTAACTAATAAACGCGTAGCTTTTGCCCTCGGTTCACAAATAATACGAACTCCAGATTTTTTCGCCCGAATAGCATAGTCAATATCATCGCAAAATATGAAAAAGCGCGGCTCTGGTAATCCTATAACTTCGACTGCTCTTTTATGTATCAATGGTCCTTCAAAAGGTATAGCTTCTATGGCAATAGGCTCTGACAAAGCCCCATTACGTTGAATATAGTCTCTGATACTTATTCCTTTGGGCTTTAGCTTAAAGATAGTATTGAGATCGTAAGATAAAGGAGAAAGTTCCGCGCAAGTACCATCCAAATTGTAACGCAGAGGCTGAACAATGCCATCACACTTACTTCTGATCAACTCTTCCAGACAAGTGGGGTTAGGCATTAAATCATCATCCATTAACCATAAACAGTCGTACTCGTATGATGATGCCAGAACAAACCCTTGATAGAACCCCCCAGCTCCACCTAAATTAGCACCAGTATTGTGATAGATAATTTCGGTCTGTGAGTACGAATTTATTAATTCCTTTGTACCGTCAGAACTATTATTATCTACAACAATAATTTTATCGATTTTATATGTCTGTAAAAGCAAGGCATCAATTACTTTATTTAATAATTTAACACGATTATAAGTCACTACTATCGCTATAATTTTCTTACTCACAAGAACCCTCGATATGAAATCTTGATATAAATAATATTATATAAAATCAAATTTTACTTGTTAGAATCTGTAATATTTTTTGAACTTTTCTATTTAATAAAGATATATCACCGCGCGATTCCACGTTGAGTCGCACCAGCGGCTCGGTATTGGACGAACGCAGATTGAAACGCCAGTCAACAAACGACATGCTGATACCATCGGTTCTGTCCACTGCCAGCGCTTCACTGGCAAAGTACTGCTCCACACGCAAAATCGCTGCCGCCGGCTCATCCAGTTTGCGATTAATTTCCCCGCTTGCAGGGAAAGCCGCCATCCGGTCACAAACAAGTTCACCTAGGGATTGTCCTTTTAGACACACCAGTTCAGCCACCAACAGCCACGGGATCATCCCGCTATCGCAGTAAGCAAAATCACGAAAATAGTGATGGGCGCTCATCTCGCCGCCATAGATGGCATCTTCTCTACGCATCCGCTCTTTGATGAACGCGTGACCGGTTTTCGACATCACCGGGGTGCCGCCTGCCGCCGTCACCACGTCGACGGTGTTCCAGGAAAGACGCGGATCGTGGATGATTTTGGCTCCCGGCTGTTTTTCAAGAAATGCTTCCGCTAGCAGTCCGACGATGTAGTAACCCTCAATAAACTGACCTTTTTCATCAAACAGAAAGCAGCGGTCGAAATCGCCGTCGAAAGCAATCCCCATATCCGCACCGTGATCAATCACCGCATCGCGCGTATCGGCGCGGCACTCAGGCAGCAGCGGATTCGGGATCCCGTTCGGGAAGTTGCCGTCCGGCGTATTGTGAACTTTTACGAACTCAATCGGCACGCCCTGCGCCTTAAAACGCGCTTCGATAGCATCGATCACCGGGCCTGCCGCACCGTTACCGGAGTTAATGACCAACTTCAGCGGGGTGAGATTTTTGACGTTGATGTAGCCGAGTAGGTGATCGATATAGGCACCACGCAGATTAATCTGCTTATAGCTACCGCGCGCAGCATCGTTGACGGGCGAGAAGTCATTACTCTCTGCCAGACGCTGGACATCTCGCAAGCCGGTGTCGCCGCTGATGGGGCGTGCGCCCTCACGCACCAACTTCATACCGTTGTAATCCATCGGATTATGACTGGCGGTCACTTCAATACCGCCGTCGACGCCTAGATGGAAGGTGGCGAAATAGATCTCTTCGGTGCCCGACATACCAATATCCAGCACATTGACACCCGCATCCTGTAGCCCCTTCGCCAGCGCCTGTTTCAGCGCCTCACTTGTCGGACGCACATCACCGCCGAGCACGATGGTTTTCGGCTTCAAGAATTCGCCATACGCACGGCCAATCCGCCACGCAATCTCCTCATTCAGCTCTTCGCCTAGCTTGCCGCGAATATCGTAGGCCTTAAAACAGGTTAATTTCGTCATATTTTTACCCTTCTTCAGGTAACAGTTGGCGCAGACAATAAAATGGCCAAAATTATTCATGTCACAGTTTGCCAAATGTTGACCTTGGCACGCTCCATAGATAGGACAGACATTCATCCGCCACCCGGCAGTCATTGTCTAATGACGACGCTACGCGTCTTAGCATGACTACACGCGACCATAGCGATCCTGAAGACGGACAATATCATCCTCTTCGAGGTATGAGCCGGAGCGTACTTCAATCAGATCGAGCGGAATTTTCCCGGGATTCTCCAGACAGTGCGTTGCCCCCAGAGGAATATAGACAGACTCGTTTTCACCGAGCAGTTTGATATCGCCATCAATGGTGACTTTTGCTGTTCCCGCCACCACTACCCAATGTTCTGCACGGTGATGATGCATTTGTACAGAAAGCCCTTCACCCGGATTAACGGTGATGCGTTTTACCTGGTAGCGCTTACCGGCATCGATAGAGTCGTATTTGCCCCACGGGCGGTAAACTTCACGGTGAATATGGTGTTCATGACGCCCATCTGCTTTAATCTGCTCCACCACTTTTTTCACATCCTGCACCGAATTGCGATCGGCGATCAGCACCGCATCTTTGGTCTGCACGACTACCAGATCCTTAACGCCGACAGTGGTTACCAGCCCCGATTCAGCATAAACGTAACTATCCTCAGTATTATTCAAAAGCACATCTCCACGGCAGACATTCCCATTATCATCCTTGTCTGAAAGTTCCCAAAGCGAGGCCCAAGAACCAACATCGTTCCATCCAGCATTCATTGGAACAACAACCGCATCGTTAGTTTGTTCCATCACAGCATAATCGATTGACTCCTCAGGACAAGAAAGAAAGGCCTCTTCATTAATCCGAATAAAATCACGATCTGGATTTAATATATTCATTGCTTTACTACAAGCATTGAATATGTCAGGACGGAACTTTTTCAACTCATCAAGAAATCGGCTAGCACGAAACATGAACATACCACTATTCCAGTAATATTCTCCACTTGTGACATATTCATGTGCAGTTTCTATATTAGGCTTTTCAACAAATTGAGCAACTTCAAACGCAACATTGTTTGTATCACCAAAACAGGCGTTGCCACGACGGATGTAACCATAGCCCGTTTCAGGTTTATAAGGCACGATACCAAAAGTCACAAGCTTTCCAGCCTCTGCATAAGTCTTTGCTGCTTGCAGCGACTTGATAAACTCATTTTGGTTAGTAATAACATGATCTGCTGCTAAAACAAGAATAATAGGGTCAGAATCAGCAAGGTCCATATTTGCACAAGAAATAGCTGCCAGTGCAATTGCAGGTGCTGTATTTCTTCCTATAGGTTCTAGGATAATATTCTTTGCCAAACAATTTATCTGATGTAACTGCTCAGCGACTATAAAACGGTGAGCTTCATTACAAATTACAACAGGTGTTTCAGCAGTGATTTTCTCTAACCGCTTAATTGTAGACTGCAGCATTGTATAGTCACCATAAAGGTGATGAAATTGTTTCGGATATAATACTCGAGAAAGTGGCCATAACCGGCTACCACTCCCTCCTGCAATAATTACGGGTAACATTAGCACCTCAAATTTAAGGAAAAGAAGAAAGAATCTAACAATCAATCCTATTAACACTAGCCCATCTGTTCACGATTGAGATATCACCACAACACTCAGATAGCAAACAGTATTTCATTCTTGTGTCGGTATTATTTCCATTCGAAAGACGTTTATTTTCGCGCAGGTAATCACTCATTTCATCAATGCTATTAAAGATAATTTTGTCGTCATAGTTTTCTAATAGAGAAACAGCAGCATCGTTATTCAGACAGACAACCCCCTTGCAATATAATATGGCATCAATTAATGTTCCAGAAGCTGTACATTGATATTGCTCAGGAGTAAAGAAATACAAAAAAGAATCAACTTTTTTTATTGCATCTTCAAACTCATGAGTAGAATACATCCCTGACCATAATTTAGTTTTGATATTATCATTAATCTTAAACTCATTAGTAGAAGCAAGGCGCCCAATCATCCACAACTCGATATTATTACTCGTTTTAAGGTCATTAATTTTATCCGAGCTTTTCATTTTTTTTGAAAGCAAACCAATTGTAGCTAAAACATGTTTCTTATTAGATGGTTTTATGAAAGGCACTCTATTAATAAAGCTTAAAGGTATCGGGTGATTAATAAAAAAATCTTGTGATGTAACAGCAACATTTGCTTTTAGCAGATTTTCTTTTATATGCTTTGATAAATAAAGAAAAGTATTATGTTTCGAACGGGTAAATATTTTTTTACCCAAAAGAAACATTCTATCGCCAATGGTTAATTTTTTCTTATCTTTGATCATAGCCTCTGCGTAGTGATGCATTACAATCGAAGTTTGAAATCTGCATAATGTACATATAATACTAAAAAAAAACCATTGAAACTGACTTAATGCCAAGAAAACAATTCTTCTGCGCTGAAATAAATTGAGGAAAATAAAAAACAGAGTATACAATGTCTTTATAATCTCTCGATTACATAACCGAACAAGCTTGATTTTCGTTTTAAAATCATGGAAGGGTTTAATGAAATTACATTGCAAATCGTCACATTCACATTTCATTGTTTTGTTAACAAGTATCATTGAATCATGAAGAGAAAAATACTCAATAAGTGCACGATCTACTAATGTATGTTCAGTAAAATGAATAAATGGGTCAATAATAAGGAATTTTTTCATCAAAACACACCACAAAAATATTAAATAATGACTAAATTATTTTTTAAAGGTTTTGTCAACTAAGCTAAGAGCGGAGGCTATAACTTGGTGCATATCATAATATTTATACTCGGCTAAACGCCCACCAAAAATCACATTATCCAAATCGTTGGCTAAAAGCTTATATTTAGCATACCTAGAATTATTTTTTTTATCATTTACAGGATAGAAATATTCGTCACCATCCTCATATTCTTTAGGATATTCTTTCGTGATAACAGTTTTATCCTGAGTGCCAAATTCGAAATGCTTATGTTCGATGATTCGAGTAAAATCAAACTCCTTATCAATATAATTTACCACTGCATTCCCTTGATAGTTTGAAGTGTCAAGTATTTGCTCTTCAAATTTTAAAGAGCGATATTCTAAGCGACCAAATCGATAGTCAAAGTATCTATCTATTGGACCAGTATAGACTATTGATTTTGCACTTCCATCAAATTCTTTTTTCTTGGAAAAATAATCAACTTCTAATTCCACATCAATGCCAGACAGAAGTTTTTCGATTATTTTATTATAACCTCCAATTGGGATCCCTTGATATTTATCTTTAAAATAGTTATTGTCGAATGTGAATCTAACCGGGAGTCTTTTAATAATAAACGATGGTAAATCAATACAGGAACGTCCCCACTGCTTTTCAGTATATTCTTTTATTAGAGTTTCGTAGATATCTCGACCAACTAATGAAATAGCTTGTTCTTCAAGATTACAGGGTTCAGAAGTAATTTCTAAACTCTGCTCTGAAATTATTTTTTTCGCTGCGTCTGGTGATATCACCCCCCACATTTTGTAAAATGTGTTCATATTAAAAGGCAAGTTATATAATTGACCTTTCGATAAAGCCACTGGAGAGTTGATGAAATTATTGAATTCAACCAATTCATTAACATAATCCCATATTTTTTTATCGTTCGTATGAAATATATGAGCACCATACTTATGGACGTTTATACCAGCAACATTCTCACAGTAGACATTACCTCCAAGATGATTTCTTTTTTCAATAACCTTTACAGAATAACCACGCTTATTTGCTTCGAAGGCAAATACTGAACCAAAGAGTCCGCTACCAACAATAAGATAATCTATCATTATTCAACCATTTTTATTTTTAAACTGTTTATATTTTTTGTTTATCCAACCATAAGTGACACAATCTTCATATAATCCCGAGTAATTCTTATTGAAGATGTGCATCAACTTAAGTTTAATAAGCAAATACTTAGGTATATCTTTAAAAATCACATAAATAATATTAACTAAATAGTTTTTACCATTAAACTGTTCATCTGAATTGTTATGAGTTAATAAAATATCCCGAATCCAACGAGCAATATTTGGACAAACAGGACTGAGAGGGAAACCATATAATTTGGAAAATTTTGATAAGGTATCATCTGGCAACAGCTTTCTTTTGAGTCCTGAGACAATATCAACTAATTCTTCATATTTATTGACAATATCAAAATCCTTAAAAAAGCTCAGATTCATGTCTGCTGGATAATATGTTGGATGATAGACAACACTACATTTTTTACACATGGCTGCCTCCATATTAGTTGTAGTACACCATCCAATAACTACTGAAGCTATTTTTATCCAATCATATACATTACCACACCGTTCAATTTTTATATTCTCAGGCAGAACAGCAAGTCCAGAATACTCTAAAAATTTATTATGAAAATAATTTATATCTTCATAGGGATGAGGTCTTACAAGAAATAGCTTTTCAGGGAATGAGTCAGCTAATTTCTTAATATCATTAAAATACGCCTGAGCTGCTTTGTCTGTAATCTCTTTCATCCGATAAAATCTGTCCTTAGATATATGACCCAAAGATAAAAAATAGTCTTCTGAAACAAAAGCCCATGCAAAAGTCGTCGGGAAGAAGATAACTTCCTCATAAGACTCACTCAGAGAAAACCTTTCTCCTGAATCTAACCAGAACGAATCAAATCTCGGATTACACAAAACTTTTATTTTTTCAGGTTTAGCGCCAGCCACAATTAGGTCAGAATAAAAACTTTCTGTCCATGCGAGATGATAGGTTTCCCTCGAATAGCTATCTTTTGGAAGCATAAATTTTTTTGTAGATTCATTATATAATTGTTCATGATGTAAATTCAATGCTATAACATCTTCACCATAAATATCTCTAATCTTCTGCAACGTAAAATCATCTTTGCTATTAAGAAACGGCAAAACTACAATTCTTGGCTTAAATCTAATATTTGTCACATATCGATTGAAATGCAAAGGAGCCAGTTCACAGCTCAATTCTAACTTTTCAAGTTCCAGTTTCATATAAAAGCATGTTTCAAGCTCTCTGCTAATATGTTCAAAGATAATTAGCACATCAATTTCACGAAAAAATTTCATTTTTCCTCGACCTTTGAGAAAGTGAGTAAATTAGCATAAATAAAAATAAAAGTGACCAATATCTAATAGTAAAAAAACCGCCGCCGCAAAAAGAAAGAACTATTGAATACGATACAAAAATACTCAATTTGGTTATCAGGAATGGCTTCACCGCCAGTATAATTAAAAGTATACCAACGCTCCCGACATAGATAAATCCAGAGGCTAAAGCATTGCTTAGTATATTTTTTGGAGTAAAAACCAAAGCCTCTGAATGTAATTTTATAAATGGAATGTTTGAGAAACCAGCCCCGAATAAGAAATTATCTTTTAACACATTAACCATGGTAATAAATGGATTAAAAAGACGTATTCCCAAGCTTGATTCAGTTGTTATCAGACCTTTTTTATATACTTCAAATAAAAAATCCCAACCTAAACTCTGATGAGTTACAACTTCAATCCTGTTTTTCAATACTAACATTGCAATAAAAACCATCAGAAAAAACCATAAAACGGCTAACAGCTTTAAATTATTATTTCTTACACTGAAATACAAATGAGTCCCCCATATCACGAACACGATACCCAACATGGGTGAGGTATTTGTATAGAAGAAAAAAGAAAGAAGTATTAAGAACACAATTTTCTGCAATCGACTCCCTAACGCAAGAATGGAATAACCGCAGAAGACGATAAATATACTAAGATACGATGACTCCTTTGCCAAACCGACGGGTCTTGTTATACCTGAAAGAGTTATGCTTTCATCGCGTTTTAACTCTTCTGATAAATCATATACCCCCGGGTGAATAGTGCTACGTATTTCAGAAATTACCCCACCATCCAAATGATAGTATTGAAGCACCGAAATAGTGGACACAAACAACAGTGCAAAGAAAACGAGTTTATTAAATGTGTATTTATCCAAATAGTCTGAATATTCACACAAAGAAATGAACACCAATATTGCGATAAAAAATTGGGAGAATGAAAGGAATTCACTATTCATGCTTCCAAGCTTGCCAGAAAACAATAGCGTCAGCAAATATAATAAAATTATTAGAAATAGCGAGAAAGCAACTCTAATAGTATTGGCCTTGATAATAAAAAAAACGAACACGATAAGAAAAAAACTTTCGATACCATACAATGTTAAATCTAAGTACAAATTTATTATTAAGAAAAAACTAAGAAATGTTAATATGTATTTTTTGTTCATCATACTTATACCAAAAATATAATCGCAACAATGCAATCAGAGCCGAAAAAATCAAAAAATAAAAATAACCGAGCATTGACTCGTTTATTTTCATAAGATACAGAATCAAAACTATAAACAATGATAAAAGTAACGAAAACGGAGGGGTAAACACATTAGCAATATCTTTCTTTTGCGAATAAAGAACTACAGAATAGTAATTAGTCATATTTATTACTGAAATGCCAACAATAACAATAATTCCTAAAGAAACAGACTCTGTGATAGTTTTATTTTTGACGACATAAGGTAGGATCTCATATGAGAAACCTACAGCCCCAAACAAAAGTATACAACACAGTACTGAATTTTGTACTAAGTATGATTTTTTAATTTTTTTATACTGCTTAATATCGGTAACAAAATTCTTTAATAGCCTCCCCATAAATTTAGCTTGCACAAAATGATAAATAAAAAATTCTATCCCTGTACCTATTGCATAGAAATATGTAAATATAGCCAAGTCATGTATGTTGTTTGTGCTCTTATAATATAAGACAGGCAGAGAAACAGCTAAACGCATAGATATAGAGGAGATAAAAAGCCATCTTGCAACGATGAGATTTAAATATAATTTTTTAAAAGAAAAAAAACTAAACACCGAAAAAGAGAAAATCTTTAGCTCTGGAAGGTAAAATCGCCCCAATACGACACACACAACAAGAGCGACAATCATGGCATTTAAAGTCTGATTGATATTAACTTCCTTCGCAAAAAGAAATAATACAACCCAACCAGACTGAACTAAATTAATAACAGCTGCTTCAGTAAGTCTTGACAAATAAATCAAATTACGATTAATTTCTTGTACCCAATGAGATAATATGGCAAATACACCTGCTTTAACAATAACACCAATAGTAAAATCATAAAAAAAAGCAATAAGAAGTGGTAGAAATATTATGTAAAAAACAATATATCCAGCATATTGCTCAGACAGTATTTCTGAATATTCTCCGTTTTTTGTTATTGTTATCTCTCGATTATAAAAATACCAAAGTTCCATGCCAAACAATATAATAAATACATTGGTCACTGTATTTATATATGAATAGTACCCTAAATTTTCTGTATTTAAAAAATTGGGTATAAAAAGAATCAACCCAAATTTTAGTAAGAACTGAAATATTCGAATAAAATAGAATAAGTTTCTATTATCCAAAAAATACCCCCACCTTCCGAGCATTAGATGCCGTTTATCTAAAAATGTCTAGTGTAAATAATCAGATAGAGAATCCATCATCAACAACGATGTTCTGACCTGTTACATATTGCGAGTCATCTGATAAAAGAAAAATAATAGAGCCCAACACAGATTCTACATTTAACATTCCAGCTCCCATTGTATGATCTTTATATGCTTCCTGAAATGAAGATGGTTGGTTATCAAAAATACCGCCAGGGCTTACAGCATTAACTCTAAATCGACTATCTCTAACATAAGCTACAATATATTTGTTTAAATGTAACAATGCCGATTTTATTGCCGCATATTCAACAGGCATCGTCATTTTAGTATTTTCGTATATTTCGAATTTTGGTGCCACGACACCATAAATAGAAGAAATATTTACAAGTGAAAATGAGCGCTGATTTTTTTTGAAATATGCTGCACACTGTTGTGAGAAAAGAAATGAACTTCCAAGATGCAACGAAAGATTTTCGTTGAAACTTTCCAGCGTTACATCGTAAAAGTGGGCACCATAAGTTTTATTTCGAGGATAAGTCGTATTAATAGCACCATCCAGATCAGGTGCAATGGCTAGTATTTCCTGAACAGATTCAAGACTTGTTACATCAAGTTGATGTAATTCATATCCAGTTGTGATACCCAGCTCATTTAATTTGTTCTGTGTTGACACTAAGTCAAAATCACCGGCAATAACATAACCACCTTCATCTATGACTTTTTTAACAAGATGAGTGCCTAGCAATCCACCGGCACCAGCAATAAGGATTTTTTTCCCTTTAAGTATATTAGCCACGATTCAATTCCTTAAGTAAAATTTCCGCCATGTAAAAATCAAAAATATCATCTATATCAACGGCACGTTCTTTAGGCACAATAATGCTTGCAACTTTGCCTGAGAATAGCCCATAATTATTCAAAACAAATTTTGGCGTTGTCGCGTACACAACAGTAGTAATATCAAATACGTCTGGTGAATCCTGCCGTCTGAGCACTTTCCCTTCCGGTTCATTGACAAGCCTCACATAACCACTTTCGTGAAATTTTACCATATTAAAATAAGGACTTCTGCTCGCCGGAGTGACTGAAATGCATATGTCAGCACCAGACTCGACTCTTTTAGCAATAGCACATTCGACATCATCGACACTTCGCAAAGGGCTTGTAGTCGGTAAACTTACAAAGCCATCGAAATCCCCCACTTCCTTCTGAACCCACTCAATTGCGTGACGCCATGCCAACCATTCTGGACTAGTATCTCCGGCAAGCTCCGCCGGTCTACGAATAACAGTAGCACCACAATTTTCTGCAACGAGAGCAATATCATCATCGTCGGTTGAAACATATATAGAGGAAATCGAAGGACTCTGTTTGGCAGTCTCAATAGAGTATTGCAGGAGAGGTTTGCCTGCTAGAGGTTTAATATTTTTACCAGGTAATCCTTTTGATCCCCCACGTGCAAATATAAAAGCGTTTATTTTCATTGAACTTCTCCCAGGCATTGACTTGTTTCTTTTATCTTATCAATTAAGCTAATAATATTTATTGATGACTCCAATGTCACACAATTGTTATCACTCCCGGATATTTCCGCAATGAAGTCGAGCAGCATATCTGTATACATACCATTTTTATCCCAGCCAGGATCACTAAAGATAATATCGGTACTCTGTCGAGTATGATGAATGATTTCATTGCGGATAAGATCCCAGACAATTCGTCCCTTACTGCCAATAATATGACATTGTCGCCATGGTTTCTTTTGAAGGAAATCAAGATGGATATTAATAAGCGAACCGGCGGAATTTATCACTATAATATCAGCTAAAGATTCGACATCCATTTCAAGTTCTGACGAAGTCCGTAGCACTGAATTCACAAGTTTCAGTTCACCAAATAGCCATTGCGCATAATCCAGCTCATGACTTAATTCGAGTAGCGCTCCGCCACCCAAAACTTTACTTGCTGATACACTTTCACGATATGATTTTGACGGTCTCCAATCCGGCAGATATTGACCAATCTCAATATTGACATTGTAAATACTGCCAATAAATTTATCCTCAATTATTTTTTTAATTATTTTTGCAGAAGGCAAATAGCGTAAACAATATCCTATAGCCACCGGAGTTGCGTGTCTTTCAGCTATTTCATGTAACTTCTTAGCGTCATCAAACGAAGCTGTAACAGGTTTTTCAATAAAAGTAGGAATTCCTGCTGCCAAAAGTTTTTCACTATGCCGTAAATGGTAAGTTGCTGGTGATGCTACAATTACAAAATCGACTTGCTCTTGTATGATAGCATCTACATTAGCTAAGTAACCATCACAGTCACTCACTAACTCGGATAGCACTCGCTCACTTGAAGACATAGAAAAAACAATAATTCCTGGAAAAAGTTTTTTAAGATTGTGGCGATGTCTTGTTGCGATATTTCCCAACCCGATTACAGCGACCTTTTTCATTTTTAATCCAGCCCTAAAGAATGAATATCGGCCTGTGCCCGATTAAAATCATCTATTCGCCCTATATCAAGCCAATACTCATGAATCGGGAACATTAGTATCTCTTTATTCTTACTCATAAATTGTTCGAGTAACGTCGGCATATCAATTCGATGGTTTTTGGGTACTGATTTAAAAATATCGGGAGAAACAACATAGATTCCTGCATTAACAAAGAAATGATGTACTGGCTTTTCAACCATACTGACTATTTTATTACCATTACCTGTTATAACACCATATGGGATCTGGTAGTCATATTTTCTTACGCAGATTGTAGCATCCGCATTGTTATTATTATGAAATGATAGTAACCGCTCAAAATCAATATTGGTAAGCACATCACCATTGATCATAATGAGTGGCAAAGAATCTGATAAGGAGTCAGGAAGCAATCCCAGCGCTCCTCCCGTACCTAAGGGAGTTTCTTCATGTATATAGGTGATTTTTGCATTAAACGCATCACCATCACCGAAGTGCTGATGAATCATATCTGGCAGAAAATGGGTTGATATATATAAATTACTAAACCCTGCTTTAACAAAGCTTCTTACCACTGTCTCTAAAATAGGTTTATCACCTACTTTAAGCATTGGTTTAGGGCAATTATCAGTGAGTGGTCTCAAACGAGTACCAAACCCTCCGGCCATAATAAAAACAGGATTATCATATTTTTCCGTTGCAGCGATACTTGTAATAGTCTCCAGCCCCACAATGATACCCTTATCGACTATTGGTATAGACAGTATCCCATGAGATGACATCAGATTATTGAGCTCTTTTTTGGAAAGAACTGGACTTGCCGTTACGGGTTTTTTATTCATAACCTGGTGTACTTCTGCAGTCAGAGGCAGGTTTTTCAAAATTCCTCTTCGAATATCACCATCGGTAATGACTCCTAATAACGTGTTATTCTCATTAACTACCAGCGCAACTCTTAATGCTTCGTTATTGATAATTTCGAGTGCTTCAAGTATCGAGCTATCTGGTGAGATTAATACATTTTTCCATTGCTGATTCATTATATACCTTCTGAAACATTATCTGACTATACCGCGTGAAGCATAAACTTTTTGTTGGGGATGTATATTTTCTGCTACCAATGCGTTCGCCATGATTGTGGCTCTTGATCCGATTTCAATATTCTGAATAACAATTGCACCTGCACCAATGAATACACGCTCTTCAGTTTTACACTGCCCACATATTATAGCCCCAGGAGAGATTGCGTTATATGCACCGAGAGATACATCATGCTCAATGACTACACGGGTATTAATAATAGTATGGGCACCAATATGTGTCCCTGGTTGAATTATGGCACCAGGAAATATCTGTACTCCTTCTTCCAAAAAGGCAAAGGGTGACACATATGCGTTATCAGCTACAATTGTTTCAAAACAATAGCCCATTTTTTCAAAGTACAAATTAACTTTATACCTAACTTCCGAGTCTGGTAAGGCACCAATTCCATTAATTAAGCGAATATCCTTTGGTTGGAAACGAAAGATTTCATTATCATTCGAAAAAACATCAATTCCTGAATATACCTTTCGCTGAGTGATATCATCAGGGCTAATAATAGCAACAATCTCTCGCTTCTGTCTTTTCAAAATATCAACAATTACGCTAGCGTGCCCTCCCCCACCAATAATAACAAGTGGTTTTCTCTGAAGATTATCATTCACTAATCAACTCCCCCGGTAAATAATCATTTTCAGAAACTTCATTTATTAAATTCCAATATAAATAAGGAGACATACCTGTACCAGGGCGCTTTATTGCCAGATTATCGGATGTGAAGCTTTCCCCCGCTATAATAGTTTTTGCAGCAACTAGGCTTTTTCGCGCAACACTCTTGTTTTTGATTTCTGACACAGTAGGCGCTTTAATGCTATTCCCTAGCGCTTTTTCTATCTGATGAATAGCGGCAATCATTGCCTCCAGTTCAACGGGCTCCAGCGATGCTTTGTGGTCCGGTCCTTCCATGTTTTTATCAAGTGTGAAGTGTTTTTCGATCACAACCGCACCACGTGCAACAGCGGCCACAGGAATCATTATCCCTTCACTGTGATCGGAATACCCCACAGGCAATCCAAACGCCTGACGCAACGTATCCATAGCACGTAGATTAATCTCTTCCACTGGCGCAGGATATTCCGTAGTGCAATGAAGAACGATAACCTTTTCCTTAAGCGCTTTTTGACCAACCTCAGACGAGTACGCACGCTGAAAAGCTTCAATACTCGGCACTGCCTCTTCAGGCGCTGTATATCCGAAAGCAATAACACCCAACGCGGCCTCAATCTCAGCCAATGTCGCCATTCCCGTTGAGACAATAATGTCGCAACCAGTGCGCGCATGCTCAAGTACCAAAGGCGCGTTAGTCAATTCACCTGAAGGTAACTTTAGCCTTTTGACGCCAAGCTCATTAACAAGAAAATCCAAGCTCTCGGAATCAAAGGCGGTTGAAAGGAATTCGATACCAAGTTTATTACAATAACTAACCAGCTTGTGGTGAGCTTCCCATGAAAGCTCCAACCGACTTAGCATTTCTAACTGTGATTCTTGCTTCTTAGTGTTCGCAACCTGATAGTCCGCCTGTACTGCTTCAGCTGTTACCAAGTTTTTCGCCTTGAACGTCTGAAATTTGACGATATCAGCACCTGCTTTATGAGCAGCATCAACAAGTTTAAAAGCCAGTTTTTCGTCGCCGTTGTGGTTAACACCGGCTTCAGCAATAATAAGCGTCATACAATTTCACTTAATGTCGTAGAATGTCTTGCTCGGTACAAAATTCATGGATTTGATCATCTCAATGATCTTAGCACTCGCATTCCCTTGCCCATAAGGATTGGATATTTTTTCTCCTTCCCTTATGTAACTTCGCGAAATCGCACTCGTTAGTGCAGCAGTGATAGATTCCGTTGTAGCATCACAATTGAGTACGCTTTGCGCGGCAATACGCCCTTTTTGACGCACGCCAATATTTACCGTAGGAACGTCGAGAGCAGGCACCTCAATTATGCCGCTGGAAGAGTTTCCCACCACCGCTGAAGCATATTTAACCGCACTTAGATAACGCATCTGTCCAAGTGACGGGATAGCTTTGACGCGTTCAGGTGATTTAGCAGCATAAGCTTCAAGTAAAGGAATAATTTTTCTGCCGCCATCATCCGCATTCGGGTAGGTCAGGATAACCTGAAGCTCGGGAAATTTATCAAGCGCGTCCAGCAATGCTGTAAAGCTCGCCTCAGCAGGCTCATCACCTAAAGTAACCGGATGATATGTGACAAGTACATACGGCTTTTTTAGCGAAAAATTCAATGATGTTGATAGCTCTTCGACCGTCATAAACTTGCTACGCTTCAGATGCTCTAACCCAATAGCACCCACATTAATAACACGAGCCGGATTTTCACCCAACTGAACGACACGGTTTTTATATTCTTCCGTGGAAGTACCGTGTAAATAACTCAATTTCGTGATGGCGTGCCTAATAGCATCATCGTAGGCACCTTCAGTAATTTCACCGCCATGTAGATGGAAAACAGGAATACGAAGAATCATCGCGGTTTGCGCCGCCGCAAGAGCTTCAAAACGATCGCCAAGAATGACCAAAACATCAGGTTTCAGCCGGGATAATGCATCAGCAAACCCCAGAACCCCCAACCCCATGCTTTTTGCTATACCGACCGGAGAATCAGAGGAGAGCAAAATTTCAATTTTCTCATCAATTGAAAAACCATCCTGCTCGATCTGTTGCCATGTACTGCCAAATTCAGGGGAAAGGTGCATACCACTGACGAGCAGTTGCAGTTGCAGCTCCTCGTCGCTCTGGATGTCCTTCATTAACCAATAGAGTAATCCATATTCTGCTCGAGTTCCGGTAAAAACTGCGACCTTGCGTGTTGTTGTTGTCATCGCACTTATTCCACAGGAGAGCTAGGCAAGTTGACCAAGCGAGCCTCAATTTGCTCAGAGTTTTTAAGATCATCCCGCATTGCGTGCTCAAACATTGGTAAGCGGTGCATCAGTTTCCATATCGGGCGTGTCATCACTTTTGCTTCATTCATTTGTGCCAAAATAGCGTCACGTGAATCCAAGTTTTCACAGATTACGGCATTAAGCCAGTAATTAGACTGAGCATATTGAGGTTCTTTAACGAATTTAAACTCAGACCCTTCGAAGAATGTTTGATAACGCTGGGCAAGCGTGCGTTTTTGCTTTAAAAACATATCCAATCGTTCCATTTGTCCACATCCCAGAGCAGCATTCAGGTTGGGCATACGGTAGTTAAAACCAGGCTCATCGTGGTAAAACTCATATGGATGTGGAACCTTGGCGGTTGTGGTGACATGCTTCGCTCGCACACCTTCCTCAGACGCGCGACAAAAAACCATACCACCACCACCAGTAGTGATAATCTTATTTCCATTAAAACTCAGAGCCCCATACTCACCAAGCGTACCAGTATGCAGCCCCTTATAAAAGGAACCCAAGCTTTCTGCCGCATCTTCTACCAGAACAATTCGCCACTTCTTGCAGACCGCAATAAGTTCATCCATTTCAACAGGATGACCAAAAGTGTGCATTGGCACCACAGCGCGAACAATCTGATGTGTTGTACGATGCTGGCACCCATGCTCAGTCAGCTCGGTATTTTCAGAAAGCCAGCTATCCAGCGCAACAGGGCAAAGACCGAGACTGACAGGCGAGACATCTATAAATACAGGTTCAGCCCCCAAATGATAAAGTGCATTACAGGTTGCAACAAAAGTCAGCGCTTGGGTAACCACTAAGTCGCCGCGCTTCACCCCAGCCAGATACAGCGCAGCACTTAATGCCGCAGTACCATTTACTGTCGCAACAGCTCTCGCCGTTCCAGTATAAGCCTCCATCTTGCGCTCAAAGTCATCGACATATTTGCCTACGCTTGAAACGAAGGTGCTTTCAAGTGTATCTAATACATATTTTTTTTCATTGCCATCAAAAACTGGCGCATGCAAAGGAATAAACTCATTCGTTTTGTATACGTCTCGGACAAATTCGATAATTGAATTGATATTCATACGAGGAGACCTACTTACATTTTACTGTCAAGATATTTACCTGTTTCTTTATGCCCAAAATCTGGAATCATTTCAAAAAACAGTTTTACAATGTCTTTTTTACTCCACTCCAGCGACGCCCTCATGTGCTCAATTTTTTCTTTAAAATGGTCTAAAAGCATGGGATCGTAAAGTGGATCATTCTTGATAATGCCGAGATTAATAAAGCGCTTCATATCAAGCACCTCTTTGTCGGTAAAAAATTCCTCGAAATCTTTTTCACCAGTGGTGTCGCTGGATGTGAAAAGGCATGGCCACTTTCCCTGCGCTGGCAAAGTTTTCGCCAACACACGAGCCTCATCTTCCGTCTCACAGAGATGAGGTTCGTAGCCACGCTGTTTCAAATACAAAACTGCGATATCGGCAAAGGAGATAAGATGCAGTGCCTCATTTAATTTGGGGAAAAAGATGTCACGATTCTCGCCGAAGATACAGGACATCAAACACAACTCACCAGATTCCTGTGGAGTCACAAAATAGCGCTTGATATCGTGAGGAGCCACAATTGGCTGTTGTTTCTGCAGTCGCTGATTAAAACCATGAAGCAGTGAGCCATCTGAAAATGCTACATTTGCAAAACGAGCAGTAGAAATAGCGATCTCTTCGCTCTTGCGCATCAGGAACATTTCCATAATACGCTTGGAAGCCCCCATCATATTCACAGGGTTTGCGGCTTTATCGGTAGAAACACAGAAAAATTTCTTAACACCGGCTGCAATAGATTGTTGAATAGTTTTCTCTGTATTAAGGATGTTTACTTCAATCATACGCATTAAAGTAAACGGATCTTTTTCACTGCGAACATGCTTAAGCGCTGACAAATTCAGGACATAATCGTATTTTCCATCAGCTTTGATAAATGCGTCATACTCAACCGAACCAATATCCAGAGCAAAGGTTTGGAAATCCCCATCAATATAACCGAAAGAGCTACGTATATCTCGTACCAGCTCAACCATATTATTTTCACTAATATCGACAACATGGAGCTTTTGAGGATTACGTTTAAATATCTCTTTTGTAACAGCCTGCCCGATAGAGCCTGCACCGCCCAGAACCAAAAAACGGGATGTAGCGACAATTCTTTGTAATTCTTCTTCATTTTCAGATACATCATCACCGAATAATGCTTTATTGCGTCCAATAAGTTGGAGAATATTACCCATTTTACGATCCCGTTGATTAAATATTATTGCGACGACATGCTTGAGTCAGAAGCTGCTCTGGTTCAAGCATATCTACAGAACGAGCAGCTATACATACCTATAGCCCCCACAATCGCTGCCTTAACTCAGATTTGCACACGCTACCGCCCCTGGCTTTATAGCTACCAGAGCACTGCGTACATGCCTACGATGTGACGAGCGTTACACACTCGCGCTAAACCTGAAAAATTCAAACACTAATTGTCTTACCAATCAGCTATGGAAACAAGGAAAATCCTGGAAAACTTTGACTAAAATCCTATTGCTAACTCGTTGTTATTCTGATTGTTTATATAAAATAACGGCAGGAATATTCGCAACAAATTACTTTCGCCACAAATCTTCACCGCCGTTATAATTTTCTTATCAACCGTTACATTCGGTCAGATTTTCATTATTCGCTTAACAGCTTCTCAATACCTTTACGGAACTTCGCCCCTTCTTTGAGGTTGCGTAGTCCATACTTCACGAACGCCTGCATATAGCCCATTTTTTTACCGCAGTCGTAGCTGTCGCCGGTCATCAGCATGGCGTCAACGGACTGTTTTTTCGCCAGTTCGGCAATAGCATCAGTCAGCTGAATACGTCCCCATGCACCAGGCTGCGTGCGTTCAAGTTCCGGCCAAATATCGGCAGAAAGCACATAACGACCTACGGCCATGATGTCTGAGTCCAGCGTCTGCGGCTGATCCGGTTTTTCGATAAATTCAACAATGCGGCTGACTTTACCTTCGCGATCCAGCGGTTCTTTGGTCTGAATGACGGAGTATTCAGAGAGATCACCCGGCATACGTTTTGCCAGCACCTGGCTGCGTCCCGTTTCATTGAAGCGCGCAATCATAGCGGCAAGGTTGTAACGCAGCGGGTCAGCGCTGGCGTCGTCGATCACAACGTCTGGCAGTACCACGACAAATGGGTTGTCACCAATGGCGGGGCGTGCACACAAAATGGAGTGGCCTAAACCTAAAGGTTCGCCCTGACGCACGTTCATAATGGTCACGCCCGGCGGACAGATGGACTGCACTTCCGCCAGCAGCTGACGCTTAACACGCTGCTCAAGGAGAGATTCTAATTCATAAGAGGTGTCGAAGTGGTTTTCGACCGCGTTCTTGGACGCGTGAGTTACCAGGAGGATTTCTTTGATCCCTGCAGCCACAATCTCGTCAACAATGTACTGAATCATTGGCTTGTCGACGATCGGTAGCATCTCTTTGGGAATCGCCTTAGTGGCAGGCAACATATGCATCCCAAGACCTGCTACCGGTATAACTGCTTTTAAATTCGTCATTCTTTTCCTACCTCTAAGTGGCTGCTAGTGCGTAAATTATTGCCATAGGTTAGCCAAACGTTATGGCTATATACCAAAGCTTAGTTCCGCATAACTTTGCTTAAACCTTAGGATAACACTACACACCATCAGCATCTGGGTTACTCGGATTACTCGGAATTCCGCATACTGATAATTTAATCAGTACCTCTTTCCGAATAATCGTAGTCCAACCTGGTCCTTTTTTCTCTGACTCGTCTGCATTACTCAGAAACAAACGTTATGTCGTCTTTTTTGGCATGAACGAATTCATACTGCAGAGTTCGATCCAGACCTTGCGACAGCGTATACGGTGCCACAAAACCTGAAGAATGCACTTTCGTTGCGTCAAACTGTGTTGTTGCGCAGAATTTTTTCACGCGCACTGAGCTGACAGCGTATTTTTTGCCCGTAATTTTGCTCAGGATATCAAAACAATATCCACCCAGCATTCCTAGTGGGTAAGGTAAGTGCATAGAAGGGATCTTTTTGTTCAGGCTTTGTTCAACTTCAGCAACCAACTGGTTCATGTTCAGATCTGGCTTATCAACGTAATTATAAACCTCATAACCTGCGGCAACATTCTTCAGTTTGTACTTGATAAACTCAACAATGTTTCCAACATAAGCCATGGACTTATAGTTAGTCCCTGCGCCCACCATCATAAACTTGCCGCCAGCGATCTGTTTCAGCAAGTTATAGACGTTACCGCGGTTGCGTTCACCGAAGATAACGGTAGGACGGATGATGGTTAATGAACGTTCTGTTGGTGCTTTGTTATACCATTCACGCAGCACTTCCTCTGCCTGCCACTTACTTTTGCCGTAGTGGTTGAAAGGATCGTGTGGATGGTTTTCGTCAGGGTTGTGTTTGTTCAAACCATAAACAGCAACGGAACTGGTAAAGATGATATTTTTAACGCCATTTTTTTCCATGGCCGCCAGCACATTGCGGGTACCCTGAACGTTGACATCATAATAGAGAGAAGTAGGGCTGACGTCATCGCGGTGTTCCGCTGCCAGTAGCACAACAGTGTCAAAACCGGCTAACGCCTGGTCGAGTGCCTGTTGATCACGAACATCGCCAATCTGTGTTATTTCTGGATAAAAGTGGCTCTGCTGTTTGTCCAGGTTCTTGATATTAAAGTCAGCAATTGCCGTTTCAAGTAGTCGGGTTCCTACGAATCCGGAAGCTCCTATGAGCAAAACGTTATCGTTCATAAATCACTTTAGTCTGGTTGTTACGTAAGAAACACAAGATAAAGATGAGTACCTTCCCTGAGTAGTCAATGCTGCCCAGCCCCAGCTTTAACAGTTAGTGTGAGGATTATAATCTTTTAGAACATTATATCCAGTAAGTTTATGAATGGTCGCAAATCTACTCCCCCCGTTCCGGCAATCTAAAGTTAATCTTTTCCACATTAACAATATGGTGATTAATCCTGTCGATATCGACGGAGCTTTGTCCTTTCTCATTCACCGCATGAACATTTGCAAGAGATAGCAGGGTTTCTTTTTTCGCCATAAAGACGCCGCGAACGTCTTTGCGCATGTCAAAGTTCATACTCAATGCTGGTCCAGCTGAGGATTCCTGCATCACATTGATATTACGCATAAAAAGGTGTTGCGGTTTATTGTGTAGCTCCAGCGACGCACGCTTCATCTCAATGTTAGTCAGCGCCACAAAGGAGACAGCATTCCCGGCGGAGATTTGGATACCGCGCAATTTATAAGCAAGATGGGTGTTATCCAGTTGAATATTATTCACTCGGAAATTTTGCGGTATCGAGAGATATTTGCCTTTAATTACCCCATAGCCGATTAACATCCCGGCGCTATTAATCATTTCAATATTATCAATCACGAAATTGTCACAACCGTAAATAGCAACTGTCGCGTTATCAATGCCTGCTTTCTTACTGAAATCCGGCGTGATATTGCGGGCTTTGATATTACGAATAACAAAATGTTTACCATTTTCAACATGGATCAACTGCCGACAATCCGATCCCGTGATATTTGCCACAACAAAGTTTTTCACTGCCTGGTCTTCCGGGTAGTTATTATCATAAGTACTCCCCGCAAGGCCTATGCCAATGCCCCAGTTGATTTTGCCATTAGTACAATTGATGCGCTCGATGACATGGTCGGAGATCAAAATATCACGGTCGTTAATCGCCACGTTCCATTCAATGGCGTCGCCCTGTAAATCACTAAATTTACAGTTGGTGATGTTGGCACCGATTATCTGGTTATGAAATCCCTGGCGTAAGATGGCGTAATTAGCGTGGCTGACAGTGAGGTTATCGATGGTCAGGTTACGCATGACTCGTTTGTTTTTGCCGCCAATATAAATCTGCGTTACCGGACCAAAGCCGCTCATCGCCAGCCCTTTGATGGTGCAGTCAGAACCACGCACATCCAGGGTGATGTTATGCATACTGCCGCCCTCCTCCCCTGTCACCTGGCTGCCGTCCTGTAAGACAAATCGCCCTCTGCCGTTGCCGCGCAAGCTTCCAAGGATGTGTAACGTTTTGCCGGGAGGGATGAAGATGCCGGTGTTGATATTGTCACAAACGAATCCGGCAGGCACGACGACCGTATGCCCTTCGCTGAAGGCTTGTTTAAATGAGGCGATCCAGTCGTGTGGGTTGTAGTCGTTAATGTTAACGCTTTGTCTGGCGCGAAGTGCGCGAGCGAAAGGGGTATGGAGGAAGGCAAGCGCCGAGCTTGCCGTCAGGAAGGTGCGTCGGGAGAGTTTTTTAAATGGCATACGTTCTCCTCTATAAAGCCTGCAGCAAGCTGGCGAGTTCTCGATTAATCACCTGCTGGTTAAAATCGTGTTCGACTTTTTCGCGCGCACGTTTGACGACAGGAGCCAGTTCGTCGGTGTCCAGTTGGCTAAACGCCGCCAGTCGTTGCGCCAGTGCGCGAGCATCGTTCTCAGGCACCAGCCAGCCGGATTTATCGGCCTCCACCAGTTCCGGTATTCCGCTATGCAGAGTAGAAACCACCGGAATGCCGACCGCCATCGCTTCCATCAGCGCTACCGGAATGCCTTCCATATCGCCATCCGCGCCCGTTACCGATGGCAACAGGAAGACATCCGCGTCGTCGAGCATCGCTTTCACTTCATGGCTCGGTTTAAAGCCCGGCATCTCCACCACATCTTCCAGTTGATATTGTTCGATGAGCGTGCGCAGGCGTCGTTCCCACGGGCCAATGCCGAGGATGCGATAGCGAAATGCCACGCCCTGCTCTTTCAACTGCCGGCAGGCTTCGATCGCCACATGCAGGCCTTTTTTCTCGGTTAAGCGTGCGACGGAAATAATCTCCAGCGGTGTTGCGGGCGCTTTCACGGGACGCGGGCTAAAGCGCGTCATATCTACGCCCATGCGCGATACGGCGATTTTTTCTCTGGGGCAGCCCATTTTTTGCAGCCTTCCGGCCCACAGATCGCTTATCGGTAACATCAGGTCGCCACGGCGAAACAGTTGTTGATATTCGGGAGTGTAGTGGTTGAGAACTTCCCGACTGGAGATATCAATACCGTGAAAGATAGTGGCAATTTTGCCGCGAATGACACCCAGTTCGCGTAGTTTTGCTGCGGTTACCCCCGCTGGACCAAAATGAGCGATAAAGACATCGGCATGTAACGGTGTTGCGACCTGACCACAAATGGCAGACAAAATCAGGTTCCGCGACTCGGCACCATAGCGTTTGAGGTTGAGCGCCTGCCAGGTATTTTTACGATGAATGCCGCGTAAGGTCTGGCTGGCGCGGTGGCGCAGTTTCGCTATTTTGCCCGTAGGTTCGTCCTGTAACCAGCGGGTTCTGGCGGCAAGGTTGTATTTCGTCCATGCCGCGTGGGTATTCTGGGTGTCGCCTTTTTGCAGCGCGACAATCTTCACCTCAAAGCCCATATCAATAAACGCGGTAATTTGATTGAGGACGAAGGTTTCCGACGACAGCGGAAATTTCAGTAAAAAGAAGCCGACCTTCATTTCACCTCCCCGATGCGTTCCAGTACAGACTGCACCATCTGCATTCCCGTCTGACGTTCGCGACTGACGGCTTCGTTAAGTCGCGCGTTCAGCGCCGGAAGTTGGCCTAAGGTATCCGCAACCATCGCTTGCAGGCTGCCGTCCAGTAAATGACGGATATCAATCGCCATATCTGGCAGCCCCAGCTGCTGCATAATCCCGGCGGATTTATGTTCGTAGTTGATGGCAATCGCCGGAGTGGCAAAGTTCATCGAGATAATGGCGGAGTGCAGGCGCGTACCGACGGTGAGTTCACAGGCACTGAGAATTTTGCCCATTTCCAGATCGTTGAGTTCATCCATCACCACGTGGTAACGGGCAGGATCGCTGATATGCTGGCGCAGGTTGAGCGCCACCATGCGGTCGTCTTTGTTATAGCTGTCGATGCCCGTACAGGTGGAGAGCGCAATCACCTGATAGCCTTCGTCGAGAATGCGATTGACCACCCCGGCAAAGGCTTTTTCATACGCTTGTTGAGTGGTGCCGAGACGTTTGTCGAACGGTGCCAGTTCGCGCAGGGTAATTGCCACCGTTTTCTGTTGTGCGGCAACGTCCAGCCAGTGTTGAACAGCATAGCTGGCGGTGAAATCTTCGGTGTGGTGATCGACCAGCCACGCAGTATCGACGCCATCTTCCACTTTTGCGGTAGTGATATTGCTGCGTTTCATTAGATCGAGGCTGACCGATTCGCGCAGGATCAGCGCGTCGCAGTGACCAAAAACGTAGTTCGCCAGTTGGTTAAATTGCTCATCCTGGAAGGGACCGACGCTGTGACCAATCATAAACAGCGGCTTTTTCGCCATAAACGTGCAAAGCGCATGTTCAAACTGCGGCACGCCGTAGAGATCGACAAAAAACGATCCGCCGACCTGGATAATGGCGTCGTAACCTGACAGCAGGCGCACGAAGTCGGTGAATCCCTGGGCGATGGCGATATTACGCAGCTTGCCAGTGTCGGTGACGCGTGAGAGCAGTACCTGGTGTTGATAGCGGCGACGGAGGACTTTTTTAACGCGCCCGACAACGCCCGCCGCGCTGTTGTGTTGTTTCATTTGCAGGAACAGCGGGTCGCCCATTACCGGGCGGTTGAGCAGCCAGGAAGAACTGACCGGATAGCGGCTCATCACGTCCACTTCGGCATGTGGATTGAGGATGTTGATGGCATCAAGTAAGCCGCGCAAGATGGCGCTGTCGCCACGATTGCCGCAAGTGTGGTTGCCCAGAATAAGTAATTTCATTTTTTCCTCATAAATTTGATGCCAGGTGAGGCTGTGTTTGTTGTGTTCGTTGCCGTTTTTTGCCTGATGCGACGCTGGCGCGTCTTATCAGGCCTACAAGACCCGAGCAAAGAACCGTAGGCCGGATAAGGCGTTCACGCCGCATCCGGCATTCAGTGCCTGATGCGACGCTGACGCGTCTTATCAGGCCTACAGGTCCCGAGCACAGAACCGTAGGATGGATAAGGCGTTTTACGCTGCACCCGGCAACCGTTGTCGGAACCGAAAACAACAACTCACCCCGCCCGTAAAAGCATTTTCATTTTTTCGCTGCGACAAAACTGACGCTTCACTTCCACCACCAGCGGATGGCGCGACAGCACAATCATCACCACAAACGCCAGCACGCCTGCGGCTATTTGCACCGCCAGCAGCATCCCCAGCGCCAGTTGCCCTTTCAGCACAATGCCCAGCGCATAACTGACCACCAGCGTCGGCAGCGAGAGGTAAAACGGCAGCCACAAACTCAGGATGTACTGGCGATAACTGGAACCAAGAACCGGTTTAATCATCACGAAGTAACTCAGAATGGTGTTGATAATCTGCACCAGCAGGAAGCCAAGCGTGACGCCGATTGCGCCCGCCATCTGCCCACCAATAACAATCGCCGGAATAAACAGAAATGTTTTGAATACGTTGAATTTAAAGCTGATATCGACCCGCGCTTTCGCCATCAGCAGCGAACCAATTGGGTTACCCACCGAACGCAGCAGACCCACCACACACAGCAATTGCAGCACCGGAATAATGCTGTTCCACTTCTCACCAAAGACCAGCGGTACAAAGTTATTCGACACCACCATCAGCCCCAGCAGAGCCGGAAAGTTGATAATCCCCACTACCGACAGCAGCTTGTAGAAGTTAACGCGCAGCTTTTCGGTATCGTCCTGAATTTTGGCGAATGCCGGAAACAACACGCGGGTGATGATTGGGTTCAGCTTCATCGGTGGCACAACGGCCACGTTGTACGCCAGGTTGTATCCCCCTGCCACGCCCGCGCCGAGAATACGCGCCAGCACCAGCGTTGAAAGGTTGGTATTGAGATAGTTGATGATGCTGTCCGCCGTCAGCCAGGCACCAAAGCGTAAGTTCGGTGCAACAGACGCCAGCGAGAAATGCAGACCGGGGCGATAAATTTTGCGGCCAAAGTAGCCAAACAGCAGCGTTCTCACCGCACTATTGACCAGATAACCGAGGATCGCGGTCATCGCCAGCGGCCAGAAATGGGCGCTAACCACCGTAAAAGTGAAGCCCGCCAGTACCGCGCTGGTTTCGATCATACCGATTTTGTTGAACTCCAGCTCCTTTTGCATCAACGCGCGGAACTGTTGCCCGTGGGGGATAACCACAAACGCCAGCGACAATGTTTTAATCAACGGTGCCAGGTCCGGGTTGTTCAGCACGTCACCAATGAGATCACTCAACAAAAACACCGCCACGCACACCACAAGCCCCAGCCCAACGTTCAGCCAGTACAGCGTGGTGAGTTCAAGGTGGCTGATTTCTTTTCGCTGAATAATCGAGTTAGCAATACCGAAGTCAGAAAGCGTATCTGCCAGCGCGATGATCACCAGCGACACGGTAAGCAAACCGAACTGGTGGTTGTCGATAATCCGCGCCAGCACGGTCATCTGCACCAGCCCGAGGCCGATGATGATCACCGTGGCAATCGCCGACCACTTCGCGCCGCTGATGGTTTTTTCACGTAAGCTCATATCAATATGCCGCTTTGTTAACGAATCCTTTGAATACCGTCAGGAAAACGATTTTGATATCGAACCAGACGCTCCATTCGCGGATGTACTCAAGGTCGAACTCGACGCGTTTTTCCATTTTCTCCAGCGTGTCGGTTTCGCCGCGCCAGCCGTTAATCTGCGCCCAGCCGGTAATGCCCGGTTTCACCTTATGACGCAGCATGTAGCCTTCAATGAGCTGTCGATACTGTTCGTTATGCGCCACCGCGTGCGGACGTGGACCGACAATCGACATCCCCCCGGTCAGCACATTGATAAACTGCGGCAATTCATCCAGCGAGGTGCGGCGCAGAAAGTTCCCCACTTTGGTGACGCGCGGATCGTTCTGCGTCGCCTGGGTCACCACTTTGTCGTTCTCCATCACTTTCATGGAACGGAACTTCCACACTTTGATCGGCTTGCCATCCATGCCATAGCGAGTCTGGCGGAAAATAACCGGCCCTGGTGAACTGAGTTTCACCGCCAGCGCAATACAGCACAGCACCGGTGAGATCAGCAGCAGAATAAGCGTCGCCAGCACAATGTCTTCCGCACGTTTTAGCAGGCGGTTAACCCCGGAAAGCGGCGTGTCATACAGCGGCACCACCGGAACGCCGTTCATCTCTTCGAGACGTGAATGGAGAATGTTGAAGGTAAAGACGTCGGGGATCAGCAGCACCGAACAGGTGGTGTCCGCCAGTTGATGGACCAGTTTTTTCACTCGCGCGCCGTCGCACATTTGCATCGCGATATAGACGTTATGAATCTTGCCCGCTTTCGCATCCTCGACCAGCTGTTGCAGATTGCCCGCCCAGTCGTTAGAAACGCCACCCGGTTTCGGGTCGTGGTAAACGCCCACCACTTCAAACCCTAACCACGGCTGATTACGGAAGCTCTCCATCAGCATTTGTCCGGCGGCTAAATCTCCCGCTACGGCGACCATACGCTTGTTATAGCCATGATTACGCAGCCAGCCCGCCCCAATGCGAATACATGAACGGCAAACCACCAGTCCGATACTGGTCAGCCCATACCACGCCAGCCAGATTTTCAGTTGCGTGTCGAAATCATTGTTGAACGCCACCAGTCCGGCGCTGAAAATCACGCTTAAGGTCCAGTTTTGTAGCAACAGGGCAAATTCTGTCGCTGCCCGAACACCGCGCCATGAGCGATAAAAATCGGTGATGCCGCCCAGCATCTGGAACACCACCAGCGTAATCAACGCCACCAACAGGTGCATGTAGAGGAATGACAGTCCGCTCACTTCGCAAACCAGCCATAGTCCGGCAAACATGATGGTGATATCTGAAAAGCGTTGCACCATAGAGATTAACGATGCATTGGTTTTCGCTCGCTCGCGCTTTTTTAGATTTGTCATCGTTGTTCCTGTTCTATTGTCGCCTCGCCCCTCACCCCGGCCCTCTCCCCAAAGGGGCGAGGGGGAGAAGAAAGTTCCGTGCTCACTTCTCTCCGCAGGCAGTAGAGCGTCAGGGTGAGGGGGAAAGTAATGACATTACTCGTTCAGCAACGTCAGCAGAGTTCGCGTTCGCGCTTCCATCAGCGGCACATCACCGCGCGATTCCACATTCAGGCGCACCACCGGTTCGGTATTGGAGGTGCGCAGGTTAAAGCGCCAGTCGGCAAAGGTCATGCTGATGCCATCGGTGCGATCCACCGCCAGCGCCTCACGGCTAAAATGCTGTTCCACGCGGTTAATCGCCTCAACGGGTTGCGCCAGTTTGCTGTTGATCTCACCGCTTGCCGGAAACGCCGCCATCCGGTCGCGTACCAGTTCGCCCAGCGTTTTATCTTTCAGGCACACCAGTTCGGCGACCAGCAGCCACGGGATCATGCCGCTGTCGCAGTAAGCGAAATCACGGAAGTAATGGTGGGCGCTCATTTCGCCACCATAGATGGCGTCTTCCTTGCGCATACGTTCTTTAATAAAGGCGTGTCCGGTTTTCGACATTACCGGCGTGCCACCTGCGGCAGTCACCACATCAACGGTATTCCAGGAGAGACGCGGATCGTGGATGATCTTCGCGCCGGGATTTTTTTCGAGGAACGCTTCTGCCAGCAGGCCGACAATGTAGTAGCCTTCGATAAACTGCCCTTTTTCGTCAAACAGGAAGCAGCGGTCAAAATCGCCATCAAAGGCAATGCCCATATCCGCGCCGTGTTTGATGACCGCATTGCGGGTGTCGTCGCGGCATTCCGGCAGTAGCGGGTTAGGAATACCGTTGGGGAAATTGCCGTCCGGCGTGTTGTGCACTTTGATTAATTCCACTGGTGCGCCGAGGGCTTTAAAGCGGGCTTCAATGGCGTCCACCACCGGACCCGCTGCGCCGTTCCCGGAGTTGATCACCAGCTTGAGCGGCGTGAGGTTTTTGACATTGATATAACCGAACAGGTGATCAACGTAAGCGTCACGCAGGTTGATTTGCCGATAGCGACCGCGTTTGGTTTCATCGACGGGAGGAAAGTCGTTGGCTTCAGCCAGGCGCTGGACATCGCGCAGTCCGGTATCACCGCTGATCGGGCGAGCCCCTTCGCGCACCAGCTTCATGCCGTTGTAATCCATCGGATTATGGCTGGCAGTAACTTCAATGCCGCCATCCACGCCGAGATGGAACGTGGCGAAATAGATCTCTTCGGTGCCGGACATACCGATATCCAGCACGTCAACGCCCGCATCCTGTAAACCTTTTGCCAGCGCCAGTTTTAAGGTTTCGCTGGTGAGACGGACATCACCGCCTAACACAATGGTTTTCGGTTTGAGAAATTCGCCATAGGCGCGACCAATGCGCCAGGCGATATCTTCATTCAGTTCTTCGCCTAATTTCCCGCGAATATCATAGGCTTTAAAGCAGGTTAATTTTTTCATGTCGTTACCCTTTTTCAGGCAATAGTTGGCCCTGACCGAAACGGCCAATTTTGTTTTTGTCGTTATTTACACCGCGGTTTCGCATTCATTGCCTGATGCGACGCTGCCGCGTCTTATCAGGCCTACAAAACCGAACCGTAGGTCGGATAAGGCGTTCACGCCGCATCCGACAAACAGCGCCTGATGCGACGTTTACACCCGTCCGTAGCGATCCGCGAAGCGCACCACATCATCCTCTTCGAGATAAGAGCCGGAGCGCACTTCAATTAAATCGAGCGGAATTTTCCCCGGGTTTTCCAGGCAGTGCGTCGCCCCCAGCGGAATATAAATGGACTCGTTTTCACCAAGCAGTTTGATATCACCGTCAATGGTGACTTTTGCCGTTCCAGCGACAACCACCCAGTGTTCCGCGCGGTGATGGTGCAACTGTACCGACAAGCCTTCGCCCGGTTTCACGGTGATGCGTTTCACCTGGTAGCGGTCGCCCGCGTCGATAGAGTCATATTTGCCCCACGGACGATACACTTCGCGATGTACCCGATGCTCATGGCGACCATCGGCTTTGATCTGCTCGACCACTTTTTTCACATCCTGCACCGCGTTACGGTCGGCAATCAGCACCGCATCTTTGGTCTGCACCACTACCAGATCTTTCACCCCGACGGTGGTTACGAGGCCAGATTCGGCATACACATAGCTGTTTTCAGTTTTGTGATTAATCACATCGCCATGGCAAACGTTGCCCTCGGCGGTGTGGGCACTGATCTCCCATAAAGAGGACCAGGAACCGACATCGCTCCAGCCCGCATCCATCGGCACCACAACGGCATCTGCCGTACGTTCCATGACCGCGTAATCCACCGACTCTTCCGGGCAGGCCAGAAACGCTTCTTCATCCACACGAATAAAATCAAGATCCGGATCGACGGCGCTCATCGCTTTTTCACAGGCATCGAGAATATCCGGGCGATATTTTTTCAGTTCTTCGAGATAGCGTCCGGCGCGGAACAGGAACATGCCGCTGTTCCAGTAATATTCGCCGCTTGCCACATAGGCCTGGGCGGTTTCCAGATTCGGTTTTTCGACAAACTGCGCCACTTCAAAGGCCACCGTATCCTGCTCACCAGCAGACACTTCACCGCGACGAATATAGCCATAACCGGTTTCAGGTAGATCCGGCACAATGCCGAAGGTCACCAGCTTGCCCGCTTCGGCATATGGCATGGCATTACGCACGGCGGCACGGAACGCGTCTTCATCGGCAATCACATGATCCGCCGCCAATACCAGCATTAACGGGTCGCTCTCCGGGCTATGACGTTTTGCCGCCAGCGCCGCCAACGCAATGGCAGGTGCAGTGTTACGCCCTGCAGGTTCCAGAATAATGTTCTCGGTGAGTTTGTTCAGTTGACGCAGCTGTTCCGCGACAATAAAGCGGTGCTGCTCATTGCAAATCACCACCGGGCTTTCGCACTCCACGCCGTTCAGGCGGCAGATGGTGGTTTGCAGCATGGTGAGATCACCTTTCAGGCATAAAAACTGCTTGGGGTAAAGTACGCGGGAAAGCGGCCATAAGCGGCTACCGGAGCCACCTGCCATCACAACTGGATAGAGTTTCGACTGCGCCATAATTATCCCCGAATATCATTTATAAATTGACGTAACACGTTCTCTTTATCGAGCGTGCGTTCGGCATATTCACGTGCCACCGTGTTGTGTTTGGGCAGCAGGAGCGCCTGACGAATCCCCGCCACCAGCGCCTCAACCGATTCCGGTTCTACGCAAACCGCAATGCCCGGAAAGGTTTCGCAAAGCTGCCCCAGTTCTGTGTGGGCCTCTGCGGTAATCACCGCGTTACCGCCTACTGCCAGAATATTGGTCAGTTTCGACGGCAATACGGCATCTGCCGCGCCGCGTTTTTGCACCACCAGATGGCAATCGCCCATCTTCAGCAGTGCGGGTAAAGCGTCATACGATTGCAGCGGAAAAAATTGCATGTTGCGCAGACCACGCTGTTGCGCCATTTTTTCCAGCCGCACTTTGCCGCCGCCCTGCCCGACAATGGCAAAAATCAGCGGTTCATCGCGCAGGAGATCGGCAGCTTCAATAACGTTTTCCAGCCCCTGCTTTTCACCAATATTGCCGGAGTAAAGAATGATTTTTTTGTTATCCGGCAGGCCAAGCTGGTTACGAAGGGCATCAACATCGGCCTCTGCAACATGCTGAAAACGGGCAATCTCCGACCAGTTGGGGAAGAAGATGACGTTTTCCGCCGCCACGCCTTTTTCGATGGCTTTATTCATCATCGAACGCGAAATCGTGGAGACGTTATCGACGTTATGCAGTCCGCTACGTTCGAACGCCGTTGCCAGCTGTGCCACTTTGCTGCCTTTGCCTTTTCCGGCAAGGCCCAGCCCCAGCATGGCGTCCACTTCGTAATCCTGAATATGCAGCACGGTACGCGCACCAGAGAGTTTCGCCAGCAGGCGCATTCCCGGCGTGCAAAACAGCGTTGGCACTACGCCGATAATGCGATCCGGCTTCCAGCGACGTTGCGCCATCAGAGGAAAGAAACTGCTGACGGCAAAACTGCCGAGATGTAACAGGCGTTTCAGGGTGCTCGGCTGTTTTGGCACGTACAGCGGGCAGCGCCACACCGTGGCGGCCCCCTCTTCTCGTTTGTACCGCCAGGCGGAATAGTTCTCGCCCACCTGCCATTGCGGGTAGTAAGGCGGTGCGGTAATAACCCGCACCTCATGACCTTGTGCCGCCAGCCATTCCACCATCTCTCCGGTGTATTTGCCGATGCCGGTTAACTCCGGCGAGTAGTTAATGCCGTAGACCAGTATTTTCATAATCCGGGTACTCCGGCACGCTTCTCAGCGAGAAAATAGGCGCGGCTGTTAGCGTGAACATTGTCACTGGCGAGCAGTGCGTCCGGCGTCAGCCAGCGGTAATCGTCATGCTGCTCATCCGGCAGTAACAGATCTTCTTCAGCGACTCTGAAGCGAAAACCGAGCACCACATAGTGAGTGGTGAAATCCGTGCCGGAGAAGTTATCGTCATAAAAGTGCTGCCAGACACCGTAAAACTGGCCTGCTGTTATCGGCAGACGCAGCCCCAGTTCCGCCATCGTCAGCCGCTCAAATGCGGCTTCCAGCGTTTCGTCTTTCTGCACGCGCCCTCCCGGCACAAACCAGTAACCCTGCGCCGGGCGGTTGGTTCTTTTGCCAAGCAGAAACTCGCCGCGACTGTTCTCGACGATGAAGTCGAGAGAGACAAGCGGTGTGGAGCGCACTACCGTGGCAAAGTCTTCCTGACGTAAAAACATCATTACCCCCGAAAGCGGTCTTGATTCTCAAGGAACCACTGGTAAGTGCTGGCAAGCCCCGCTTCCAGTGATATTTCGTGATACCAGCCAAGCTGATGCAGGCGCGTCACATCCAGCAGTTTACGCGGCGTACCATCCGGCTTGCTGGCATCAAAAACAACCCGACCTTTGTAACCCACCACTTTGGCGATGGTTTGCGCCAGCTCACGGATAGTGCAGTCAACGCCCGTGCCGACGTTAATGTGCGACAGCATCGGCTGGGTGTTTTCCAGCCAGACTTCATGCGCCAGCTCCATGACATGAATGCTCGCCGCCGCCATATCATCGACGTGCAGAAATTCGCGCATCGGTGTACCGCTGCCCCACACCACCACGTCCGGTGCATTCTGTGCCGTCGCCTCGTGGAAGCGACGCAGCAATGCTGGGATCACATGCGAGTTACTCGGATGGAAGTTGTCGTGTGGCCCGTACAGGTTGGTTGGCATGACCGAGCGGTAATCGCGTCCATACTGGCGGTTGTAAGATTCGCACAGTTTGATCCCGGCGATTTTGGCAATGGCATAAGGCTCGTTGGTCGGCTCCAGCGTACCCTGCAACAGCTCGCTTTCTGCCATCGGCTGTTTTGCCAGTTTCGGGTAGATGCAGGACGATCCGAGAAACAGCAGTTTGTTCACGTCGTTCTGATGCGCGGCGTGAATGATGTTGCTCTCAATCATCATGTTCTGGTAGATGAAATCCGCCGGATAGGTGTTGTTGGCAACAATGCCGCCCACTTTCGCCGCCGCCAGATAGACCTGGTCAATGCTTTCGCTGGCAAAGAAATCATGCACCGCGCGGCTGTCCAGCAGGTTCAGCTCGTCGCGGGTGCGTAATACCAGTTCCACATCACCGCGCTGTTCGAGCTGCCGCCTGATGGCAGAACCGACCATCCCGCGATGACCAGCGATAAAAATGCGTTGTTTACTCATGCTTATGACTCCAGCGCGATCGCCACGTCGTAGCCGTGAGATTTCAGCAGAGAGTGTTTTTTCGCCGCTTCGAGGTCATTAGCCACCATTTCAGACACCATCTCTCTGAGGGTGATTTCCGGTTTCCAGCCCAGTTTTTCGTGCGCTTTGGTCGGGTCGCCGAGCAGCGTTTCAACTTCTGCCGGACGGAAGTAACGCGGGTCAACGGCGATAATCACATCACCCGGTTTAACGCCCGGCGCGTCATGCCCGGTGACGGAAACCACAATGCCCTTCTCTTCAACGCCCGTGCCTTCAAAGCGCAGTTTAATGCCCAGCTGTGCTGCCGCCATTTCCACGAACTGACGTACGGAGTACTGAACGCCGGTCGCGATAACGAAATCTTCCGGTTGTTCCTGTTGCAGCATCATCCACTGCATTTTTACGTAGTCTTTGGCATGGCCCCAGTCACGCAGGGAATCCATATTGCCGAGGTACAGGCACGACTCCAGCCCCTGGGCGATGTTGGCGATTGCGCGGGTGATTTTGCGGGTAACGAAGGTTTCGCCGCGGCGCGGGGATTCATGGTTGAAGAGAATACCGTTACAGGCGTACATGCCGTAGGATTCACGGTAGTTGACGGTGATCCAGTAGGCATACAGTTTGGCGACCGCATACGGAGAGCGCGGATAGAACGGCGTGGTCTCTTTCTGCGGAATTTCCTGCACCAGACCGTACAGTTCAGAGGTGGAAGCCTGATAGAAACGGGTTTTCTTTTCCAGACCGAGGAAGCGGATCGCCTCGAGCAGGCGCAGCGTACCCATCGCATCAACGTCTGCGGTATATTCCGGTGACTCAAAAGAGACCGCAACGTGGCTCATTGCGCCCAGGTTGTACACTTCATCCGGCTGTACTTCACGCAAAATGCGCGTCAGGTTGGAGGTATCACTCAGGTCGCCATAATGCAGATGGAATTTCGGGTTGCAGGTGTGCGGATCCTGATAAATGTGATCCACGCGCTCGGTGTTGAATGACGATGCGCGACGCTTAATACCATGCACCTCGTAACCTTTTTCCAGCAGAAACTCTGCCAGGTAAGAACCGTCTTGTCCGGTTACACCGGTGATGAGAGCGACTTTTGACATGTATTATTCCTCTGTATTTTTGAATTTATTCAGTTTCAACGCGTTCGCGTATCACCACTGCGGGATTCCCCCGGCAAACCACATTTGCCGGAAGCGATTTAAAAACACTGCTTCGTGCACCCACGACGGTGCCGTCGCCGATTGTGACGCCTGGGGCAACAAAGACATCGGTTGCCAGCCAGCATTTCTCGCCAATCACAATAGGCGTGGCGTTAATGGTGAAATGTTGACTTGCATGGTCGTGGCTACCGGTGCATAAATAACTTTTTTGCGATATCACCGAATGTGCGCCAATGGTTATTTCACCGAGGGTATATAAATTGACGTCATCGCCGACCCACGCGTAATCACCTAAGGTTAATTTCCACGGATAGGTAATTTTTACTGACGGACGAATAACTACGTTTTTTCCTATTTTTGCTCCGAATAAACGTAATAAAAAAGCCCGCCAGCGATACAATACTTGTGGCGACCAGGCAAATATTGTTGCCTGTACTGCCCACCATAATTGCACTTTAATAGCGTTGCCGCCCCGGAACCCTTTCGGCACCGAGAATCCACTTAAATCTTGCATCGTTTTCCCTTATATTCAGCTTTTGTTATATAAGGCTTTCGTCTTTGAGGTAGTACGCTGGCGTAAATGCCAGGATAATTCTGCCCAGAAGCCAGGCACATGTAATATTTGCCGTTGGACTTTTTTGGCGTCAGCACACAATTCCATATTATTGGTGGTAGATACCCCACCCATAGAAAATTCAGACACCAGGCCATTGAGTTTTTTAAATGCATAACCGGCTTTATACATTTTGGCTGCCAGCGCGTAGTCGGAAGAAACTTTATATTCCAGGTCATAACGCCATTTTTTCAAGCCGGATACCGGGAAAAATATCGCCTGATGACTGGCGGGCAGGCTGTGATAAATATACCAGCCCGGTTTGGCGCTACGTTTAATTTTATGCCCGTCGCCAAAATCCAGCAGCGCATCGCCGGTGATCATCACGTTATCTTTTTGCATTTTTAACTTACGGACAAAATATGCGGCATCCTGATGAAAAATATCGCCCGAGTTGAGAAACAACGCGAACTTGCCTTGTGCCATCGCAATGCCCTTGTTCATGGCGTCGTAGATACCGTTATCTGGCTCGCTGACAAAGCGTAGGTTATAGATACCATTGAGATTTTCCAGGTACTCACGAGTGCCGTCATTGGAACCGCCATCGACAACAATCCATTCGAAGCTGATATCTTCCGCCTGCGCCAGATGCGCCAGCGAGGCATGTGTTTTGACTATCCCTTCGAGGTTACGAAACGCGACAGTGATTATGCTAAGCAACATGTTCTTATTCTTACCTCGTAATATTTAACGCTTTTCGCAAAATAAACGGACAGACGATTAAAAATGCATATTCCGGGCTAAATATCGAACCGGTAAAAAACAGCGATACCGGAGTAAAAAGATATAATTGCACGCGAAAATTGCGGTTATCACCAAAAGCGTTGATCATCATTTTTATCACTTTCCCCATGTACCACAGCGATAAAAACACCGCGAACCAGGAAAAATAAATAATCAGCAGATACAAACCATTGTCTATGGTTTTTCCGACATCCGCACCGTTAAATATTCCGAATGATGCGACATATTCATAAAGTGAGCCAAATCTGACTACACCGTCAATATGGGTCAAAGAATAACCGACCATCACCAGCGGACCGACAATACGATAATACGATGACGATCCTTCCGTACCTAAATCGCCCAGACGGGTGGAAATATAAGGAAATGCAATTACCACACCAACCAGGAATACAGCCAGAGAAATCAATGCTAACGGTAACTTTTTCTTAATCGCCTCTTTATTCAGATATTGAAATGCCCACTCCAGCAAATAAAACAGGATAAAGGTCATAACCCCTGAAAACGATCCGGATAATATTATCCCTGCGAGAATCATAGCATCGGTTTTAGGCGTTTTGATACCAAACTGTTTGATGCTGAGCCAAATTGAGATTAATGCCAGAGCGAAAAATGCCGGTTCGAAATAAAGTGCTGTCGTGCGCTTGCCGCCGAATTTAATGAAATTCAGCACATAGCTGTTGCTGTAAATCAGATATTTCGAAATCGACTCCATAATACTGCTGCCGCCGGTGAGGATAATTTGCGCCATCTCCACTGCCGCCAGCGCCACCACCAGCCCGACCACCAGATAAAAGAAACGTAATATCTTGCGATGGTTGTGTGGCGAAATCGTTTTAAAGCGAATACTCCACACCATGCCAATAATGATCACAATATAGACAAACAGCATGGTTGAAGTGACGTATTTACTGGCATCCAACGACTGACCAAACAGGTAGTTAAACGCCGTGAGTCCCGCACCAATCCCTAAGGCAATCATCAATTTTTTAACGCTGATGCGTTCTAAAAACAGCAGTAACAAGACAGGTAAAAAAGTGACGATAGTGATGGGGAAACTTTCACCAAGCTGGGCGATTTTGACGTTAACCAGCAGGTAGATCAGCGGCAGCAGCAGGTAGCTACAGATTCTGATAGAAGTTGACATACTCCTCCAGCATCTGTTGTCCACTGTAGGCGGCGCGGCTGCGTTGGCTGAACTCAGCCAGCGTGGTACCAAATATCGCCTGCGCGATTTCCGGTTTGCTTAACTGCACCAGTTGCAGCACCTCTTCTTCGCTGACGGTTTTACCGCCGGATTTTTGCAACACTTCCCGCGCCGCATCGCTATGGGTGGCAATCACCGGCACGCCAATCGATAGCGCCTCACACAAAATCAGCGGGTAGTTATCGACGCGAGAACTGAATACCAGCGCATCCATCTGATTGAGCGCGCTCATCAGCTTACGTTTGTCGGTTTCAAAGCCGTGATTAACCACGTTGCCAGCGGTGAACGGCGAGAACTTACCAAAGGTATGCAGTTCAATTTTGTCGCCCAGCGCCATCATCTCGCGTACCAGTTGCTGGTTAGTTTTGCCGTCGTAACGCAGATCATGCGCCACCACCGCGATTTTCGGCTTGCCCTGGGTTTCGCGCACCGGAGGCAAGTCCGCCAGAATCGCTTCAGTTGCCATATCAATGCCATTATTGATAATCCGGCAACGCCCTGGACCGTACAGGCTATTGAAAGCGTCAGCCACATGCTGGCTGGGGGAAATAAACTGACAGCCCAGCGCCAGCATCTCACGGAATAACTGGCGTTTGCCCGCCACCAGTTGGTGTGCGCGATCAATCTTCACCGGCGGATAGTTATTTAAGGTCGGGCATTTCTGGCAGCCTGTTTTCCAGCCTTCGCAACCGTCGGTAAAGGCGCAGCGTCCGGTAACACTCCAGTGGTCGTGCAGCGTCCAGACCAGAGTGACGTCCGGTTTATGGTTTTTCACTTTTTCGCAAAAGCGCACCACGCTCTTAAGATTTAGCCAGTAGCTGTGCAGCACATGAAAATGCAGGACCACCGGACCCGCTGTGCGAGTAATGGTGCGATATAACTCATTGAAATTGCCAAACAGATCGCGATTAAACAGACGAAACAGAGCAATATTCGCCATCGCGGTCATCCGCGGCGTATGTTTGATGACCTGCGGATAGTTCTGATGGCTGACGCTCTCTTTGCCGCCTTTGCCGTAACCGTAGACAAAATGTGACGCCAGCCCCTGTTGCAGCGCACGCTGGTGGAGATCTAACGCCACACCTGCTGCCCCGCCTTCCGCCAGTCGCACATTAAATTGCAAAATATTCATTTAATTACCTTCACTCGCGCTTTTTCTCCCACCACCAGCGCGTTGTCCGGGACAGAGTCGAGCACCACGCTGCCCGCGCCCACGGTGACGTTGTTACCAAGCGTGATATCACCAAGAATAATGACGTTGGCACCGAGTTCGACGCCGTTGCCAATGTGTGGACATGCCATGTTATCGGCACCACGATTGCCGATAGTGACGCCGTGGCGAATGGTAAAATCATCCCCCGCTACCACGTTTTTATTGATCACGACGGCGTAACCGTGATGGATAGTAAAGCGGCGGCCAATGGTCGCGGCAGCCTGGATTTCATAACCGAAAAAGCATTCGGTGATAATGCGATACAGCACCAGCAGCGGGGCCGCCCACAGATTGTTGAGGACGTTCTTTTTGCGCCACACCGAACAAAAATGAGCAACACGATAGGCAAGAACCATGCAGCACGGGCGTAAACTCCAGCTGTTGGCGCGCAGATCTTCCAGCATCTTTAGCGCCCCCGAATACCATCAGCCAGACGTTTGCCGTTACGCACCGACAGCAGCGTCAGCAAAGTGCGCCAGGTCATACGTTTATTGCGGATCTGGTAGAGGGTAAACAGCTGATATTTTTTGCTGGCGCGGTCGAATTTGTCTTTGTGCTTGCGGTAAAAGTGGAAGTACCCGGAGAATTTTTTCGGTGACGAGGTGATCTGCATTTCACCGTGATTGATATGCAGGATCTGCGTCGCCTCTTCTACTTTCCACGGTTCGCCGTACTCCACCACCATCCGCAGGAAGATGTCGTAATCCTGTGCCGCTTTCAGTTCGGTATCGAACAAACACTCTTTGAAACGCCATGCCCAGGTAAAGACCTGGTTGCCAATGATATTGCGTTTGTAGAACAGGCGGCGTGAATACGGCGATTTGGGATACAGCGGCAAGCTTGCCGGTTGGGAATAGACTTCGCCCTGGCAAACGTAGTCGTTAGCGTACAAAAAGGCGTGTGTGACCAGTTGCTGTTTATGGGCGAGGAAGACGCTCAGACGGTTGGGTGTCCATTCGTCATCGTCATCAATCCCGGTGATATATTCCCCTTGCGCCAGCATAATCGCCTGGTTACGTACCGCGCACGCCCCGCTGTTAATGTCGTTGTGAATGTAAGTGATACGCGGATCGTTGAGGGCGGTGACGTACTGTTGCAGTTGTTCCCAGGAGGTGGAGCAATCATCCACGATGATCATCTCCCAGTTGCTGTAGTCCTGGCGCAAAACCGATTTTATTGCCCGAATCGCCAGTTGTTGGCGGTTCCAGGTCGGCATATAGATTGAGATCAGCGGATTGTCTTTCATAGGTTGTTCTCCCGGCTTATGAGCTGGTTTGCTTGCCGGATGCGGCGTGAACGCCTTATCCGGCCTACGGGGCGGTGCGAATGCAGGCGTCGTTATTTCGCATCCGACTTATATTCGTATTCGTAATAGCCATAATCCTGATACGCGCTGGCGCGGCGGAAGATGGAGTTCAGAATCACCCCTTTCACCGGAATACCGTTTTGCTCAAAGCGGCTCAGACTGGTTTCCACTTCTTTCAATGTGTTGACCGCATAACGCGCCACCATTAACGTGGTTCCGACATGACGACCAACAATTGCCGCATCGGTCACTGCCAGAATCGGCGGCGTATCAATCAACACCAGGTCATAGTTTTTACTCGCCCAGTTCACCAGTTCGGCAAAGCGTTCGCTCATCAACAGTTCAGAAGGATTTGGCGGCACCTGACCGCGCGGGATCAGGTCAAATTTGGCAATAGAGGTCGGTTTAGCTGCGGTAGTAATATCGCCCTGACCAATCAGAATTTCCGACAGGCCATTGACGTTATTGGTGCCCAACAGCTCGTGGGTGTAGCCTTTGCGCATATCGCAGTCGATCAACAACACGCGTTTATTGGTCTGGCTGATCACCGCCGCCAGGTTGGCGCAGACAAAGGTTTTACCGATTGACGGGCTAACCCCGGTCATCATCAACACATTGTTCTGCGCCTGCATCATCGCGAAGTGCAGACTGGTACGCAGACTGCGGATGGCTTCAATCGCCAGATCGGTTGGATTCCCCACCGCCAGTAGCTGGCTCTGTTTATAGCGTTTAATCCCTTTGATGGTTTTGACGCTATCGCGCGCTTTCTGCCATTCCGACAACGGGATGCTGGCATAGACGCTGATACCGTGTTCTTCCAGCACCTGCGGGCTTTCGATGCCGCGATTAAACAACGAGCGCAGCAGCACACCCACGATAGAGAGCATCAGGCCAAGAATAATCGCCCCAAGGATAATCAGCCCTTTCTTCGGTTTTAGCACACCAGGCTGAGTGATTGCCGGGTCAACAATGCGCACATCGCCGACGGTGCTGGCTTCGGTGATTTTCAGCTCCTGCTCTTTATTCAGCAGTTGCATATAGACCTGCTGACCAGACTCGACATCGCGGGTCAGACGGACAATCTCCTGCTGGGTTTTCGGCATCGCCGTTACGCGACCGTTAAGTTTGGCTTTTTCGTCTTCCAGCGCCTGACGTTTCTCCAGCAGCGTGCGGTACGCCGGGTGAACTTTGGTGTACAGCTTGGAGATTTCCGCCTCTTTAAAGGTCAGTTCGTTCAACTGGGCGTCGATGTTCACCATCGAATCGAGCACCGCTTTCGCTTCCAGCGGCAGATCAACAGAATCTTTATCCTGACGGAAGGCATTCAGTTTGTTTTCGGCAACATCCAAGCGGCTACGTACTTCCGGTAACTGTTGCGCGAGGAAGGCGAGGCTTTTCGACGCTTCCGCCGATTTGCGCTCAATATTTTGTTCCTGATAGTTACGGGCGATGCTGTTAAGAATGTCGCGGATCTGTTCACGATCTTCACCGGTATAAGTCAGGCTCAAAACGCCAGCGTCTTTGCCGTTCTCCGTTACCGTCAGGCTGTTTTGCAGTTGGTTGATCATCCCCAGCGTGGAGTATTTGGTGACGGTAAACTCACTGCCCGGGCTGGCGTGAATGGCTTCAACCATCAGCGTGACGCCTTCTTTTTTCAGCATCTGGCCCGCTTGCCCCCGGGCGCTAAAGCCGCCGTCGCTGCTCAGGGTGTAGTTTTTGTTGTCCAGCACATTAAGCGTAAACACCTGATCCGCCATCTCTTTCGGGCGGTTAAAGGTGGTCACTTTCACCGTCTCGTTCTGACGTCCCATCAGGCGATCCCAGCCCGCACCGAAAATCGGGAACGTGTTTTTGCTCACTGCAATATCGAGGTCGAGATCGTCCACCGTTTTACCAAGCACCAGACGCGAACGAATCAACTGGATCTCGGCGTCCGATGCAGGCGGTTTGTTGGCTAATGCCGAACCAATGTCCTGCACTAACGAATTGCCGCTGTTTTGCTCGATTTGTACCAGTGCGTCGGCACTATAAATCGGCGTGGCGAAGAAGGTGTAAACCACGGCACAGAGGGCGAATACGGTGGTGATGCCAATCACCCACCAGAGCGCTTCAATGACGGTGCCGACCAGGCGACCAATATCGATTTCATCACTGCCCGTTACCGGAGCGGCATGTTGTTTTACTTTTTCTGTCATTCTTATACCTGCTCTGCGTTCAATGCCTGCGCCCACTGGCGGGCAGACCGTTCAAGTAATGTGTACACCGCTGCAAACGTTTCCCGGCTTTTGCGATACGGATCGGGGATTTCACATTCGTTATCCCAGTGACCAAACAGCATCACTTTGCCGCGCATCTCCGGTGCCATCTCGCATAAGCGTTCGATATGGCGCTTTTCCATGGTCAAAATCAGGTCGTAGTTGCGACACAGACGGCGGCTGATTTGACGGGCACAGTGACCTTCCAGAGACAGTTGATGTTCTGCGGCGACGCTGATAGCGGTAGGATCAGCGCCCTTACCGACCAGCGCGCCGAGTCCAGCGGACTCCACTTTCAGCTCCGGGTGATAACGTTGCAGTAAGCGTTCCGCCGTCGGGGAACGGCAAATATTGCCGACACAGACAACTAAGATGTTGTTAAACATGACGATTACCAGTTATGAATGTCGCTGGCTGTATCCGTCATGTAACGGACACCGCTAATAGTTGGCAGCAACTGATTGATCAGACGGTTCCAGCGGGAAACCGGGGCGGTGGTGACATACACCACGTCATAAGGTTGCAGGCGGAATTCTGTCGCCATCACCAGCGACGTGGCATCGGACATATCCAGCTGGTAGATATTGGCAATCTTGCCGTTACGCCCGCCCTCGCCTTTCAGCGGACGAATGACAAAGATGCCGCTGGCGTTGGAGGTGGTCATGTCGATGCCTTCAGCATTGCCCAGGGCTTCAGTCAGGGTCATGCCGCTAAAGTCCATTTTCAGGGTGCTCTGTTTCTTCACTTCACCCATCACAAATACTTTCAGATCATCATTACGTGGCACGTAGAGAATATCGCCGGGGTAAAGCAGGCGATTCTGGTTGAGGTCGCCGTTTTGCATCAGCGCCTGCAAAGAAATGCGCTCTTCACGACCATTGTGTGTTAGCACCACGTTGCGCCAGTCAGCGGTGTCGGTCAGGCCACCTGCGGCGTTGATGGCGTCGAGAATAGTCAGTGGCACGTTGGTGATCGCCTGTTGACCGGATTTATTCACCTGACCGGAGATATAGGCCTTTTGTGAGCGGAAGGCGGCGATATTAACGTCCACCTGCGGGTCAGCGATGTACGTCGCTAAGCGCCCGGTAATATCACTGCGGATTTCAGCGAGCGTTTTCCCGACTACGTGGACCTTGCCGATATACGGGTAAAACATAGTGCCGTCAGGCTGTACCCAGTTGCCGGTGTCGCTGGAGCTGCGGTACTGACCGGCTGGCGTGGTGAGTTCCGGGTGATCCCAGACGGTGACATTAAGAACGTCCCCCGGCCCGACGCGATACTGGTAATTCGCGATCTCACTTTCCAGCGTCATATTGGGGCGCGCTACATTCGGGCGTGGGCGTAATTGGTCAATCAGGCGCGGGGTCAGCGGATAAACATTCACCATTTTGTCGAGATCGAAATCAGCGTCCTGCTGTTTGATGACGTCTTTGCCCATCGTCGACATATTGCTGCCCGGAAGTACTGTGCAACCGCTTATCAAGGTTACTGACACCAATAATGGCATCAATTTCATTTTGGATTTCATCATTGTTTATTTATCACTTTGGCAGAGTAATTATCCTGTGCACTATTAATAGCAATGTCGCCATGCACATTTACCTTGCAGTTAATTGAATAAAAATTTAACTGGCATCAGTCCTAAAAAAATTGATTTCATCCGCAGGCTATTGACAGAATAATTCAGACTGGTCTTTCAGGCATCCAGACACGCTACCGCCCCTGGCTTTTTAGCTACCAATACACTGATTTAGTTTAATTTTTCACACCCTCTCAGCATGCAGTCGTTGATGAGAAAGGGTTATTACGGAAATTAACTTCCGAATATAAGGTGACATTATGGTAATTGAATATTGGCTTTCCAATAATGCAGGAGGAAGTGTTACAGCTAACGGAATAGCAGGCAAGATAACAATTCGGTAATTGGCTATTTTTAAGAATTATATTAAGTGTCATTCAATATGGTTTTTAGGAGTTTCTTTAGGTTGACAATATTTAATATAGTGTCTCCACATGCGATATTTCTTAAATAATGTTTTATTATTACCACTTTTAATTCAGGGATAATGTGAGGTTATTACCCTCAAATAATATGAGATAAATAGTGCTGCAACATTGCATTTTTGCCCCGATTTATCCATGATCGAATTGTGACATTTGTCATACAACGAATAGGTTTTGTACTTACTATGGAATGGATTGCCGATCCGTCTATCTGGGCCGGGTTAATCACGCTGATTGTGATCGAACTGGTCCTCGGCATTGATAACCTGGTCTTTATTGCCATCCTCGCCGAAAAACTACCGCCGAAGCAGCGTGACCGCGCACGGGTTACCGGGCTGCTGCTGGCAATGTTAATGCGCCTGTTACTGCTGGCGTCAATCTCCTGGCTGGTCACCCTGACTCAACCGCTGTTCAGCTTCCGCTCGTTTACCTTTAGCGCCCGCGACTTAATCATGCTGTTTGGTGGTTTCTTCCTGTTGTTCAAAGCCACGATGGAGCTGAACGAACGGCTGGAAGGGAAAGACAGCAATAATCCCACACAACGCAAAGGTGCGAAGTTCTGGGGCGTGGTGACGCAAATTGTGGTACTGGACGCCATTTTCTCACTCGACTCAGTGATTACCGCCGTCGGGATGGTCGACCATTTACTGGTCATGATGGCCGCCGTGGTTATCGCTATCAGCCTGATGTTGATGGCCAGCAAGCCGTTAACGCAATTTGTTAACAGTCACCCGACGATCGTTATTCTCTGCTTAAGCTTCCTGTTGATGATTGGCTTTAGCCTGGTGGCAGAAGGTTTCGGCTTCGTCATTCCGAAAGGCTACCTGTACGCTGCCATTGGTTTCTCGGTGATGATCGAGGCGCTCAATCAGTTGGCTATCTTTAACCGGCGACGTTTTCTTTCCGCTAACCAGACGCTGCGCCAGCGGACTACCGAAGCGGTAATGCGCCTGCTTAGCGGGCAAAAAGAAGATGCGGAACTGGACGCCGAAACCGCGTCCATGCTGGTGGATCATGGTAACCAGCAGATCTTTAATCCGCAGGAACGGCGGATGATTGAGCGGGTACTTAATCTTAACCAGCGTACCGTCAGCAGCATTATGACGTCGCGCCACGATATTGAGCATATCGATCTCAACGCGCCGGAAGAAGAAATCCGCCAGTTGCTGGAGCGAAATCAGCATACGCGGCTGGTGGTTACCGACGGTGATGACGCAGAAGATTTGCTCGGTGTTGTTCACGTTATCGACCTGCTACAACAGTCTCTGCGCGGCGAACCGCTCAACCTGCGGGTGTTGATTCGCCAGCCGCTGGTGTTCCCGGAAACCTTGCCGTTGTTACCTGCCCTGGAGCAGTTCCGTAATGCCCGCACGCACTTTGCTTTTGTGGTGGATGAGTTTGGCTCGGTGGAAGGGATTGTGACATTAAGTGACGTCACTGAAACCATTGCCGGTAACTTACCGAACGAAGTGGAAGAGATCGACGCCCGCCATGATATTCAGAAGAATGCGGACGGTTCCTGGACGGCGAATGGTCATATGCCGCTGGAGGATCTGGTGCAATATGTGCCGCTGCCGCTGGATGAAAAACGTGAATATCACACCATTGCCGGGCTGTTGATGGAGTATTTGCAGCGTATTCCAAAACCTGGCGAAGAAGTTCAGGTGGGGGATTATTTGCTTAAAACGTTGCAGGTAGAAAGCCATCGCGTGCAGAAGGTGCAGATTATACCGCTGCGTAAGGATGGCGAGATGGAGTACGAGGTGTGATGGTATCGGTCATTTTACCCAATAGCCGAAAGGAATAAGATGAGGGAACCGCGCCATCGGCGATTTACCGCCGGGAGCCCGGGTTGCCAGGGTGGTGGAGATTGAGCCACCCTGGCACGTTCACCGGCTTGAGCGTTCCATAGTAGCGAGGAACATCAAGTGAACGGAACAGCCTTCGATCTTACATATTCAGAATATAATGATGCCGCCACGAACGCCTGATGCGACGCTTTACGCGTCTTATCAGGCCTACAGGACTGGTCACCTGGTAACCTACATCTTCTCCAGCAACTTCTTCACATCTTTGCCATTACGGGAATCTTTATTCCGCTCGGCCCAGTCATTCAGGCGACGTTTCGCTTCGTCCTGTAGATGTTTGCGCAGTAACTGATCCACTTGCAGGCTGTAATTGAGTTGCTGCCAGTTGCCATAAACCCGCAGCGGTACTGGCGTTTCTTTCAGGAAATCAATCAGTTTGCTTTCCCCGTTCCAGCCACCCACGACCCGAATATCAAACTGGGTGTCGCAGGTTTGATCTGCCAGATTCAACATGCCTTCCCCTGTCAGCGCCAGCACAGGCGATTGACCTTGCATGTCGTTTAACGTCACGACGCCATCCTTCAACGTCAAATCGGTGGTAAAGCGGTCAAGCCGCGTCACGTTATCAAAGTTTTCAGCGGCCTTCACATCACCGCCATTACGCTCTACCGCTTGCTGAATCATCTGCTGGAAGTTCATCCCTTCCATGCGCGTGTCGGTCATTTCGACATGTGCCTGTCCTTGCCAGTTGTGGCGGAATGCGTCGGCATCTATGTCAGCACCGGAGAAATCACCAGCCAGTGACATTTTTCCGGTCAACGAAATCGGATAGTTAAACGCCTTCAGAATGGTACCAATCTCAACGTTTTCCAGCCGTGGCTGGAAGTTTATCCGCGGATTTATTGATGTCGCGTCCAGCGTGCCCGGCAGTGAAACCTGTCCACCGTTAAGTTTGCCCTGCAGTTGAGTAATTTCCAGCAAACCCGACTTGTTGGTCATTTGCGTGGCAACATCTGTAAAATTCATTCCGCGCCAGCGCACGTTACTGGCCTGCAACAAAATATCAGCCGTAAAGCCTTGCAGTCCCTGATAGGCCGGTTCATCAATACGCGAAGAAATGACCGGGCGCGGCAACGTTGATTGGCTCTGCCCCTGCTGCGCGGCACCGTTTTCACCATTCGCGGTTTCATTAAGCGGGATGAGGTTGTCAAGATTCAGTTGCGGGAATTGCAGCCTCAGCTGCCATTCCGGTTTCTCTGTCAGCGTAACCTGTGCTTGCCCGCTTAGCGTACTATCATTGGCGGTCAAACTAATTTGGTTAAATGAAAGGCGTTTATGTGACTCCTGCCACTGGGCCTGGAAACTCCCCTGCCCCTGAATACCTTGTTTTGGTAAATCGGCACCCTGCAACTGCCAGTTAATTTGTTCAATAGCCGCCGTTAAATCATGCGGATAATCAGAAGCATCTACCGTACCGTTAAGGGATATCGTGAGATCGCGCTGATCGCGATTAACCCGCCCGGAGAACTCAAATGAACCACGATGTTGGGGATCTTGTTCCATTTGCAGGCGAATATTGCGGATTGTCACCTGCTCGTCATCTTCATACTGGAACACCAGCACGCTGTCCGCCACCTTAAGACTGGATATATCAAACGACCATCCGCGATCGTCTGACAGATCCGGCAAGGTATTGTCGCGCGGTGCAACCGGAGCGTCTTCACTGCGCACCGCTTCCGTCTGCGGCGTCAGTTGGATCACTGCCCCTTTTAGCATCACCTGCTTAACGCTCAGTTGATGACTCAGTAGTGGTAAAAGCGCCACGTCCAGACGCATGTTGTCGGCGCGAACCAGTGGCTGGCTTGCGCCCTGGGCGGTGAGAGACATTCGCCCGGAGAGGATACTAAGCTGCGGCCAGACGTGCCAACGCAGTGGCCCGTCGAGCTGCAATTGATAACCGCTACGTGCAGCAACTTGCTTGACCATATAGTCGCGGAAATCATTCGGATTCACCAGCAACACTAACGCAGATAACCCGGCCACCAGCACGACCAGGAGTATCATCAGCGTCGTCAGAAATCGTCTCATGGTATCCTCAATGGGCCTGAATTAGTCTTTATCGATTCGGCTGGCTACCGCGCCCTGCTGGTTGCGATATTTCGCATCTTCACGGCGGTTGTAAGGTCGCGCCGCCGGGCCGGAAAGCGGCTCAAAGCTCAGCGCACCAATTAACATGCCCGGACGCAGCGCCAGCGGCAGCTTACCGGAGTTGTAGAACTCCAGCACAATGCAACCAGACCAGCCCGGATCGATGCGGTGCGCGGTGACGTGCACCATCAGCCCCAGACGCGCCAGTGAGGAACGCCCGTCCAGCCAGCCCACCAGATCGGCTGGCAGCGTCACCGACTCCAGCGTCACCGCCAGCGCCAGCTCTCCTGGGTGAAGATAGAACGCCTCGCCCTCGTCGAGAACGATCTCATCGCTCATCACGCGGTCAAGCGCGGCGCTCACTTCATCTTTGGGACCGCTCAGATCGATAAACGCTGCCGTGTGACCACGGAAGGTACGAAATTTATTGCCCAGGCGTACATCCACCGTCGCGCCGTTAATACGCTCCACTGGCGGACGTGGGTTGATCGACAAACGGCCTTCATCAAGCCAGGCTTCAATATCTCGGTCACACAGACGCATGGCATTTTCTCCTTTCGCGCATCACTCCCTTAACGCCAATTACGTCAAGGGCATACCAGGTTATCACTGAACGGTACACAATTTATCAAGCTTATTCAAAGAACTGACTTATTTTCGCTTTCAATATATCGATCGCGATGCGGTTTTTCCCGCCGCGCGGCACGATAATGTCCGCATATTGTTTAGAAGGCTCAATGAATTGCAGGAACATCGGGCGCACGGTTTTTTGATATTGCGCCATCACTGAATCCATTGAACGCCCACGCTCGTTAACGTCACGCTTGATGCGGCGCATCAGGCAGATATCCAGCGGGGTATCAACGAAAATGGAGAAGTTAAGTTCGTCACGCAAACGCGCATCCGTCAGCAACAAAATGCCTTCGAGAATGATGACCTTCTTCGGCTCAACCGTCACCGTTTCTTTCATACGCGTATGTTCAACATAGCTGTAAACCGGCAGGTCAATTGCCGAGCCGCGTTTCAACGCTTGTAAATGCTCAAGCAGCAGACTGTGATCCATCGCGCTGGGATGGTCGTAGTTGGTCTTAACGCGTTCTTCCATCGACAGATGGCTTTGATCTTTGTAATAGCAGTCTTCGGGAATTACGCCGATGTGTTCATCACCGACTTGCTCACGCAATTCACGATAAAGGGTACTGGCAATAAGACTCTTGCCGGAAGCCGATGCGCCAGCGATACCGATAATGACGCACTGATGAGACTGATCAGTCATATATTTAGCGACCTGATTAACCTGGATGTTAGGAAGGGGGCGACGAAGCGCCAAACGCGGCAATTATAGGGATTTCATCCGTCTGATACCAGTCGAATAGCGTTGCCGCGCGCTCAGAGTTAATTGTTGACAAAGAATTCCCGGGGGCAAATTACGTTGATCAGTTTTATGTAAGGTAAAAAATGTTATACGCAGTTGCGCAAATTATCCGCCTTTACGTCACTTTATGAGCAATTCGCATATAAAATGTAAAACTTTTGTACTAGCATAAACACAGAAACGAATACTGGCGACCAGGTCTTGCGGATAAAGCGGTAATGAGCAAACAATCACAGCATGTATTAATTGCCCTGCCCCACCCGCTGCTTCACCTGGTCAGTTTAGGTTTAGTCTCGTTTATCTTTACCCTTTTCTCGCTTGAGCTTTCGCAGTTTGGCACCCAACTCGCCCCACTGTGGTTCCCGACGTCCATCATGATGGTGGCGTTTTATCGCCATGCCGGGCGCATGTGGCCGGGAATTGCGCTGAGCTGTTCGCTGGGAAATATCGCCGCATCCATCCTGCTTTTTTCCACCAGCTCGCTGAACATGACCTGGACGACCATCAATATTGTTGAAGCCGTGGTCGGGGCAGTGCTGCTACGTAAATTGCTGCCGTGGTATAACCCCTTGCAAAATCTGGCTGACTGGCTGCGTCTGGCACTCGGCAGCGCCATTGTTCCGCCTCTGTTGGGGGGTGTTCTGGTTGTCCTGCTGACGCCCGGAGACGATCCTCTCAGGGCATTTTTGATATGGGTACTGTCAGAATCCATCGGCGCTCTGGCACTGGTGCCGCTGGGATTGTTATTTAAACCACACTATCTGCTGCGCCATCGCAACCCACGGTTGCTTTTTGAGTCGCTGCTCACGTTAGCCATCACACTGACGTTAAGCTGGCTTTCGATGCTGTATCTGCCGTGGCCTTTTACTTTCATTATTGTGCTGTTGATGTGGAGCGCCGTGCGTCTGCCACGAATGGAAGCCTTTTTGATCTTCCTTACCACGGTGATGATGGTGTCGCTGATGATGGCCGCGGATCCCTCCCTGCTTGCTACGCCGCGTACGTACCTGATGAGCCATATGCCGTGGCTACCGTTTTTGCTGATCCTGCTGCCCGCCAACATCATGACCATGGTGATGTATGCCTTTCGTGCGGAACGCAAACACATTTCCGAAAGCGAAACCCACTTTCGGAACGCGATGGAATATTCCGCTATCGGTATGGCGTTAGTGGGCACCGAGGGACAATGGCTGCAAACCAACAAAGCGCTCTGCCAGTTTCTCGGGTACAGTCAGGAAGAGCTGCGCGGACTCACCTTTCAGCAACTGACCTGGCCGGAGGATCTCAATAAAGATCTCCAACAGGTTGAAAAGCTGATAAGCGGTGAAATAAACACCTATTCAATGGAAAAACGCTACTACAACCGCAATGGCGATGTTGTCTGGGCGTTGCTTGCCGTCTCACTGGTGCGCCACACGGATGGCACGCCGCTCTATTTTATCGCTCAGATTGAAGACATTAACGAGCTAAAACGCACCGAACAGGTCAATCAGCAACTGATGGAGCGCATCACTCTGGCTAACGAAGCGGGCGGGATTGGCACCTGGGAGTGGGAGTTGAAGCCGAATATTTTTAGCTGGGATAAGCGGATGTTCGAGCTGTATGAAATTCCTCCACATATCAAACCGAACTGGCAGGTGTGGTACGAGTGCGTGCTGCCGGAAGATCGCCAGCATGCCGAAAAAGTGATTCGTGATTCGTTGCAATCACGCTCGCCCTTTAAACTGGAATTTCGCATTACCGTAAAAGACGGTATTCGCCATATCCGCGCCCTCGCCAACCGGGTACTGAATAAAGAAGGCGAAGTCGAACGTCTCCTCGGCATCAATATGGATATGACCGAAGTGAAACAGCTTAACGAGGCATTGTTTCAGGAAAAAGAGCGCCTGCACATTACGCTTGATTCCATCGGTGAAGCCGTGGTCTGTATTGATATGGCGATGAAAATTACCTTTATGAATCCAGTGGCGGAGAAGATGAGCGGCTGGACGCAGGAAGAAGCGTTAGGTGTTCCGCTCCTGACGGTGTTGCATATTACTTTTGGCGACAACGGACCATTAATGGAGAACATTTACAGTGCCGACACCTCACGTTCCGCGATCGAGCAAGATGTGGTGTTGCACTGTCGGAGCGGCGGCAGTTACGACGTGCATTACAGTATTACGCCGTTAAGTACTCTGGACGGCAGCAATATTGGTTCGGTTCTGGTGATTCAGGACGTTACCGAATCACGCAAAATGCTGCGCCAGCTGAGCTACAGCGCCTCCCATGATGCACTGACGCATCTCGCCAACCGCGCCAGTTTTGAGAAACAACTGCGTATCCTGCTGCAAACGGTAAACAGTACACATCAGCGACATGCCCTGGTGTTTATCGAACTTGATCGCTTTAAAGCGGTGAATGACAGCGCCGGGCATGCGGCGGGTGACGCTTTGCTGCGCGAACTGGCGTCGTTAATGCTGAGTATGCTGCGTTCCAGCGACGTGCTGGCGCGACTCGGTGGGGATGAATTTGGTCTGCTGCTACCAGACTGTAATGTTGAAAGCGCGCGTTTTATCGCTACACGCATTATCAGTGCCGTGAATGACTATCACTTTATATGGGAAGGCCGTGTGCATCGGGTAGGTGCCAGTGCCGGGATTACCTTGATTGATGACAACAATCATCAGGCGGCAGAAGTGATGTCGCAGGCTGATATCGCCTGTTATGCCTCCAAAAATGGTGGCCGGGGCCGGGTGACGGTTTACGAACCGCAGCAAGCTGCCGCACATAGCGAACGGGCGGCGATGTCGCTTGATGAACAGTGGCGGATGATTAAAGAGAATCAGTTGATGATGCTCGCCCACGGTGTCGCTTCGCCACGGATCCCGGAAGCGCGTAATTTGTGGCTGATTTCACTTAAGCTCTGGAGTTGCGAAGGCGAGATTATTGATGAACAAACATTTCGTCGTAGCTTCAGCGATCCGGCGCTTAGCCATGCTCTTGACCGCCGGGTATTCCACGAATTTTTCCAGCAGGCCGCAAAAGCGGTTGCCAGTAAAGGCATAAGCATCTCCCTCCCCCTTTCCGTTGCCGGTTTGAGTAGCTCCACGCTGGTGAATGATCTGCTTGAGCAGCTGGAAAATAGCCCTCTACCACCACGGTTATTACATCTGATTATTCCGGCTGAAGCGATTTTAGATCACGCAGAAAGCGTGCAAAAACTGCGGCTGGCGGGATGTCGGATAGTGCTCAGCCAGGTGGGCCGCGATCTGCAAATCTTCAACTCGCTGAAAGCGAATATGGCAGATTACCTGCTACTTGATGGTGAGTTATGCGCCAACGTGCAGGGTAATTTGATGGATAAGATGCTGATTACGATTATTCAGGGGCACGCTCAGCGACTCGGGACGAAAACCATCGCCGGGCCAGTCGTTTTACCCTTAGTGATGGATACGCTTTCTGGCATCGGCGTCGATCTGATTTATGGTGAGGTGATTGCCGATGCCCAACCGCTGGATTTGCTGGTGAATAGTAGTTATTTCGCGATTAACTGAGGCGTGCTTCCCCATCGCCTGATGCGACGCTAACGCGTCTTATCATGCCTACAAATCGCTCATTCCCCAGGCCGGATAAGGCGCTCGCACCGCATCCGGCGACCAACGTCATGCTTCGTCTGGTTGCCAGCCTTCCGTATACCAGATATGCAACAGCGCATAAGAACGCCAGGGCTTCCAGCGCTCGGCATAACGGCGGATTTGCGCCGGTGTCATTCCCGGAAATCGCTGTTTAATCAGATAATCATCCGGCAGGAAAACATCTTTCGCCTGCCAGCCACGCAAAGCAAAATAATTCGCCGTCCAGCGCCCGATACCCGGAAAAGTTTGCAGCGTTTTCATCGCCTGCTCCACATCGCCCGGTATTGTCATTGGTAAGGTGCCCTCCAGCGCCGCATTTGCCAGATGAATCAGCGCCTCTGCCCGTTTCAACGGCATACCTAACGCTTTTAATGCCTGCGGGTCTGCTGCTGCCAGCCGCTGAGGCGTCGGGAAGCAGATATACTCCGGAAAATCATCCAGCCGTTCGCCATAAAGCTGTGCCACTCTGGCGGTCAATTTTGCCGCCATCGCCACGCTCACCAGTTGGCCTAAAATCGCCCGCACGCCCTGCTCAAAAGCATCAACACAGCCGGGTAAACGCAATCCGGGCCGCGCCGCGCCTAACCTGCCCAACGCACCGTTAACAATTTGTGGGTTACATTGCAGATCAAACAGGCGGCTCATTTTCGCCAGACACTCTGCGGCAACAGGTTCTAAACCTGCACTTAAATTTATGTGCAGAGTATGGCGGGCTATATCCGGAATAGCAGTCACCACGCCGCGATATTCGCCCACCGCCAGACTACGGGCATAATAACTGTCCGCGACCGTTTCCACACTGCTCACCGCACGGGCGGCGAGAAATCCCAACATCCACGACCAGTCATACGGCGGCTGCCAGTTCAGGGTATACATCGCATCTCCTTATTCATCCGCTTTCAGCATAAACGTTATTCAGACGCTGCGCTTTGCTTTCATATTCCGGTTGTCGCGACGGCAACATTTCGCTAAAGTCACGCCCCTTCTTCACCGGCATGGGGATTATTTCGTGTTTATTGGTTTTGATTACGGTACAGCAAACTGTTCAGTGGCGGTCATGCGTGACGGTAAACCGCATTTGCTAAAAATGGAAAACGACAGCACGCTGCTGCCTTCAATGCTTTGCGCGCCAACGCGTGAAGCGGTAAGCGAATGGCTGTACCGCCATCATGATGTTCCGGCAGACGACGATGAAACGCAGGCGCTGTTACGTCGGGCGATTCGTTATAACCGCGAAGAAGATATCGATGTTACGGCGAAAAGCGTGCAGTTCGGTCTTTCCTCACTGGCACAGTACATTGATGATCCAGAAGAAGTGTGGTTTGTGAAATCACCAAAATCGTTCCTCGGTGCCAGCGGCTTAAAACCGCAGCAGGTAGCGCTGTTTGAGGATCTGGTCTGCGCAATGATGTTGCACATTCGCCAGCAGGCGCAGGCACAGCTGCCAGAAGCGATTACTCAGGCGGTGATTGGTCGTCCGATCAACTTCCAGGGGCTGGGCGGTGATGAAGCAAACACCCAGGCGCAAGGGATTCTGGAACGCGCGGCGAAGCGTGCCGGATTCAGGGACGTGGTATTCCAGTACGAGCCGGTCGCGGCTGGGCTGGATTACGAAGCCACCTTGCAGGAAGAAAAACGGGTGCTGGTGGTGGATATCGGCGGTGGTACGACTGACTGTTCATTGCTGCTGATGGGGCCGCAGTGGCGTTCGCGTCTCGATCGTGAAGCCAGCCTGCTGGGTCACAGTGGTTGCCGTATTGGCGGTAACGATCTGGATATCGCGCTGGCGTTTAAAAACCTGATGCCGTTACTGGGCATGGGTGGCGAAACCGAAAAAGGCATCGCCCTACCGATTCTGCCGTGGTGGAATGCGGTTGCCATCAACGACGTTCCTGCACAGAGTGATTTCTACAGTAGTGCCAACGGTCGTCTGCTTAACGATCTGGTACGCGATGCCCGCGAACCGGAAAAAGTGGCCCTGTTACAGAAAGTCTGGCGTCAGCGTTTAAGCTATCGCCTGGTGCGTAGCGCAGAAGAGAGCAAAATCGCCCTTTCAAGCACTGCGGAAACCCGCGCCTCACTGCCGTTTATCAGCGATGAACTGGCTACGCTGATTAGCCAGCAAGGGCTGGAAAGCGCCCTCAGCCAGCCACTGGCGCGGATTCTGGAACAGGTGCAACTGGCGCTGGATAACGCCCAGGAAAAACCGGACGTTATCTACCTGACCGGCGGTAGCGCCCGTTCGCCGCTGATTAAAAAAGCGCTGGCAGAACAGTTGCCGGGCATTCCGATTGCAGGCGGCGATGACTTTGGCTCCGTCACCGCCGGGCTGGCACGCTGGGCAGAAGTGGTATTTCGTTAAAAGAAAATGGCTCAGCAGCGGCTTAAATCAGCCTGCGCCTGAGCCAGTTTTTCTGCCGCCTGACGTAACGGTTCCATCAACGGCATGGTCCGTGCTGGAGCATGAAGGCGGAATCGCTGCAACTCTGTCGCGCCGACAGTCAACGTCGATTCCAGCCGATGTCGTTTGGCGGTCATTTTCGCCATTACCGCTTGTCTGTCTGCTGGCGTTACCGCTTCATTCGGCCTGAACACAAAACGGCGTTCGCAACTTGCTTTCCAGTCGATAACTGCCTGGGTCAGATGATCACCAAACCCTTTCACTTGCTTAACCCCACGACGGGTAACATCCGCTGCTGTTTCAATACCAAAGGACCGTAACGCCGCTTTACGCGCAGGGCCAACGCCGGGAATAGAGGCAACATCAATAAAAAATCCCTCCAGAAACTTCTGCTTCTGCCGTTCCCTTGCGGTGTCGTGAAGTGCTGCCAGAGCACGTTTTTCTTCTTCCGGTAACCCGAGCATTTCGTCCTTCATTTTTTCGAGCATCGTCCGTTTGGCGATAAAACCTTCCAGCCCGCCCAACTGTTGGATCTGGCTGAATAAATGGTCATAGTCCATTTTCGCGCGATTAAATGCCTCACGGCGTTGCTGAACTTCTGCTTTGTACGCTTTGCTTGTCAGACTGCCAATAATCCAGATAGCCGACAGCACAGGAACCAAAATAATATAACGCGGTTCTGCCTGAAGGCCGCAAAGCAACAGCGATAACGCTGACAGTGCGATCTCAATCAGAATGATGTATTCGCGCCGTAACAGGCCTAAAGGAAGCGGCCTGCCAGTCGGTTGGAAATGATCGGGTAATGGCAATTGCAATGCTGGCGGTGCTACTGACGCCATCACCATCGCCCAGACTTTCGCCAGCACAAAATCACCGCTGGTGGTAATGACCTCTTCGCCGAGATCAATAAAATAGATAACGCCTTGATTATCCAGCGCACACCACGGGCAGTCGGTCAAATGAGCGGGATAAACATGCATTGCCGAAACGGGACATTTCTTTAACTGTTGGCGCAGAGAATCAAGTGCCGCTACCCACGCTTTAGCCGTCGGACGCCCGGTTGCCACGCCACTTTCCGTGAATGCCTGCTGAAACATGGCTTCAACATCACTCGGTAACATCGATAGCGGAATCGATCGTGGCGGCGGTTTTAAACCACGTCGCTGATTATCTGACGCGTAGGCATAACGGAAATGGGTAATATCCGTCTCCAGCGCATTACCCGCATCAGAGATAAGCGGCACACCAGAATAAGGATGCCGGCCACCAAACAAGACGTGAAAAATCAGCAACGCAAGGCCAAAATTATCGTGATTTTCTGTGCGTTCAAAGCCGACAAATGACGACAAGGTTTGTAGCTCTGGCGGCGTAAAATGCGACACGCCGACTTCGCATAAATGCAGTGTGCCATTGGCGTTAATCTGAAAGGAGTCGCTATCAATCAGTACCACTTTGCTGTCGCGACCTACCATAAAACTGTTCTGGTTTACGTCACCCACGACGTGCCCGTGCTCGTGAACCGTAGCAAAAGATGAAGCAATATTGCGCGCAACATAGAGTAGAAAATCCCACGCACAATGAGGGTAACTCTGGCGACGATGTGCCGGGCTATAGATCATATGAATCGGTTCTTTACCAGAAACTTTTGGCATCATAAAACCGATAACTTTTCCGCCTCGTCCACCGTGAAGCGTTGCCTGCGGCCAGGCGACATAATTCAACAACTGCGCGTCAGCTGTCGCAGCCATAAAGGCAAGTTTGTCCTGTTTTAAGGCGGGTGGCGGCGTGTGATAAATCTTGGCGACGCTATCGACAAACTCCTCGATATCATAAACCGCGCCTTCACCACCTTTGCCCAGTTCACGGCCAAGAGTGGTCAATTCACCTGTCGATGTAAATACTTTTATATTTGTTTTCATAATATTTCGCGGGTAGTTATATTATATTTCAATGAATAATAACAACTAACCATTAAAATTATTTCTATATGGGGAAAACCCACTCAAGAATAAAAATGATAATGCAATTTTATCAGGATACAATTCAATTTCGGCCTGATAATGATTAACTTTCACAGGTTTTTGCTAACTTTGACTACAAAGGGATTCTGGAGAAAAAATGAAAAAGATATTACTTATGTTGAGTCTGCTATTTTTTACTACCGCGGGCTTTAGTGAAGTTTCGGATACGTTAGTGACGGGAGGTTATGATAAACAAGCGATGTCTGACGCGATTAAACATGCGCGGAAAGAAACCGATAAATTCATCGAGGTTATGAATAAAAAAGATGCCGATACTTTCGCAGTCAAAGCCCCGATAACCGATCACGGAAGAACCGAGCATTTCTGGCTTACGGATGTCACTTATTCTAACGGCATGTTTATTGGCGTAATCAGCAATGACCCTGGTATTGTTACAAACGTAGAATATGGCCAGGAGTGGAAAATCAAGAAAGAAGATATTTCAGACTGGATGTATACGCGCGGGGATAAAATTTACGGCGGTTATACCATTGATCCTTTATTGGTCACCTATCCAAAAGAAGAAGCCGACGAGCTAAGAGCAAAATTAGTTCGCTAATCAGCCGTTATATTTATTGTTTAAACTGGCGGTTGAATTGTTGTCTTCAACCGCCATGAGAAACTCACTCTGCCCACAGCGCCAGTGCCAACGTTTTATCATCATCCGTACGCTCGTTTACCGCCGGGCTGGACAAAAACTGCTTTAACAATTCAGGTAATAAATCGAGTTGTTCCTGCGTTGCTGCCGCCAGTCCATTGAAAAACGGGGTAAAGAAAGGCACATGAGGAGAATTATCCAGCATATTTAACGCCAGTCGCTGGATACCATCCGTAAATGCTGCAACTTTGTGCGCACGCCCAGTGCTGGTGAAAGTTTCCAGTCTGGAAACGGCATCTTCGTCGGTAATGAAGTGCGTCATGTTGGCATATTCACCCGCCATCGGCGTGAGAGGCAATTGCAGACCGTGACCCAAATCTACCACCACGCCGCCATCGCCAATCTGCATAATCAAGGTGCCGTCAGGCGATGAAATCAGTCCCAGAAATGTGCAGGCAAAATCGCGAACCGCTAATTCTTTGGCTTCCGCCTCGGCAAAAAGTCGTTGACGAATGGTCAGTACCATATTTGTGGCGAGGACATCATTAAGCCCCAATTCCCCGCCCTGCACTTTTTGCGACATATAAGCCATCGCTTCATTGACGGCGAGCATCGCGCCTTCGCCACCCTGCGAGACACTGCCTGCGCCATCAGCGACAAATACCGACAATAATGGCTGCTGGTCATTTAACCAGGCAATCTGCATCTGGCAGGCATCCTGACAAGGCAAGTCCGCGCTGATGTGCGACGTTCCAACGGTTGATGCATAGACCAGACGCCAGCTCACACTGACGTCCAGCCTTTTGGCGCTTCCAGCACAACTTCCGTTCCCGGCGTGGAGCGGGAAACCGAACGCAGCGAACTGGATAACCAGCTAAACAGTTCACGGAATTGTAATCCTTGCAGAGGCAAAGGCTGACGAACGCTAATTTGTGCCAGCGTCTTCATATCCGCCCCCTGAACACCGATGGAAAAGAAAGCAAACCTTTTATCTTCTTCCCCCCGAAACACTTTGTTGGCTGCAGCCTGCCACTCATCGGTTGGTGCACCATCGGTAATCAGGAAAATCCACGGGCGATAATACGAAATACCATTTGCACGATACTCACGTTTCCGCTCCTCTACCATATCCAGGGCTTTGGTAATGGCCGCACCCATTGGTGTATCGCCCTGGGCAAACAGGATGGGCGGAAAAAAATTAGCGGCGCTGGTAAAGGGTTGTTCCACATGCACCGGGCCGAACGTCACAATGCCGAGTTCCACTCTTTTTAAAGCCAGCGGATCAGCAAGCAGTTCATCACGAAAGGTAACCAATCCGGCGTTAAGTTCATTAATAGGTCTACCGTTCATAGAACCAGAAACATCCAGCAGCAAAATGCAGGGGCAACGTGGTTCCGGGTTACTGGCAAAATCGCTGGTGGCAAACGTGATTTGTTCGCTCATAAGAAATCCTTTCTTAGAGAATTATCGAGGTCCGGTATCATACCGACTGCAATAATGAAATAAGAGCAAACGAAGAAACTTTCAGAATTAGGCCCGGCGGCGCAGAAAATTTTGCTATTCGCCTCGCAAGAACGGAGAGCCGTCGATTGACACTAAGGGCGGAGTGACATAATTTCAGGAGTGAGGGTTAGGGAGAGGTTTCCCCCTCCCCCTGGTGTTCTTAGTAAGCCTGGAAGCTAATCACTAAGAGTATCACCAGTATGATGACGTGCTTCATCATAACCCTTTCCTTATTAAAAGCCCTCTTCTCCGGGAGGGGCTTTCCCGTTTCAGCATCCCGCTGAAATCGTCGGCTTACCTCCTTTCGCCCTGAATACAGTCTATCGCTAACGCGTGAACAAAATAGTTTCCTCTGTGATTATTGCGTAACGACTCGCAAAGAATATTTGCTGGCAGGATCGCAGACTGCAAAGCCTGCGGATTGACAATCTTATCGTGAAGGCATACTTTCAGGAGTGAGGGTAGAGCGGGGTTTCCCCCGCCCTGGTAGTCTTAGTAAGCCGGGAAGCTTATGACTAAGAGCACCACGATGATGATCCACTTCATCATGACCCTTTCCTTATTTATGGCCCCTTCCTCGGGAGGGGCTTTCCCGTTTCAGCGTCCCGCTGAAATCGTCGGCTTACCTCCTTTCGCCATGCAAGCAGTCTATCGCTAACGCGTAGATAAAATAGTTTCATGTGTTATTACTGGATGCGTGCTCGCAAATGTGCCCGTCATTCAGACGATTCCAGACAGTGTTTCATAATTCCTCCATTTTTCTCCCTTATTGGCTGGCTACACTAGTATCATTCCGCGAAACGTTTCAGGAAGAGAAACTCTTAACGATGAAAGGTAGTTATAAATCCCGTTGGGTAATCGTAATCGTGGTGGTTATCGCCGCCATCGCCGCATTCTGGTTCTGGCAAGGCCGCAATGACTCCCGGAGTGCAGCCCCAGGGGCGACGAAACAAGCGCAGCAATCGCCAGCGGGTGGTCGACGTGGTATGCGTTCCGGCCCATTAGCCCCGGTTCAGGCGGCGACCGCCGTAGAACAGGCAGTTCCGCGTTACCTCACCGGGCTTGGCACCATTACCGCCGCTAATACCGTTACGGTGCGCAGCCGCGTGGACGGCCAACTGATAGCGTTACATTTCCAGGAAGGCCAGCAGGTCAAAGCAGGCGATTTACTGGCAGAAATTGACCCCAGCCAGTTCAAAGTTGCATTAGCACAAGCCCAGGGCCAACTGGCAAAAGATAAAGCCACGCTTGCCAACGCCCGCCGTGACCTGGCGCGTTATCAACAACTGGCAAAAACCAATCTCGTTTCCCGCCAGGAGCTGGATGCCCAACAGGCGCTGGTCAGTGAAACCGAAGGCACCATTAAGGCTGATGAAGCAAGCGTTGCCAGCGCGCAGCTGCAACTCGACTGGAGCCGGATTACCGCACCAGTCGATGGTCGCGTTGGTCTCAAGCAGGTTGATGTTGGTAACCAAATCTCCAGTGGTGATACCACCGGGATCGTGGTGATCACCCAGACGCATCCTATCGATTTAGTCTTTACCCTGCCGGAAAGCGATATCGCTACCGTAGTGCAGGCGCAGAAAGCCGGAAAACCGCTGGTGGTAGAAGCCTGGGATCGCACCAACTCGAAGAAATTAAGTGAAGGCACGCTGTTAAGTCTCGATAACCAAATCGATGCCACAACCGGTACGATTAAAGTGAAAGCACGCTTTAATAATCAGGATGATGCGCTGTTTCCCAATCAGTTTGTTAACGTGCGCATGTTAGTCGACACCGAACAAAACGCCGTAGTGATCCCATCAGCCGCCCTGCAAATGGGCAATGAAGGCCATTTTGTCTGGGTGCTGAATAGTGAAAACAAGGTCAGCAAACATCTGGTGACGCCGGGCATTCAGGACAGTCAGAAAGTGGTGATCCGTGCAGGTATTTCTGCGGGCGATCGCGTGGTGACAGACGGCATTGATCGCCTGACCGAAGGGGCGAAAGTGGAAGTGGTGGAAGCCCAGAGCGCCACCACTCCAGAAGAGAAAGCCACCAGCCGCGAATACGCGAAAAAAGGAGCACGCTCCTGATGCAGGTGTTACCCCCGAGCAGCACAGGCGGCCCGTCTCGCCTGTTTATTATGCGTCCTGTCGCCACCACGCTGCTGATGGTGGCGATCTTACTCGCCGGGATTATCGGTTATCGCGCCCTGCCCGTTTCGGCGCTGCCGGAAGTGGACTATCCGACCATTCAGGTAGTCACGCTTTACCCAGGTGCAAGCCCGGATGTCATGACCTCTGCCGTTACCGCGCCGCTCGAGCGCCAGTTCGGGCAGATGTCTGGCCTGAAACAGATGTCGTCGCAAAGTTCCGGCGGTGCGTCAGTTATCACCTTACAGTTCCAGCTAACATTACCGCTCGATGTCGCCGAGCAGGAAGTGCAGGCCGCGATTAACGCCGCCACTAACCTGCTACCGAGCGATCTGCCTAACCCGCCGGTTTACAGCAAAGTGAACCCGGCAGATCCGCCGATCATGACGCTCGCCGTCACCTCAACCGCCATGCCGATGACGCAAGTGGAAGATATGGTGGAAACCCGCGTCGCGCAGAAAATCTCGCAGATTTCCGGCGTCGGCCTGGTGACGCTTTCCGGCGGTCAGCGTCCGGCTGTTCGCGTCAAACTTAACGCTCAGGCGATTGCCGCCCTCGGCCTGACCAGCGAAACCGTGCGCACCGCCATTACCGGCGCTAACGTTAACTCGGCAAAAGGTAGCCTCGACGGCCCTTCCCGTGCGGTCACGCTTTCCGCGAACGACCAGATGCAATCCGCCGAAGAGTATCGCCAGCTAATCATCGCCTACCAGAACGGCGCGCCGATTCGTCTTGGCGATGTCGCAACCGTAGAGCAAGGTGCAGAAAACAGCTGGCTTGGCGCATGGGCGAACAAAGAACAGGCCATTGTGATGAATGTTCAGCGCCAGCCCGGTGCTAACATTATCTCCACCGCCGACAGCATCCGGCAGATGCTGCCACAGCTCACCGAGAGTCTGCCGAAATCGGTGAAGGTAACAGTGCTTTCCGATCGCACCACCAATATCCGCGCATCGGTCAACGATACCCAGTTTGAATTGATGATGGCTATCGCGCTGGTAGTCATGATTATCTACCTGTTTTTGCGCAATATTCCGGCGACCATCATTCCCGGCTTCGCAGTGCCGCTGTCGTTAATCGGCACCTTCGCGGTCATGGTGTTTCTCGATTTTTCAATCAATAACCTGACGCTGATGGCGTTAACTATCGCCACCGGGTTCGTGGTCGATGACGCCATCGTGGTGATCGAAAATATTTCCCGCTATATCGAAAAAGGCGAAAAACCGTTGGCGGCGGCGCTCAAGGGCGCAGGTGAAATCGGCTTTACCATTATCTCGCTGACCTTCTCGCTGATTGCGGTGTTGATCCCACTGCTGTTTATGGGCGATATCGTCGGGCGACTGTTCCGCGAATTTGCTATTACCCTGGCGGTAGCGATTTTGATCTCAGCGGTGGTGTCGCTGACCCTGACACCGATGATGTGCGCGCGGATGCTCAGCCAGGAGTCGTTGCGTAAACAGAACCGCTTCTCCCGTGCCTCGGAAAAAATGTTCGACAGGATAATCGCCGCCTATGGTCGTGGACTGGCGAAAGTGCTGAATCATCCGTGGCTGACCTTAAGCGTGGCACTCAGCACGCTGCTGCTTAGCGTGCTGCTGTGGGTGTTCATTCCGAAAGGTTTCTTCCCGGTACAGGACAATGGCATTATTCAGGGCACTTTGCAGGCACCGCAATCCAGCTCCTTTGCCAATATGGCCCAGCGACAACGCCAGGTCGCGGACGTGATTTTGCAGGATCCGGCAGTGCAAAGCCTGACCTCATTTGTTGGCGTTGATGGCACTAACCCGTCGCTGAACAGTGCACGTTTACAAATCAACCTCAAACCGTTGGATGAACGTGATGATCGGGTGCAAAAAGTCATCGCCCGTCTGCAAACGGCGGTAGATAAAGTGCCGGGCGTCGATCTCTTCCTGCAACCAACGCAGGATCTGACTATTGATACTCAGGTCAGCCGCACCCAGTACCAGTTTACCTTGCAGGCCACGTCACTGGATGCGCTCAGTACCTGGGTGCCACAGTTGATGGAAAAACTCCAGCAACTGCCACAGCTTTCTGATGTCTCCAGCGACTGGCAGGACAAAGGGCTGGTGGCGTATGTCAATGTTGATCGCGACAGCGCCAGCCGTCTGGGGATCAGCATGGCGGATGTCGATAACGCCCTGTACAACGCGTTTGGTCAGCGGCTGATTTCCACTATTTATACTCAGGCCAACCAGTATCGCGTGGTGCTGGAGCACAACACCGAAAATACCCCAGGCCTCGCGGCGCTGGATACCATTCGCCTGACCAGCAGCGACGGCGGCGTGGTGCCGCTAAGCTCAATTGCCAAAATTGAGCAGCGTTTTGCGCCGCTCTCCATCAACCATCTGGATCAGTTCCCGGTAACGACCATCTCCTTTAACGTGCCGGATAACTATTCGCTGGGCGATGCGGTGCAGGCGATTATGGACACCGAAAAGACGCTGAATCTGCCGGTGGATATCACCACGCAGTTCCAGGGCAGCACCCTCGCCTTCCAGTCGGCGCTGGGCAGCACTGTCTGGCTGATTGTCGCGGCGGTGGTGGCGATGTATATCGTGCTCGGCATTCTGTACGAGAGCTTTATTCACCCGATCACCATTCTCTCGACGCTACCCACCGCAGGGGTTGGCGCACTGCTGGCGTTGCTGATTGCTGGTAGCGAACTGGATGTGATTGCGATTATCGGCATTATTTTGCTGATCGGTATCGTGAAGAAGAACGCCATCATGATGATCGACTTCGCGCTGGCTGCCGAGCGCGAGCAAGGCATGTCGCCGCGCGAGGCAATCTACCAGGCTTGTCTGTTGCGTTTTCGTCCGATCCTGATGACCACCCTGGCGGCTCTGCTTGGCGCGCTGCCGCTGATGTTGAGTACCGGGGTCGGCGCGGAACTGCGTCGTCCGTTAGGTATCGGCATGGTCGGCGGCCTGATTGTCAGCCAGGTGCTGACGCTGTTCACCACGCCGGTGATTTATCTGCTGTTCGACCGCCTGGCATTGTGGACCAAAAGCCGCTTTGCCCGTCATGAAGAGGAGGCGTAAGTGAAGTTTTTTGCCCTCTTCATTTACCGTCCGGTGGCGACGATTTTACTGTCGGTTGCCATTACCCTGTGCGGCATACTGGGCTTCCGTATGCTGCCGGTCGCCCCGCTGCCGCAGGTCGATTTTCCGGTGATTATGGTCAGCGCCTCGCTGCCCGGTGCGTCACCAGAAACAATGGCGTCTTCCGTTGCCACGCCGCTGGAGCGCTCACTTGGGCGCATTGCCGGAGTCAGTGAAATGACCTCCAGCAGTTCGCTCGGCAGCACGCGTATTATTTTGCAGTTTGATTTTGACCGGGATATCAACGGCGCAGCGCGTGATGTGCAGGCGGCGATCAACGCTGCACAAAGTTTGCTGCCCAGTGGGATGCCCAGCCGCCCGACCTATCGCAAAGCGAACCCGTCGGATGCACCAATTATGATCCTCACGCTGACGTCCGATACTTATTCGCAGGGTGAACTGTACGATTTCGCCTCGACGCAGCTGGCTCCGACGATTTCGCAAATCGACGGTGTTGGTGATGTCGATGTCGGAGGCAGCTCACTGCCCGCCGTACGCGTCGGGCTGAATCCGCAGGCGCTGTTTAATCAGGGCGTGTCGCTGGACGACGTACGCACCGCCGTCAGCAATGCCAACGTGCGTAAACCGCAGGGCGCGCTGGAAGATGGCACTCACCGCTGGCAGATCCAGACCAATGATGAGCTAAAAACCGCCGCTGAATATCAGCCGTTGATTATTCACTACAACAACGGCGGCGCGGTTCGTCTGGGCGATGTGGCGACGGTGACCGACTCAGTGCAGGATGTGCGCAACGCCGGGATGACCAACGCCAAACCGGCTATTTTACTGATGATCCGCAAACTGCCGGAAGCCAATATTATCCAGACGGTTGACAGCATCCGGGCAAAATTACCGGAGTTGCAGGAAACCATTCCGGCGGCGATTGATCTGCAAATTGCCCAGGATCGCTCCCCCACCATTCGCGCCTCGCTGGAAGAAGTCGAGCAAACGCTGATTATCTCGGTGGCGCTGGTGATTCTGGTGGTGTTTTTATTCCTGCGCTCGGGTCGCGCCACTATTATTCCCGCCGTTTCGGTGCCGGTTTCGCTGATTGGTACGTTTGCGGCGATGTACCTGTGCGGATTCAGTCTCAATAACCTTTCGTTAATGGCGCTCACCATCGCTACTGGTTTCGTGGTGGATGACGCCATCGTGGTGCTGGAAAACATTGCACGTCATCTGGAAGCGGGAATGAAACCGTTGCAAGCCGCACTGCAAGGTACTCGCGAAGTCGGTTTTACGGTGCTGTCGATGAGTCTGTCACTGGTGGCGGTGTTCCTGCCGCTGCTGTTGATGGGCGGATTGCCGGGCCGACTGTTACGCGAATTTGCCGTGACGCTTTCTGTCGCCATTGGTATATCGTTGCTGGTTTCTCTGACATTAACGCCAATGATGTGTGGCTGGATGCTGAAAGCCAGCAAGCCGCGCGAGCAAAAGCGACTGCGTGGTTTTGGTCGCATGTTGGTAGCCCTGCAACAAGGCTACGGCAAGTCACTGAAATGGGTGCTCAATCATACCCGTCTGGTGGGCGTGGTGCTGCTTGGCACCATTGCGCTGAATATCTGGCTGTATATCTCGATCCCGAAAACCTTCTTCCCGGAGCAGGACACTGGCGTGTTGATGGGCGGGATTCAGGCGGATCAGAGTATTTCGTTTCAGGCGATGCGCGGTAAGTTGCAGGATTTCATGAAAATTATCCGTGACGATCCGGCAGTGGATAATGTCACCGGCTTTACAGGCGGTTCGCGAGTGAACAGCGGGATGATGTTTATCACCCTCAAGCCACGCGACGAACGCAGCGAAACGGCGCAGCAAATTATCGACCGTCTGCGCGTAAAACTGGCGAAAGAACCGGGGGCGAATCTGTTCCTGATGGCGGTACAGGATATTCGCGTTGGTGGGCGTCAGTCGAACGCCAGCTACCAGTACACGTTGTTATCCGACGACCTGGCGGCACTGCGAGAATGGGAGCCGAAAATCCGCAAAAAACTGGCGACGTTGCCGGAACTGGCGGACGTGAACTCCGATCAGCAGGATAACGGCGCGGAGATGAATCTGGTTTACGACCGCGACACCATGGCACGGCTGGGAATCGACGTACAAGCCGCCAACAGTCTGTTAAATAACGCCTTCGGTCAGCGGCAAATCTCGACCATTTACCAGCCGATGAACCAGTATAAAGTGGTGATGGAAGTGGATCCGCGCTATACCCAGGACATCAGTGCGCTGGAAAAAATGTTCGTTATCAATAACGAAGGCAAAGCGATCCCGCTGTCGTATTTCGCTAAATGGCAACCGGCGAATGCCCCACTATCGGTGAATCATCAGGGATTATCGGCGGCCTCGACCATTTCGTTTAACCTGCCGACCGGAAAATCGCTCTCGGACGCCAGTGCGGCGATCGATCGCGCAATGACCCAGCTTGGTGTGCCTTCGACGGTGCGCGGCAGTTTTGCCGGCACGGCGCAGGTGTTCCAGGAGACGATGAACTCGCAGGTGATCCTGATTATCGCCGCCATCGCCACGGTGTATATCGTGCTGGGTATCCTTTACGAGAGTTACGTACATCCGCTGACGATTCTCTCCACCCTGCCCTCGGCGGGCGTTGGAGCGCTGTTGGCGCTGGAGCTGTTCAATGCCCCGTTCAGCCTAATCGCCCTGATAGGGATCATGCTATTAATCGGCATCGTGAAGAAAAACGCCATTATGATGGTCGATTTTGCGCTTGAAGCCCAACGGCACGGTAACCTGACGCCGCAGGAAGCTATTTTCCAGGCCTGTCTGCTGCGTTTTCGCCCGATTATGATGACTACCCTGGCGGCGCTGTTTGGTGCGCTGCCGCTGGTATTGTCGGGCGGCGACGGCTCGGAGCTGCGGCAACCCCTGGGGATCACCATTGTCGGCGGACTGGTAATGAGCCAGCTCCTTACGCTGTATACCACGCCGGTGGTGTATCTCTTTTTCGACCGTCTGCGGCTGCGTTTTTTGCGTAAACCTAAACAAACGGTAACCGAGTAAATGACAGATCTTCCCGACAGCACCCGTTGGCAATTGTGGATTGTGGCTTTCGGCTTCTTTATGCAGTCGCTGGACACCACCATCGTAAACACCGCCCTTCCCTCAATGGCGCAAAGCCTCGGGGAAAGTCCGTTGCATATGCACATGGTCATTGTCTCTTATGTGCTGACCGTGGCGGTGATGCTGCCCGCCAGCGGCTGGCTGGCGGACAAAGTCGGCGTGCGCAATATTTTCTTTACCGCCATCGTGCTGTTTACTCTCGGTTCACTGTTTTGCGCGCTTTCCGGCACGCTGAACGAACTGTTGCTGGCACGCGCGTTACAGGGCGTTGGCGGCGCGATGATGGTGCCGGTCGGCAGATTGACGGTGATGAAAATCGTACCGCGCGAGCAATATATGGCGGCGATGACCTTTGTCACGTTACCCGGTCAGGTCGGTCCGCTGCTCGGTCCGGCGCTCGGCGGTCTGCTGGTGGAGTACGCATCGTGGCACTGTATCTTTTTGATCAACATTCCGGTGGGGATTATCGGTGCGATCGCCACATTGCTGTTAATGCCAAACTACACCATGCAGACGCGGCGCTTTGATCTCTCCGGATTTTTATTGCTGGCGGTTGGCATGGCGGTATTAACCCTGGCGCTGGACGGCAGTAAAGGTACAGGTTTATCGCCGCTGACGATTGCAGGCCTGGTCGCAGTTGGCGTGGTGGCACTGGTGCTTTATCTGCTGCACGCCAGAAATAACAACCGTGCCCTGTTCAGTCTGAAACTGTTCCGTACTCGTACCTTTTCGCTGGGCCTGGCGGGGAGCTTTGCCGGACGTATTGGCAGTGGCATGTTGCCCTTTATGACACCGGTTTTCCTGCAAATTGGCCTCGGTTTCTCGCCGTTTCATGCCGGACTGATGATGATCCCGATGGTGCTTGGCAGCATGGGAATGAAGCGAATTGTGGTACAGGTGTTGAATCGCTTTGGTTATCGTCGGGTACTGGTAGCGACCACGCTGGGTCTGTCGCTGGTCACCCTGTTGTTTATGACTACCGCCCTGCTGGGCTGGTACTACGTTTTGCCGTTCGTCCTGTTTTTACAAGGGATGGTCAACTCGACGCGTTTCTCCTCCATGAACACCCTGACGCTGAAAGATCTCCCGGACAATCTGGCGAGCAGCGGCAACAGCCTGCTGTCGATGATTATGCAATTGTCGATGAGTATCGGCGTCACTATCGCCGGGCTGTTGCTGGGACTTTTTGGTTCACAGCATGTCAGCGTCGACAGCGGCACCACACAAACCGTCTTTATGTACACCTGGCTTAGCATGGCGTTGATCATCGCCCTTCCGGCGTTCATCTTTGCCAGAGTGCCGAACGATACGCATCAAAATGTAGCTATTTCGCGGCGAAAAAGGAGCGCGCAATGAAGTTCTGGCGACCCGGTATTACCGGCAAACTGTTTCTGGCGATTTTCGCCACCTGCATTGTCTTGCTGATCAGTATGCACTGGGCGGTGCGTATCAGTTTTGAGCGTGGCTTTATTGATTACATCAAGCATGGTAATGAACAGCGATTACAACTGTTAAGTGATGCGCTTGGCGAGCAGTATGCGCAGCATGGCAACTGGCGCTTCCTGCGCAACAATGATCGCTTTGTCTTTCAGATCCTGCGTTCATTTGAACACGATAATTCGGAAGATAAACCCGGCCCGGGTATGCCACCGCACGGCTGGCGTACCCAGTTCTGGGTGGTTGATCAAAACAACAAAGTGCTGGTTGGTCCGCGAGCGCCGATTCCACCTGACGGTACACGGCGACCCATTCTGGTCAACGGTGCGGAAGTTGGCGCGGTGATCGCCTCCCCCGTTGAGCGGTTAACGCGCAATACTGATATCAATTTCGATAAACAACAGCGGCAAACCAGCTGGTTGATTGTCGCCCTGGCAACGTTACTCGCGGCACTTGCCACTTTTCTGCTGGCGCGCGGTTTACTGGCACCGGTAAAACGACTTGTCGATGGCACGCACAAACTGGCGGCGGGCGATTTCACTACCCGCGTAACGCCCACCAGTGAAGATGAACTGGGCAAACTGGCGCAAGACTTCAACCAGCTTGCCAGCACACTGGAGAAAAACCAGCAAATGCGGCGCGATTTTATGGCCGATATTTCTCACGAACTGCGTACGCCATTAGCGGTGCTGCGCGGTGAACTGGAAGCCATTCAGGATGGCGTGCGTAAATTCACGCCGGAGACGGTGGCGTCTTTACAGGCGGAGGTCGGTACACTGACCAAACTGGTTGACGATCTCCATCAGTTGTCGATGTCTGATGAAGGCGCTCTCGCCTATCAAAAAGCACCGGTAGATTTGATCCCACTGCTGGAAGTGGCGGGCGGCGCATTTCGCGAACGATTCGCCAGTCGTGGCCTGAAACTGCAATTTTCCCTGCCAGACAGTATTACCGTATTTGGCGATCGCGACCGTTTAATGCAGTTATTCAATAACTTACTGGAAAACAGCCTGCGCTACACTGACAGCGGCGGCAGCCTGCAAATCTCTGCCGGGCAGCGCGACAAAACGGTGCGCCTGACCTTTGCCGACAGTGCGCCAGGTGTCAGTGACGATCAGCTACAAAAATTGTTTGAACGTTTTTATCGCACCGAAGGTTCCCGCAACCGTGCCAGCGGCGGTTCCGGGCTGGGGCTGGCGATTTGCCTGAACATTGTTGAAGCACATAATGGTCGCATTATTGCTGCCCATTCGCCTTTTGGCGGGGTAAGCATTACAGTAGAGTTACCGCTGGAACGGGATTTACAGAGAGAAGTATGACCGAGTTACCAATCGACGAAAACACACCGCGTATTTTGATCGTGGAAGATGAACCGAAGCTGGGGCAGTTGCTCATTGATTATCTGCGTGCTGCGAGCTATGCGCCGACGCTTATCAGCCACGGCGATCAGGTACTGCCGTATGTGCGCCAGACACCACCGGATCTGATCCTGTTAGATCTGATGCTCCCTGGCACCGATGGCCTGACGCTGTGCCGGGAAATTCGTCGTTTTTCTGACATTCCGATCGTGATGGTGACGGCAAAAATCGAAGAGATCGATCGCCTGCTGGGGCTGGAGATTGGCGCAGATGATTATATCTGTAAGCCGTACAGCCCACGGGAAGTGGTAGCGCGCGTCAAAACCATTTTGCGCCGTTGCAAACCGCAGCGCGAGTTGCAGCAACAGGATGCTGAAAGCCCGTTGATTATCGACGAAGGTCGTTTTCAGGCTTCATGGCGCGGTAAAATGCTTGACCTGACGCCTGCGGAATTTCGTCTGCTGAAAACGCTCTCTCACGAACCAGGAAAAGTGTTCTCCCGCGAGCAATTGCTCAATCATCTTTATGACGACTACCGCGTAGTAACCGACCGCACCATCGACAGCCACATTAAAAACCTGCGCCGCAAGCTGGAATCTCTCGACGCCGAACAGTCATTTATCCGCGCCGTTTATGGCGTCGGTTACCGCTGGGAAGCCGACGCCTGCCGCATCGTTTAGTTTTAGCGACATTATTTTGTTAGCCGGAGATGGCGTTCAGACCAGATCCGGCAACATTATCCCACGCATGGTCAGCAAACTGACATTATCTCTCCGCCCTGGCAGGCATCAGAAAATCGCTCATACTTTAATCGGTAAACAGCACCTTTAGATGCTGTTTTCGATACACAATTTCAATCAAGGAGTCATTATGGCTGGTTGGTTTGAACTCAGTAAGAGCAGTGATAATCAGTTCCGGTTTGTGCTAAAAGCGGGCAAGGTGAGACTATCCTCACCAGCGAGCTTTATACCTCAAAAGCCTCTGCGGAAAAGGGCATCGCGTCGGTGCGTAGCAACAGCCCGCAAGAAGAACGCTATGAGAAAAAAACGGCAAGTAACGGCAAATTCTATTTCAATCTGAAAGCCGCTAATCATCAAATTATCGGCTCCAGCCAGATGTACGCCACCGCGCAATCTCGTGAAACCGGAATTGCCTCCGTTAAAGCCAATGGCACAAGCCAGACGGTGAAAGACAATACGTAATTACGATGCCGGGCGTGGGTTGTTGGCGTCCGGCGCTTTACCAGATCCCCCCACAGCGCTACAATGCCCGCCCTTAAAGTGGGGGCACTCCCCTAACCGCTTCATCAGGTGAAGCGGATCTGACCTGTCATCAGAACGAGAGAATTATGTTTAAACCGGAACTCCTTTCCCCGGCGGGAACGCTGAAAAATATGCGTTACGCTTTCGCTTATGGCGCAGATGCTGTTTATGCGGGCCAGCCGCGTTACTCCCTGCGTGTGCGCAACAACGAATTCAACCACGAAAATCTTCAGCTCGGCATCAATGAAGCCCACGCGCTGGGGAAAAAGTTTTATGTCGTGGTCAACATTGCACCGCACAACGCCAAGCTGAAAACCTTTATCCGTGACCTGAAACCGGTGGTGGAAATGGGGCCGGATGCGCTGATTATGTCCGATCCAGGGCTGATTATGCTGGTGCGTGAGCACTTCCCTGAAATGCCGATCCACCTCTCGGTGCAGGCTAACGCCGTAAACTGGGCGACGGTGAAATTCTGGCAGCAAATGGGCCTGACCCGCGTGATCCTCTCTCGCGAGCTGTCGCTGGAAGAGATTGAAGAGATCCGCAATCAGGTGCCGGATATGGAGATCGAGATCTTCGTTCACGGCGCACTGTGCATGGCCTACTCCGGTCGCTGCCTGCTCTCTGGCTATATCAACAAGCGCGATCCGAACCAGGGTACCTGCACCAACGCCTGCCGCTGGGAGTACAACGTCCAGGAAGGGAAAGAAGATGACGTTGGCAACATCGTACACAAGTACGAGCCGATTCCGGTGCAAAATGTTGAGCCGACGCTGGGTATCGGCGCGCCAACCGACAAAGTGTTTATGATCGAAGAAGCCCAGCGTCCGGGCGAGTATATGACCGCGTTTGAAGATGAGCACGGCACTTACATCATGAACTCGAAAGATCTGCGCGCCATCGCCCATGTAGAACGCCTGACCAAAATGGGCGTGCATTCGCTGAAAATCGAAGGCCGTACTAAATCTTTCTACTATTGCGCACGCACCGCACAGGTTTACCGTAAAGCTATCGATGACGCCGCTGCGGGCAAACCGTTCGATACCAGCCTGCTGGAAACTCTGGAAGGTCTGGCGCATCGTGGCTATACCGAAGGTTTCCTGCGTCGTCATACTCACGACGATTATCAGAACTACGAATACGGTTATTCAGTTTCTGACCGCCAGCAGTTTGTTGGTGAGTTTACCGGTGAGCGCAAGGGGGACCTCGCGGCGGTAGCGGTGAAAAATAAATTCTCCGTTGGCGACAGCCTTGAGCTGATGACGCCGCAAGGCAACATTAACTTTACCCTTGAGCACATGGAAAACGCCAAAGGTGAAGCGATGCCGGTCGCACCAGGCGATGGTTATACTGTGTGGCTCCCGGTCCCGCAGGATCTTGAGCTCAATTACGCTCTGCTGATGCGTAATTTCTCCGGGGAAACCACGCGTAACCCACACGGTAAGTGATTAATTTCGATTATTTTTCCCGGATGGAAAATTCTTAGAAACCGATCACATACAGCTGCATTTATTAAGGTTATCATCCGTTTCGCTGAAAAACATAACCCATAAAATGCTAGCTGTACCAGGAACCACCTCCTTAGCCTGTGTAATCTCCCTTACACGGGCTTATTTTTTTATGCATAAGCCCTATCTCTGGTAACCGTCTTCCATTGACCACATCGATAGAATCCTCCTTCATAGCACGATGCCTTTCACTTATCGGCATCGTGCTCCCACAGGTTCCGGCTACGCACAGCCAGAACGCGCATATTTGACGCTTACCAAAAAATATTCTCACTCTCCACATTTGAATGTCAGACGAGCGACACCATGTAATCCTACACCTTCTGTCTTCAGCTCAACTATTTGCATTTTTTTGCCCTGAGTAACACAGAAATGAGTTGCATCATTTTTTACTATATTTTCTGCACCAGATATTCTACCCCTGGCTAAAGAAGCTTCGGCTTCGGTGTAGTATTGGTTATCGAGTTTACGCTGAATATTACTTTTATATGCAAGACCAAATTTACCGATACTTGTCTCATCATTATGCACAGCACAACCAGACATAATAAAAATACTAATTAATGATATAGCAGCTATCTTTTTCATCTCACCTTCCCCCATTAAATACCAACGACACTCTCTAGTGTTTAAATATAATAATGGCATGATTATTATAATTGAATAGGATTATAATAAATGTTCTGTACAACATTTCCTACATAAGTAGGAATTACGGACATTGAGGCCCTTCAGGGTAACTCCATGGGGGCTTTAATATATTATATTGAAGATGCCACTGTTTAGTTGAATATTAGGTATATGCTCTTTTTTGAAATTTATCGGTGGCAGCCGTTAGTATTCGCTGTCCCCATTGCAAGCTCCTGGTGGTAACCACTGAATCCTCCATACTTGAACTGACTTTTTATCCTCCGACTTTCATCCTGTTCTGACTCCACCTTTTGTTTTCTGCTCTACACTATCTACAGACCAATCATAAAGGCACATACGATCATGGCAGAATTTCCCGCCAGCTTACTGATTCTTAATGGCAAAAGTACTGACAATCTACCCTTGCGCGAAGCAATTATGCTGTTGCGTGAGGAAGGAATGACGATCCATGTGCGGGTCACCTGGGAGAAAGGCGATGCCGCACGATATGTAGAGGAGGCCCGGAAGTTGGGCGTCGCAACGGTGATTGCCGGTGGTGGCGATGGCACCATTAATGAAGTTTCTACGGCGTTGATTCAGTGTGAGGGGGATGACATACCCGCGCTGGGAATTTTGCCATTAGGAACCGCCAATGATTTTGCCACCAGTGTAGGGATTCCTGAGGCACTGGATAAGGCGCTGAAACTGGCAATTGCCGGTGACGCCATTGCGATAGATATGGCGCAGGTCAACAAACAAACCTGTTTTATTAATATGGCGACAGGCGGATTTGGGACGCGTATTACCACAGAAACGCCGGAAAAATTAAAAGCCGCGCTGGGTAGCGTCTCTTACATCATTCATGGCTTAATGCGTATGGATACTCTGCAACCGGACCGTTGTGAAATCCGCGGTGAAAACTTTCACTGGCAAGGTGACGCCCTGGTCATTGGTATTGGTAACGGGCGTCAGGCCGGTGGCGGTCAGCAATTGTGTCCGAACGCGTTAATTAACGATGGCTTGCTGCAACTGCGCATTTTTACCGGCGATGAAATACTTCCGGCTCTCGTATCAACCTTAAAATCTGACGAAGATAACCCGAATATTATCGAAGGCGCTTCGTCGTGGTTTGATATTCAGGCACCACACGACATCACCTTTAATCTTGATGGCGAACCGTTGAGTGGGCAAAATTTTCATATTGAAATACTTCCGGCAGCGTTGCGTTGTCGATTACCACCAGATTGTCCACTGTTGCGTTAATCAAACTATTCTCTCTTGAACCAGGGAGAATCCGTAATGCCGGATGCGGTGTAAACACCTTATCCGGCATACAGAACAATACTACACCGTAATTAATTTTACCCGCGTCTTCTGCAATGCCAGTTTATCCACCTCTGACACAGCATCATCGGTAATAATAATGTCAATTTTTTCGATTGGTAGTACCTGATTAAAACCGCGACGGTTAAATTTCGATGAATCGAGAACGGCAATCACTTTATTAGCGGCTGTGACCATCGCACCGCTAATAGAATAACCTTCATTAAAGGTCGTAATACCATTAACCGCATCAATACCATCAGCACCGACAAACATTAAATCGGCATTAATATCCTGTAATGAACGCTCGGCAATGGAACCATGCATCGAGCGCGTTTTATGGCGGACCGTGCCACCACAGACGACCAGAGTAATGTCTTTATTTTCGGAAAGGGCAAACGCTGCCGGGAGACTGTTGGTAATCACCGTGATATTTTTGGCGGTCATTAATCCTTCGGCGATAAGCATTGTCGTACTTCCGCTGTCGAGAATAACGGTCATCCCTTCGTGGATCATTTTGACTGCCGCCTGCGCTATTCTGTTTTTTGGCGCGCTGGCGAGCTGAAATCGCTCTTTAAACCCGACTTCCTGGGTCTCGGTTTCACTATTACCAGACATTATTTTCGCCGCACCGCCATGAAAGCGCGTAACCACGCCTTTTTGTTCGAGAAAGCGCAAATCGGCACGGATTGTCGCTTCCGAGGCAGCAAATACTCCCGCCAGATCCTGAACAAGCACGGTTCCCTGTTCATTCACTAATTGGATGATCTTATTCCTTCGCTCGAATGAATTCATCGTCATTTACCCATATTCAATTGTGGCTAGTGTAAACGAAGGGGGACCATTGGTGAATGATCTGTTTTGCACAATACCGGGCCAGCATCACGCTGGCCCGCGGTTTCAGGGAATGAGCAACACTTTGCCCGGCATAGCATTACGAGCGATGTCACGCACCGCCTGGGCGAAGCTTTCAAAGCTTCCACGGTGAGCGATTAATGGCTCCAGGCTTAACTTACGTTCTGTCAGCAACCGGCTCGCCGTTTCCCACTCCTGCCCCGGCCAAGGGCTGGAGTAGTTCATCCAACTGCCGATAACCGTCAGCTCTTTACGCAATATTTTGCCAAACGTTGCCGATGTTAAATGCAGATCCTGATGCAACGTGCCCACCAGCGCCAGTTGGGCATGAGGACCGGCAATCTCTACCGCCAGTTCGACAGTTTGCGGTACGCCAGCCGTCTCGAGGATAAGCTGATTAAAGCGCAGTTCGCGTAAAACGCTCTGCATTTGCGGCGCGCTCATTTCGCTACTGTTAAATGTTTGCATCGCACCGAAAGATTTTGCCAGTGCCAGTTTTTCTGAACTAATGTCGATCGCCGTCACACTCTTTGCTCCCAGCGCGACAGCGCACTGAATGGCCAGCAGGCCAATGGTTCCGGCACCAATAATAATAACGTTTTTATTCTCACAACCTTGCGCTAAATGAAAAGCATGCAGACCAACGGTAATCGGCTCAATAAAAGCCCCATCCTCAATAGGCATATCCGTGGGTAGAGCAAAGACATTTTTTCGCTTAACGACAATATATTCAGCAAATCCACCATCACGCCGCGAGCCAATAAAATCATATTTTGCGCACTGGGAATAAAACCCTTTCAGACACTCTGGACAAGTAAAACAGGGTAATAACGGCACACAGGCAACCGCATCGCCAGGGTGTAAATCATCAACACCGGATCCCACCGCATCAATATAGCCGCTAAATTCATGGCCTAACGTTATTGGATAATAATGTGCACCATTTTTAAATATCCTGGGTAAATCGGAACCACATAAGCCCGAGCTGGCAATTTTTACCCGCACCTCATCCTGATGTTTAATTTCAGGAATGACGCTTTCTGCAACGCGCACGATACCATCAGTATCATTCACCACTGATTTCATAAAAACTCCTGATTGTTAAGGGGGATAACCTCCCCCTCAGGTAAAAATTATTCTGCGAGAACGACTTTCTCTTGTTTAATAAAGCCACGCGCTCTACGCCAGGTCATGAAAATACCGGTCAGATAAATTGCACCGATAATAATGAAACCGGGAATATTTTGCGGGGAGAAAACCTGAATCAGTAACCAGGTAATGGGAGAACCGCCCTGATCCATTGAAGCCACCATACCCCCGGCTTTTAACGCCCCAGCATTAGCCGCCAGTTGGGTGTGCAAACCAATAGTTTGCGTCGCGATCCACAGGGTGATGCTCATAATGATGACACCCGAGATTAAGGTGCGGAACAGATTTCCACGATGCACGGCGACCGCCATCGCCACGAAGAAGCCGATGGTGGCAAGATCGCCAAACGGCAGCACCTGATTACCCGGCACACAAACAGCAATTAAAATGGTGAGTGGGATAAAAATCAGGCTTGCCGATACCACCGCCGTATGTCCCAGCAGCAACGCCGGATCAAGGCCAATCAGGAACTCCTGACCGCCGAACTTCGCCTGTAAACGACTACGAGCCTGCTTAGCGATGGGCGTTAAACCATCCATGATGGGTTTAATCACCCGTGGCATTAGCAGCATCACTGCCGCCGTTTTTACCGCCAGCTGCAATACACCTTTGACATCGTAACCCGCGAGGATGCCGATAATCAGCCCCATCACAAAACCCACGGTGACAGGCTCGCCAAATGGACCAAATTTGCGCTGAATATCGTCGGCGCTAAATTTAATTCGGTTAACGCCTGGGATTTTCTCGATGATAGCATCGACCAGCACCGCAATCGGCCCCATATACGCCGACGTACCGTGCGGAATAGCAATACCTTCCAGCTCAAAGAAATTTCGGGTATCGCGGGCAAACCAGTCGCCGAGCTTATAAACAAACGCCGCGTGAATTACCACACCTGCCATCCCTATCATCCATGAACCGGTTGCCAGATGCAGCAACGCGCCGGTGAAGGTCATATGCCAGATATTCCAGATATCAACATTTACCACCCGCGTCATACGGGTCAGTAACATCGCCACGTTAACCAGAATCGCAATCGGAATCGCCACCAGCGCAATTTGCGACGCCCAGGTCATTGGTGAAGAGCCCGGCCAGCCAACATCGACCACATGCAGATTCAGGTCGAAATTTTCCGCCATCGCTTTCGCCGCCGGGCCAATGGAATCCAGCATTAAGCCAATCACAAGGCCAATGCCAACAAAGCCAATCCCGATATGCAGACCCGCTTTAAAGCAATCGCCTGCCTTCATGCCTAATATTTTAGAAAAAATAATGATGACAATCGGAAGCATCACCGTAGGGCCGAGGTCGAGAATATAACGCATGACTTCTGAAAACATAGGTCACCCCTGTAAGATAGTCAGAATTTTATTTTGTAATGCTTCGATACCGACACCAGAAATAAAAGGCATGCCGTGAACTAACGGAATATCGCCAAAACTACGATCCACTTTGGCAGTGGTGCATATCAAATGCACACCATCCATATAGGTTTCTATTTCATTAACCCGACACTGGATTAATTCAACAGGAATATTATGATTCTGACACAACTCTTTAATTTCTTCCGCCGCCATCGTAGAGGTCGCAACCGCACCTCCGCAAGCGACAATAATCTTGCGTTTCATAAATAGTCCTTTTTATTGTTACAGAGGGATTTATTCGTCTGAATCTAAAACATACTTTGTGAAGTATTCCTTTAACTGAGTTTCAGGAAGAGTAATTAGTGTCTCGACGATATCGGGCTGTTGTAACTTGCCAAATAAACAGCGTAAAAGTTTCAATTGCTGCTGCGGATTTTCCACAATCAACGCAATAACCAACGACACCTCCACGTCGTTATCATCATCCGCTTGCTGAAAATGAACTTTATTTGTTGGCCTTAACAGATAAATGGCTGACGACTTAGCATGAATCGCCTCACAATGCGGTATAGCAATGGCGTGCTGCTCAAGCATTATCCCGGTAGGGAATTCTGCTTCTCTGGCAATTAATGCCTGTGGCCAGGTATCATAAACCACACCTTTCGCGAGCATCTCATTACCGATATGGGTTAAAACTTCGCTACGATCGACAAAAGAAATTCCGCTACGAACAAACAGGTTAGTCATATACCGTCCTTATTCCGCACAGCCGTAGCGATAGGCGCGCAAAACATCATAAATTTTATCCATAATCAGCTGATGCGGTATTGCTGATAATTCCCCGGACTGAATGCGTTCAAATTGTTTGGGAAGATACTGACTAATCATGCCCAGTGGGATGTCCACGCCTTCAAGATTCACCATCATCGTTTCGACGCTATTTTTAATCCGACTATGCGGCCAGTAATAACGAATACGATCCGACAGGCTGTAACGAATATCCAGTAATGAATCGTTAAAACCCGTACGATAATATTTTTTCCAGTATTGCGGTTCGTCGAGCATCACTTCTTCAATTACCGCCAGGCAACCGCTGCGATTTTCAGGGGCGATAAGTTCCTGCTCAATTTGTGCCAGTGCAAATATCGCCTCGCGTAAAGCAAAGGTTAATGCGGGACCGACTTTCAATATTGCAAAGTGATCGCGGACTAATTCCCAATAAGCCGTCCGGGTCTGGTAATCGGTAGAATGTGCTTCATAAACCATTCGGGTGCTTTCTATCCATTGCGCCAGCGGCTGCGCTTCCTGCGGCTGATAATGGATAATATTGCTGTGATCAAATTCCACGCCCGGCTGCACCACGATGGCAATCACGCGTGTTAACGCCTCTGTCAGCCCACGGGCAATAAAGGCCTTTTGATGCGTACGTAAAGTATTGGCGGCATCTTCAACATGGGTGATGTGTACTGACTGAATGGCGCTGGCCTCACCGCCCGGAACCGGAACTTCGGTGCCAATGACATAGCTCAGTTGCTCACGCTGGCAATCTGTCGCCACACTTTCCGCAGCAAAGCAAAGCACAGCAGCTCGTTCCGCAACCGTTTCTGGTGCTAACGGTATGGGATCCCCCGCGCAGGACATTGACGCATCAAGATGAATTTTACTGAAACCGGCACGAACATATTCCTTTACCAGCTCGACGGATTTTTCCATCGCCACATCCGCATTTTCTTGCTGCCAGCAGTTTGGCCCCAGATGATCGCCGCCGAGAATAATGCGTTCGCGTGCAAACCCAACTTTATCGGCAATCGTAAAAACAAATTCGCGAAAGTCTGCCGGTGTCATTCCGGTATAACCGCCAAATTGATTGACCTGGTTTGACGTTGCTTCAATCAGCACTTTGCGCGTGCTGTTGCGATCAAATGCCAGCGCCGCTTCGATAACCAACGGATGGGCAGAACAGACTGAACATATGCCGATATGTTCACCAGCTTTATGCCGGGCAATTAACGTTTTCATGTTTTTTCCTTATTAAATGGCAGGTGCGTTATGCCCTGCCCTCGCAGCCACAATCGGCAATCACTTTGCTCACCACATCGCGCATTGCGGATTTAGCCGACTGCAAATAATCCCGGGGATCGGTCGCTTCAGGGTGCTCGGTCAGGTAATTTTTTAACGCCTGCGAGAAGGCATTTTTCAGCTCCGTTGCAACGTTGATTTTGCATATCCCCAGTTTGATGGTTTGCTGAATATCCTTAGTCGATAACCCTGACGCGCCATGCAGCACCAGCGGTAAGTTCACCCACTGGCGAATGTTCTCCAGTCGAGAAAAATCAAGCGCCGGTGCGCTGGCATACATCCCATGAGCCGTGCCGATGGCGACCGCCAGGGAATCAATTCCGGTTGCCTCGGCAAATTCACGCGCCTGAGCGGGGTTGGTATAAAAAGCATCGGCTTCATTGACTTGCACATCATCTTCCTGGCCGCCAAGTTGCCCCAGCTCCGCTTCGACGCTGACATCAAAGCGATGGCAAAAATCCACCACCTCTTTGACCCGTGAAATATTTTGCGCAAAAGGCAAATGCGAGGCGTCAATCATGACTGAGCGCACACCAGAACGAACCTTCTGAGCGATATCGTCAAATTTCGTGTGATGGTCGAGATGAATTGCCAGTGGATGGTGATATTGCTTCGCCATCGCGCTGACTAGCGCCAACAGATTTTCTGTACCAGCATGAGTAAATGTGCCAGGCGTTCCGGCGATGATGACCGGCGCATGCAGGTTGGCAGCGGTTTCCACCACCACTTGCATCGTTTCGAGATTGTGAATATTGAATGCCGGAACCGCATAACCGCCGCGCTGTGCGTTGTTCAGCATCTGCTTTGTCGATACCACGTACATTTTCATATCCTGTCGTTTGTTTTCGATTTCAAAATATAATGAAATGATTTGTTTTTAAATGTCGAGATAACGATCACAAAAACGACAATGTGAAAATTGTTCGAGGAGTAAAAGGCAAAAAAAACGGCCTCCCGATAGGGAAGCCGTAGCAAAGTGCGCGTGTTTTTATGCCGGATGCGGTGTAAACATACGTGGCAGTGCTATGTAGGCATGATAAGACGCTTCCGCGTCGCATCAGGCATAGGTTGCCGGATGCAGTGTAAACGCCTTATCCGTCCTACGGGGTGGTGCTGTTCGTATGAGGCGTATCAGGCAATAGTAATTTTGCTATCGAGATAAACGTCCTGCACGGCATTAATCAGTTTCACGCCGTCAGCCATCGATTTCTTGAACGCCTTACGTCCAAGAATCAGCCCCATTCCGCCAGCGCGTTTGTTGATAACCGCAGTACGCACTGCATCGCTGAGGTCAGTTTCACCGCCCGCAGCACCGCCGGAGTTTATCAACCCAGCCCGACCCATATAGCAGTTAGCTAACTGATAACGCACCAGATCAATCGGGTTTTCGCTGGTCAATTTGCTGTAAACACGATCGTCGGTGTAACCGTAATTAATTGCTTTATAGCCGCCGTTATTTTCCGCCATTTTTTGTTTGACGATATCTGCACCGATGGTTGCCGCCAGATGGTTTGCCTGACCGGTCAGGTCGGCGGAAACATGGTAATCAACGCCATCTTTCTTAAAGGCGGAGTTACGCAAATAGGCCCACAGCACTGTCACCATACCCAGCTCGTGCGCACGTTCAAAAGCCGCAGAAATTTCTTCAATCTGGCGACGTGACTCTTCCGAGCCAAAATAGATAGTCGCACCAACCGCAACCGCGCCCATGTTGAACGCCTGCTCCACGCTGGCATACAGCGTTTGATCGTAGGTATTCGGGTAACTTAGCGTCTCGTTGTGATTAAGTTTGACGAGGAATGGAATGCGATGCGCATAACGCCGCGATACCGACGCCAGCACGCCGTAAGTTGACGCCACACAGTTACAGCCCGCTTCGATCGCCAGTTCAACAATGTTTTTCGGGTCAAAGTAGAGCGGGTTAGCAGCAAATGAAGCTCCGGCAGAGTGCTCAACGCCCTGGTCAACCGGCAGAATAGAAAGATATCCTGTGCCAGCCAGACGCCCGGTGTTGTACAACGTCTGCATATTACGTAACACCGCTGGCGGGCGATTATTGTCAATCATTACGCGGTCTACGTAGTCATGTCCGGGGAGATAAAGCTGGTCAGAAGGAATTGTCATACAACGGTGCTGTAAAAGGTTGTCGGCGTCTTTGCCAAGCAACTGCGCAATATCTGTCATTACTATGCTCCCGTAAATTCCGATTGGATATCGGCTATGGATTGTCCTGGCCCGCCTTTTGCGGGCAATCATAATCCTGGTCGTTACGGGCGAGTTTTTCCATCTTTTGGATGTTTTTTCAGCGTTTTCTGTTGGCTCGATTCATCAGAAAAAATGTTAGCGCGGTCAAGTTTTCACCGCAAAGGTATTTAAAAGGTATTATTAAGTGGTATTGTCATCGCGTACCTTACATTACCTGTCATGAAGGAATTAAAAGATGAAAACAACAGCAAAGCTGTCGTTCATGATGTTTGTTGAATGGTTTATCTGGGGCGCGTGGTTTGTGCCATTGTGGTTGTGGTTAAGTAAAAGCGGTTTTAGTGCCGGAGAAATTGGCTGGTCGTATGCCTGCACAGCCATTGCGGCGATCCTGTCGCCAATTCTGGTTGGCTCCATCACTGACCGCTTTTTCTCGGCGCAAAAAGTGCTGGCGGTATTGATGTTCGCAGGCGCGCTGCTGATGTATTTCGCTGCGCAACAGACCACTTTTGCCGGGTTCTTCCCGTTACTGCTGGCCTACTCGCTAACCTATATGCCGACCATTGCGCTGACTAACAGTATCGCTTTTGCCAACGTGCCGGATGTGGAGCGTGATTTCCCGCGCATTCGTGTGATGGGCACTATCGGCTGGATTGCCTCTGGTCTGGCATGTGGTTTCTTGCCGCAAATGCTGGGGTATGCCGATATCTCACCGACTAACATCCCGCTGCTGATTACCGCCGGAAGTTCTGCTCTGCTCGGTGTGTTTGCGTTTTTCCTGCCCGACACGCCGCCAAAAAGCACCGGCAAAATGGACATTAAAGTCATGCTCGGCCTGGATGCGCTGATCCTGCTGCGCGATAAAAACTTCCTCGTCTTTTTCTTCTGTTCATTCCTGTTTGCGATGCCACTGGCGTTCTATTACATCTTTGCCAACGGTTATCTGACCGAAGTTGGCATGAAAAACGCCACCGGCTGGATGACGCTCGGCCAGTTCTCTGAAATCTTCTTTATGCTGGCATTGCCGTTTTTCACTAAACGCTTTGGTATCAAAAAGGTATTATTGCTTGGTCTGGTCACCGCTGCGATCCGCTATGGCTTCTTTATTTACGGTAGTGCGGATGAATATTTCACTTACGCGTTACTGTTCCTCGGTATTTTGCTTCACGGCGTAAGTTACGATTTTTACTACGTTACCGCTTACATCTATGTCGATAAAAAAGCCCCCGTGCATATGCGTACCGCCGCGCAGGGGCTGATCACGCTCTGCTGCCAGGGCTTCGGCAGTTTGCTCGGCTATCGTCTTGGCGGTGTGATGATGGAAAAGATGTTCGCTTATCCGGAACCGGTAAACGGGCTGACTTTCAACTGGTCCGGGATGTGGACTTTCGGCGCGGTGATGATTGCCATTATCGCCGTGCTGTTCATGATTTTTTTCCGCGAATCCGACAACGAAATTACGGCTATCAAGGTCGATGATCGCGATATTGCGTTGACACAAGGGGAAGTTAAATGAAAACAGAACGTATTCTCGGTGCTCTTTATGGGCAGGCGTTAGGGGATGCGATGGGGATGCCCTCCGAGCTTTGGCCACGCAGCCGCGTTAAAGCACACTTTGGCTGGATTGACCGTTTTCTGCCTGGACCAAAGGAGAATAACGCGGCCTGTTATTTTAACCGCGCCGAATTCACCGACGATACCTCGATGGCGCTGTGTCTGGCGGATGCGTTACTGGAACGTGAAGGCAAGATCGATCCGGATCTGATTGGGCGTAATATTCTCGACTGGGCGCTGCGTTTCGACGCCTTTAACAAAAACGTACTAGGTCCGACCTCGAAGATTGCGCTTAACGCCATTCGCGACGGTAAACCCGTTGCTGAACTGGAAAACAACGGCGTGACCAACGGCGCAGCGATGCGCGTCTCGCCATTAGGTTGTTTGCTTCCGGCGCGTGATGTTGATTCCTTTATTGATGATGTGGCGCTGGCGTCGAGCCCGACCCATAAATCCGATCTGGCAGTTGCAGGTGCGGTAGTCATCGCATGGGCGATTTCTCGTGCCATTGACGGAGAAAGCTGGTCAGCGATTGTTGATTCCCTGCCTTCAATTGCGCGACATGCACAGCAAAAACGCATCACTACCTTCAGCGCCTCACTGGCAGCACGTCTGGAGATTGCGCTGAAAATTGTGCGCAATGCCGACGGCACCGAATCCGCCAGCGAACAGCTTTACCAGGTCGTTGGCGCAGGTACCAGCACTATTGAGTCCGTTCCGTGCGCCATTGCGCTGGTTGAACTGGCACAAACCGACCCGAATCGCTGCGCCGTCCTGTGCGCTAACCTTGGCGGCGACACAGACACCATCGGCGCTATGGCGACGGCGATTTGCGGCGCGTTGCATGGCGTTAACGCTATCGATCCTGCATTAAAGGCGGAACTGGATGCGGTAAATCAGCTTGATTTCAACCGCTATGCCACAGCGCTGGCGAAATATCGTCAACAACGGGAGGCGGTATGAGCGGCGCTCGATTACACACGCTGCTGCCTGAATTAACCTCGCGTCAGCCGGTGATGGTCGTCGGCGCGGCGGTCATTGATGTGATCGCCGACGCTTATGCCCTCCCCTGGCGTGGGTGCGATATCGAACTGAAGCAGCAGAGCGTTAACGTTGGCGGCTGCGCACTGAATATTGCCGTGGCGTTAAAGCGCCTCGGCATCGAAGCGGGTAATGCCTTGCCGCTCGGTCAGGGCGTGTGGGCGGAGATTATTCGCAACCGGATGGCAAAAGAGGGCTTAATCAGCCTGATCGATAACGCCGAAGGTGATAACGGCTGGTGTCTGGCACTGGTTGAGCCGGATGGCGAACGCACTTTTATGTCATTCAGCGGTGTGGAAAATCAATGGAATCGCCAATGGTTGGCACGATTAACCGTTGCGCCTGGCAACCTGCTCTATTTTTCCGGTTATCAACTGGCCTCGCCCTGCGGCGAATTGTTAGTGGAATGGCTGGAAAAGCTGCAAGACGTGACGCCGTTTATCGATTTTGGCCCACGTATCGGCGATATCCCGGACGCATTACTGGCGCGGATCATGGCCTGTCGACCTTTAGTATCACTCAATCGTCAAGAGGCTGAGATTGCCGCCGAACGTTTTGCTTTATCCGCAGAGATAACAACACTTGGCAAGCAATGGCAGGAGAAATTTGCCGCGCCGTTGATCGTTCGTCTCGATAAAGAAGGCGCATGGTATTTCAGCAACGACGCTTCTGGCTGCATTCCGGCATTTCCAACGCAAGTTGTCGACACCATTGGGGCGGGCGACAGTCATGCCGGTGGCGTACTTGCCGGGCTGGCCTCTGGTCTGCCACTGGCGGATGCCGTATTACTGGGCAATGCAGTGGCGTCGTGGGTTGTCGGGCATCGGGGCGGTGATTGTGCGCCAACGCGCGAGGAACTACTCCTCGCACACAAAAACGTATAGATCGCTGCGACAGTGGCTAATGCTGTACTCAATAGGCCGTTGCTGTTGGTCAAGCGCCACTTGCTTGATCACCAGCACCGGTATTTTGCTATCTAACTGAATATGTGACTGAAACTCGGCATCCGGCATCCGGGCGCTAACGCGGGAACGCGTACGTTGTGGGTAAATGTGCTGGCTGCGGAAATAGTCATAAAGTGAAATCCCGATGGCATCAACATCATGAATTAAATGCGCCGGAACCCACGATTCCTCAATCGATACCGCTTCTTCATCGACATAGCGAATACGCTTAAGCAAAAAGACATCACTTCCTGCTTCGACCGCCAGCTGCTGCGCGACTTCTTCGGGACATTTCACGACACGCTTGTTAACCCATAGCGTATCGGGCTTTTTCCCGCGCAATACCACCTGCTGAGAAAAACCTCGCGCTTCTTTCAACGAGTATTCGAAGATGTTGTTGATCTGCGTGCCGTAACCGCGCGAACGCGTCACCACACCCTCTTCTTCCAGCGCCTGCATCGCCTTGCGCACCGTAATGCGCGAAACACCGGTTAACTGACTTAAATCACGCTCACCGGGCAAAATATTGCCATGCTCCAGCACCCCGCTGCGCACGGCATTTTTTACCGTTTCGGCAAACTTAATATAAAGCGGCGTGTTATCCGCCGCTAAAATACGCTCGTTCAACTGAGCGATAAGCTGGGTATGCGCTTGTTCCATTTGTCTTTTTCCTGCCGGGGAGTCTGGTGGGAGTATATCACTGCTTCTTATTTAAGGCGTTTCTTTAATCCCATCAACGAATGCCTGCAACTCCTCCTCTGTGCCATTAAACACATTAAAATCCACCGGACCATTAATGCCATCTACCTGCCCACGGTCGGAATGCTGCCAGAAACGCCAGGCCATGCCGTCATTGTCCGGACGACGTTGATAGTAGTGAGCCACCCACCACGGATATTCATTGAAATAGCCCGCCAGATTGGTGTGATAAAAAACGGCTCCTGAGTAAATAATCGGCTTTTTTCCCGTACTTTTTTCGACCATTTTTAGCCACTGACTTACCCGCTTGCGTAATTCTTTTGCCGATAATTTTCCCCGTTCTTCTACGTCCAGCACGGCAGGGAAATCGCCTTGTGAGAAATCCACCGTTTGCAGAAATAATCGTGCCTGAACCGGCGCTGCTACCGACGGGGAGAAATAATGATACGCCCCGCGCAGCAGGCCATTTTCGCGGCTTAGTTGCCAGTTACGCGAAAAATAGGGGTCCACCAGCTTTTCGCCTTCCGTCGCCTTAATAAAAGCAAACTGTAAGCGGATACCGTTGTCGCGCATTTTTGCCACCCGCTGCCAGTCGATCCGCTCCTGCCAGCGAGAAACATCTATTCCGTGAATGGTGTAACTGGCAGGAATGCGAATAGCGAAAGATTTAACCGGGCGATAACCGTAGAAATGGATGTAGTCTTTAATCTGAATTGCTGTCGAATAGAAAAAATTCACCGTCTGACGCGGATAAATTGCAACGATGGAAATTAGCCCAAGAGCGCATAATAGAGAGGTGAGTTTTTTTCGACTGGTAATTCTTAGCTGCATTGGTTTCATCCCTGAATGTCAGTGCAAAAGACTGACAATAACCAAAGCAGCTATAGTACGGTGCTCACCACCAGGCGTGGAAGTGGTGAACCGGACCAATACCGTGACCAACTTCCAGCGTGTCGGCCTGGGCTAACGCCGATGAAAGCCAGCTTTTTGCCTCCTGTACGGTGTCAGCCCAGTTTGTATGGCGCGGGCGTAGTGCAGCCAACGCCGCAGAGAGTGTACAACCAGTGCCGTGGGTGTTTTTGGTCATAATGCGCGGTGCGGTAAACCGTTGTTCACCCTCGCGGGTAAACAGCCAGTCCGGGCTTTGCTCATCATCCAGATGACCACCTTTCATTAGCACTGCGCCACAGCCCATCGCCAACAGCGATCGCCCTTGTTCCAGCATTTCCTGTTCGGTGCGCGCGTGTGGCGCGTCGAGCAAGGCGGCAGCTTCGGGCAAGTTTGGCGTTATTAATGAAACCTGTGGCAATAATCGACTGCGCAGCGTAGCAACCGCCGAAGGTGAAAGCAGCGGGTCGCCGCTTTTTGCCAGCATAACGGTGTCGAGTACCACGTTTTGGATCTGATAACGTTGCAACCGTTCTGCCACCGCTTCAACAATATCGGTTTCCGCCAACATACCGATTTTAGTGGTATCGATTCGCACATCGCTGAACACCGAATCGAGCTGGGCGGCGACAAAATCAGGCTCAATGCGATACACCGACTGTACGCCACGGGTATTTTGCGCCACCAGTGCAGTAATAACTGAGCAACCATAAGCGCCAAGTGCCGAGAAGGTTTTAAGATCGGCCTGAATCCCCGCACCACCACTCGGATCAGTACCGGCAATCGTCAGAGCGTTAATTCGTTTCATGCCTGCACCTCCTGCGTCAATTGCCAGAGCGCATCAAGGAAATGTGGAACAAAACTGCCTGGCCCCTCGCTTCTGGCGACTGCGCGTTCTCCGGCTTGTTTCATCCAGTGACAGGCAGATGCGACATTTTCCAGCATATCGCCTGGTAACGCACAACAGGCAGCGACAACCGCCGATAATGCACAGCCAGTTCCTACCACTTTGGTCATTAACGGATCGCCACCGTGAATGCCAATGATACGATGTCCATCGGTAACATAATCCACCTCGCCAGTGACCACGACGATTGCGCCAGTTTCCCGTGCCAGTGTTTGTGCAGCGGGTATCGCGTTAGCTGCGGCGTCAGTGGTATCCACTCCCCGCCCACCATTAGCAATGCCAGCTAATGCCATGATTTCCGAAGCATTACCACGTATCGCTGCCGGTTTAAAAGATAAAAGTTCATGACAAAAATGGCGGCGATAATCGAGCGCACCCACCGCTACTGGATCAAGCGTCCAGGGTGTTTGAGAGCTTTTTGCTTGCTCAACGGCAGCACGCATCGCCTGTGTGCGTGGCTGCGTCAGTGTGCCAACGTTAATCAACAAGGCACTGGCGATAGCCGCAAACTGACTGGCCTCTTCGGTTTCGATAACCATCGCTGGCGATGCACCGAGCGCCAGCAAGGTATTGGCAGTAAAGGTTTGCACCACATCGTTGGTCATGCAGTGCACAAGAGGGGAATGTTGGTGAAAAAGGTGTAACGTGTGCGCAGATTGCGCTGAACTCAGCAGGTCGACTTGCATAGTTTGCTCCTGCCATAACGTGAAGAAGCAATGACCTGGTGGTCCGTGACTTCCCTACGCTGGCATTATCCAGATCAGGTGATACGGGTATTTCTCAGCCTTCACGCAGAAGGGCACCCCGAGTCGTTTGGTTGCGATGATAAATCGCAGAGGAGGATGGTAATGTCCAGCGCACGCGTTGTAAACGAGGAAAAACGGCAGTTTTACAATCGCGTTAATAAATTATTTGATATATGAATCCAGCACCTTCAGAACGACATCCAGATCTTCTTCACGTTTTAGCTCATCCCCCTGGTGAACGATATGTTCCGTTAGATGACCTTTAATCACTTCCCGCATCAGACCGTTTACCGCGCCACGGATAGCAGCAATCTGTTGTAAAACTGCAGCGCATTCGTGCGGCTCGTCGAGCATTTTCTTGAGCGCCACGACCTGGCCCTGAATCTTACTGGCACGCGCTTTCAGTTTCTGTTTATCACGGATTGTATGAGACATGGCAACACCTGGTTAACAAGAACATGAAAAATCATAGCACTATTAATCTACTGGGGGGTAGTATCAGGTACTGGGGGGGAGTAGAATCAGATTGCCGAATTAATACTAAGAATTATTATCATGACCGAATTTACAACTCTTCTTCAGCAAGGAAACGCCTGGTTCTTCATCCCCAGCGCCATCTTACTTGGTGCGCTTCATGGCCTGGAACCAGGGCACTCAAAAACGATGATGGCGGCGTTTATCATCGCCATCAAAGGCACCATTAAACAGGCGGTGATGCTCGGACTGGCAGCAACCATTTCGCATACCGCGGTGGTCTGGTTGATTGCCTTTGGCGGGATGGTGATCAGTAAGCGCTTTACTGCTCAATCAGCAGAACCGTGGCTCCAGCTGATTTCCGCAGTGATCATTATTGGCACCGCGTTCTGGATGTTCTGGCGTACCTGGCGCGGCGAACGCAACTGGCTGGAGAATATGCACGGGCATGATTATGAGCATCATCACCACGATCACGAAGATCACCACGACCATGGACATCATCACCATCACGAACATGGCGAGTATCAGGATGCCCATGCACGAGCCCATGCCAATGACATTAAACGACGCTTTGATGGTAGAGAGGTCACCAACTGGCAAATTTTGCTATTTGGCTTAACCGGTGGCCTTATCCCCTGCCCGGCAGCAATTACCGTGCTGTTGATATGCATTCAGTTGAAAGCCCTGACACTGGGCGCAACACTGGTCGTCAGTTTCAGCATTGGCCTGGCGTTAACGCTTGTCACCGTAGGCGTTGGCGCAGCAATCAGCGTTCAGCAGGTCGCAAAACGCTGGAGCGGATTTAACACTCTCGCTAAACGCGCCCCCTATTTTTCCAGTCTGTTGATTGGCTTAGTTGGTGTGTATATGGGCGTACATGGCTTCATGGGCATAATGCGATAACTCAATCCTTTAGGCTTGCATGTTATCTTCAGCCCAGGATGATTCTTAAATCAGCTATTTCCGCTGACTCTCTGCTCGCTAAGGATGCTTTTAGGGCATCCTTTCATTTACACTTTTTACGAAATCATGGGATCACTAACAAAATATCGCTTGTCAGTTATATTGTATGGCAGGAAAGATATGCGACTGATATTACAGATCCCCAAAGTGGAGAGTTTATGACCATTAAAAATAAGATGTTGCTGGGTGCGCTTTTGCTGGTTACCAGTGCCGCCTGGGCCGCACCAGCCACCGCGGGTTCGACCAATACCTCGGGAATTTCTAAGTATGAGTTAAGCAGTTTCATTGCTGACTTTAAGCATTTCAAACCAGGGGACACCGTACCAGAAATGTACCGTACCGATGAGTACAACATTAAGCAGTGGCAGTTGCGTAACCTGCCCGCACCTGACGCCGGAACCCACTGGACCTATATGGGTGGCGCGTACGTGTTGATCAGCGACACCGACGGAAAAATCATTAAAGCCTACGACGGTGAGATTTTTTATCATCGCTAAAAAAAGCCCCCTCGGAGAGAGGGGGAAATGCAGACACCTTATTATTTCTTATTATTAGCCACTTGCTCGTCTTGCTTGTTATTAGTCGTATTTCACGTTGATTAATGCGGTTGCTTCCAGTGCGCCAGATTTAACTTTGTTTGTATCGTAGACGTAGTAACTGGCTGTTATCGGAATTGAAACCGTTGTATCTGTAAGTTTTGACTTTGCCGCAATTTCTTTTAAATTTGTGTATCCTTTACTGCTGTTAGTGATATTTAAAAGTGTGACTGGCGAACTATTACTTTCAAGAATAAATCCTACGCCATTATCTTCCGCACCTTTCAGTATTGTGTTGCTGTTGGTTAACAAGTCAGAACTTGATAAATACACCTGCATTTTCCGTGATGTTTGATTTTGTTGACCTAATAAATTTTTACAACGCAGAATAATATCCCCTTGTTTACTATTTATTGTTGCTTTGTTACCTGTGGCTGGTAATTGTGAAACGGGAATACTGTCTAAAGTAATTAATAAATCGTCCGGTTTGCAGGTTGTGGTTATCGGGTTGTAGGTAATGACTCCAACTTATTGATAGTGTTTTATGTTCAGATAATGCCCGATGACT
>OGHX01000041.1_pt1 | contig 100735 bp, 74 predicted proteins | sample 1571651 | NCBI WGS metagenome assembly OGHX01 (sample SAMEA2582030, study PRJEB24529) | metagenome | biome: Human gut stool | place: China | collected 2011
GGTCGGCCAGCGCTTTATCAACGGCTTTGGCGACGATGGCGTCGATCTGTTCCTGAGTAAATTCTTGCGCCATTACAGAGGTAAGCGGAAAAAACGCGGCGATAACCGCCATGGTTAATGGAAGCTTTTTTATCATTGTCATGAGTTTCTCAATATAGGTTAATTTTATTCAGACAATAACCAGCCTATTCTGAGCTGACAGAATATGTCGCTATCATCAGAACAAGTTATTTTTTATTTTGTACGGTCACAGAGGCATTACACAATTATCGTTACCCTTCCTCCTTCGCTGATATTAAACAGGTGGTCTTTCGCCACTGACAAAAAAAACACAGCACGAACCAATAAACGCTATTTCCCGGCAGCGGATAGACGGCGGAATACATGCCCCCGCAGGGGCATGTCAGCAAAAATTAACCAAAGATATAGGTATTGACGAGATTTTCGAGTAATTCCTGACGCCCGCTCTGAGGCTGCGGATTCAGATTATGCTGCTCAGCGTATCGGGCAATATTATCCAACGACATCTGCCCGCTCATAATTTTCTGCCCCAGCTCGCCCTGCCAGCCGGCATAGCGTTTTGCCAGACCCTGATCGAGCTTGCCATCCTCAATCATGCGCGCGGCCAGCTTGAGGGACAGCGCCATCACGTCCATGGCGCCAATATGGCCATAGAACATGTCGTATTTGTCGGTGCTCTGCCGACGAACTTTGGCGTCAAAGTTCAGGCCGCCGGTGGTGAATCCCCCGGCTTTAAGGATCTCGTACATCACCAGGGTATTTTCTTCCACACTGTTCGGGAACTGATCGGTATCCCAGCCGAGCTGCGCATCGCCGCGGTTGGCATCAACGGAGCCGAAAATGCCCAGCGCGATGGCGCTGGCGATTTCATGGTGGAAAGAGTGCCCCGCCAGAGTGGCGTGGTTGGCTTCAATGTTCACCTTGATCTCATTTTCCAGACCAAACTGCTTCAGGAAACCATACACCGTCGCGACATCGTAATCGTACTGATGCTTGGTGGGCTCCTGCGGTTTCGGCTCGATAAGCAGCGTGCCGCCAAAGCCAATCTTATGCTTGTGCTCCACCACCATCTGCAGGAAGCGGCCAATCTGCTCACGCTCCTGACGCAGGTCGGTATTCAGCAGGGACTCGTAACCTTCGCGGCCGCCCCACAGCACATAGTTTTCGCCGCCGAGCTGGTGGGTAGCGTTCATGGCGGTCACCACCTGCGTGGCCGCCCAGGCAAACACCTCCGGGTCGGGGTTGGTCGCCGCCCCGGCGCCATAGCGCGGGTGGGTAAAGCAGTTGGCGGTGCCCCACAGCAGTTTCACGCCGGTTTGCTGCTGTTTCTCCGCCAGCACCTCGGTCATCACGGCGAAATTATGCAAATACTCTTTCAGCGACGCGCCTTCTGGCGAGACGTCGACATCGTGGAAGCAGTAATACGGTACGTTGAGCTTGTAGAAAAATTCAAACGCCACGTCCGCTTTGCGTTTGGCCATTTCCAGCGCATCGCCCGCGGCCTGCCAGGGACGCTCAAACGAACCGGCGCCAAACATATCCGCGCCATTCCAGCAGAAATTATGCCAATAACAGGCGGCAAAACGCAGATGATCGGCCATGCGTTTTCCCAGCACGATTTCATCCGGATTATAGTGGCGAAACGCCAGCGGATTATCGGTTTTAGGTCCGGCAAAAAGAACGCGTTCGAGCTGGTCAAAATAAGCTTGCATGATGAACTCCGAAATTGAGGAAGCCGAAAATTAACAACTGTGACACATCGTGTATTCTCATCGTCGGTTGCTCAATTACGTTATTTCACTCAGCGATTGAGAAAATGCTCAAATGTGAGCCATCTCGCAAATAAAACTATTTTAAATATCTCGCTTCGCGCGCGTATAGCGTACACTTCCTGGGGAATTCAGGTGAACATAGCGAATTAAAATGCCGGTTTTGTCACATTGCATATCTGTCAGAAAATTAGCGGCGGATAACGATTTAACGCAGGTGATACAGGCCTTTGCTTCGAGGATCACAGAAGTAAAAAAACATAATTACTTAATTTAAAAACGTAATAGATTCTTCCAGGTCAACTGTGTCAGAAAGTGTTTCACCTACACAAAACAAACCGGAGTCTGCTTAGAATGAGTAAAAACATAATGCACAGTCGGCATGATGAATATCATAAATTAACCCGCGGAGAACGAATTGGTTATGGCATGGGCGACTTTGCGCAAAACCTGGTTTTCGGCACCATTGGGGGTTTTCTGGCTTTGCATATGCTGACGGTAAATACTATCAGCACGGCAACGGCAGGCTTTATTTTTCTTTTTGTCCGCATCATTAATGTGTTTTGGGATCCGATGGTCGGAACCTACGTGGATAAACGAACCTCGAAGGCAGGAAAATATCGCCCCTGGCTTTTACGAGCCGGCGTGCCGCTGGTGATCCTGTCGGCATTACTGTTCGCGCCAATCCCCGGAGTGAAAGGTTCGGTGGCTTTCGCCTTTATTATTTATCTGGCGCTGGACCTGGTTTATTCCTTAGTCAATATTCCCTATGGCTCGCTGAATGCCTCGCTGACCCGCGACCCGGAATCGATCGATAAGCTGACCAGTACCCGCATGATGCTGGCCAACAGCGCCAACCTGCTGGTCTATACCCTGTTCCCGATGTTTGTGCAGATGGCGGCGCCGAAAGATCGTAGCCTGAAAGACACCGGCTTTTTCGGCCTTGAGCTGAATCTGGGCAACTATACCGATCCGTCGGCGAACTACGCCTGGTTCGGCGTGTACGCCATCTATATGATCATCGGCGCGGTGGCCCTGTTTATCTGCTACAAATGCACCAAAGAACGCGTTGTCGCGACCGCCGAGCAGACCGCCAACGTCAAAACTACCGACCTTTTCCACGAGCTCAGACATAACCGTCCGCTGGTTATTCTCGGCATGTTCTTTATGCTGGCCTTTACCTTCATGTTCTTCATGAACACCGTTAACGGCTTCTTCAACCAGTTCGTCGTCGGCCACTCCGAATGGATGGGCGCCGTGGGTCTCGTCGCGTCTATTCCCGGCATCGCCTTCCCGGTGTTCTGGCCGAAACTGAAAAAAATCTTTGGTAAAAAAGGCTTCTTCCATCTGTTCCTCGCCATGTTCATCGTCGGCGAACTGCTGACCTACGTCTGGTCCCGCGAAGGGATGCACGACGCCCTGTGGCTGGCCTACATCGCCACCTTTATTAAACAGTGGGGCTTAACCTCCGCCACCGGCTTTATGTGGGCGCTGGTACCGGAAGTTATCGCGTACGGCGAATTAAAATCGGGCAAACGCAATGCCGCCATTATCAATGCCATTATGGGACTCTTCTTCAAGATCGGCTTTACCATCGGCGGTGCTATCCCGCTGTGGCTGCTGGCGGTGTATGGATTTAATGAAAGCGGCGCCGTGCAGAGCGCCAGCGCCATCGATGGGATCATTATGACCGCGGTGTGGATCCCAATTGCGCTGGCCGCTATTTCGATGGTGATCATGCAGGTTTATCCGATCTCCGATAAACATGTTACCGACATCAACCGTCAGCTGGATGAGATCCGCGTGTAGTTAAAAAAATTATAAATCAGACCGATCCTTAACTTTCCATTTTAAAAGGTGTAATGAAATGTCACTTATTCAAAACCCGATATTACGCGGCTTTAATGCCGACCCCAGTATTATTCGCGTCGAGGATACGTACTATATTGCCAACTCGACGTTTGAGTGGTTTCCGGGCGTGCGTTTACATGAGTCGAAAGACCTGAAAAACTGGAACCTGCTGCCTTCGCCGCTCTCCACCACCACCCTGCTGGATATGAAGGGCAACCCCTCCTCCGGCGGCATTTGGGCGCCGGCGCTCTCCTGGGCCGACGGGCAATTCTGGTTGGTGTATACCGATGTGAAGGTCACCGAAGGCGCCTTTAAAGACATGACCAACTACCTGACCACGGCGAAGGATATTCGGGGCCCGTGGAGCGACCCGATCAAGCTGAACGGCGTCGGGTTTGACGCCTCGCTGTTCCATGACGACGATGGCCGGAAATATATCGTCCAGCAAACCTGGGATCACCGGGAGTATCATCACCCCTTCGATGGCATTACCTTAACGGAGCTGGATACCAAGACGCTGAAGTTAATGCCGGAAACCGCGCGCACCATCTACCGCGGCACCGCCGTGGCGCTGGTCGAGGGGCCGCACCTCTATAAACTGAACGGCTACTACTATCTGTTTGCCGCCCAGGGCGGCACCGTGTTTACCCACCAGGAGGTGGTGGCGCGGTCGAAAACCCTCGAGGCCGACAGCTTCGAAACCGAGCCGGGCGACGTGTTCTTAACCAACGTCGATACCCCGGACAGCTACATCCAGAAACAGGGCCATGGCGCGCTGGTCTCCACCCCGGAAGGCGAATGGTATTACGCCTCGCTCTGCGCCCGGCCGTGGAATCGCCCGGGGGAATCCATCTACGACCCGCGCGGCTGGTCAACCCTCGGCCGGGAAACCGCGATCCAGAAAGTGTACTGGGACGACGAGGGCTGGCCGCGTATTGAAGGCGGTCACGGCGGGAAAACCTTCGTCGAAGGGCCGAAAGACGCCATCTTCACCGAAAGCGCCAGCGATAATAGCCAACAGGACGATTTTACGTCGCCAGCGCTCGACCCGAACTGGAATACCCTGCGGGTGCCGTTTACGGCCAAAATGGGCACCACCGGCGACGGCAAATTAACCTTAATCGGCCAGGGTTCGTTAGCCAATACGCATGACCTGTCACTGATTGCCCGCCGCTGGCAGGCCTTCTATTTTGACGCCGCGGTGAAGGTGAAATTCGAACCCTTCAGCTACCAGCAGATGGCCGGATTAACGAATTACTATAACGACCGCCACTGGAGCTTCGTCTTCCTGACCTGGAATGAAATTAACGGCAAGGTCATCGAAGTTGGCGAAAATAACCGCGGAAAATACACGTCGTACCTGAAAGATAACGCCATCAAGGTGCCGGACGGCGTGGAATACGTCTGGTTCCGGACTAAGGTCCGCAAGCAGACCTACAGCTATGAATACAGCTTCGATGGCGTGACGTTCACCGAGATCCCGGTCCTGCTGGATGCCGCGGTGCTGTCCGATGACTATGTGTTGCAGAGCTACGGCGGGTTCTTTACCGGGGCGTTCGTCGGCCTGGCGGCGGTAGACTACGCCGGGTACGGCACCCAGGCTGAGTTTTATCAGTTCGAGTATCAGGAGCTGGGCGATGCGTTAGCGGCCGATGGGAGCTATAGCTGGGAGGCTGGCGAGACGCGGGATAAGTAAGAGAGTGTGAGCCCACGCTACCGGTAAGGTAGCGTGGGGTTTGTGGTGTGTTTGATGTAATTAAAGCGAGAGCTGTCGGATGTCAGTCTGCGGGGCGCAGCCGGGCCTTCAGCTCTTCGAGAGTAAACGGCGGATCTCGCCGGTGCAGCATTGCATGGCAGTTGGGACATACCGGGATCAGATCGGTTTCTGGGTTCAGACGGTAGTCCTGCTTTATCCCGGACAGCGGAATGAGATGGTGGATATGGATAAAGCCCTGGCCGATATCGCCATAGCGGCTGGCCATATCCAGACCGCATACCTGACACCGGCAGCCATGCAGGCGAAGCGCCGCCTGACGAGCCTGACGGTCGCGCTCATAGCGATTGACCACCACCTGCATCGCCGCCCCTTCCACGTACTCCATGGTCGTCTGTCCCTCATCGGGGAAAAGCGCAACCTCGTCATCGCCAGCGCCCTGCGACACGATCGTAAATCCTTGCTCCAGTAACAGACGCACGCATTTGGATTTAATCCCCCCGCTGAAATCCGCCGGGGTAAATTCCGTACCCGTCGCAAGCGTTGCCGCTAACCCGACGATGGCTTTTGAAGGATACCGACGCCCCTCAAACTCGATCTCATACAGACGCGCGCTTTTAAACTGATGCGCAACACCTGCGTCGTAAGCGCGAATGGCGGCGATGATGCATTCCCTGGATAAATGGTCCGGTAGTTTTTTCATAAGACATAGCTATCTGATGGCGCGAAGCTTGAGTATAAATAGAAAGCTATGGGCTTTTCGAACAAATAACTAGCAGTGATAGTTAAATCGCGATCCACGTAGAATCGCCGCATCTGGTGGGTTGATCGGCAAGGATTTTGCGAGCATCATCGCATTTATTTAGCTGCCAACGTAACGCTATGCCCTCCAGCACGACCCTGCAACACGCGATCGAGAACATCACCATCTGGCGCAAAGGCGAACAGCGTGCGCCGCATAAACCACTATTGCTGCTGTACGTCCTCTCGCAATACCAGCGCGGCCATGCGCGGATGTTCGATTACGCCTCGGAGATACGCGATGAGCTGCATAGCCTGCTGGAACGCTTTGGCCCGCAGCGCCGCCAGTACCGGCCGGATATGCCCTTCTGGCGCCTGAAAGGCGACGGCTTCTGGGAGCTGCACAACAGCGACCAGTATTCAACCCAGGGCAGCCGACAGCCGCCCGGCAAAGAGCTGGAGCTCTGCCACGTCGTCGGCGGCTTTGATGAGCCGCATTTTGCGCTACTCAACAGAAATAAGAAGCTGATCAATACCCTCGCCCATCAGATCCTCGAAGCGCATTTCCCGGAGAGTATTCAGGAAGAGCTGGCTGAAGAGATGGGGTTTGATCTGCTGCAGATCCGTAAAGAGCGCGACCCGCATTTTCGCCAGCAGGTGCTGCGCGCCTATAACTATGAGTGCGCGATCTGCGGCTTCAATATGCGCCATGATAATACCTCCGTCGCCCTGGAAGCGGCCCATATTAAATGGAAGCAACACGGCGGCCCCTGCGAAATCCCTAACGGCCTGGCGCTCTGCGCGATTCACCATAAGGCTTTTGATAAAGGCTCCATTGGTCTGGATGAGGATATGCGCATCCAGGTTTCGCCGGCGGTGAACGGCGGGGGCATCGTTGGCAGGCTGTTCTGGGATTTTGATGGTAAGCCGATTACCTTGCCGCAGGGGAAAGCATGCTATCCGCAGGAAGGGTTTGTGGCATGGCACCGGCGGGAGGTGTTCAGGGGATGAGGGGGTATGGTGATAAGCGGGTTTCGATGCTACCTTCTCGCTCCTGAACATCAACAGATCTTTTCGTGTCTGCGCCACCATCGTCTTTAAGCCACATATACGGAGGGATTGGCATCTCATTTGCTCCTTATCGTTGAAATTAACTGCAATGTCATAATGTAAAGCACAGCTGAAAGGAATATCACTATTATCAGCGATATATAAAAGAAAGTGTCATACATCGTATCGGCATTCACAATCCCGAATAAGAAGTGGCAAATATCTCTTGCGATATCATAATCGAGATAGATTTCCGGTCTTGGAAGTGCACGTCCCAGAACCAAAAACAGCAATATAAAATAAATAATCTTACTGATTTTACGGGCAAGCGTTATTAGAGCCACTGGCAACAACCTCCACCCAACCGCGAGCCATCAGGGAACGCATGCAGGGAACCTGTACTAACGATGTATTCATAAGCGCATTCCGGATCATGGCAAAATCAGAATTATTGGTGATAGTAATACAACCCTCGGAAACCGTACCCGGATGCAAACGGAAGTTACCACGTTTCACACCTTCGACCCACGTCTCATCGTCGATTCCGTGGTCGTCACGCCATAATGCAAACCAATCGCTTTTCCCCCGCCGTAGTTCGCGGCAGGACGTAATGAAACGATTGGTGTTAGCCCTGCTTTTATTTATGCTATAGCCCCCGCTCTCACGCCGGAAGCGGATATCACTCTGGTGAATCCGTCAATGTTTGCTCGTGAAGGATATCGACGGCACAACATGATGCTGTCGATGTGTTCACATAAACAGCCTGTTCATGAGTCATAACCTGTTTCTGCCATGAACAAGTCAGAGCAAATACATATAAACCAATAATTTTAACATCCAAACTTCTGCGTATCCAATCACTAATCGAATACTTATATGCGCTTTATTATTTATTGAATTAATACATCTCACGCAAGACAGTTTGTAACAATTAGATTATAGTAACACTTATCAAGCTAATTATTCTCTTGTAAATTAACATCGCTTATTTCTTGCAAAAATGATGTACATCCTCAGTCCTTTATTTAAACATAGGATAGCTATATGGCAGACATAGAAGGGATAGCGCGGAAGTTATATAACATCATTATCTCTCCTGATACAGTTACAGGGCTTATCAATGGTGGATTATCTGTTCCTTTAGATTATGGTTATCTGATTTACGGTATCTTTGATACGGATACAAGATATGAACGTGAAACAGAAAGAATCCGTATGATGACCGCGATAAGACATGACATTCTTAAGTATGAAAATATCGTTAATGCAGTTAAATTAATCTTTCAGTTATTTAATAAATATCTATCCGAATCAGAACAAGATAGAATATACAGAAGTGTAGTTACCTCTATCGTGGGTAGAATCTCTACGAATATTATCGCATCGAACATCGCTAAAGCCGTTTTAGAAAAAACGTCATTTACTTATGTAGTATTTAAGGGGAAAGGGAATCCAATAGCCTTTTTAAGTACTATCCTCTTGTTTGGTGGAATGGCAGAGCGTTCCATCAGGACCTCTGATAAACTCAGGAATGAAGCGCCCGAGGTATACTCGTTGTTAATACCCCGCGATTATGATCTTCTTTATTTCTTATTTGCCGATGCGGTACAACCTTTTGTGGATGCCATCCATGCAGGGTACACCGAGGGCAACCCCGTATTCGACAAGATTATGAAAAGAGTGGAAGATCATTTAAATACGAATGCTAAGGCTGGGTGATATGAAAAAAATCATCACGCCACTCGTCGATATAGTTCTCTGCACCTATATTATTACCACATGCTTTATTTGCCTGAGTGAGTTTAATAACTGGCAGAATAAAATAATCGCAATGACGATTATAATCGGCAGCGCTTATATCATCGCCATTGCATTGAATAGATTGCTGGGAACAAAGATAGGTGTATTAAGCGGTGTTTTTAATTTACTATCAGGCCCGCTACTAATTATAGGCGCTATTGTTTGCATAGCCTTACTTGACCCGTGGCCGGTTAAGATTATTGGTCTGTTTTTATGGGTCATTATAATGTTTTGTTTACCTTCATTTATAAATAGAGATAAGGAATAATCATGTCAAATCCAGCATATCTTTGGCTAACCAATACAAACGGCTCCCCTATAACTGGTAGTTCTCTCGTTACAGGGCGTATTGGCGCTATTATCCTATCCACGTAATATGGACACAGTCCTAAGCAAGGCTCTGATTTTCAAACTGTTCTAGGCTGAGTACGCGACAAGCACTTTGGAGACGCCAGCGAGTGTAATCGCATTCGATATATTTAAATACCGTCATCCGCTTTTTTCCGACTGATAAAGTGTTCACCGTGAATGCATACGACTTTCAGCAAGTGGAAGAAGTTTTCGGAACAGGCGTTATCGTAACAGCAGCCCTTTGCACTCATGCTATCGCCCAGATTATGCCGCCCCAGTAGCGCATTACACGTCTGTTGTGCTGTCATCCGTGATGACATCGACCAGCCGATAATTGCCCGTCACAACAGGTCGACGATAACGGCCAGATACATCCAGCCTTCATCCATACGTAAGTAGGTGCTGTCAACCGACTACTTCTGGTTCGGGCCGCCGCCGTAAAAATCCTGTTTCAGCAGTTTTTCCGACACCGGCAGGCCATGTTCGCGGTAACTGACCTGACTGAGCTTCTGTGACGCTTTCCCATTCAGCGCCTGACGAAGCAGGCTGGCTGCCACGGTTTTCACGTTAAACCGGTAACCCTGGGCATGCAGTTCATCGTTCAGGCGCGGTGCGCCGCAACGCTGTTTTGCCCAGTGAAAAGCCTCGTATACGGCGCTATCGCAGCTCATACGAAACTACTGGCGTGAGTTTATCCTCGCGCGTCGCTGATTCCAGACATACCACCACACGGAGGACACGACACATGGTTTTGATGCTAACTCAGCCTGATATTTTTCAATAAAAACAGTGTTCATTTCAGGCGTTTCGCGAAATATGTCACGGCCTTTTGGAGAATAGCCTGCTCCGCCAGCTGGAGTTTGAAACAGGCGTTTTCAGCAGCCAGTTTAAAGGCTTCCTAACGGAATTGAGATGAGTGCTGCCTGCGGATTTTTATACGGTTGATGCTAGTTTTGTCATGTGAGCTACCTCTGGTTAAGAGTTTACTCACTTAGTCGCGTGTCCACTATTGCTGGGTAGGCTCAGCTCTCCTGGTTGCCCATAATGATGAGCAGAATAGGAGAGCGTGATAAAGATAACCTCTAAAACCTCATTTCAGGGTATGAAGAATTTTTAGCATAGAGTTATCTATGGTCTGTTTAACTTTCTCGTAATAGATCGGTTCAGATAATGGCGAATCCCAGGCATGAATATCGTTCTTATTAAAAGGGATGCATTGCATGGCTACTGCCTTTAACTGTTTCCCTTTTTGCTCATACTCATTGATATCATTAACGGTAAACTTCAAACTCTCTTTCCTTGTTTCAGTTATTTCAGTTGGGCATATCAACTTTATATCCCCTAAGGTAAATGTACTGACTCCGGTGATGAAAAACCTCCCGGGAATTTCTTTATAGTATCGAGTATTCCAGATTAATCCATTAAACATACTATGAGAAAGAGTTTTGCTTTCAACATAATACTGATGCGTTCTCCAATCGCTAATACCCGAGAGACTCATTGCCATATTAATGATCATATTTGGGATGGGGCGATACCACACACTGAATAAAGTAATTACAACTGGTATGCATATTAAAACAACTATGAAGCTATTGATTTTATTGCCATTTCTGCGCTCATTAAGATGTATGGCACCAGGCAAAATGCCAATAGTAACAATAGCCACTGTTAAGGCAAGGAGCATTAGTATTTCAACCCAATCACTTGTCCCCTCACTAAAATCAAGTTGGGTAAGCAGAAATAATAAAGGTAATATCTGAACGATCCCGGGAGCCATAAGCTGCAAGGGTAAAAAAAATAACAATCCTTTTTTCCTTGGAAGTTTCTCATAGTTATCAGATTCATGCAAACGGAATCTCTGTATTCTAAATAACTTTAAAAAAGATACAGCATAACTATAAGCAAGCATCAACACCAAGCAGGTGCCACTTATTAAATAACCATTCCATCCATAAAGATAATAAATGTAGTAGCCAACAATCATACCACAGCATATAAACAAGCTATTTAGATAACAAACAATGGAAATTCGATGAGGCATGCTTGAATAATCTTTGAAATTATCTTCATGCCCTGTGTAAATGAGCATTAGAATAAAAGAGGAGATGAAAATTACTAAGCTAAATCCCGAAACCGATACTATTATAAAGACGAAAATGATACCCAAGGCTGAACTGAGGCTTACAGCATCAAAGAAAATATCTAATCTATCAATATTTGACAGATAGAACCATATAACAGCCATTGTGCATCCAGTAATAAATGTAGATGAGGTTATTACTGAAATAATGAATTTTTTATTCAACAGCTTTATGACAGATTTATTCATAATCCGAATTCCATTCCTGATAGAATTCGTATTGTAGTGAGGGACGATATTTTGAGCAACATATAACCACTGCTTAAAGCCACTTCCTACCATCTATACCGTTATCCCGGACCATAACGCGGTTGGCAGTAACAGCAGCATCACAGACAAAAACTGCGGTTGCACCAACTAAAAGAATGGCGGATAAGGTCGGCGGGTAGCAACGTGATGTTGTGCTGCCGGATGACTTCTGCGGCCTCGTCCAGCGTCAGCCACTCCTGGCGGATTTTGTGAGGGCATGGCGTGTTCTTTTTGTGTTGCTGGTTGCATGTAGTGCTTGTTGATGATGAAAACCGGTGTGAGATGTTTTTGCCAAAACAACTAACCTGATCAGTGTAGGTAACGATCTTTTCAGACATAATCAGGTGATGATTTACGCTGGAAAAACAGGACGTAACATTCAAAATATCTGAAGACGATTTGCTTGAAGTGGCGTGGTATTTGTCGAAGAACGGTTAATCTCAACCATCCGTGGGACTGGAGGTTCAGAAATGAAAAGAGGCTTTTGCCTTGTTCTGTCCTCGTTTGGAGCGGGCAAAACCGCCAGTAAGTTTCACAATAGTCTGAAAAATAGCCGTGACCGCTTTGATTCGTGGCTTACTAATGTGCGTGTTGGCTGGCGTGACGAACTGGGCACTCCTGCTACGCTTTCTCACTCAGCGCAACGTGACGGTCTTATTATTCTGCAGGATAAAAGTATTGAAGATACCGTACGCGAGCAGCTAATTGCGGCCCGGCTGGGGCTGGGTACCTTTCGGAAAAATTGTTTCATGCTGTATCCGGCATACCCTGTAACGGGAACGATTGATGAGCGTCTTGATCCTTATAATGGAATTATATTAGCTGCGTATATTGATATTCTATACGATCAAGGATGGATTTCGTATGAGAACGATGGACGTTTATTAATAAATTATGAATTGGATATTACTTTTAAAGAACAGATTTTGTTGCCGGAGAAAATAAAGGCATATAACGTTTCATTGTATTGTTATCTGGAATGGCATCGGGGCAATTTACAAAGATAAAGAGATAACTCTGTCTATAATAATGACTAATGGTTTTTATTCAAAAAGGATATTAATATGCTAAATTAAGAGAGTTGCTGGCAGTAGATGTCTGGTAGTATTGATCTCCAGTAATAGATTGTTAAATGTTTAGAGTTTTTATTGGTTGATTTTTAATCTGCAAGGTTGGAGAATTCTTATAAAATGAAAGGATAAGGATATCGCATGTTTCAACTTTACCGGTCACATGATTTAACACGGCAATTAGCCCCTGAAGATTTTCAATACATTTTGACGCCAGCAGGCTCGCTGAGAGAGGCGTGTATACATTACGATCTGTCTTATGAAGCGAACGGCCATAGTCTCTCTTTTGGTCTTCCCAATAAAAAGTACAGTTTATCTCCACATGAAAGACCTTATGAACGAAGACATCGCAGTTACGTAGATCCCATCTATGATAAGGTAGAGCACGATCTACAAATTGGCTGGCTTGTTGGTGTGGATACCTCCAGGCGCTGGAGCAGCGACCGGAACCCGTTTTACATCGACGATACCGGCGATCTGATTTTTACCTCTACAGCCTCATCCTGGCATGCATGGTATAAGGATGAAATCACGAGCGCCTACCGGCACGCTATTGCCGACCGACAGGGGCGTAAACCTGCTCCCACTCAACGGATGCATTACGATTATTACGGCCCGGCAGCAATACCAGAGGGGAAAACGCTGAACAGTAAAGCCGTTGGCAGACTGCTAGCGGCTGGTGGTGTGTATAACGGCAACATTGAAGGATTTCGGCAAACCGCGGAACGGCTGGGCGGCGATGCTGTGAAGGGGTATGACAGTGTTTTAAACGAAACTACGTCCGGCATGATGGTTGCTGCGGCCTCACTATTGGTCATCAGAAATCCGATGGCGGCGCAGGAATTGACAAGCTATCTGGGGAAATACAAACAAGCCCATGTTCTGCTGGATGATATGAATGTTACCCAGCTTAATTACCTCCGCCGCAATCGTGCCGAGTACAATGCGCTGCGTGGGCAATTCAACAGCACTGTGCGGCCTAATTTTCTCAAATCTCTTTCCGATCACCCTGACGCATTATCAACATTTGATTCCAATAACCTTCTACGCTTGGCAAATGGAAATGTACCATCGGGGTGGCAGGTCCATCACAAAATTCCCCTTGATGACGGTGGTACAAATGCCTTTGATAACCTGATACTAATCCAATACTCACCATATCACTCTGCCTTATCAAAGATGCAGGCGATTATCACCAAAGAACTTCCATACAATGCCAGCACAGATGTTTTGTGGCCTTCTCCAAATGGCGTGATTTACCCGGTCGGGAAATAAGGGGAAAATGATGAAAGATACAAATCAGCTGATCGGCATCTTTAATACTCTGATGGTTGCCAATAATTATCCGGTAGCCAATCCAGTAGCCTCGGATGTAATGGCGGACCTCATGCGTGAAGCAGCGCCAGCTGAATGGGACGCTCAGAAGAGAAGGGTTTACGAGGATATCCAGCGCCTGATGATCAACCGTCTGGACTACTCTGATATGTTCAAAATCATGGATGGGCTTGAGTACAACGGTTTGATGCTGTATAGCATGGTACAAGCAGAAAACGGCGAACCAGTATGGTCGAATATCTACATCCGCAACTTTGAGACGCGTGATAACGAGATCTATGTCGATCCGAACCTTTCTGACAAGGTACTGATTGGCGAAGATGGTATGTCCGTGTTTGCCTACAGCTTCACAGATAACTGTTTCGAGATCCGCGATAAAGCATCTACGGGTTATGTTATTGAGTCACATACCAACTTCAGCGCATTGTTGTCCGCGCTGATTGATATGGTGGGCTGATATCCGCCGCCTCAAATGCTGGTTGTATTTGCAACCAGCATATCAGCCAATTGGATAGCATCAATAAGGGTGAAGGAGGCATAACGAAAACATTCTTTTGAACCTTACCCTCTCACAAATTGCCTTTTCTCATGGCATCCAGCCCCTTCCCCCACTACAATCATCGTTTGTTTTTTTGCGAGCAGCATAGCAGTTTTCAGAGGGTAGAAATGACGGTGAAAAACGACAAGGCATGGATTGGGGACCTGCTAGGCGGGCCACTGATGAGCAGGGAAAGTCGAATCATCGCTGAGCTTATGCTTACCAATCCCGATGAACAAAACTGGCAAGAGCAGATCGTGGGTTATAACATTCTCCAGGCCTCCTCAGCCAATACGGCGAAGCGTTATGCCACGACGATAAGACTACGCCTGAATACGCTTGATAAAGCCGCGTGGTCACTTATTGCACAAGGGAGCGAGCGTGAACGTCAGCAATTACTATTTGTCGCTCTGGTCCTCCATTCACCGGTTGTTAAAGACTTCCTGGCTGAAGTGGTGAACGACCTGCGTAGACAGTTTAAAGAAAAGCTTCCTCTGGATAGCTGGGATGAGTTTGTGGCCAGCCATCTTCGTCAGCAGCCCATACTCACTAGTTACTCAGATTCATCCATCAAAAAAATGGGTAACAACCTGGTTAAAGCGCTGGCCGAAGCAGATTATCTGGATACGCCACGCCGACGTAATCTCCAGTCAGTCTTTCTTTTACCAGAAACTCAGGCGACCTTGCAGCGCCTCGGGCAACAGGAATTGGTTTCTATTCTGGAGGGGCAACGGTGATCGATCCCGTGCTTGAATACCGCCTGTCACAGGTTCAGAGCCGCATTAGAGAAAAGCGCTTTCTCAAAAATAACGGCTCCGGTAATGAGATTGGTTTTTGGATTTTTGATTATCCTGCTCAGAATGAGCTGCAGGTGCGTGAACACCTGAAGTATCTGTTGCGTAATCTGGAAAAGGACCACAAGTTCGCACACCTCAACATCTTTCAGATCATTATCGAGATGCTCACCGAACGTGGGCTATTTGAGCGCGTCTGTCAGCAGGAAGTGAAAGTCGGCACCGAAGCGCTGAAAAAACAACTCGTTGGCTTATTGAATCAGAAAAAGATCGCGGATTACATAGCAAAAAAAGTCGATCTTCAAAATCAGGAGTTTGTCATCCTGACAGGCATGGGTAATGCCTGGCCGCTGGTTCGTGGCCATGAGCTGATGAGCGCCTTGCAGGACGTGATGGGTTTTACCCCTCTGTTGATGTTTTATCCAGGAACCTATAGCGGACACGATCTTTCCCCCCTGGCGGGTATTGATTCCCGAAATTATTATCGCGCCTTCAGGCTGGTACCCGAAAGCGGGCCTGCGGCGACATTGAATCCTCGTTAAAGAGCACAGCAATGAATATTGAACAGATCTTTGAGAAACGTCTGGACCGAAATATTAATGGCGTTGTGAAAGCCGAACAGACGGACGATGCCAGTGCCTGGATTGAGCTTGATGAATACGTCATCACCCGGGAACTGGAAGGACATCTTCGCCATTTCTTCGAATCTTATGTTCCGGCAACCGGTCCGGAGCGCATACGCATGGAAAACAAAATTGGCGTATGGGTTTCAGGGTTCTTTGGCTCAGGTAAATCACACTTTATCAAGATTCTATCGTATCTGTTGTCTAACCGCAAAGTCAGTCATAACGGTACAGAACGTAATGCATACTCCTTCTTTGAAGACAAAATCAAAGATGCTCTGTTCCTCGCTGATATCAACAAAGCGGTCCATCATCCGACGGAAGTGATTCTGTTCAATATTGATTCTCGTGCTAACGTCGATGACAAAGAAGACGCCATCCTTAAAGTCTTCCTGAAGGTGTTTAACGAACGGGTTGGCTACTGCGCTGATTTTCCGCACATCGCTCATCTGGAGCGTGAGCTGGCTAAACGCGGCCAATACGACGCGTTTAAGACCGCATTTTCCACTATCACTGGTTCAAGCTGGGAAAAAGAGCGCGATTCCTACTATTTCATCAGCGATGAAATGGCAGAAGCTCTAAGCCAGGCCACAGGTCAAAGCGTTGACGCCTCGCGTCAATGGGTGGAACAGCTGGATAAGAACTTCCCATTAGATATCAATAATTTTTGCCAGTGGGTCAAAGAGTGGCTGGATGAAAACGGCAAAAACATCCTCTTCATGGTGGATGAGGTCGGCCAGTTCATCGGTAAAAATACGCAGATGATGTTGAAGCTACAGACTATCACTGAAAACCTGGGTGTGATCTGCGGTGGACGCGCATGGGTTATTGTTACCTCCCAGGCGGATATCAATGCGGCCATTGGTGGGATGAGCAGCCGCGATGGACAAGACTTCTCTAAAATTCAGGGCCGTTTCTCTACCCGTTTGCAGCTTTCAAGCTCCAATACATCCGAAGTTATCCAAAAACGTTTGCTGGTGAAAACTGATGCTGCAAAACCCGCGCTGGCGAAAGTCTGGCAGGAAAAAGGCGACATCCTGCGTAACCAGCTTGCCTTTGATCCTACAACCACCGCTTCTTTGCGCCCCTATACCAGTGAAGAAGAATTTATTGATAACTACCCGTTTGTCCCGTGGCACTACCAGATTCTGCAGAAGGTTTTTGAGTCTATCCGGACCAAAGGTGCCGCCGGTAAACAGTTAGCCATGGGTGAACGCTCGCAGTTAGAAGCGTTCCAGACTGCGGCACAGCAGATCGCCCCGCGAGGTCTAGATTCTCTGGTTCCGTTCTGGCGTTTCTATGCCGCAATTGAAAGCTTCCTGGAGCCTGCCGTCAGCCGTACCATTACTCAGGCCTGCCAGAATGGTATTCTTGATGAGTTCGATGGCAACTTGCTGAAAACGCTATTCTTGATCCGCTATGTCGATGTTCTGAAAAGTACACTCGATAATCTGGTCACCCTTTCGATAGATAAAATCGATACCGATAAAGTCGAGCTTCGCCGCCGCGTTGAAAAAAGCCTGAACAAACTGGAACGGGAAATGCTGATAGCACGTGTTGAAGACAAATACGTGTTCCTGACCAACGAAGAAAAAGAGATCGAGAACGAGATCCGCAACGTCGAAATCGATTTCTCAGCGATCAATAAAAAACTGGCGTCGATCATCTTTGATGACATTCTGAAAAACAGAAAATATCGCTATCCAGCGAATAAGCAGGACTTTGATATCAGCCGCTTCCTTAACGGACACCCGTTGGACGGCGCGATGCTTAACGATCTGGTGGTGAAAATCCTCACACCAAAAGATCCGACCTATACGTTCTATAACAGCGATGCCGCCTGCCGTCCTTATACTTCAGAAGGTGATGGCTGTATTTTGATTCGCCTCCCTGAGGAGGGGCGCACCTGGACCGACATTGATTTAGTCGTTCAGACCGAAAAATTCCTCAAGGACAACGCCGGACAACGCCCGGAGCAGGCCAGCCTGCTTTCAGAAAAAGCCCGCGAGAACAACGTTCGCGAAAAAATGCTGCGCGTCCAGCTAGAGTCGCTTATTGCCGAAGCAGACGTCTGGGCGATTGGCGAGCGTTTACCGAAGAAATCTTCGACGCCGTCCAGCATCGTGGATGAAGCCTGTCGTTACGTGATTGAAAACACGTTTGCCAAGCTAAAAATGCTGAAGCCGTTCAACGGCGATATCGCGCGTGAAATCCATGCGCTACTTACGGTGGAGAATGATACAGAGCTGGATCTAGGCGAGCTGGAGGAATCTAATCCCGAGGCGATGCGGGAAGTGGAAACCTGGGTCAATATGAACATTGAGTACAATAAACCGGTCTATTTACGCGATATTCTGAACCACTTTGCCCGTCGTCCTTATGGATGGCCAGAAGAAGAAGTGAAGCTGCTGGTTGCCCGTCTGGCGCGCAAAGGCAAATTCAGCTTTAGCCAGCAGAATAACAATATCGAGCGTAAGCAGGTGTGGGAACTGTTCAGTAACAGCCGCCGCCACAGCGAGCTGCGTCTGCACAAAATTCGTCGTCACGACGAATCGCAAATCCGCAAAGCCGCACAACTTATGGCGGATATTGCCCAACAGCCGTTTAGCGAACGTGAAGAGCCCGCCCTGGTTGAACATATTCGTCAGGTCTTCGACCGCTGGAAACAAGAGCTGAATGTCTTCAAAGCGAAAGCGGAAGGTGGAAACAATCCTGGTAAAGATGAGATTGATTCAGGCCTGCGCCTGCTGAATTCCATTCTGAGTGAAAAAGAAGATTTTGCTCTGATTGAGAAGGTCACCAGCCTGGCCAATGAACTGATGGATTTCAGTGAAGACCGCGAAGACTTCGTCGATTTCTACCGCAAGCAGTTCGCCACCTGGCAAAAACTGGGCGCGGCGCTGAATGGCAGCTTTAAATCCAACCGCAGCGCGCTGGAAAAAGACGCCGTGGCGGTAAAAGCGTTAGGTGAGCTGGAAAGCATCTGGCAGATGCCGGAGCCTTACAAGCATCTCAATCGTATCACGCCGCTGATTGAACAGGTTCAGAACGTTAACCATCAGTTAGTTGAACAGCACCGCCAGCACGCCCTGGAACGTATTGACGCCCGCATCGAAGAGAGTCGTCAACGCTTGCAGGAAGCGCATGCCACATCGGAGCTGCAAAACAGCGTTCTGCTGCCGATGCAAAAAGCCAGAAAGCGCGCTGAGGTCAGCCATTCGATTCCGGAAATTCTGGCGGAACAGCAAGAGACGAAAGCGCTGCAAACGGATGCTGAGAAGAAGATTAACCAGTGGATCGACGAGCTGCGTAAAAAGCAGGAAGCCCAGCTACGAGCAGCGAATGAAGCTACACGCGCAGCAGAATCACAACAGACCTATGTTGTGGTAGAAAAACCCGTTATCCAACCGGTACCGAAAAAAACACATCTGGTGAATGTCGCCAGCGAGATGCGCAAAGCCACCGGTGGTGAAGTGCTGGAAACCGCCGAGCAGGTTGAAAAAGCGCTTGATACGCTTCGTGCTGCCCTGCTGGCAGCCATTGAGGCAGGTGACCGGATTCGTCTTCAGTAACCCCCATTTCAGGGCAGCGCTACGCTGCCCTTTGCAGGATTTTCTATGAATACCAATAACATCAAAAAATATGCTCCACAGGCTCGTAACCAGTTCCGCGATGCGGTGATCCAGAAGCTGACCACATTGGGGATTGCCACCGATAAAAAAGGCAATCTACACATTGCCGACGCCGAAATCGTCGGCGAGACCGTGCGCTATGGCCAGTTCGATTACCCGAAATCTACCCTTACCCGCCGCGATCGTCTGGTAAAACGCGCCCGCGAGCAGGGCTTTGACGTGCTGGTTGAACACTGTGCCTACACCTGGTTCAACCGCCTGTGCGCCATTCGTTATATGGAAATCCACGGTTATCTTGATCACGGCTTCCGTATGCTCTCGCACCCGGATAACCCGACTGGCTTTGAAGTGCTGGACCACGTGCCGGAAGTGGCGGAAGCGCTGCTGCCGGAGAAAAAGGCACAGCTGGTCGAGATGAAGCTTTCCGGCAACCAGGACGAAGCCATCTACCGTGAACTGCTGCTGGCCCAGTGCCACGCCCTGCACCGCGCGATGCCGTTCCTGTTTGAAGCGGTCGACGATGAAGCTGAACTTCTACTGCCGGATAACCTGACCCGTACTGACTCGATTCTGCGCGGTCTGGTGGACGGTATTCCGCAAGAAGACTGGCAAGAAGTTGAGGTTATCGGCTGGCTGTATCAGTTCTATATTTCTGAGAAAAAAGATGCCGTTATCGGTAAGGTGGTAAAGAGCGAAGATATTCCTGCCGCCACCCAGCTGTTTACCCCAAACTGGATTGTACAGTATCTGGTGCAAAACTCCGTCGGCCGCCAGTGGTTGCAGACCTACCCAGACTCGCCGCTGAAAGGCAAAATGGACTACTACATTGAGCCAGCCGAACAGACGCCAGAAGTGCAGGCGCAACTGGCAGCCATTACGCCTGCCAGCATTGAACCGGAAAGCATTAAGGTGCTCGACCCGGCCTGCGGCTCAGGACATATTCTGATTGAAGCCTATAACGTGCTGAAAAATATCTACGAAGAGCGCGGCTATCGCGCCCGCGATATTCCACAGCTGATCCTGGAAAATAATATTTTTGGTCTCGACATTGACGACCGCGCAGCCCAGCTTTCCGGTTTTGCATTATTAATGATGGCCCGCCAGGATGACCGCCGGATATTCACCCGTGATGTGCGTCTGAATATTGTCTCCCTGCAGGAGAGCCTGCATCTGGATATTGCTAAGCTGTGGCAACAACTGAACTTCCACCAGCAGAACCAGACCGGTAGCATGGGAGATATGTTTGCCGAAAATACCGCATTACCCCATACCGATAGCGCGGAATATCAGCTGCTGATGCGCACGCTGAAGCGCTTTGTAAACGCCAAAACGCTGGGCTCGTTGATTCAGGTACCGCAGGAAGAAGAGGCGGAACTGAAGGCGTTTCTCGAAGTGCTATATCGCATGGAGCAGGAAGGCGATTTCCAGCAGAAGACAGCGGCGAAAGCGTTTATTCCGTATATTCAACAAGCGTGGGTTCTGGCGCAACGGTATGATGCAGTAGTGGCGAATCCACCGTATATGGGCGGTAAGGGAATGAATGGTGAGCTGAAAGAGTTTGCCAAAAATCATTTCCCTTATAGTAAATCTGATTTGTTTGCGATGTTTATGCAGCATGCATTCTCTTTGCTTAAAGAAAACGGATTTAATGCACAAATTAATATGCAGTCATGGATGTTTTTGTCGAGTTATGAAGCATTACGTAACTGGTTATTGGATAATAAAACATTTATTACGATGGCACATTTGGGAGCTCGGGCTTTTGGTGAAATTTCTGGTGAGGTTGTTCAGACAACAGCTTGGATAATTAAAAACCATCATACTGAGTGCTATCAACCTGTATTTTTCCGTTTAGTCGAGGGTAGTGACCATCAAAAGAAAAAAGCTCTAATTCAGCGTAAATATTGCTTTACCAATAACTTGCAAGATCATTTTAAAATAATCCCAGGCTCACCAATAGCTTATTGGATAAGCAAATCCTTAAGGAACTCCTTCTCTGATAACAAAACTGTTGAATTATTATTCAAACCACGTAAAGGTATCGATACTGGAGATAATGAAAAATTTCTTCGTGGCTGGCATGAGGTTAGCTATTTTAAAATAGGTTTCAATACTTCATCCGAAGAAGAATCTATAAACTCTGGTTTAACTTGGTTCCCATACAATAAAGGTGGAGAATTCAGAAAATGGTATGGGAACTTTTACTATGTTATCAACTGGAAAAATGGTGGTTTTGAAGTAAAAAATCATTCAGATAAAAATGGAAAAATAAAAAGCAACATTAGAAATAAGAATTTTTTCTTTAAATCTGGAATTACATGGACAGATATTAGCTCATCATATTTCGGAGTTAGATATCTACCCCAAGGATTTATTTGTGACAATAGTGGTTCTGCATGCTATGGAGATGATAAAAACTACTCATCATTTCTTGCCATGCTTGCATCTAAGCCAACTTTTTGCTTACTAACAATTCTAAATCCCACGCTACACTTCCAGGCAGGAAATATATCTTCACTGCCTGTTTGGGGAATAGATAGCCCTGAAATAAAAATAAATGCCAATAGAGCTATAGATATTGCAAAAGAAGATTGGGACTTATATGAAACATCATGGGGCTTCAAGGGAAATAAATTAATATCCAAGGGTAGCTTATGTGAAAAGTACAATCAAACCATTAATGAAAACAACATTAAATTTAATGAACTAAAGGAAATAGAGGAGAAGAATAATGAACACTTCATTAGTTTATTACATATTTCCACTGACGAACTTTCTCCAGTAGTTGAGAACGATAGTATTACTCTTAAATCAAATATTTTTCACCGATATGGCATTAATATTCCTTACAATGAGGGTTTATCAAGGTATCGCTCTGAAACAATTGCTGAAATGATTAGCTATTCCATCGGCTGCATGATGGGACGCTATTCCCTCGATCGCGAAGGTCTCATCTACGCCCACGAAGGCAACAAAGGCTTTACCGAACTTGTCGCTGAAGGCGCATACAAAACCTTCCCGGCGGATAATGACGGCATCCTACCGCTAATGGATGACGAGTGGTTTGACGATGACGTCACCTCTCGCGTCAAAGAGTTTGTTCGCACCGTCTGGGGCGAAGAACACCTGCAGGAAAACCTCGATTTTATCGCCGAAAGCCTCTGTTTATACGCGCTCAAGCCGAAAAAAGGCGAATCTGCGCTGGATACCATCCGTCGCTATCTTTCCACTCAGTTCTGGAAAGATCATCTGAAGATGTATAAAAAGCGCCCAATCTACTGGCTGTTCAGCTCTGGCAAAGAGAAAGCGTTTGAGTGCCTGGTCTATCTGCATCGCTACAACGATGCGACGCTGGCGAGAATGCGTACCGAATATGTGGTGCCGCTGCTGGCGCGCTACCAGGCTAATATCGATCGTCTGAACGAACAGGTCGATGGTGCCTCCGGCGGCGAAGCCACCCGTTTGAAGCGCGATCGCGACAATCTGAGCAAGAAATTCAACGAACTGCGCAGCTTCGACGATCGCCTGCGTCACTATGCTGATATGAGAATCAGTATTGATCTCGACGACGGCGTTAAGGTTAACTACGGTAGGTTTGGCGATCTGCTGGCGGATGTGAAAGCCATTACCGGCAATGCGCCTGAGGTGATTTAATCAAATAACTTACCTTCCCACACCACCGGGCTTCAGCCTGGTGGTGATCTCGATAAGGGAAACCGGCCTTATTCAGGCATCCGTCACCTCCAGTTCATGATAAAATGCGGCTTTATGCCAGAACGCGGAACACGGTTTCCAGGCGTTCAGGCATCTTCGAATATACAGAATCAACATGGGATTGTGACCTTGCAAAATCAGGAATTTATTGCCGGCCTTAAAGCAAAATTCGCCGAACATCGCATCGTTTTCTGGCACGATCCCGATAAGCGTTTCCTCGAAGAGCTGGATAACCTCGAACTGGAGAACGTCACGCTGCTCGATATGACCGATCAGTCGCAGCTGGCGGTTAAAAAGCGTATTGAAATTGATGAGCCTGAACAGCAGTTTTTGCTGTGGTTCCCCCACGATGTGCCTCCCAAAGAGTTTGACTGGCTGCTGGATATTCGTCTTTACAGTACGGAATTCCACGCCGATTTCGCTGCAATCACACTGAATACGCTAGGTATTCCGCAGCTTGGCCTACGCGAGCATATCCAACGTAGGAAGGCATTTTTCAGCACGAAACGTCTTTCTGCCCTAAAGGGACTGGTCACTGAGCAGGAAAACGAAGCTTCTCTTGATAAGAAGATGGTTGCGGTCATCGCTGGCGTAAAAACCGCAAAAACGGAAGAGATTCTGTTCAGCCTGATTACCCAATACGTTAATCAGCAGAAAGATGACGACAGCGACCTGGAAAACACGCTGGCAATGCTGAAACGCCACGACCTGGAAGGCGTTCTGTGGGACATTCTGAATCAGGAAATGGGCTATCAGGCCGAGCATCCTTCGCTGGAAAATCTGATCCTAAAGCTTTTTTGTACCGATCTTTCCGCGCAGGCAGACCCGCAGAAACGCGAATGGCTTGAAAAAAACGTGCTGACTACGCCGTCAGGCAGAGCCTCCGCGCTGGCCTTTATGGTCACCTGGCGCGCCGACCGTCGCTACAAAGACGCCTATGATTATTGCGCACAGCAGATGCAGGATGCGCTGCGACCAGAAGACCAGTACCGTCTCAGCTCGCCGTACGATCTGCACGAGTGCGAAACCACGCTGAGCATTGAACAGACCATTATTCATGCGCTGGTGACGCAGCTTCTGGAAGAGAGTACCACGCTCGACCGTGAAGCCTTCAAGAAGCTTCTGTCCGAACGTCAGAGCAAATACTGGTGCCAGACGCGTCAGGAATACTACGCTATTTATGATGCGCTTCGTCAGGCTGAGCGGCTGCTGAATCTGCGCAATCGTCATATTGATGGTTTCCACTATAAGGACAGCGCAACGTTCTGGAAAGCGTACTGCGAAGAGCTGTTCCGCTTTGACCAGGCCTACCGCCTGTTTAACGAATACGCGCTATTGGTTCACAGCAAAGGCGCAATGATCCTAAAAAGCCTGGATGATTATATCGAGGCGCTGTATTCCAACTGGTATCTGGCAGAATTAAGCCGGAGCTGGAATAAGGTTCTGGAAGCCGAAAACCGTATGCAGGAGTGGCGTATTGCGGGCGTTCCACGGCAGCAGAACTTCTACAATGAGGTGGTTAAGCCACAGTTTAACAATCCACAAATCAAGCGTGTGTTCGTGATTATCTCCGATGCGCTGCGTTATGAAGTGGCAGAAGAGCTGGGCAACCAGATCAATACTGAGAAACGCTTTACTGCCGAACTGCGTTCCCAGTTGGGCGTGTTACCCAGCTATACCCAGCTGGGTATGGCGGCATTGCTGCCCCATGACGAGATATGCTACCAACCGGGTAATGGTGACATCGTTTATGCGGACGGGTTATCCACCTCCGGTACGCCTAATCGCGATTCCATTCTCAAGAAATATAAAGGGATGGCAGTAAAATCGGACGATCTTCTGAAATGGAAAAATCAGGAAGGACGGGATCTTATTCGCGATTACGAAGTCGTTTATATCTGGCATAACACCATTGATGCCATGGGCGACAGCGCATCTACGGAGGAGAAGACCTTTGAAGCGTGCCGCAACGCGGTGGTTGAACTGAAAGATCTAGTGACCCGTGTAATAAACCGTCTTCATGGTACACGCATTATCGTCACGGCGGACCACGGCTTCCTGTTCCAGCAGCAACCCCTTTCCGGTCAGGATAAAACCACGCTGCAGATCAAGCCGGACAATACGATTAAAAATCACAAACGCTTTATTATCGGTCATCAGCTTCCTGCCGATGATTTTTGCTGGAAAGGAAAAGTAGCGGATACCGCAGGCGTCAGCGATAACAGCGAGTTTCTGATTCCGAAAGGGATCCAGCGTTTCCATTTCTCGGGCGGCGCGCGATTTGTGCATGGTGGTGCCATGCTGCAGGAAGTCTGTGTTCCCGTATTACAGGTGAAAGCGCTGCAGAAAACCGCTGCCGAGAAGCAACCTCAGCGTCGTCCGGTAGACATCGTGAACTACCATCCGCTGATCAAACTCGTCAATAACATTGATAAAGTCAGCCTGCTGCAAACCCATCCGGTAGGTGAGTTATACGAACCGCGTACCCTGAATATCTTCATCGTCGACAACGCCAATAATGTGGTATCCGGTAAAGAGCGAATCTGCTTTGACAGCGATAACAACACAATGGAAAAACGTGTGCGTGACGTTACGCTGAAGCTGATAGGCGCGAATTTCAATCGCCGTAATGAATACTGGCTGATACTGGAAGATGCACAAACGGAAACGGGTTACCAGAAGTACCCTGTGATTATCGATCTGGCATTTCAGGATGATTTCTTTTAAGTGAGGCGATATGCAAACCCATCATGACTTACCCGTTCCAGCCGTATCTGAAGGGGAACTCGTCGCAGAAGGTTACGATCTGGACGCCTTACTGAATCAGCATTTTCGTGGTCGGGTAGTGCGTAAAGATCTGACCAAGCAGCTCAAGGAAGGGGCTAACGTCCCGGTCTATGTGCTGGAGTATCTGCTCGGTATGTACTGCGCTTCCGACGATGACCAGATCGTCGAGCAAGGGTTGCAGAACGTTAAGCGTATTCTGGCTGATAACTACGTCCGCCCTGATGAAGCAGAGAAAGTGAAATCGCTCATTCGTGAGCGAGGATCCTACAAGATCATCGATAAAGTATCGGTAAAGCTCAATCAGAAGAAAGACGTTTACGAAGCCCAACTCTCCAACCTCGGCATTAAAGATGCACTGGTTCCGCCGCAGATGGTCAAGGACAACGAAAAACTGTTGACCGGCGGCATCTGGTGCATGATCACCGTGAACTACTTCTTTGAGGAAGGGCAGAAAACGTCGCCCTTCTCTCTGATGACGCTTAAACCTATCCAGATGCCCAATATGGACATGGAAGAGGTATTTACCGCACGTACGCACTTCAACCGCGACCAGTGGATTGATGTCCTGCTACGTTCCGTGGGTATGGAACCGGCCAACATTGAGCAGCGAACTAAATGGCACCTGATCACCCGCATGATCCCTTTCGTGGAAAATAACTATAACGTCTGCGAACTGGGCCCACGCGGCACCGGTAAAAGCCACGTCTATAAAGAATGTTCGCCAAACTCGCTGCTAGTTTCCGGCGGACAAACCACGGTAGCAAACCTGTTTTACAACATGGCCAGCCGCCAGATTGGCCTGGTCGGCATGTGGGATGTGGTCGCGTTTGATGAAGTGGCAGGGATCACTTTCAAAGACAAAGACGGCGTACAAATCATGAAAGATTACATGGCGTCTGGCTCGTTTTCCCGCGGCAGAGATTCGATTGAAGGCAAAGCATCAATGGTGTTCGTCGGCAACATCAATCAGAGCGTTGAGACGTTAGTCAAAACCAGCCATTTGTTAGCCCCCTTCCCTACCGCGATGATCGATACGGCGTTTTTCGACCGCTTCCACGCCTATATACCCGGCTGGGAAATCCCGAAAATGCGCCCGGAATTCTTTACCAACCGCTACGGCCTTATCACAGATTATCTCGCCGAATACATGCGAGAAATGCGTAAGCACAGCTTCTCCGATGCGATTGATAAATTTTACAAACTGGGTAATAACCTCAACCAGCGCGATGTTATCGCAGTTAGGCGCACGGTTTCTGGTCTATTGAAACTTCTTCATCCCAATGGCTGTTACAGCAAAGAGGACGTCCGTGTTTGCCTGACCTACGCCATGGAAGCCCGCCGTCGCGTCAAAGAACAGCTTAAAAAGCTAGGCGGGCTGGAGTTCTTCGATGTGAATTTTAGTTACATCGATAACGAGACGCTGGAAGAATTCTTCGTCAGCGTGCCAGAACAGGGCGGCAGCGAATTAATTCCTGCTGGCATGCCAAAGCCAGGCGTTGTGCATTTGGTTACGCAAGCGGAAAGTGGCATGACGGGTCTGTATCGCTTTGAAACTCAGATGACCGCTGGTAATGGTAAGCATAGCGTTTCTGGTCTGGGATCAAGTACCTCTGCTAAGGAAGCTATCCGGGTTGGATTTGACTATTTCAAAGGCAACCTCAACCGCGTTAGCGCAACAGCGAAATTTTCTGAACATGAGTACCACCTGCATGTAGTCGAATTGCACAATACCGGACCAAGTACTTCTACCAGCCTTGCGGCACTTATTGCCCTGTGTTCCGTTTTACTGGCGAAACCCGTTCAGGAACAAATGGTCGTGTTAGGTAGCATGACGCTCGGTGGTGTGATCAACCCTGTTCAGGATCTGGCGGCTAGCTTACAACTTGCTTTCGATAGTGGCGCGAAAAAAGTCCTTCTGCCGATGTCTTCTGCGGTAGATATTCCGACTGTGCCAGCCGAGTTGTTTACCAAATTCCAGGTCAGTTTTTACTCTGAACCTGTAGATGCGGTTTATAAGGCGCTGGGAGTAAACTAAATATATCGAGGAGTAGGTCATACTCCTCGGTTAAATAATCTGTCAGCCTTTTTTGTTAATTTTTAACAATATTCGTCAATCTCCCTTTTCATCTGGAATGATGTACGGTTAGATAATAATGAAACTAATTGCAAATGGATTGAATAAGCAGTTTTTTATTTCTTTTCTACCTCCATCGGGTAGTGAAATTGACGGTGTCGTAGCAGCAATAGCCTATGGTGATGATAAAACCACGCTTCTTGACCACTGTCTGAAAAATCATCATCGTCTGGATATCTGGATGCGATACGATCATACAGTCCCTGTATCACCTTCACTTCTGGAAAAACTCCTTGCGAATACTAAAAATAATGTATTTTGTAAGCTTGTTCCGGATTGTCTACACAGTAAAATCATATGGTGGAAAGGTTATGGTGCATATATTGGTTCAGCCAATTTAACTGAGAGAGCATGGTACACGAATATAGAGTCCGGTATTTTCCTCACTGAGAGTGACTTATACAGTTCTAATCTCATTGAACAGCTAGAGGAATTCTTTGATAACTTAGCATCGCTTGACTCCTGCGTTGATCTTAGTAAAGATATTATTGATGAACAAAGACAATTATTAAAACTAAAAATCGAACTAGAGAAAAAAGAACGGAATATTATCAAAAAGCGAAAAATACCTGAATGGGGTGGAGTGAGCTTTATTGATAATAAAAAAACTAAAGATAAAAGAAAAGAGAGTTTCCATAAAGAATGGGAAAGCACGTTTTCAATCATTGAGAACATCTCAGGACAGATTAATGATTACAGACCTGTATGGATATCAGAAGACACTCCAAAATTTTGGCAAACCGATCAGTTCTTACATGCCTATTATTATAATATAGTTCGTCAGAAGGATAACACTTATCCTTATGAAGATTATCATCGTACAAATAGTAAAAATCCACAGGCAGCGCTGATGAGTATGCTCTCCTGGTGGAAAGACCAATCAGTACCTCCATCTCATGAAGATACCAACTTAGGAATCAACGCCCCCTATATTCGTGAACATTTGTCTAATACTCACATTAATTCATTAACCAAAGATAGTCTTCATAAAATATTCTTTTACACACATGCAACGATGGATCATGTATTAAAAATGAGTGCTGAGACATTTGGTCATACTGCTAAAACATCCTTAAACAAGGAAGAACGTGCTGTTTTATTCACAGAATGGATCATGAGCAAAACTAATCAAAAAGGCATGACCATTGCTGAATTACTCAATTACGTCCTCTATGGTGGAAAGCCCTCATTGATGTGGGAAAGAATCTACCAGGCTGGAAAAGATGATGAATACAAATTTCAGCACTATGGTATTAACTCTATTGCTGAAGTTGTTGGCTGGGCCAGACCTGATGATACGCCTCCCAGAAATGGCAGAACTAATAAAGCTTTACGTGCATTAGGCTATCCAGTTCGAGTGAATATTTAGTACCGTCTTTCCCACCAATCTACAGCAACGCCTGTCTATACAAGAACAGGCGTTGCAAATTCATGCAGGCAAGTACGTTTTCTTAAGTGGAACCAATAGCTTAGTTTCAATATCCACCAGCTCGTAGTTTTCCACTAACGCGCGTACTAAATCGTCCAGAGTCCATAGCGTCAACGGAATTGTAGAACGATCGGCTTCATAGCGCGCATCTTTGCTAAATCCGCCGGTACTGACATACAGTCCACGATCGTCCTTATGGCGGCCACCGATAAAGCTACGGATTTGCTGGCTGCTCATCTGTTCCCGCCGGTGCTTCACCTCCACAATAATGCGCGGATTTTCGAACCCAAAGCCGTCAGGCGAAGCAATAATATCTTTCCCACGATCAGCACCAGCAGGCGATATCTGAGTTTTATATCCCATGCTACGTAACACGCCAGCGACCAGATTTTGCATCTCATCCCAGTCGAGACGGTTGATACGATCCTTGATGCCTTCAAAAGCGATCATTTCCATGTCGCGCAGAGGATTAGAAACAACCTCATCCTCTTCAACTGAAGCAGGTACTTCCGGCACCACATCTGAGACAGGCTTTTTACCCTGCACTAATTCATTCACGGCAAAATCAGGCACCTGAAATACCGTCAGCGTTGAGCCAAGGGTGTTTCTGGTTGCATCACTCAGACTATCGCGCTTAATCTCTTCCGCGTTCCACTTCACTTTACGCGCAATACCCATGCCATCTTCAAGCCACTCGGCATGAAACTCAAAATCTGAGGCGATTTTCCCTATTAAATAGGTCCGATTAGAAGGTGAATAAGTGATAGCCCAGTCACCTTTTTGCATCTCATTCACAAAGCGCCAGACCTGGGAAGCACCGGAACGAACGGTACCTAGCTTAGTCTGTGGTTCAAGCTCCTGATACCGGGTAAACAACTGCTCTCTTGAGCACCCCGGTTTCACATAGGGAGCGAGCTGCGACCAGCCGATTGCAACAACCTGTTTGTCCCTGAAGTCATCGTACAATTTTCCGCCATCACCGCGGATCATCCACATTTTAGTCGCCACAATAATTCCTTCTGAAAATTCCTCACAGCCATCTTACCTTGGGGAAACACTGATAAGATGGCTAATCACACTCCTGATCTAAACCTGACGCCTCTCAAGGCTATTGTAAATTGCCTCAATCTCGCCCTTCAGGTTATCACCACAGTAAACCATCGATGTATCGTATCGTTCATATCGCGCTTCACGTGTCGCGCTAAACCAGTTGAACGATCCCACGCACAGCAAACCATCATCCCCAATAACAATTTTGCTATGAACACGATTGACCAGTTTTGTCGCAATACCAAGGGCGTTCAGTTTATCCAGCGCCGCTTTGAGGTTCTGCTGCTTCTCTTTTCGCTTCTCAAAATCATTATGTTCAGTGTTGTAGCTTCTGTCAGTGACAATCGTGACGTTAATACCACGTGAACACGCCGCAATCATAGAATCAAGAAAACCGGTTTGCTCCAGTTTTTGCCAGGTTAGCCATGGAGAGACTATTGTGATGTGTTTACCGGTATTTTCAAACGTCTGATTCAGGAAATTATCATGCTGCTCCACACCATGGAGTGTGTAGATTTTGGTCTCGGAAGTTTTTAAATCCTTACGCTCTTTATAATCAAAAGTGAGCGCATTCTTCTCTGACTCAAAGAGATATTTTGCCAGTAATCCCCGCGGAGATGAGGCTGGCTGGATCTCAAACAGGTCCATATCGCCGAAAACCAGGAAACTGTCCTTCGCACGGGAGACAGCAACGTTCAGCATGCTGTTATCACTATCAATAAACCCACCGTCCTCATGCTTTGAATAGACTGGCGAGAATATAACAATCGCTCTTTCCGCCCCCTGAAGAGAATGCACGGTGCCCACCGTGAGGGACGTTTCATTCGCGCCTGTGCTGATGCCTTTTTTACCCAGCGCCTGTTTGATGGTCGATACCTGCGCGCAAAAAGGCGTCACGATACCGACAACTTCATGAAGCGATTTGCCGTAATGCGCTTCAATATCTTGCTGGTTATCTGCCAACCAGGCAGCTATCGTTTCAGCCTCAAGCAAATTATATCGACTTCCGCTACTTGCCAGCTTTCCTTTACCATCAATATGGAGATAACCCATGGCGGGCATTAAATTGCTCTCTTCACGCCCTCTTTTGGGCAACAACTTACCGTGATAGCAGAGCGCATTACAGTATCCAATAATATTATCGAAACACCGGCGGTGTTCATATAAATACATACCACGAGCCAGTTCGGGATCATATTGATAGCGAGAAGCACACTGCGCTATTTTCATGACGCTGCCAGATGCAGCACTTTTACCAAGCTCTGCGATTGCCGTATATTTCTCAGTAATCTCTTCTTGCGTACTACCTGACAGAATTTTTTCCGCCAGCATGTTACCTATATCAATAGCGGGAGCAATACTCCATATTGGCGGGATCTGTTCCATATCACCAATCACTAGTGCCTTTTTAGCTAAGGCAAACGAGGCAGCAGCCACTTCAGGAAGCACCTGCCCGGCTTCATCGACAATGAGTAAATCGGCAAAATCATATAAATAACTTTTCTCGAATTTACGCTGCCCTTTATGTTCACTTATCTGCATATTGCCGGGCAGCATATAGCAAGTCATGACCACGCATGGTGTGAGTTTCATTCGGCGTTGCCAGCGGGCGGTTACCCCTTTAGCTCCTTTCTTACCCTTCTCTTTTTGCAGATCATCGATCTTCGCCATATCCATTAGCCAACGACCTTCCCAGTAGTGGGTCGTCAGTAAGAATGCAGGGAAGCGAATCTGCGTATCAGCCAGTTCATCTGCCTCTGAGAAGCTCAGCTCCTCGTCGCCTTCATGCCCTAAATCAAGTGCCAGATTCTGCCACTTCTGAGACGCCTGCTGTTCTTTAAGAACAATTTCATGAGCGGAGTCAATCTGCTGCCGGTATGTTGTTTGCTCGCGCTCAGCGGAGTTGAGCAGTCCATCTATATTACGTTCGATGGTTTCAGGATCCGACCACTGATTTCCCGCAATCAGCGTACCTAATTTATCTTCAAGAAACAGTTGTATTTGATACTGCCGCTTACTGCGAACCGCTGGGAGCCAGGAAAATAATGAATAGAGCAGTGATTCACCGGCGCGATATTTTTTCCATTCCGTTTTAGCACTCTTCAGTAGAGTGACTTTTTGTTCTTGCCCGGAGAGTAATTTATTTAAATTATCGAGATATTGCTCAATGTCGTTAGCAATAAGCTTACGCGCTGCCCGAACCTGGCTTAACGTTTGCCATGTTGCGTTCAGTCTTACCAGTTGCTCGGATTTTGCTGCCAACTGACCGTGCAGGAGTTCAATAACCTTTTCAGGGGATGAACAATCTTTTTCAGGAAAGGCTGCCTTAGCTTTCTCCAGATAAAACAGCAGTGCATCTTCTACATACTCTTTTGACTCAACCTGGTTGAAGAAATCTTCAGTTTGGTATTTTTTGGCAGCCTCGGCTTTACGAGTGCTTGAGGGGAAATAAGCGCCGAAGCTTTTCAGCTCTGGCAACCATCGTCCGGCCATTGCACCAGTACCCTGGGAAAAATCTTTCCCGAACGCCTCGATAATATTAGTTACTGCCTGGTTATTCGTTGAAGTCGCGATAATAATCGGTGGTTCCGCTTTTTCGAGAGCCGCTCTGGCCCACTGCGTGGCGATGATAGAAAGTACCAGCGTGGTTTTCCCGGTTCCCGGAGGGCCGTTAACGGCAAGGATATCGCCATGCCTCGCATCCAGAAAATGGCTTAAGGCATCGCGCTGAGCGTTTGCCAGTGGAAACTTATCCCCAGAGTGTCCAAGCCTGTCGCTGAATTTTGCTTCCGGTGCAAGTAAAGACTCTGCAGCATGAACCTCCCGCGAGGCAAAACGATTGAAAAGCGGCACATCCTTTTTGCAAACAAGCAGGTGGTCATAAAGCGAAAGGATATGGAAACTGGCACCACCGGATTGCGCCGTTTTAACAATATAACCGTGCTCAGCGAGTTCATATTGCTCGGGATTTTTAATCCAGTCGCCGACAACGTTCTTCAGTAGCCTCTCCGAATCATCCAGATATTGACGCCAATCCTGCTGCCAGGCTGCATATCGTGCTTCTCGTTCTTCATCCGTTTCGGCAGTGTTATCAACGCTGTCATCAAAGTTGATAGAGAATGACGTATGTGTCGTTTTATATTTGTCATACAGCTCAATCTCACCAATCGAAAATGCCCCTTTTGGCAAAGGTTCAAGCAGGTCTCTAGGAATGGAGGTCGCTGGTGTCGGATATAAAAAACCTTCACGGCTCAACAGGGCTGGCGTCACTATCGGGGTAACAATATCAGGCGCACCAGCGGAACGGTCCTTTCCATGCTGCAGTAACCGGAAATAAACCTTTGGCCGCAAGATGACATCGACTGTTTCGACGTCGTCTTTTTCTCCTTCAAAAAATTTATCGACGATCGATTCGTCAAGACGTCCCGCCGCTATCCCATGCCAGTGAGTGAAATTTTTGGCGTCTTTACGTTCAAAACTGCCCTTTCCTGACTCAGCATCTGCCAGCGAGTTGCGCCAGTATGAGGCAAACCCTAAAGCATTTTCATCCATTACCAATCCTATGACTTAATGAAATCCATTGATTTATCGAATATAAAATCACCGTATGGATAACTATTGTCCACGTTGAAAGGCTGGCTGCAATGTTTTGTTCACGCTTCGATACAAATACTCGGGTTATACGGAGTCCAGGAGGCAACCATATCCTGCTGCATGGCACATAAAAGCTTTATAACCGAAGCAGCAGAGGGTTACCGGTTGCACAGCACACTCCAGCAGCCCGTGAGCCCTACTGGCAGCGTTCAATGCAATATTGGAACCTGTAAGTTCAGAAAATAGCGCTGTCGAAGATGGTTCTGTATGTAGACTCTCCAGCTATTGTTTTGTCCGATGCTTGCGAATAAAAGCATTCAAAATGTCCCCTCCACCATGCATGACAGAAAAAGAATATTCACATTCTTTCTTTATCAAGCTCCCACATAATTCCTTGTGCAAATCTACATTAACTCCCTTTCCTTTCTGTGCTTTCTTCACACCGAGTTCACATGAACTGATTAATTCAACGTTACAGGGTTTTTTCAAACAATTCACACCATCAATTAAGCCCTGGAGAATGCATCTATTTGCGGTCGTATCACTATAGGAGAAAGTCAGATATTTTATTTTCCCTTCACATTCCAGCACAACTTCCGCCGAACCTTCACGTGTTGCAGCATCACAACTTCCTGTTGAATATATTTTTACCATCTTCATTTTTTACCTTTCCCCTTACCAAACGAATCATGACATCCTATATCAAAGGCATTCTCGTCAAAACGTAACTATCTTAGTAAATTATCCCGATGCCACTCCAGATAACAATACGATTCAACAGAAAACGCCTTTATTTTTTCCGGCAAAAAACACTGCTCTTTAACACTCATATCCAGCTCCTGACTAATTAACAAACGCCCATCGTTCTCAAACGAAATCCATCCCTGATCGAATAAAATATCAATGTGCGCAGCCAATATTATTCCATTAAACGGATCAAGGCGTTCACTCCCATTCTCGCAGGCGGCCCACGGTTTTATATGGCTGGCGCGGAGTAACGGCGCAAAAGTCATTCCCGTAACAGGGCATGCCGGATACAACATGAGACAATTTTTCCGAAAGGTCCCCTGCCCCAGTCGTGCCGCAATCAGCTGCTCGCGTACGGTATCTTCAATACTTTTATCCTGCTGAATAATAAGACAGTCACGTTGCGCCTGTTCATCTCCATGAGAAGATATTAACGAAAGAACGCGCTGCTCAATCGCACTGTCTGAAAGCATACTCAATCGCTGATGCACACGCTGCGCTGAATGAGACAGCGCATCAGGAGCACCTTGCCCGTCCCGCCAGCCGATGCGCTCATCGGTAAGCCATGAATCAAAACGATCACGGCTATTTTTCAGACTATTGTGAAACTTACTGGCGCTTTTGCCCGCTCCAAAACGAGGATAGAACGAGGCATAAGCCTCTTTCCATTTCTGAACACCCAGTCCCACGGGTGGTTGAGATTTACCGTACTTCGACAAATACCACGCCACTTCAAGCAAATCGTCTTCCGAGCTATTCAATGTTACGTCCTTTTTTCCAACGTAATTCATCACCAGATTATGTCTGAAAAGTTCGTTAACTAAACTGATCAGGTTAGTTGTTTTGGCTAAAACTTCTCACACCGGTTTTCACTATCAACAACCACTGGCCAGTCCCCTTTTTTGCCCCCAAATCGCCTGAATGTCAATGGATGAAAAACGACCAACATGCAAAAATCACAAAGTAAATATCGTTATTACAGAAAAATAAATTCTCTTTGAATTACAGACGGATATGGACGAATTTGGACGGAAATGGACACAAAAAAAGCCACCCTCAGGTAGCTAATTATTGCATCACTTGGTGCCGAAGGCCGGACTCGAACCGGCACGTATTTCTACGGTTGATTTTGAATCAACTGCGTCTACCGATTTCGCCACTTCGGCACTGAAGGGGATGCGGAAACGTTCTGGATTATACCTGTCGGCGGCGGTCATGCAAGCGACAGCGTGTCGTCATTGCGCTAAGTGTTGAAAAAAACAGCGCTATCCTGCGCGGCGTCACCTTTTACGACCGTTCCACAGCGCGACTGCCACCAGCCCCCCTCCTCTCACTCCCCCGAGAACCCGGCTCCCCCTGCCAGCCCCCCTTCTCCCCCAGTAACCCCAAACCCCACTCAAACTTATCTCAACTTGTTCTCACCTCACTCTCAACCACATCCCCAGCACAACCCATCTTTCCCCAGATAAATTCCCCTCGCCTATACCCCAATATTCCCCCCAACCCCACCCGCCACCATTCCCATATATTCCAGAAAGTTTTATTCAATGCCTTTTTGTTATTCATCCACCCCGCAGCCAAATATTAATTTCATCAATATTTTTATAACTTTACATTAATGAAAAGTTTTCTTTTTGCCGTTTATTCCAGGATTTTCCTCAGGCGTGAAGGGTTCCGGTAAACACTATTTTTACTAGTCGCTGTACGAGTCTTGATGGACATATTCACTCGATGAATTAACTCAGGAGAATACTTGTGACGACGTTAAAACCTTTGCTGGCCCGCAACCGCAGCTGGGCGCTGCAGAAGTGTCAGCATGACCCGGACTATTTCGAAAAATGGATCGACGGGCAGCGGCCCCACTCGCTGTGGATCGGTTGCTCCGACAGCCGCGTTCCCGCCGAGGTGCTCACCGGCAGTCAGCCCGGCGAGCTCTTTGTCCACCGCAATATCGCCAACATGCTCGACCCCGCCGACGACAACGTCATGAGCGTCCTGCAGTATGCCCTCGACTACCTTGAGGTGGAGCGGGTGGTGCTCTGCGGCCACTACGGCTGCGGCGGGGTGCAGGCGGCGCTCTCCCTGCCCACTCTGCCGCTGGCGCAGGAATCCTCGGCGCTGGCTCGCCGCATCGGCCAGCTGCGCCACACCCTGCATCACGAAATTGCGCAGATCGCCGATGGGTGTGGTGTTGAGGCCTCCCCCGGCGCCAGCACCAGCGCCAGCGCCAACGCGGAGCGTTCTCGCCATGCGCTGGACGCCCTGGTGGAAGCCAACGTTCGCGCCCAGTTTGCCCGTCTGCTGGAGAGTGAACCGGTGCAGACGGTGCTCGCCAGCGGGCGGCCGCTCAGCCTGCACGGCTGCGTCTACGATCTGGCTTCCGGCCATTTAACCACCCTCGTCGAACACCTCTCACCGCAGGAGCACGCCCCATGAATACGCTTCGTCAGGACTCTCTCGCCGGCATTGTCGTCTTCCTTGTCGCCCTGCCGCTGTGCCTCGGCATCGCCCAGGCCAGCGGCTTACCGCCCTTTGTCGGCCTGCTGACCGGCATCATCGGCGGCCTGGTCGTCACCGCCCTCAGCCCCTCCCGCTTCGCCGTCAGCGGCCCCGCCGCCGGACTGGTCACTATCGTCGTCGCCGCCATTGAATCCCTGGGTTCCTTCTCCGTCTTCCTGATGGCGCTGGTGCTGGCCGGCGTGCTACAGCTGCTGTTCGGCATCCTGCGCGCCGGGCGCTTTATCTCGCTGGTTCCCGCCAGCGTCATCAAAGGCATGCTGGCGGCGATCGGCATCCTGCTGATTATGCAGCAGATCCCCGTCGCGCTCGGCACGGCGGAAGAGACCGGGCTTGCCGAAGTGGTTCAGGGCAACGCCGCTTTCTCCGTCACTGCGATTGCCGTCGCCGCAGGCGGCCTGCTGGTACTCTGGCTGTGGGGCTCGCCGCTTATTCGCCGGGTGAAGAGCCTGCGCTGGATCCCCGGGCCGCTGATCGCCGTCCTGCTCGGCTGCGTGACCACCCTGCTGCTGACCCATTTTGCGCCGCAGCAGCTGGCCGCTCTGCCGCGTATTACCCTGCCGGCGTTCGGCAGCCTCGGCGACCTGCTGGGCGAGCTGGAATCTCCGGCGTGGAGCGCGTGGCGCAATCCGTCGGTGTGGGTGGTGGCGGTGACCCTGGCGCTGGTCGCCAGCCTCGAAACCCTGCTCAGCCAGGAGGCGCTGAAAAAGCTGCGCCCGCAAAATCCGCCGCCTTCGCCGAACCGTGAAATGGTCGCCCAGGGCGTCGGCAACCTGCTCTCCGGTGTGCTGGGGGCGATGCCGATCACCGCGGTGATCGTCCGCAGCTCGGTGAACGTCAGCAATGGCGCGCAGAGCAAACTGTCGATCTTTATCCACGGCGTCCTGCTGTTAATCTGCGGCCTGTGGTTCAGCGGCCTGCTAACCTTAATCCCGCTCGCCAGCCTCGCCGCCGTGCTGCTGTATACCGGCTATAAGCTGGCGACCCCGCGGCTGTTCATCGAGCAGTTCCGCCAGGGGGCGGCGCAGTACGTCCCGTTCCTCGCCACCATCGGCGGGATTATCGCCTGCGGCATGCTGGCGGGGATCGGGATTGGTCTTGCCACCCAGATGGCATTCAGCCTCTGGCGCAGCCATCGCCACTCGCTGCAGCTGGCGCGCTACGATGACCACTACGTGCTGCGCATCCAGCAGAATCTGACCTTTATGCACAATCCGCATCTGCTGGCCCTGCTGGCGAAAATTCCGGAAAAGAGCGTGGTGATCGTCGAGCACGATAGCGTCGGCTACCTCGACCCGGACGTGCGCGCAGTGCTGGATGATTTTGCCGAGAACGCCCCGCAGCGCGGCATCCGCCTTAATCAGTGGCCGCTCGCCAGCCGCTGACCTTAACGGGCGGCTGGCCCGCCCGCTTCGCGACCCCTCCGATTGCCAAGCGCCGGGGAATACCATGCTCTACACTTTCTGGGTTATCACGCCAACCCCAAGGAAATGAACATGAGCATCATTAAAAGCTACGCCGCCAAAGAAGCGGGCGCCGATCTGTCGCTGTGGGAATACGATGCCGGCGAGCTGCAGCCGGAAGATGTCGAAGTTGAAGTGGAATACTGCGGGATCTGCCATTCGGACCTGTCGATGATCGACAACGAATGGGGGATGTCGAGCTACCCGCTGGTGGCCGGTCACGAAGTGATTGGCCGGGTGGCGGCGCTGGGCAGCGCGGCGCAGGATAAAGGGCTGAAGATTGGCCAGAAGGTCGGCATCGGCTGGACGGCGCGCAGCTGCGGCCATTGCGACGCCTGCATCAGCGGCAACCAGATCAACTGTCTGGAAGGCTCGGTGCCGACCATTCTCAACCGCGGCGGCTTCGCCAATAAGCTGCGCGCCGACTGGCAGTGGGTGATCCCCCTGCCGGAGAGCATCGATCTGGCGTCCGCCGGCCCGATGCTGTGCGGCGGCATCACCGTCTTTAAACCGCTGCTGACCCACCACGTCACCGCCACCAGCCGCGTCGGGGTGATCGGCATCGGCGGCCTCGGCCATATCGCTATTAAGCTGCTGCGGGCGATGGGTGCGGAAGTGACCGCCTTCAGCTCCAACCCGGCCAAAGAGCAGGAAGTGCTGGCGATGGGCGCCGATCGCGTGGTCAACAGCCGCGATCCTGAAGCCTTAAAAGCGCTGGCCGGTCAGTTTGACCTGATCATCAACACCGTGGCGGTGGACCTCGACTGGCAGCCGTACTTCGAGGCGCTGGCTTACGGCGGCAATTTCCACACCGTCGGCGCGGTGATGAAGCCGTTCCCGGTGCCGGCCTTTACCCTGATCGGCGGCGACCGCAGCATCTCCGGCTCGGCGACCGGTAATCCGTCCGAACTGCGCACGCTGATGAAGTTTGCCGGGCGCAGCAAAGTGGCCCCGACCACCGAGCTGTTCCCGATGTCGCAAATTAACGAAGCGCTGAAGCACGTTCGCGAAGGCAAAGCCCGCTACCGCGCGGTGCTGAAAGCCGACTTCTGATGGTTCTCTCCCGCCGGGCGGCCCGTTCGCCCGGCGTTTTCCCCGTCGCTTCATCAAACCGTCATCTCCCCGCCATGCCTCTGTAGTTATTTCTTCCCACAATCCGGGCTTCGATAAATGGCTGAACGAGATGCGCGTCACCATGAGAAAGACCTGGCTTCCCTGGCTGATCCTGTCGCCTTCCCTGCTGTTTTTACTGCTGTTTACCTGGTTCCCGCTGGGGCGTTCGGTGTATGACAGCCTGTTTGATACCCGCATGGCCAGCGACGGCGCGCAGTACGTCGGGCTGGATAACTTCGCCCGCCTGTTTGCCGACGGCGTTTTCTGGCAGTCGCTGGTCAATAATCTGCTCTATATCCTGCTGACGGTGGTGCCCGGGGTGACCCTCGCCCTGCTGCTGGCGGTCGCCCTGAGCGAGAACCATCGCGTCAACCGCTGGCTGCGCACCGCCTTTTTCTTCCCGATGATTATCCCGATGGTCAGCGCCGCCGCGCTGTGGCTGTTTATCTTTATGCCCGGCCTCGGCCTGCTCGACCACTATCTGGCAAAGCTGTTCGGGCCGATGAACAACAACTGGCTGGGGCGCAGCAACAGCGCGCTGCTGGCCCTGGCGCTGATCGGCGTGTGGAAGTTCGCCGGCTACTACATGCTGTTTTTCCTCGCCGGGCTGCAGAGCATTCCGGCCTCGACGCGGGAAGCGGCGCTGATGGAGGGGGCTACCCGCACGCAGGTCTTTTTTAAGGTCACGCTACCGCTGCTGCGCCCGACCCTGAGCTTTGTGATCACCACCGCGCTGATCTACTCCATCACCCAGATAGACCACGTGGCGGTGATGACCCGCGGCGGGCCGGATAACGCCACCACCGTGCTGCTCTATTACATCCAGAATCTCGCCTGGGATACCCACGACCTCGGTAAAGCCTCCGCCGCCACCTTCCTCACCCTGGCCGGGCTGTTCGCCTTCTCGCTGATTAACCTGAAACTGCTGGAGAAAGGAGCCCACTATGAGCGCTGAAATCTCGCCGCTGCTGGTCCGCACGCCCGCCGCCGCCCGTCCGCTGTGGCTGCGCCTGCGCCGCTCGTCGCCCTTTACGCTCACAGTATTGATGTGCTGCATGGCGCTGCTGTGGGTCAGCCCGTTTATCTGGATGCTGGCGACCTCGTTCAGCGCTACCACCTTCGGCGACGATATGGCGTCGCTGCTGCCGCGCCTGCCGCTGACTCTCGATAACTTCCGCGACGCCTGGCAGAGCGCCGACTGGCTGAGCCTGTACGCCAACACCCTTATCTTCACCTTCGGCACCTTCTGCGTGCAACTGTTGACCATCACCACCGCCGGGTACGTCTTCGCCTGCCACGAGTTTCGCGGCAAGCAGACGCTGTTTCTCCTGTTCCTGGTGCAGCTGATGATCATGCCGGTGGTGATGATGGTGCCGAACATGCTGACCCTGAAAACCTTCGGCCTGCTCAACACCCTCACCGGGGTGATGATGCCCTACTTCACCTCGGCGTTCGGCGTGTTCCTGATGCGTCAGGCGTTCCTCGCCATTCCGAAAGAGCTGGAGGAGGCCGCGCTGATGGAGGGCTGCCGCTGGTGGCAGGTGCTGTTCCGCGTGCTGCTGCCGATGTCCTGGCCGTCGGTGCTGGCCTTCGCCACCGTCAGCATTACCTACCACTGGAACGAGTACCTGTGGCCGCTGATGATGCTCAACGATCCCGATAAGCAGGTGCTGACCGTCGGGCTGGTCTCCTTCGCCATGGGCGCCGAATCCGGCGGCCAGTGGGGCACCATCGGCGCCGGGACGCTGATGGTCTGCCTGCCGCTGATGCTGGCGTTCATCCTTTTTCAGAAACAGTTCCTGCGGAGCTTCGGCTTCTCCGGGATCAAATAAGGAGTGATTCATGCTGTTAGCGCACATTTCCGATACCCATTTCCGCAGCCGCGGCGAGAAGCTGTACGGCTTTATCGACGTCAATGCCGCCAACGCCGACGTGGTCTCCCAGCTTAACGCGCTGCGCGAGCGCCCGGACGCGGTGGTGGTGAGCGGGGATATCGTCAACTGCGGCCGCCCGGAGGAGTATCAGGTGGCCCGCCAGATCCTCGGCAGCCTGAACTATCCGCTGTATCTGATCCCCGGCAACCACGACGACAAAGCCCATTTTCTCGAGCATCTTCATCCGCTGTGCCCGCAGCTGGGCAACGATCCGCAAAATATGCGCTATGCGGTGGATGACTTCGCCACCCGCCTGCTGTTTATCGACTCCAGTCATGCCGGCACGTCAAAAGGCTGGCTGACCGACGAGACCATCAGCTGGCTGGAGGCGCAACTGTTCGAGGGCGGCGACAAACCGGCAACGATCTTTATGCACCACCCGCCGCTGCCGCTGGGCAATGCGCAGATGGACCCGATCGCCTGCGAAAACGGCCACCGTCTGCTGGCGCTGGTGGAGCGTTTTCCGTCGCTGACGCGCATCTTCTGCGGCCACAACCACAGCCTGACCATGACCCAGTATCGCCAGGCGCTGATCTCCACCATTCCCGGCACCGTCCATCAGGTACCGTACTGCCACGAAGACACCCGGCCCTATTACGACCTCTCCCCGGCCTCGTGCCTGATGCACCGTCAGGTCGGTGAGCAGTGGGTGAGCTACCAGCACTCGCTGGCCCACTACGCCGGGCCGTGGCTGTACGACGAAAACATCAGTTGCCCAACGGAAGAGCGCTAACCGCCATGCTCAGTCTGCAAAACATCAGTAAACGTTTCGACGGCAAACCGGCGCTCAGCGCCCTGTCGCTGGATATTCACGAAGGCGAATTCGTGGTGCTGGTCGGCCCGTCGGGCTGCGGGAAAAGCACCCTGCTGCGCCTGCTCGCCGGGCTGGAGCCGGTCAGCGAAGGACAAATCTGGCTGCATGATGAGAACATCACCGCCACCACGCCGCGCGAGCGCAACTTCGCGATGATCTTCCAGAACTATGCCCTGTTCCCCCATCTGTCGGTGCGCGACAACATCACCTTCGGCATGAAGGTGCGCAAGGAAGAGAAAAGCAGCTGGCAGCCGCGGGTGGACAAAGTGGCGCAGATGCTGCAGCTGGAGGCGCTGCTCGACCGCAAACCGGCGAAGCTCTCCGGCGGCCAGCGCCAGCGGGTGGCGATGGCCCGGGCGATTGTGCGCAATCCGCGGCTGTTCCTGATGGACGAGCCGCTCTCCAACCTCGACGCCCGCCTGCGCAGCGAAGTGCGCGACAGCATTATGGCGCTCCACCAGCAGCTGAAAACCAGCACCATCTATGTGACCCATGATCAGACCGAGGCGATGTCGATGGCCGACCGCATCGTGGTGATGAACGGCGGCCACGTGCAGCAGGTCGGGCGCCCGGAGTATCTGTACGCCAACCCGGCCAATCTGTTCGTCGCCGGATTTATCGGTTCGCCAGCGATGAACCTGCTGTCGCTGCCCTGCGCCAACGGTGCAGTACTGTTGGGAGAACAGCGCTATCCGCTGCCGCCGCGACACCGGGATCAGACCCACGTCTGGCTGGGCATTCGCCCGGAACATATTACCGACCGCGTGGAGGAGGGCCATCTGCGCCTGCCGGGCACCGTCCTGCAACGAGAACTGATGGGAGCCGATTATCTGCTTCACGTCAGCACCCCAATGGGCACCCTGCGCTTTAGCCGCCGCCACCGCGGCACGGTGCCGGAAAAAGGCGAATCGCTAACGATCGGCTTTTCACCTGCCGATGTGCATCTTTTTCATGCTGAGACCCAGCATAATTTGTTGATGGAGTGTAATCATGTTTAAACCTTTTACGCTAGTCGCGGTTGGCCTCAGCCTTGCCCTGAGCGGCGCGGCGCTGGCAAAAGAGAAAATAGACTTCATGTTCCCGGCGCCGGTGGACGGCAAGCTGACCATGGAGATGACCCGCGTCATTAAGCAATTCAACGACTCACAGCAGGATGTTGAAGTGCGCGGGATCTTCACCGGCAACTACGACACCACCAAGATCAAAGCCGAATCGGCGCAGAAGGCCGGCCAGCCGCCGGCGCTGGTGATCATGTCCGCCAACTTCACCACCGATCTGGCGCTGAAGGATGAGATCCTGCCGATGGACGAGCTGTTTAAATATGGCGATCAAAAGGCCGGCGATTTTCTGCAAAAGGAATTCTGGCCCGCGATGCATAAGAACGCCCAGGTGATGGGCACCACCTATGCGATCCCGTTCCATAACTCGACGCCGATCCTCTACTACAACAAGACGATGTTCGATCGGGCCGGGATCAAACAGCCGCCGCAGACCTGGGCAGAGCTGCTGGCCGATGCCAAAAAGCTGACCGACGAGAGCAAAGGCCAGTGGGGGATCATGCTGCCGTCGACCAACGACGACTACGGCGGCTGGATCTTCTCGGCGCTGGTGCGCGCCAACGGCGGGAAATACTTTAACGAAGACTATCCGGGCGAGGTCTATTACAACTCGCCGACCGCCATCGGCGCTCTACGCTTCTGGCAGGATCTGATCTACAAGGACAAGGTGATGCCGTCCGGGGTCTTGAACTCGAAGCAGATCAGCGCCGCGTTCTTCTCCGGCAAGCTCGGGATGGCGATGCTCAGCACTGGCGCGCTGGGCTTTATGCGCGAGAACAGCAAAGACTTTGAGCTTGGGGTGGCGATGCTGCCGGCCAAAGAGCAGCGCGCGGTGCCGATCGGCGGCGCCAGCCTGGTGAGTTTTAAAGGCATCAGCGAGGCGCAGAAGAAAGCGGCGTATCAGTTCCTGACCTATCTGGTGAGCCCCGACGTGAACGGCGCGTGGAGCCGCTTCACCGGCTACTTCTCGCCGCGCAAGGCGTCATACGATACGCCGGAGATGAAGGCCTATCTGCAGCAGGATCCGCGGGCGGCGATCGCCCTTGAGCAGCTGAAGTACGCCCATCCATGGTACTCCACCTGGGAGACCGTGGCGGTGCGTAAGGCGATGGAGAACCAGCTGGCGGCGGTGGTCAATGATGCCAAAGTGACGCCGGAAGCGGCGGTGCAGGCGGCGCAGAAGGAAGCCGACGCGCTGATGAAACCGTATGTGGATAAGACCGCGCTGGCGGAAGTGAAGTGACGCATTACCCGTCATCGTCATCCTCACCCTGGCCCTCTCCCTGAGGGAGAGGGAACTGTCCGGCGCTGTGGTTAAGCCCTGAGTCCAGTTGTGAAAGGAAAAAAGCAGGCCATACCCGGTATGGCCTGAAAATGTCACAACGATTAGATCCCTGCCGTTTCGCGAATATATTTGCGCGCTTTGACGGCGTATTCGAAAGGATTGGCCAGAGCAGGATCCTGCTCGGCTTCCACGACCATCCAGCCTTTATAGCCAAAGTCGTCCAGCAGCTTGAACACCGGACGGAAATCGATCACCCCGTCGCCCGGGACGGTGAAGGTGCCTTTTTTCACGCCGTCGAGGAACGACAGGCCGTCGCGGCGCACCTGGTCGATCACCGGCGGGCGGACGTCTTTCAGGTGAACGTGGTTGATGCGCGGCAGATACTTTTTGAGGATCGCAAGCATCGGCGCTTCGCCGCCTTCGGAATACCAGGCATGTCCGGTGTCGAACAGCAGGAAGACGCGCTCGTCCACCAGCGACATAAATTTGTCGATTTCCGCGGTGGTCTGAATGCCGGTGCCCATGTGGTGATGCAGACAGACCTGCATCCCCTTCTCCGCCGCCAGGCGGCCGAGGGTGTTATAGCCTTCCGCCACCCGCTGCCACTCTTCGTCGCTGAAGCACGGCTTCGCATCGCCGAGGATCGGTTTATCCAGCCCCTGTATGCTGCCGCTCTGCTCGGAGCAGCCAATCACTTTCGCCCCCATCGCATGAAGGAAGTTCATGTGATTGACGAATTCATCAATGGTTTTTTCCCGCTGGCCGTTGGCGAAAAAGGTGCTGAACCAGGCGTTGCAGATCTGAATGCCGCGGATGTCCAGCATCGGCTTGAGGACCGCCGGGTCGCGCGGATATTTGCTGCCGACTTCGCTACCGGTAAAACCGGCCAGCGCCATTTCGCTGACGATCTGCTGGAAGGTGTTTTCGCTGCCGAGCTCCGGCATATCATCGTTAGTCCAGCCGATCGGGGCGATAGCCAGTTTGACGTTATCTTTGTTCATAGTAGGGCTCCTGCCGCTGCGCCTTACCGGCGCAGCAATTCACGTTCAATAAGTTCACGGGTTTCCACTGCCTGGTATTTCATTTTTTCCGGGTAGCCAAACAGCGAGGTGGCGACAATCGGCTCCCCGCCGACCTTGAAGGTCTGCTCGGCGAATTTCATTTCGCGCAGGGTGCGGAATAGCGCGTCGAAATCCACATCCCCTTCCCCGACGCCTACGTGCTGGTGCACCACGGCATCCACGCCCGGCGGGTTAACGATATAGCGGCAATGTTTCGTATGGTTGCGGGTATCCGCAATCAGGACATGGGAGAGATCGCTCCCGGCATAGCGCAACATGCTCGCCACGTCGCCGACGCCTTTGTCGTAAAAAAAGGTGTGCGGCACGCTGTAGACGTACTTCACGTTATCGCTGCGGAACGACTTCACGATATCGACGGTTTCATTGTTCTCTTCGCAGAAATCCCAGGGATGCGCCTGGATCTCCACGCGGATGCCTTCCCGCTCAAAAATCGGCAACAGCTCTTCCATTGAGCGATAGAACATTTCATCGCAGATCTCAGGCTGATTCGGATCGCCGGAGAACTCGGTGTTGATCACCTGAACGCCCATCTCCACCGCAATTTCCACCAGCCGTTTCCAGTTTTTCACCGCCGCCTGACGGCGCAGTTCGTCCGGGCCGGACCAGCGGTAGACGCAGATAAACGACGACAGCTCAAGGCCGGTATCGCGCAGCGCCTGCTTGTACTCCGCCATGATCTCCCGGCTGGCGCGCGGGTGCTTGTAGAACGGGTTAATCTGCGGGTGCGGCGACTGTTCAATGTACTTGTAGCCCCACTCCGCTACCTGATGGACCATGCGGGTGATCCCGAGGTCCTTAATGACATCCACATCAAAGGCAATTTTCATCGTCGTTACCTGTGCAAAGAAGTTCCGTCAGCAAAACGCGCTTAACGTTTGTAGAATGCCGGGCACTCAGGCAGCGTCACTTCAACCGGCTCGCTGGTTCCCTGCGCTTTAATGCAGGCGTCCGCCGCCACCGACGCCGCGTAGCCGTCCCAGGCCGACGGGCCGTGCAGATGACCGGCTTTGACGTCGTTGATAAAGGCCTGCAGCTCGACGTCGTAGGCTTTGATAAAGCGGTCTTTCCAGTCGGTCAGAATGGCGGTCGACAGGCTGGCGGACTTGCGCATCTGGACGGCAGACGGCTCCGGCAGACGGGCAATCCCGGTCTCGCCGACCACTTCGCACTGGATGTCATACCCGTACTGGCAGTTCACGAACACCTCGACGTCGATCAGAGTGCCTTTTTTGGTTTCAAAGGAGACGATCTGCGGATCTTTCAGGCGCGCATGGGTGTGCGAGGTGGAGCGCGGGAAGCGCACCTGCACGGAACGGTAGTCATCGTTCAGCAGCCAGCGCAGCACGTCCAGCTCGTGGATCAGGGTGTTGGTGATCGCCATATCGGTGGTGTAGTTCTCGCCGACCGACTGGTTGCGGTGGGCGCAGCGCAGCATCAGCGGTGCGCCGATATCGCCATCGTCGATCACTTTTTTCAGCGCCAGATAGCCTTCGTCGTACGGGCGCATAAAGCCAACCTGCACCAGACGACGGCCGGCCTTCATTTCGGCATCGACGATGCGGCGGCAGCCTTCCGCGGTCATCGCCAGCGGTTTTTCGCAGAACACCGGCTTACCGGCGGCGATGGCGGCCAGGGTGTATTCTTCGTGGGTCGGGTCCCAGGAGGTGACCAGGATGGCATCGACATCGCTGGCGTTAATCACGTCGTGACCGTCGGCGTAGACTTCCGCCTGCACGCCCGGCAGCGCGACCGCCGCGCGGGCGTTGTCGGCATTGATATCAGACACCGCCACAACGGTGGCGCCCTGCAGAACCTGGGTGCAGCGACGGATGTGTTCTTTACCGATAGCGCCAGCGCCGATGACACCTAATTTGAGCGACATAATGGTTTTCTCCGTAAGTCTGTAGGATTCAGGGTAGAGGTTCGTTTTAGTAATCACGCGCCTGGGCGCGCTTTTCATTAATCATTTGCGCCACCTTGCGGATCCGCTCAGAGAGCGCCGTCTGGGCGACTCCGACGTTCCACCAGCTGCCGTATTTGTGCACCATGGTCTTCGGCAGCACTTTAATATCAATCAGGGTGCTGACCGTTTCGCGACGGGCGGCGTCCAGCGCATGGCGCAGTTCGTCCAGGGTGGTGACGCGCCAGGTTTTGCAGCCGTAGCCGGCGGCGATGGTGGCGAAGTCCACTGGCACCAGGCCGCCCTGCAGCTGGCCGGTTTCCGGCTGACGGTAGCGGAACTCGGTGCCGAAGCTGTCCATCCCGTGCTCCATCTGCAGGTTGTTGATGCAGCCGTTGGCCATGTTGTCGAACAGCACTACGTTGATCTTCGCCCGCTCCTGCAGGGAGGTGACCAGCTCAGAGTGCAGCATCATGAACGAGCCATCGCCGACCAGGGAGTAGACTTCGCTCTGCGGCTGCGCCAGCTTCACGCCCAGCGCGGCGTTGACTTCATATCCCATGCAGGAGTAGCCGTACTCCACGTGGTAGGTGTTTTCCGCACGGTTGCGCCAGACGCGCTGCAGATCGCCGGGCAGGCTGCCCGCCGCCGCGACGATCACCGCCTCGGCCGGCAGCGTTTCATTCAGTACCCCAAGAACGCTGCTCTGGGTCAGGGTGGAGTCGGTGATCTTGCGGAACTCGCGATACACCGATTCGCGATCGAGATGATCGTCGATCTCCGGCACAAAGGATTTCTCCTGCCACACCGCCTGGTAGACGCGCTGGGTCTCTTTTAACTGACGGCTCTGCACGCTCTCGATCTGCGCGCCCCAGCCGGCCTGCCAGCCGCTGTCCGCCAGCGCCGCGTCGAGAGCGGTCATCGCTTCCCGGGCGTCCGCCAGCATGGCAATGCCGTCCAGCTTCCAGGCGTCGAAGTTGCTGACGTTAATATTCAGGAAACGCACCTCCGGGTGCTGGAAAATCCATTTCGAGGCGGTGGTAAAATCGCTGAAGCGGGTGCCGACGCCGATCACCAGGTCGGCCTCTTTCGCCAGCAGGTTCGCCGCCAGGCAGCCCGTTTCGCCGACGCCGCCGACGTTCAGGGGGTGAGACGAGACCACCGTCCCCTTCCCGGCCTGGGTTTCGGCGAAGGGCATCCCGTAGCGCTCGGCGAAACGGGACAGCGCTTCGCCCGCACCGGAGTATTTCACCCCGCCGCCGCAGACGATCAGCGGTTTACGGCTGGCTTTGATGGCCGCCACGGCGTCCGCCAGCTGCGCGGCGCTGGCCGGGCGGCGGTCGAGACGGTGCACGCGGCGCGCAAAGAAGGATTCCGGGTAATCCCAGGCTTCGCCCTGCACGTCCTGCGGCAGGCACAGCGTCACCGCGCCGGTTTCCGCCGGGTCGGTCAGGACGCGCATGGCGTTGATGCAGGCGCTCATCAGCTGTTCCGGGCGGGTAATGCGGTCCCAGTATTTGCTGACTGCGCGGAAGGCGTCATTGGTGCTGATGCTGAGATCGTAGCTCTGTTCAATCTGCTGGAGCACCGGATCCGGCTGGCGGGTGGCGAAGACATCGCCCGGCAGCAGCAGCAGCGGAATGCGGTTGGCGCTGGCGGTGCCGGCGGCGGTGATCATGTTGGCCGCCCCTGGACCGATGGAGGAGGTGCAGGCGATAATCTGCCGGCGCAGGGCCTGGCGGGCAAAACCGGTGGCCGCGTGGGCCATCCCCTGCTCGTTGCGCCCCTGATAGACGCGCATATCGCCGCTGTCCTGCTCCAGCGCCTGCCCCAGCCCCAGGACGTTGCCATGGCCGAAAATCGCGAAAATGCCTTTCACGAACTTCAGCTCTACGCCATCCACTTCCAGGTACTGGTTATCGAGGAACTTCACCAGCGCCTGCGCCGTTGTCAGTCTCAGTTTGCCCATGATGCACAATCCTTATTGTTCAGTATTTGTGTGTGGCGTCGCGCCGATGCCGCCGGGGCCGTCGTTCACGTCACTGGAATACCTGTGGATTATAGGCAAACATTTTTTTCATTAAATACAAATACAGAAGAAATATTTCATTTTGCGAGAAGGATCAAACTCTCTACCCATTTCATACGTTTCACTTACATTCCAGACACGTTTTCGGGCCCTTTTTTGCCGCACCAGACGGCAATATCCCCTTAAAAATCATAGGTAAATGGATGCTATTTGGCGTTTCATTTTCCCCCGGGTCGACAGAGGGGGCGATCCGCGCTCGCGCGAGGCTCAGTGCGGCAGAGTGGTAGATCCCTCACACTTTTGGTTTTTTAATTTCGAACGAGTTTGCAAATGAAATATTTATTTCTCAAACTAAGGGTAACCAATAACCCTCAGGCTGTTCACGGAGTCGACGTCGGGATCCCGACCCTTCCAGGCAGCAGACACCAAAAAGGAAATCCTAGCTATGAATGCAGCAGTAAAGCGGCTCGACGTCATCTGTATAGGTCGGGTGGCCGTCGACCTCTATGCCCAGCAGATTGGTTCGCGGCTAGAAGACGTTGCCAGTTTCGCGAAATATCTGGGCGGCTCCTCCGGCAACGTGGCCTTTGGCACCGCGATTCAGGGGCTGAAATCGGCCATGCTGGCGCGCGTTGGCGATGAACACAACGGCCGTTTCCTGCGCGAAACGCTCAACCGCGCCGGGGTGGATACCGAGTATCTGATTACCGACAAATCTCGCCTGACCGCGCTGGTGATGCTGGGGATTAAGGATCAGGAGACCTTCCCCCTGATTTTCTACCGCGATAACTGCGCCGATATGGCCTTAACGCCTGACGACATTAGCGAGGAGTATATTGCCTCCTCGCGGGCGCTGGCGGTGACTGGCACCCACCTGTCGCACGCCAACACCCGCGCCGCGGTGCTGAAGGCGCTGGAGTACGCCCGCCGTCACGGCCTGCGTACCGCGCTGGATATCGATTACCGTCCGGTGCTGTGGGGGCTCACCTCGCTCGGCGATGGCGAAACCCGTTTCATTGAGTCCGGACCGGTCACCAGCCAGCTGCAGGAAGTGCTGCATCTGTTCGATTTGGTGGTGGGAACCGAAGAAGAGTTTCATATTGCCGGGGGCAGCACCGATACCCTGACCGCGCTGAAAAATGTGCGCAATGCCACCAAAGCCACTCTCGTCTGCAAGCGCGGGCCGATGGGCTGCGTGGTGCTGGAAGGCGACATCCCGGACAGCTGGGACCAGGTGCCGCTACAGCAGGGCGTGCGCGTGGAGGTTCTCAACGTGCTGGGCGCCGGGGATGCCTTTATGTCGGGTCTGCTGCGCGGCTGGCTCAACGACGAAGGCTGGGAGCAGGCTTGCCGTTACGCCAACGCCTGCGGGGCGCTGGTGGTCTCCCGCCACGGCTGCGCGCCGGCGATGCCGACCAAAGTCGAACTCGACGACTACCTGCAGCGCGCCGAATCGGTGCCGCGCCCGGACGTCGACGAGCGCCTCAACCACCTGCACCGGGTCACCAGCCGCCGTCAGCAGTGGCCGGAGCTGTGCATTTTCGCCTTTGACCATCGTAAACAGCTGGCCGACCTGGCGCGGGAGACCGGGCGCGACGAAGCCTGCATTCCGCAGCTCAAGCTGCTGTTGTTGGCCGCGGCCGAAGCGGCGGCGCAGGAGGCAGGTCTCGATCAGCGCAGCGGCATTCTGGCCGACGGCACCTACGGCCAGCGTGCGCTCAACGCCATTACCGGCAAGGGCTGGTGGATCGGGCGCCCTATCGAACTGCCCAGCTCGCGACCGCTGCGTCTGGAGCATGGCAACATCGGCTCGCAGCTGATCGACTGGCCGCTGGAGCATGTCGTCAAATGCCTGGTCTTCTATCACCCGGACGACCCGGCGGCGCTGCGTGCAGAGCAGGACGCCCTGCTGCTCGAGGTCTGGCAGGCCTGTAACAAGTCAGGCCATGAACTGCTGCTGGAGGTGATCCTGCCGGAAAATGGCCCGGACAAAGACGAGCGCCATTACCACACTATGCTGGAACACTTTTATCAGCTGGGGATCAAACCGGACTGGTGGAAGCTGCCGCCGCTCTCCAGCGCCAGCTGGCAGCAGATCACCGCGCTTATCGAGCGTGAAGATCCGTGGAGCCGCGGGATCCTGATCCTCGGGCTTGACGCGCCTTCCGACAAACTGCGCGCCGGTTTCGCCGAGGCGGCCGCACACCCGATGATCAAAGGTTTCGCCGTCGGGCGCACCATCTTTGGCCAGCCGTCGCGGCGCTGGATGCAGGGTGAGCTCAGCGATGAGGCCCTGATAGAGGAAGTGAAACGCAACTACCTGACGCTTATTGGCTACTGGCGCGAAGCCCGCCGCTGATCCCCCGACGCCCGTCTCCGTCACCTTGCGGAGCGGGCGTTTTTCTGTTTCTTCGTGAAATGAATCGCGTATTTCGTCGCAATAAATGAAAAATTCGCTTCATTTGGTACACTGGAAGCCATATTCCTTCCATTTTCTCAGAGCGCACTCTATGGCCAATAACCCAACACAGCTGACCATCCTGCAGGATGAAATCAGGCGTCGCTACGATACGTTAAGCAAACGCCTGAAACAGGTCGCCCGCTATATCCTTGATAACAGCAATAGCGTGGCTTTCGATACCGTGGCCTCCATTGCGCAACAGGCGGATGTTCCCCCTTCCACGTTGATTCGTTTTGCCAACGCCTTCGGCTTCAGCGGCTTTAACGAAATGAAACAGATGTTCAAGCAACATTTGATGGAAGAGACAGCCAACTATACCGAGCGCGCCCGTCTGTTCCGCCAGACCACCAGCGATGAGTCCAGCCCGCCGGAAACGCCGACGGAAATCCTCAATATGTTCACGATGGTGAACAACCAGGCGTTGCAGCAGCTGGCGATGCAGACCTCCAGCGATGATCTGGAGCGCGCGGTGGCCCTGCTGGGCGAGGCGGAAAATATTTACGTCATTGGTCTGCGCCGGTCGTTTAGCGTCGCCTCCTATCTGACCTATGCGCTGCGTCACCTCGATCGCAAAGCCTTTCTGATCGACGGCCTCGGCGGCATGTTCACCGAGCAGCTGAGCCTGGTCGGTCCGAAAGACGTGGTAGTGGCGGTGAGCTTCTCGCCGTACGCGCGGGAAGTGGTCGAGCTGGTGGAGCTGGGCGCGCAGCGCAAAGCGCGGCAGATCGCCATTACCGACAGCCAGGTCAGCCCGCTGGCGGCCTTCAGCGATGTCTGCTTTGTGGTGCGTGAAGCGCAGGTGGATGGCTTCCGTTCGCAGGTTGCTTCCCTGTGTCTGGCCCAGACGCTGGCGGTCTCGCTGGCGCTGAACAGCAGCCAGGAGTCCGAGGCCAAGCAGAAGGCGTGAGATAGGCTGCCTGGCGTTTGTTACTCGGCGGCGCAGTATAGGCTTACGGAAGGATGCCGTAGGCCGGATAAGGCGAAGCCGCCATCCGGCACAAAGGCAGGTATGGCGCCGGTGGTGTCCTCCCCGGCGGCGCTGCGCTTGCCGGGCCTGGGGTATAGGGGCTTACGGGAGGCTCCCGTAGGCCGGATAAGCGTAGCGCCATCCGGCATAAAAGCAGGTATGGCGCCGGAGGTTCCTGCCCGGCGGCGCTGCGCTTGCCGGGCCTGGGGTATATGTGCCTGCGGGGTGCCGGAGATAATGTTATTGGTATGCAACTCTATTAATCCGGGTAAAGCGTTTGTCGCATGTGATTTCAGCGCACATTGCGCTCCCGGTTAATCTTCTGCGTTATGCCTGGCATGGCGCAGGGAGCGCACAGGGGGCGGCCAGTCGCCGCCGCCCCCTGTACCCCCGGGCTCCGGCCAGCAAAATCGCCGCTACGCGGTCCCTTCGACTTATCCCTGCAGGCTTCGGGTCGGGCCGAGGCAGCGTCCGTGCAAAACACGGCCCTCAGCCCGCATCCATGCGGGCTGCCCCGGCCTTCCGGGAACGTCTCAGCGATTTTGAGGCCGCAACACCGGCAGTTTCAGCAACAATGGTGAATAAATTAACGGCAGGTCGCACGAACCGTATGCCGGGCAAGGCGTGAGCCGCCGCCCGGCATAAAAGCAGCGCCGTGCCTGTGGTCATCGCCCGGCGGCGCTGCGCTTGCCGGGCCTGGGGTATATGGGCCTGCGGGGTGCCGGATATAATGTTATTGGTATGCAACTCTATTAATCCGGGTAAAGCGTTTGTCGCATGTGATTTCAGCGCACATTGCGCTCCCGGTTAATCTTCTGCGTTATGCCTGGCATGGCGCAGGGAGCGCACAGGGGGCGGCCAGTCGCCGCCGCCCCCTGTACCCCCGGGCTCCGGCCAGCAAAATCGCCGCTGCGCGGTGCCTTCGACTTATCCCTGCAGGCTTCGGGTCGGGCCGAGGCAGCGTCCGTGCAAAACACGGCCCTCAGCCCGCATCCATGCGGGCTGCCCCGGCCTTCCGGGAACGTCTCAGCGATTTTGAGGCCGCAACACCGGCAGTTTCAGCAACAATGGTGAATAAATTAACGGCAGGTCGCACGAACCGTATGCCGGGCAAGGCGTGAGCCGCCGCCCGGCATAAAAGCAGCGCCGTGCCTGTGGTCATCGCCCGGCGGCGCTGCGCTTGCCGGGTCGGGAGTGGGATTCCGCGGAGCGTTTCGCGAAAAAACACCCACCGCTCTCAAACAGGAAGGCCGGTTAGCATCGCTAACCGGCCTTCTTTATCCGCTTCTGCACCGCACGTCAGTCGTGGCGCGGGTACTCCGGCGTGTTGATCCAGGCATGGTCATCTTCCCAGGTGAACAGCCATTTCCGGTCCGGCCCGGCCATCACGTTCAGATAGTAGCTATCGTAACCGGCAATCGCCGCCACCGGATGGTAACCGCGCGGCACCATCACCACATCGTGGTTGTAGGGCGCCATACAGGCGTCCAGGCTGCGGTCGTCGGTATAGACCCGCTGGAAGGCAAAGCCCTGCGGCGGATCGAAGCGGTGATAGTAGGTTTCTTCCAGCTGCGTCTCTTTGCCCGGCTGGGCGGTATCATGCTTATGCGACGGCCACGAGCTGGTGGCCCCCTCGTCGGTGTAGACTTCCACCACCAACAGGCAGTCCGCCTCGGCGCTGTCCGGCAGAATATTATGCACCCGGCGCTGATTGCGCCCTTTCCCACGGTGCTCTACGCCGACGTCTTCCGGCCGAATGAGGCGTGCCGGGAAGCGGCCTTTGCCCGGCGCGCTGCATACCGCCAGCTCCAGATCGGAATCGGCAGTCACCTCGACTTTATCCTGCGGCGGGACGTAGACCGACCACGGCGGGGTGCGTTCAAACGGCGACATCCGTTTACCGAGATTCGGGAAATCGGCATGCTGCGTTTTCACCGACGCCAGCCCGGCGACCAGCACCAGGCACAGCTCGCGATCGCCGCTCTCCAGCGTCACGGTCTGCCCTTTTTTCAACATCCAGACATCAAAGCCGATATAGCGCCAACCGGCGCTTTGCGGCGTAATATGCTGGATCTGTCCCTCTTTTCGCGATTTAGCCAGTAACGACATGGCGCTCTCCTTCGCCGATTAACCTAACGTCGGCATGCTGAATTCAGATACGGTCTGCTGCCCTGCCGGCCAGCGTACGGTGGCGGTCTTCATACGCGTGTAGAAGCGCACGCCGTCCGGCCCGTGGACGTTCAACGCGCCAAACACCGAGCGCTTCCAGCCGCCGAAGCTGTGGAACGCCATCGGCACCGGGACCGGCACGTTCACCCCGACCATCCCCGCCTGCACGTCGTGGACGAATTCACGCGCGGTGTGGCCGTTGCTGGTGAAAACGGCGCTGCCGTTGCCAAACTCGTGGCTGTTGACCAGCTCAAGGGCGCTGTTATAGTCCGCCGCGCGCACAATCCCCAGCACCGGGCCAAAGATCTCTTCGCGCCAGATGGTCATCTCCGGGGTGACGTGATCGAACAGGGTGCCGCCGACATAGTAGCCCGCGTCGTAACCCGGTACACGCAGTTTGCGGCCATCGACCACCAGTTTTGCCCCTTCGCTTTCGCCTTTATCAATATAGCCGAGCACTTTTTTCTGGTGGGTATCAGACACCACCGGTCCCATCTCGTTCTCTTCCTGGCCACGCATGCAGCCCGGGCCTACTTTCAGCGCTTCCACCAGCGGCTTCAGGCGGGCGATCAGTTTGTCGGCGGTTTCATCTCCCACTGCCACCACCACCGGCAGCGCCATACAGCGCTCGCCTGCGGAGCCAAAAGCGCCGCCCATAATGGCGTTAACGGTAGCGTCGAGATCGGCATCCGGCATCACAATCGCGTGGTTTTTGGCGGCGCCAAAGGCCTGCACGCGCTTGCCGTGGGCGCTGGCGGTCTTATAGATATACTCCGCCACGCCGGAGGAGCCGACGAAGCTCACCGCCGCAATACGCGGGTCAGTGTACAGCTGCTCGGCATCTTCATTGCTGCAGTGCACGACGTTAAACACGCCGTCCGGCAGACCAGCCTCTTTCAACAGCTCTGCCAGACGCACAGCGGCCGTCGGCGCCAGCGCGGGCGGCTTGAGGACGAAACTGTTGCCGCAGGCCAGCGCCAGCGGGAACATCCACATCGGCACCATCGCCGGGAAGTTAAACGGGGTGATCCCTGCCACCACGCCCAGGGGCTGCATCAGCGAGTAGCTGTCGACGCCGGTGCCGACGTCAGAGGAGTATTCGCCTTTAATCAGGTGCGGGATCCCGCAGGCGAATTCGACCACTTCCATACCGCGGGTCAGCTCGCCCAGCGCATCCGACCACACCTTACCGTGCTCGCTGACGATGATCCCCGCCAGCTCTTCCACGTGCTGCTCCAGCAACATTTTGAAGTTGAACAGCACGCGGGCGCGGCGCAGCGGCGTAGTACGGGACCAGCTGTCAAACGCATCGCGAGCAACCTGAATCGCCTCGGAGACTTCCTGCGCGGTTGACACCGTGACTTCGCGCACCGCTTTGCCCGTCGCCGGGTCGTACACCGGCATCGTTTCGTTGCTGCTGCTGATAACGGTTTTCCCGCCAATAAAGTTTCCTGTGATCGTCATGTTCTCGCCTCATAGTGAAGGGGGCCAGCGCACACCGGCCCGTCGCTGATTCTGCTGTGCTATAACCGTAGTAAAATGAAATTTATATTTCAACATTGTTGTGAAATGAAATTTCATTTTGGTGATAACAGTCGCATTTTGCGCTAACCGGTCGCCTGTGCGCTTCCCGCATTGTGCCTCGTTGCCCTCGACGCCAGGCTTCCCGCCGCTGTCGCGCCGGCAGTCGATGCCGGTGATATTTTGCGAGACAGCTCAAACATTCATCATTTCCATTCTTGCTAATTTTGGAATAAACGTTTTGACTGTTAGCCAATTGAACGAACCTACCCCCTCTTCCGTCAGGAGTGTCCTATGGCCATCGCAATGCAACGTTTTTGTATTAACCGCAAAATCGCGCCAGCGCTCAGCATTGAAGCGTTTTTCCGTCTGGTGAACCGTCTGGGCCTGAATAAGGTCGAGCTGCGCAACGATTTACCCAGTGGAAAAGTGACCGACGATCTGAGCCATCAGCAGGTGCGCGAGCTGGCGGCGCGCTACCACATCGAGATCCTGACGATTAACGCGGTCTACCCCTTTAACCGTCGTAGCGAAGAGGTGCGGCAGTTGACCGAATCGCTGCTGAAAGAGGCCCAGGCCATCGGCGCCAAATCGCTGGTGCTCTGTCCGCTCAACGACGGCAGCGAGGTGCCGGCCAGCGAAACCCTGGGCGCCCTGCGCGACCTGGCGCCGCTGTTCGCCTTCTATGGCATCCACGGCCTGGTGGAGCCGCTGGGCTTCCCGCAAAGCTCGCTGCGTTCTGCGCACCAGGCGCAGACGCTGATCCACGACGCCCGCGTGCCGTTTAAGCTGCTGATCGACACCTTCCATCACCATCTTTACCCGCAGGCGGCGGACGAGTTCAGCCAGGTAGAGGTGGCGGATATCGGGCTGGTGCACCTTTCAGGAGTGGACGATAGCCGTCCGCGCGAGCAGCTCACCGATGCCGAGCGCATCATGCTAACCCCGAAGGATCGTCTCGGCACCTGCGAGCAGGTTAAAGCGCTGGAAGCCCGCGGCTATCAGGGGGTGTACGCTTTTGAGCCCTTCGCCCCCGAGCTGGCGCAATGGAGCGAAGCGGATATCGAGCGCGAAATTGAGCAGAGCATCGCGCTCATCCAGCGCCACTGCGCCTGAGGCCATCACGGTACAGCGTGCGCGGCGCGTGACGATTTTCCCAACGCCGGACGACGAGGTTGCCTATAATCGTCGCAGGATAAATGGAGGAATCGACCATGAGCTCACCCCTGTTGATTGCGCGCACGCTGGATAACGCGCTCTATTTACTGCCCGCGATGGCCAACCGCCATGGGCTTATCACCGGTGCGACCGGCACCGGTAAAACCGTCACCCTGCAGAAGCTGGCTGAGTCGTTCTCGGAGATTGGCGTGCCGGTATTTATGGCCGACGTCAAGGGCGACCTGACCGGCATTGCCGCCGCGGGGCAGAGCTCAGAGAAACTGCAGGCGCGGCTGGAGAAGATCGGCGTCAGCGACTGGGAGCCGCACGCCAACCCGGTGGTGCTCTGGGATATCTTTGGCGAGAAGGGCCACCCGGTGCGGGCGACGGTCTCCGATCTCGGCCCCCTGCTGCTGGCGCGCCTGCTCAATCTCAACGAGGTGCAGAGCGGCGTACTGAACATTATTTTCCGCATCGCGGACGACCGCGGCCTGCTGCTGCTCGACTTCAAAGACCTCCGCGCCATCACCCAGTTTATCGGCGATAACGCCAAGTCTTTCCAGAACCAGTACGGCAATATTAACAGCGCCTCGATCGGCGCCATCCAGCGCGGGCTGTTGACCCTGGAGCAACAGGGCGCCGAGCACTTCTTCGGCGAGCCGATGCTGGATATTGCCGACTGGATGCGCGTCGATGCCAGCGGTAAAGGGGTGATCAATATCCTTAGCGCCGAAAAGCTCTACCAGATGCCGAAGCTGTACGCCGCCAGCCTGCTGTGGATGCTCTCCGAGCTCTACGAGCGCCTGCCGGAAGCCGGCGACCTCGATAAACCGAAGCTGGTGTTCTTCTTCGATGAGGCGCATCTGCTGTTCAACGACGCGCCGCAGGTGCTGCTGGATAAAATTGAACAGGTGATCCGCCTTATCCGCTCCAAGGGCGTCGGCGTCTACTTTGTCTCGCAGAACCCGGCGGATATTCCCGACGCCGTGCTCGGCCAGCTGGGCAACCGCGTGCAGCATGCCCTGCGCGCCTTTACGCCGAAGGACCAGAAGGCGGTGAAAACCGCCGCCCAGACCATGCGCGCCAACCCGGCCTTCAGTACCGAGCAGGCGATCCAGGAGCTGGGCACCGGCGAGGCGCTGATCTCCTTCCTCGATGAGAAAGGCAGCCCGTCGGTGGTCGAGCGGGCGTTGGTTATCGCCCCCTGCTCGCGAATGGGGCCGGTCAGCGATGACGAGCGCAATGGTCTGCTGAACCACTCGCCGCTGTACGGTAAGTATGAGGAGGAGGTGGACCGCGAGTCGGCTTTCGAAATGCTGCAGCAAGGGGTGCAGGTCGCCACCGGGCAGCAGTCGGCTCCGCCGGCGAAGGGCCAGCAGAACGGCGATGACGACGGGCTGCTTGGCGGCCTGAAAGATATCCTGTTCGGCAGCACCGGCCCGCGCGGCGGAAAACGCGACGGTATCGTGCAGACCGCAGCGAAAAGCGCGGTTCGCCAGGTCACCAATCAGATCGTCCGCGGCATGCTGGGCAGCCTGCTGGGCGGACGCAAGCGCTAAAAAAAAAGCCCCCTCATCGCTGAGGGGGCTTACGTTCCAGGCTTACCCGCTAGGCCTTGCGCATCATCAGCCAGAGGCTTATCAGGAAGAAGCTGGCGCTCGGCAACAGCGCGCCGATGATCGGCGGTATGCCGTAGACCAGGGTCAGCGGGCCGAAAATCTGGTCGAGGACATAGAAGATAAAGCCGAAGCTAATCCCCGTCACCACCCGGACGCCCATCGGCACGCTACGCAGCGGGCCAAAGATAAACGACAGCGCCATCAGCATCATCACCGCCACCGACAACGGCTGGAAGATTTTGCTCCACATATTGAGCTGGTAGCGTCCCGGATCCTGGCCGCTGGACTTCAGGTATTTCACATAGTTGTGCAGCCCGCTGATCGACAGCGCATCCGGATCCAGGGCAACCACGCCCAGTTTGTCCGGCGTCAGGTTGGTTTTCCAGGTGCCGCTCACCATTTGCGACCCGGTCACCTGCTTTGGATCGGTCAGGTCGGATTCATCCACCTGCGACAGACGCCACACTTTATTTTCGCTATCGAATTTTGCCGAAGCGGCATAGCGCACCGACTGTAAACGACGCTCCGGGTTGAAGGCATAGATGCTGACGCCCCCCAGCTCATCGTTGCCTTTCACCCGTTCGATATAGACAAAGTTGTGGCCATCTTTCGCCCACAGCCCCTGCTGGGTTGAGAGCAGCGAGCCGCCGTACATCTGCTGGGCACGGTAGTTGCGCGCCATCTGTTCGCCCTGCGGCGCCACCCACTCGCCGATGGCCATGGTCAGCAGCACCAGCGGGATCGCGGTTTTCATTACCGCCAGCGCTACCTGCAGCCGGGTGAAACCGGATGCCTGCATCACCACCAGTTCGCTGCGCTGGGCCAGCATCCCCAGCCCCAGCAGCGCGCCAAGCAGCGCCGCCATTGGGAAGAAGATCTGGATGTCCTTCGGCACGCTGAGGATGGTGTAGAGACCAGCGCCCAGCGCATCGTAGCTGCCCTGCCCGGACTTTTTCAGCTGATCGACAAACTTGATAATGCCGGAGAGCGACACCAGCATGAACAGGGTCATCATGATGGTGTTGAAAATCGTCTTACCGATATAACGGTCAAGTACGCCAAACGCCTGCATCAGGCCGCTCCTTTATTAAAACGGGCGCGGAAGCGGCGCATCGGCACCGTGTCCCACAGGTTTAACAGCACCGCCAGCGCAAAATAGAGCAGGTTAATCGCCCACATCCAGATAGCCGGGTCCATTTTGCCTTTGCCGCCGTTCGACTTAATCGACGTTTGCAACAGGAAGAACACCAGGTAAAGCAGCATCGCCGGCAGCATCGACAGCACGCGGCCCTGACGCGGGTTCACCACGCTGAGCGGCACCACCATCAGCGCCATAATGAAGACGGTCGCCACCAGCGTGAAGCGCCAGTGCAGTTCGGCGCGCGCGCGGTCGGTGTGGGTTTTCCACAAGGTGCGCATATCCATCTGTTCGGTGTCGTCCGGATCGGCGCTCACCGCCTGGTGGCCGATAATAGCCTGATAGTTATTGAAGTCGGTAATGCGGAAGTCGCGCAGCATCGCGGTGCCTTCAAAGCGGGTGCCCTTGTTGAGGGTCACCACCTGCGAGCCGTCTTTCTGCTGCGACAGCTCGCCGGAATCCGCCACCACCACCGAGGGGCGCGCATTGCCTTTCGGACGCAGCTGGGCAAGGAAGACGTCATGGAAGCGGTTGCCGTTGACGCTTTCGATAAACATCACCGCGTTACCATCGCTGGCCTGCTGGAACTGGCCCTGGGCCAGCGCCGCCATACCGGGGTTAGCTTTAGCTTCGGCCAGCACTTCGTCCTGATGGCGCGACGACCACGGCCCCGCCCACATAACGTTGACCGCCGCCACCGCGCCGGTGAACAGCGCGAGGATCATCGCCGCCTTGATTAGCACGGCTTTGCTCAGGCCGCAGGCGTGCATCACCGTAATTTCACTTTCGGTGTACAGCTTGCCGAGGGTCATCAGCAGGCCAAGGAACAGACTTAACGGCAGGATAAGCTGCGCCATCTCCGGGATGCCGAGCCCCAACAGCGAGAGCACCAGATTGGTTGGGATATCGCCATCTACCGCGGCGCCGAGGATCCTGACTAATTTCTGACAAAAGAAAATCAGTAACAGGATGAATAGGATCGCCAACTGGCTTTTCAGCGTCTCACGAACCAGATATCTTATGATTATCACTATAAATACGCCCGTAAAAACCCGTTTTAGTGCAGGAAAATTGCTTGTTTCATGGCTTAAACGTCATTTATTCTCTTTGGTCGTCGAAAACGTCGCTAAGATTAAATGACTCATCGGTTCTGCATGTCAGGATCTTTTCTGACGAACCCAGGCCTTAATAACGTTAAGATTAACACGAAGTCACCGCAACAGCGGATATGAGTTACGAAAGCTTGCAATTATATACTCAATGGATTTCGAGTTGTAAGAAGGCAGCAGGGCTGTGGCCCCTGGCGCGCACAATGTGCCACGTCAGGGTAAGCAGGCGCAGCCGGCGCATCTGCAACTTGAAAGGCGACGAGTATAGCCGTAGCCACCACTGTTGTCTTTAAGATTCAGGAGCATAGTGCATGGAGTTCAGTGTAAAAAGCGGTAGCCCGGAGAAGCAGCGGAGCGCCTGTATCGTGGTCGGCGTCTTTGAACCACGTCGCCTCTCCCCCATCGCCGAACAACTCGATAAAATCAGCGACGGCTACATCAGCGCCCTGCTGCGTCGCGGCGAGCTGGAAGGCAAACCTGGCCAGACGTTATTGCTGCACCATGTGCCAAACATTCTGTCTGAGCGCATTCTGCTGATTGGCTGCGGCAAAGAGCGCGAGCTGGATGAGCGTCAGTATAAGCAGGTCATCCAGAAAACCATCAATACCCTGAATGATACCGGCTCAATGGAAGCCGTCTGCTTCCTGACCGAGCTGCACGTCAAAGGCCGTAACAACTACTGGAAAGTTCGCCAGGCGGTTGAAACCGCCAAAGAGACGCTGTACAGCTTCGACCAGCTGAAGACCAACAAAAGCGAGCCGCGTCGCCCGCTGCGTAAAATGGTCTTTAACGTGCCGACCCGTCGCGAGCTGACCAGCGGCGAACGCGCCATTCAGCATGGCCTGGCGATTGCCGCCGGCATCAAAGCGGCAAAAGATCTTGGCAATATGCCGCCGAACATCTGTAACGCCGCCTATCTGGCCTCTCAGGCGCGTCAGCTGGCCGATACCTACAGCAAAAACGTCATCACCCGGGTGATCGGCGAACAGCAGATGCGCGAGCTGGGGATGAACGCCTACCTCGCCGTCGGCAATGGGTCGCAGAACGAGTCGCTGATGTCGGTCATCGAATATAAAGGTAACCCGGCTGAGGACGCGCGCCCTATCGTGCTGGTCGGTAAAGGCCTGACCTTCGACTCTGGCGGTATCTCCATCAAGCCTGCCGAAGGCATGGACGAGATGAAGTACGACATGTGCGGCGCGGCGGCGGTGTACGGCGTGATGCGGATGGTTGCCGAACTGCAGCTGCCGCTGAACGTCATCGGCGTGCTGGCGGGCTGTGAAAACATGCCTGGCGGCCGCGCCTATCGTCCGGGTGACGTCCTGACCACTATGTCCGGCCAGACGGTGGAAGTGCTGAACACCGACGCCGAAGGCCGCCTGGTGCTGTGCGACGTCCTGACCTACGTTGAGCGCTTCGAGCCGGAAGCGGTTATCGACGTGGCGACGCTGACCGGGGCCTGCGTGATTGCCCTCGGCCATCACATCACCGGCCTGATGTCGAACCATAACCCGCTGGCCCATGAGCTGATCGGCGCCTCCGAACTGGCGGGCGACCGCGCATGGCGTTTGCCACTGGCCGACGAGTTCCAGGATCAGCTGGAGTCCAATTTTGCCGATATGGCGAACATTGGCGGCCGTCCTGGCGGCGCGATCACCGCCGGCTGTTTCCTGTCGCGCTTCACCCGCAAGTACAACTGGGCGCACCTCGACATCGCCGGTACTGCCTGGCGTTCCGGTAAGGCCAAAGGCGCGACCGGTCGTCCGGTGGCGCTGCTGTCGCAGTTCCTGCTCAATCGTGCGGGTTTTAACGGCGAAGAGTGATTGCCGTCTGATGCCCGGTGGCGCTACGCTTACCGGGCCTACGGAAAGATGCCGTTTGTAAGCCGGGTAAGCGTAGCGCCACCCGGCTTTGCATTTAAATCCACAACAAGAAGCCCCATATATGAAAAACGCAACGTTCTATCTTCTGGACAATGACGCCACCGTCGATGGCCTGAGCGCCGTCGAGCAGCTGGTGTGTGACATTGCCGCAGAACGTTGGCGCAACGGCAAGCGCGTCCTGATCGCCTGCGAAGATGAACAGCAGGCGATTCGCCTCGACGAGGCGCTGTGGTCGCGGCCGCCGGAGAGCTTTGTGCCGCATAACCTGGCGGGCGAAGGCCCGAGAGGCGGCGCGCCGGTAGAGATTGCCTGGCCGCAAAAGCGCAACAGCAGCCCGCGGGATATTCTTATCAGCCTGCGGCTAAACTTTGCAGATTTTGCCACCGCTTTCACAGAAGTGATAGACTTTGTCCCTTACGAAGACAATCTGAAACAACTGGCGCGCGAACGCTATAAGGCGTACCGCATGGCTGGTTTCAACCTGAACACGGCAACCTGGAAATAATGGAAAAGACATACAACCCACAAGATATCGAACAGCCGCTTTACGAGCACTGGGAAAAGCAGGGCTATTTCAAACCGAATGGTGATGAAAGCCAGGAGAGCTTCTGCATCATGATCCCGCCGCCGAACGTCACCGGCAGTTTGCATATGGGTCATGCCTTCCAGCAAACCATCATGGATACCATGATTCGCTACCAGCGCATGCAGGGCAAAAACACCCTGTGGCAGGCCGGTACCGACCACGCAGGTATCGCTACCCAGATGGTGGTTGAGCGTAAGATTGCCGCTGAAGAAGGGAAAACCCGCCACGACTACGGCCGCGACGCCTTTATCGACAAAATCTGGCAGTGGAAAGCGGAATCCGGCGGCACCATTACCCGTCAGATGCGCCGTCTCGGCAACTCCGTGGACTGGGAGCGCGAGCGCTTCACCATGGACGAGGGGCTTTCCAATGCCGTGAAAGAAGTCTTTGTTCGCCTGTACAAAGAAGACCTGATCTACCGCGGCAAACGCCTGGTTAACTGGGACCCGAAACTGCGCACCGCCATTTCCGACCTCGAAGTGGAAAACCGCGAATCGAAAGGTTCCATGTGGCACATCCGCTACCCGCTGGCCGATGGCGCGAAAACCGCTGACGGTAAAGATTACCTGGTGGTCGCCACCACCCGTCCGGAAACCCTGCTGGGCGATACCGGCGTGGCCGTTAACCCGGAAGATCCGCGCTACAAAGATCTGATTGGCAAATTCGTGGTGCTGCCGCTGGTTAACCGCCGCATCCCGATCGTGGGCGACGAGCACGCCGACATGGAAAAAGGCACCGGCTGCGTGAAGATCACCCCGGCGCACGACTTTAACGACTACGAAGTGGGTCGTCGTCACCAGCTGCCGATGATCAACATCCTTACCTTTGACGGCGACATCCGCGAAAGCGCGGAAGTCTACGACACCAAAGGCAATGAATCCGACGTCTACTCCAGCGAGATCCCGGCGGAGTTCCAGAAACTGGAACGCTTCGCGGCGCGTAAAGCCGTTGTTGCGGCAGTTGACGCCCTCGGCCTGCTGGAAGAGATCAAACCGCACGACCTGACCGTCCCTTACGGCGATCGCGGCGGCGTGGTGATCGAGCCGATGCTGACCGACCAGTGGTACGTGCGCGCGGACGTGCTGGCCAAGCCAGCAGTCGAAGCCGTTGAAAACGGTGATATTCAGTTCGTGCCGAAGCAGTACGAAAATATGTACTTCTCCTGGATGCGCGATATTCAGGACTGGTGTATCTCCCGTCAGCTGTGGTGGGGTCACCGCATCCCGGCATGGTATGACAACGACGGCAACGTCTACGTAGGCCGTAGCGAAGACGAAGTGCGTCAGGAAAACAACCTGAGCGCCGACGTTGCCCTGCGTCAGGATGAAGACGTTCTCGATACCTGGTTCTCCTCCGCGCTGTGGACCTTCTCCACCCTCGGCTGGCCGGAAAACACCGACGCCCTGCGTCAGTTCCACCCGACCAGCGTGATGGTGTCCGGCTTCGACATTATCTTCTTCTGGATCGCCCGCATGATCATGATGACCATGCACTTCATCAAAGATGAAAACGGCAAGCCGCAGGTACCGTTTAAGACCGTCTACATGACCGGTCTGATCCGCGATGACGAAGGCCAGAAGATGTCCAAGTCCAAGGGTAACGTCATTGACCCGCTGGATATGGTTGACGGTATCACCCTGCCGGAGCTGCTGGAAAAACGTACCGGCAACATGATGCAGCCGCAGCTGGCGGATAAAATCCGCAAGCGTACCGAGAAACAGTTCCCGAACGGCATCGAGCCGCACGGCACCGACGCCCTGCGCTTCACCCTGGCGGCGCTGGCCTCTACCGGCCGCGACATCAACTGGGATATGAAGCGTCTGGAAGGTTACCGTAACTTCTGTAATAAGCTGTGGAACGCCAGCCGCTTCGTGCTGATGAACACCGAAGATCAGGATTGCGGCTTCAACGGCGGCGAAATGGTGCTCTCCCTGGCCGACCGCTGGATCATCGCGGAATTCAACCACACCGTGAAAGCATATCGCGAAGCGCTGGATAACTTCCGCTTCGATATCGCCGCCGGCATCCTGTACGAGTTCACCTGGAACCAGTTCTGCGACTGGTACCTGGAGCTGACCAAGCCGGTCATGAACGGTGGCAGCGAAGCGGAGCTGCGCGGGACTCGCCATACGCTGGTGACCGTGCTGGAAGGTCTGCTGCGCCTGGCGCATCCGATCATTCCGTTCATTACCGAGACCATCTGGCAGCGCGTGAAAGCGATCTGCGGGATCACCGCCGACACCATCATGCTGCAGCCGTTCCCGCAGTACGATGCATCTCAGGTGGATGACGCGGCGCTGGCCGACACCGAATGGCTGAAGCAGGCGATCGTCGCCGTGCGTAACATCCGTGCGGAAATGAACATCGCTCCGGGCAAACCGCTGGAACTGCTGCTGCGCGGCTGCAGCAAAGAGGCCGAGCGTCGTGTGAACGACAACCGCAGCTTCCTGCTGAACCTGGCGCGTCTGGAAAGCATTACCGTGCTGCCTGCCGATGATAAAGGTCCGGTCTCGGTGACCAAGATTGTCGACGGCACCGAGCTGCTGATCCCGATGGCGGGCCTCATCAATAAAGAAGATGAGCTGGCGCGTCTGGCGAAAGAAGTGGCCAAAATCGAAGGTGAAATTGGCCGCATCGAGAGCAAGCTGGCCAACGAAGGCTTTGTCGCCCGCGCGCCGGAAGCAGTGATCGCTAAAGAGCGCGAGAAGCTGGAAGGCTACGCGGAAGCGAAAGCGAAGCTGATTGAGCAGCAGGCGGTGATCGCCGCGCTGTGATCCTCCCGCCCCTTGCCACCCGGCAAGGGGCGTTTTTTATGAAACATCCTCGCTTGCGCTTTCCCCTGTCGCGATGTTATTAACATCATCATTCGTCTTTTTTGGGTAATGAGTCATTGTATGAATACGAGCGTCCCCGCGGCGACGTTGCTGCGTCGCATTACGGCGGCAGACAATGCCGCCATCGCCAGGGTCATCCGCCAGGTCTCGGCTGAATATGGCCTGACCGCCGATAAAGGCTATACGGTCGCCGACCCGAATCTCGATGAGCTTTATGAGCTGTACAGCCAGCCGGGCTCCGCCTACTGGGTGGTGGAGCAAGAGGGGGAAGTGGTTGGCGGCGGCGGCGTCGCGCCGCTCGCCTGCAGCGAGCCGGATATCTGCGAGCTGCAGAAAATGTATTTTATGACCAGCGCCCGCGGCCAGGGGCTGGCGAAGAAGCTGGCGCTGCTGGCGCTGGACTACGCCCGCGAACAAGGGTTTAAGCGCTGCTATCTGGAAACCACCGCCTTCCTGACGGAGGCGATCGGCTTATATGAACATCTCGGCTTCGAGCACATTGACGGACCGCTGGGCTGCACCGGCCACGTGGACTGCGAAGTACGGATGCTGAAAACGCTGTAGCGCCTCGATATCGCAGGCGTCCCCGGTAGCGCTACGCTTACCGGGGCTACAGTTCGGTAGCCCGGCTAAGCACAGCGCGAGCCGGGGTATGTCCCGGATGGCACCGCTGGCACCTTACCCGTGCTCGCGGTGCCGTTTTTTTGTCGGGTGGCGGCTAACCTTACCCGACCTACGGCCCGTACCATTACGAGCTGAAGCTCTCAACGCTATCTCTCTCCCCATGGCTACTGAAACTGCCGGTGTTAGTGACTACCGGGCCCGAATATCGTGGGTTACGCCGCTACCGGCACACCGCTGTGAAAGCGGAACTCGGCCTCCGGACGGAGGATCAGCGCCGCTTCCGCCTCGCCGAGCTGGCGCACCCGCTCGCTGATATCTTCTCCGGCAATCTTCTGCGCCAGATCCAGATAGTCCTGATAGTGACGCGCCTCGGAGCGCAGCAGCGACAGGTAGAACTTTTGCAGATCGTCGTCCAGCCACGGCGCCAGGGCGGCAAAGCGTTCGCAAGAGCGGGCCTCGATATAGGCGCCGCAGATCAGCTTATCGATCAACATCACCGGCTCATGCGAGCGCACTTCGCGCCGCAGGCCGCGGGCATAGTTGCTGGCGGTGATTTTGACGTAGGGGATATCGCGCGCCAGCATCATCTCCCGCACCTGCCAGAAGTGATGCAGTTCCTCTTTAATCAATAAAATCATGCTGTCCAGCAGCTGGCGGCCCCACGGGTCGTCGGTCTGCGGCATGGCGCTTTTGTTGATCCGTTTATGCAGGGTGACAAAATCCGGCTCCGGCCCCCGGCGGTAGGTGAAGTCTTCGTACGGCTTCAGGCAGGCCAACAGTTCGTCGGCGTCAGCTTTATCCGCGACGTAGCGACGCACCAGCAGCATGGCGTTCTGCGCCGCTTTCAGCTCGCACACCATGTGGTCGGTCAGCAGCAGCGGCAGGTTTTCCGGCTTGCGGGCTTCGTCAATCCACGCCTGCGGCGTCGGGCAGTGCAGGAAGTTGATAATCGGGGAAAGAATCTGCGGGTAATCCATGAAAGTTCCTTGCTATACGGCGGCAGGCGCCGCCGTATCCATCTACAACATCTGCGACTTAGTGGCGAACACCATCGTCGTCTTCATCGACATACTCTTCGTCATCGTCGTCGCCGTCTTCACCGTTCGGGTCCTCATAATAGGTGCCCCAACCGTCATACTCGACGTCATATTTTTCTGCCAGCGTCATCAGCTGTTCCACCTGGGCATCGATCAGGTCTGCGTTCAGCGCGCATTCGCTCAGAATATCGCAGCAGATGACCATGTCACCCTCTTCCACTTCCAGCTCTTCGGGCTCGGTCACTTCGTAGCCCAGCTTGAACGCTTCAACCGCCACTTTCTCCAGGGTTTCGAAATCGTCTGCAGAGAGGTGATGCTCAATCGTGTACAGTGCGTCCGGATCGCTGCCATCTTCCAGCAGCTCTTCGATAATCAGACGCGTCTCTTCACGCTGTTCTTCCAGGTGTTCCGGGTTTGCCATGGCTCGTTCCTCATAATGTGCGGCAGTTATCCCTATTGTCACATACCGCCGTCATTGCCTCCACTTCTCAGTGAAAGATTTCGATCACAGACTTGCAAATGAATATTCATACATATAAATTGAATTTTAATTCAATTAGTGGCCTATGCCAGGTGAGGGAACCATGTCTGCGTTTTACCAGAAGCATTTTTTAAAGTTACTCGATTTTACGCCTGCAGAAATCACCGCCCTGCTCGAGCTGGCGGCAAAGCTGAAAGCCGATAAGAAAAACGGTATCGAAGTCCAGAAACTGGCAGGGAAAAACATCGCGCTCATCTTCGAAAAAGACTCAACCCGTACACGATGCTCTTTCGAAGTTGCCGCATACGATCAGGGTGCCCGCGTCACCTATCTGGGGCCCAGCGGCAGCCAGATTGGCCATAAAGAGTCGATCAAGGACACCGCCCGCGTGCTCGGACGGATGTACGACGGCATTCAGTACCGCGGCCACGGCCAGGAAGTGGTAGAGACCCTGGCGCAATACGCCGGCGTGCCGGTGTGGAACGGCCTCACCAACGAGTTCCACCCCACCCAGCTGCTGGCGGACCTGCTGACCATGAAAGAGCATCTGCCGGGCAAAGCCTTTAACCAGATGACGCTGGTCTACGCCGGCGACGCGCGCAACAACATGGGCAATTCGATGCTGGAAGCCGCCGCCTTGACCGGTCTGGATCTGCGCCTGGTGGCGCCATCGGCCTGCTGGCCGGAGGCCGCGCTGGTGGAGACCTGCACCGCGCTGGCCAAACAGCAGGGCGGCAACATCACCCTGACGGAAGATATCGCCGCGGGGGTGAAAGGCGCCGATTTTATCTATACCGACGTCTGGGTCTCAATGGGCGAGGCGAAGGAAAAATGGGCCGAACGTATCGCCCTGCTGCGCGACTATCAGGTTAACAGCGCGATGCTGGCGCTGACCGGCAACCCGCAGGTCAAGTTCCTCCACTGCCTGCCGGCGTTCCACGACGACCAGACCACGCTGGGCAAACAGATGGCTGCCGATTACGGCCTGCACGGCGGCATGGAGGTGACTGACGAGGTGTTTGAGTCGGCGGCGAGCGTGGTCTTCGACCAGGCGGAAAACCGGATGCACACCATCAAAGCGGTGATGGTGGCGACGCTGAGCAAATAGCCCCTCGCTCGCGGCTGTGTCCCGGATGGCACGGCGTTCATCCGGGATTCGGTTCGCCATTTTACGCCATCAGCATCTTCACCACCGCTTTGCGCACCTTCGCCGGGGCGCCTACGGCGCACAGCGGTTTATGCACTTCGCCGGGATAAAACACCACAAAATCCCCTTCGTTAAGGATCACCGTTTTTTCCTGCCGGCCTTCGGCAAGAAAAGCGATGTCTTTCTCCGCCAGCCAGTCGGTCTGCGGCTCTCCTGGCGGCAAGGTGCTGAAGGTCATCCCCTCGCTGCCGCGGAGCACAATCTGGATATCGATATAGCGAGCATGGTATTCCGCGCGGCGCGCGGCCTGCGGCTCGGTGGTGTCTTCAGAAATCAGATAAAACAGGTTGTCGCCGTCGATAGCGTGTTTACCCAGCGGCGTCGCCTCGCTGACCTGAGCGATAACGTGTTCGATAGCCTCGCGCAGCGCGGCAGGCAGCCATGGCTGCAGATGGTGGATATTGCCAATAATCATTGCTTACCTCAAATATAAAACAGCATTTCATTTTATCGTGTTATACCCCCATCGCGGCTGCCATACCAGTACAGTTTCACGCTTCTTTGCGCTGGCGCACTTTTCGACAGGCAAACGATTACCTGTTTGTGAATGAATCGCTTGATCGTCATAACGGTCTGCGTATAATGCCAGTCGTTTTGCCGGGAGGAAGCATGGCCAATTGCGTACGACATTCTGTCTTAGCGCGTCTCAATGCAGACGCTGGCCTGCCGTTTTTCTTTCCGTTGCTCATTGGATTCCCGAAGCCCCTTATTTAAGGGGCTTTTTTTTTGCCCAGGCGTCAGGAGATAAGCATGGCTAACCCGCTATATCAAAAACATATCATTTCCATAAACGATCTCAGCCGCGAAGACCTCGAACTGGTGCTGGCGACGGCGGCAAAGCTGAAAGCCAATCCACAACCCGAGCTGCTGAAGCATAAGGTTATCGCCAGCTGTTTCTTTGAAGCCTCGACCCGCACCCGCCTCTCTTTTGAAACCTCGATGCACCGCCTGGGCGCCAGCGTGGTCGGCTTTTCCGACAGCGCCAACACCTCACTGGGCAAAAAAGGGGAAACGCTGGCGGATACCATCTCCGTCATCAGCACCTACGTCGACGCCATCGTGATGCGTCATCCGCAGGAGGGCGCCGCGCGCCTGGCGACCGAATTCTCCGGCGGCGTGCCGGTACTGAACGCCGGCGACGGCGCTAACCAGCACCCGACCCAAACCCTGCTCGACCTGTTCACCATTCAGGAGACCCAGGGCCGCCTCGAAAACCTCAACGTGGCGATGGTCGGCGATCTGAAGTATGGCCGTACCGTCCACTCCCTGACCCAGGCGCTGGCCAAATTCAACGGCAACCGCTTCTACTTCATCGCCCCGGACGCGCTGGCCATGCCGCAGTACATCCTCGATATGCTCGATGAAAAAGGCATCGCCTGGAGCCTGCATAGCGCCATCGACGACGTGATGGCGGAAGTGGATATTCTGTACATGACCCGCGTGCAGAAAGAGCGTCTGGATCCGTCGGAATACGCCAACGTCAAAGCGCAGTTCGTCCTGCGCGCCGCCGACCTCGAAGGGGCGCGCGCCAATATGAAGGTGCTGCACCCGCTGCCGCGCATTGACGAAATCACCACCGATGTCGATAAAACACCGCACGCCTGGTACTTCCAGCAGGCCGGTAACGGCATCTTCGCCCGCCAGGCGTTACTGGCACTGGTACTGAATAGCGAGCTGGCACTGTAAGGGGGAATGAGAGATGACACACGACAATAAACTGCAGGTAGAAGCGATCAAACGCGGCACCGTGATTGACCATATCCCGGCGCAGGTCGGCTTTAAGCTGCTCACCCTGTTCAAACTGACCGAAACCGACCAGCGCATCACCATCGGCCTGAACCTGCCCTCCGGCGAGATGGGCCGCAAGGATTTGATTAAAATCGAGAACACCTTCCTGACCGACGAGCAGGTTAACCAGCTGTCGCTGTACGCCCCGCAGGCGACGGTAAACCGCATTGATGATTACGAAGTGGTGGGCAAATCCCGCCCGAGCCTGCCGGATCGTATCGACAGCGTGCTGGTCTGCCCGAACAGCAACTGTATCAGCCACGCCGAACCGGTTTCTTCCAGTTTTGCAGTGAAAAAACGCGCTGATGACATCGCACTCAAATGTAAATACTGCGAAAAAGAGTTTTCTCATTATGTGGTGCTGGCCAACTAAATGCGGTTGGTATTGGTGGTAGGCCTCCCTATAATGGCTACCACCCTACGCTTCGTCCTTCAGGCGGCGTCTGCGCCGGCGATACAGCGCTTACCGCCTGGCGGCAACCTGAATGATTTTGCGTAACATTACTCAGTTCATCTGGAGATAACATGAGCAAAACTATTGCGACGGAAAATGCACCAGCGGCGATTGGCCCCTACGTTCAGGGCGTTGACCTCGGCAGCATGATCATCACCTCTGGCCAGATCCCGGTCGACCCGAAAACCGGCAGCGTCCCGGAAGACGTGTCCGCGCAGGCGCGCCAGTCGCTGAACAACGTGAAAGCGATCGTTGAAGCCGCTGGCCTCACCGTCGGCGATATCGTCAAGACCACCGTATTCGTCAAAGATCTCAACGATTTCGCTACCGTTAACGCCACCTACGAAGCGTTCTTCACCGAGCATAACGCCACCTTCCCGGCGCGCTCCTGCGTTGAAGTCGCACGTCTGCCGAAAGACGTGAAGATCGAGATCGAAGCCATCGCCGTGCGTCGCTGATCGCTCTCGTCGGCATGAAAAAAGGCTGCCCGCAGGCTGCCTTTTTTACGTGGGTCATCCGAAAACGCGTCCCTCACTGCCAGCCGTAGCGGCGGCTGTAGAAGCCCTTCACGGCCTGGGTCAGCACCATATAGCCCGCCAGGATCGCTACCAGCCATGGGAAGTAGCTCAGCGGCAGGGCCTGCAGCTGCAGGTAGCTAGCCAGCGGCGAGAACGGCAGCGCGATCCCCACCGCCATCACCACCAGGGTCATGGCGAACAGCGGCCAGGCGGCCCGGCTCTGAACGAACGGAATGCGCCGGGTGCGGATCATGTGCACAATCAGCGTTTGCGACAGCAGCCCTTCGATAAACCAGCCGGACTGGAACAGGGTCTGCATCTCCACGGTATTGGCGTGGAACACCCACCACATCAGGCCGAAGGTGAGGATATCGAAAATCGAGCTGATCGGTCCGAAGAAGACCATAAAGCGCCCGAGATCGGCCGGGTTCCAGCGCTGCGGCTTGCGGATCTGCTCATCATCGACGTTATCAAACGGGATCGCCACCTGGGAGACATCGTACAGCAGGTTCTGAATCAACAGGTGCAGCGGCAGCATCGGCAGAAACGGCAGGAAGGCGCTGGCCACCAGCACGCTGAAGACGTTGCCGAAGTTGGAGCTGGCGGTCATTTTGATGTACTTGAGCATGTTGGCGAAGGTGCGGCGGCCTTCGATTACCCCCTCCTCCAGTACCATCAGGCTCTTCTCCAGCAGAATGATATCCGCCGCCTCGCGGGCGATATCCACCGCGCCGTCGACCGAGATGCCAATATCCGCCGCGCGCAGCGCCGGAGCGTCGTTGATGCCATCGCCCATAAAGCCCACCACGTGACCTTCGCGTTTCAGCAGCGTCACGATACGCTCTTTATGCAGCGGCGCCAGGCGGGCGAACAGCGTGGTGCGTTTGGCCAGCGCCGCCAGCTCGTCGTCGCTCATGGCTTCAATCTGGCTGCCAATCACCACTTCGCCAGCATCCAGTCCCACTTCATGGCACACCTTCGCCGCCACCAGCTCGCTGTCGCCGGTGAGGATCTTCACCGTGATGCCGCTGGCCTTCAGCGCCTTCAGCGCCGGGGCGGTGGTCTCTTTCGGCGGATCGAGGAAGGCGATGTAACCTTCAAGGATCAGGTCCGACTCATCGGCGCGCTGGTAGTCGCCTTCGCGGGCCGGCAGGTATTTAGTCGCCACCGCCACCACCCGCAGCCCCTGCCGGTTGAGGGTATCGGTCACCCGGCGAATGCGGCGCAGCATGGTGTCGTCCAGCGGTACGATATCGCCGTTGTAGCGCACCTGGGTCGAGACGTTGAGGATCTCCTGCAGCGCCCCTTTGCAGATCAGCTGATGCGCGGCGTCATCCTCCTTCACCACCACCGACATGCGGCGGCGTTCGAAGTCGAAGGGTATCTCATCCACCTTCTGCCAGCGTTCCGCCAGCCCGCGGGCGGCATCCAGATCAACGCCCTCCAGCACCGCGGTGTCGAGCAGGTTTTTCAGGCCGGTCTGGTAGTGGCTGTTAAGCCAGGCGGCATGCAGTACCCGCTCGCAGACCTTGCCGGAGACGTCGGTATGGTTCTCCAGCACAATCTTATCCTGGGTCAGGGTGCCGGTTTTATCAGTGCAGAGGATGTCCATCGCGCCGAAATTCTGAATGGCGTCGAGGTGCTTCACGATGACCTTTTGCTTCGACAGCTTCACCGCCCCGCGCGCCAGCGTCGAAGTGACGATCATCGGCAGCATCTCCGGCGTCAAGCCGACCGCCACCGACAGCGCGAATAGCGCCGCCTCCCACCAGTCGCCTTTGGTGTAGCCATTGATCAGCAGCACCACCGGGGCCATCACCAGCATAAAGCGGATCAGCAGCATGCTGACCCGGCTGATGCCCTTCTGAAAGGCGTTCGGCTCGCTCTCCTGTTCACTGACGCGGCCGGCCAGCTGGCCAAACCAGGTGCGGCCGCCGGTGGCGAAGACGATGGCCTGCGCCGAGCCGCTCACCACGTTGGTGCCCATAAAGCACAGGGTGTCGCACTCCAGCGGGTTTTGCTGCAGCGGATCGCGGCTGCGGGCCACTTTCTCCACCGGCAGCGATTCGCCGGTCAGCGAGGCCTGGGCGACGAACAGATCCCGCGCCTGCAGGATACGCAGGTCCGCCGGGATCATATCCCCCGCCGACAACCGGATAATGTCGCCCGGCACCAGCTGGTCGATAGGCAGCTCCAGCCAGCGGCTCTCCCCCTGCTCGTTCACCACCCGCAGCACGGTGGCGGTGTTGCTCACCATCGCCTTCAGCGCATCCGCCGCTTTGGTCGAGCGCGCCTCCTGGATGAAATTGAGCAATGTCGAGATCCCCACCATCAGGGCGATAACCCCGGCGGCGAACAGATCCTCGGTGGAATAGGAGACGATGCCGAGCACGGTCAGCAGCAGGTTGAACGGGTTGCGATAGCAGGTCCACAGATGCACCCACCACGGGGAGGGCTTCTGCGCCGGGATCTGGTTGTCACCATGTTTGAGGATTTTCGCCGCCACTTCGCCTTCATTGAGCCCTTCAGGGTGGCTGTCAAAGGCGCGCCAGATCTCCTGGTCGTCCATCGCCGCCACGTTCAGGCAATGCTGACCAAGCGATTCAGGAATGGGGCCACTCGCCAGATGGCGGGCGTCCGGCAGCGGATCGCGCTGGACTAAACGACGTGGCAGATGGCGGCTAAGCTGCGCGAACAGCTGCCGGGTATAATTTTTCAGCATAAACAGTCCCTCCGCGCTCGCCAAAGCGAACGCAGCGTTGCCGACGGGCGTAGCAAAACCTACCTGTCAGGCATGTTATTTTTATGGCAGGGACATCAAGGACGTCACTGCTTTACGCTTTCCGGTAAAGCAGTGTTAAACAGGCTTACCGGAAAGAAAGGTTGCTCCATCGAGGATGAGGAGTGGGATCGGGGTCCATAACTATCTCCGGTAAGTGAATATAAACGGCGCGAATTATAGCGCCCTCGCTGAGGATTGTGTGGCAATAATGGCGATGATAAACCCGCGCAACTAAACCGAACGTAAACCAGACTTTGCTCATTGCGGTTTGGTTGAGTAGCATTAGGCTCACTTCTACCATCCCTGACGAGAATTCCGCATGCAGAACCGGCTGACCATCAAAGATATCGCGCGCTTAAGCGGCGTAGGGAAATCGACGGTATCCCGCGTCCTTAACAACGAGAGCGGGGTCAGCGAACGGACCCGCGAGCGCGTCGAAGCGGTGATGCAGCAGCACGGTTTCTCGCCCTCCCGTTCCGCCCGCGCCATGCGCGGCCAGAGCGATAAAGTGGTGGCGATTATCGTCACCCGTCTCGATTCGCTGTCGGAAAACCTTGCCGTGCAGACCATGCTGCCCGCCTTTTATGAGCAGGGTTACGATCCGATTATGATGGAGAGCCAGTTCTCCCCGGCGTTGGTGGAGGAGCATCTCGGCATGCTCGCCCGGCGCAATATTGACGGCGTGGTGCTGTTCGGTTTTACCGGCATCGACGAAGCGATGCTCGCCCCCTGGCGCGACACCCTGGTGCTGATGGCCCGCGACGCTCCCGGCTTCGCCTCGGTGTGCTATGACGACGAGGGGGCCATCACGCTGCTGATGCAGCAGCTCTACGATCGTGGACACCGCCACATCAGTTTTCTTGGCGTACCGCACAGCGACGTCACCACCGGCGAACGCCGCCATCTGGCCTATCTCACCTTCTGTGAAAAGCATCGTCTGACGCCCACCGCCGCCCTGCCGGGGCTGGGCATGAAGCAGGGATATGACACCGTCGCCAGCGTGCTGATGGCTGAAACCAGCGCCCTGGTCTGCGCGACGGATACCCTCGCTCTCGGCGCCAGCAAGTACCTCCAGCAGCAGGGTCGCGATGCGCTGCAGCTCGCCAGCGTCGGCAGCACGCCGCTGATGAAGTTTCTCCACCCGGAAATCTTGACCGTCGATCCGGGCTATGCCGAGTCCGGACGCCGGGCCGCCCGGCAGTTGATCGAGCAGATCGCCGGCAGCATCGATCCCCGCCAGATCGTGATTCCCGCCGCCCTCAATTAATCTCGCTCGGGCGATTTATGTGATCGTCGCCGGGTTTCGGGAACGTTCCCATTTTGCAAATTAAGCGGAACGGTTAGGATGCCCTCAAGGTAAAAACGGCATCTCTCCCCTCTGTTTTTGAGGCTTCATCATGAGCAAAGTAAACCAGCAGGACATCGATAAACTGATCGAACTGGTGGGCGGGCGCGGTAACATCGCCACCGTCAGCCACTGTATTACCCGTTTGCGCTTTGTGCTGAACGACCCGGCCATCGCCAGACCAAAAGAAATTGAGCAGCTGCGCATGGTGAAGGGATGCTTCACTAACGCCGGCCAGTTCCAGGTGGTCATCGGCACCGAGGTGGGCGATTACTACAAGGCCCTGCTGGCGACCACCGGCCAGACCTCCGCCGACAAAGAGCAGGTCAAGCAGGCCGCGCGGCAAAATATGAAGTGGCATGAACAGTTAATCTCGCACTTCGCCGAGATCTTCTTTCCCCTGCTGCCGGCCCTGATCAGCGGCGGTCTGATCCTCGGTTTCCGCAACGTTATCGGCGACCTGCCCATGAGCAATGGCCAGACGCTGGCCCAGATGTATCCGTCGCTGAAAACCATCTATGACTTCCTGTGGCTGATTGGCGAGGCGATCTTCTTCTATCTGCCGGTGGGGATCTGCTGGTCAGCGGTGAAGAAGATGGGCGGCACGCCGATCCTCGGGATCGTCCTTGGCGTCACCCTCGTCTCCCCGCAGCTGATGAACGCCTATCTCCTCGGCCAGCAGGTGCCGGAGGTGTGGAACTTCGGCCTGTTTACCATTGCCAAAGTCGGCTACCAGGCGCAGGTGATCCCGGCCCTGCTGGCTGGCCTGGCCTTAGGCTTTATCGAGACGCGCCTCAAGCGCATCGTGCCTGACTACCTCTACCTGGTGATTGTCCCGGTCTGCTCGCTGATCCTCGCGGTGTTCCTCGCTCACGCCATTATCGGTCCGTTCGGCCGCCTGATCGGCGACGGCGTGGCCTTCGCGGTACGCCATCTGTTAACCGGCAGCTTCGCGCCGATCGGCGCCGCGCTGTTCGGCTTCCTCTACGCGCCGCTGGTGATTACCGGTGTCCACCAGACCACCCTCGCTATCGATATGCAGATGATCCAGAGCATGGGCGGTACCCCGGTGTGGCCGCTGATTGCGCTGTCGAATATTGCCCAGGCGTCGGCGGTGGTCGGCATCATCATCGCCAGCCGCAAGCAGAATGAACGTGAAATCTCGGTACCGGCGGCGATCTCCGCCTATCTCGGGGTCACCGAGCCAGCGATGTACGGTATCAACCTGAAATACCGCTTCCCGATGCTGTGCGCAATGATTGGCTCTGGCCTCGCCGGCCTGCTGTGCGGCCTGAACGGCGTGCTGGCGAACGGCATCGGCGTCGGCGGCCTGCCGGGGATCCTCTCCATCCAGCCTACCTACTGGCAGGTGTACGCCATGGCGATGGCTATCGCGGTGGTGGTGCCGATTATCCTCACCAGCGTGGTGTATCAGCGCAAGTACCGTCAGGGCACCTTGCAGATTGTCTAACTTCTTCTTTCGGGGCGCCTTTGGCGCCCCTCGTTGCAGCAGGAAAGTACTATGAATCATCTCCCCCACTGGTGGCAAAACGGCGTTATTTATCAAATCTATCCGAAGAGTTTTCAGGATACCACCGGCAGCGGTACCGGCGACCTGCGCGGCGTCACCTCCCGCCTCGACTATCTGCAAAAGCTTGGGGTCGACGCCATCTGGCTGACGCCGTTCTACGTCTCACCGCAGGTAGATAACGGCTACGACGTGGCGAACTACACCGCCATCGATCCCTCCTACGGCACGATGGCCGACTTTGACGCCCTGGTGGCGGAGGCGAAGGCCCGCGGCATCCGTATCGTGCTGGATATGGTGCTGAACCACACGTCGACCGAACATGAATGGTTCCGTCAGTCGCTGAATAAGGAGAGTCCCTACCGCCAGTTCTATATCTGGCGCGATGGCGAACCGGACGCCCTGCCGAACAACTGGCGCTCTAAATTTGGCGGTAACGCCTGGCAGTGGCACGCCGACAGCGGGCAGTATTATCTGCACCTGTTCGCCATTGAGCAGGCGGATCTCAACTGGGAGAATCCGGCGGTGCGCGCCGAGCTGAAAAAGGTCTGCGAATTCTGGGCTGACCGCGGCGTCGACGGTCTGCGCCTCGACGTGGTCAACCTGATCTCAAAAGACCAGACCTTTCCCTGCGATCTGGACGGGGATGGCCGCCGCTTCTATACCGACGGCCCGCGGGTGCATGAGTTCCTGCAGGAGATGAGCCGCGATGTCTTCACCCCGCGTAACCTGATGACCGTCGGCGAGATGTCCTCCACCTCGCTGGAGCACTGCCAGCAGTACGCCGCGCTGGACGGCCGCGAGCTGTCGATGACCTTTAACTTCCACCATTTAAAAGTCGATTATCCCGGCGGAGAGAAATGGACCCTCGCCCGCCCGGACTATGTGGCGCTGAAGGCGCTGTTCCGCCACTGGCAGCAGGGAATGCACAATCGGGCGTGGAACGCGCTGTTCTGGTGTAACCACGATCAGCCGCGCATCGTGTCGCGCTTTGGCGACGAAGGCGAGTACCGGGTGACGGCGGCGAAGATGCTGGCGATGGTGCTGCACGGCATGCAGGGCACGCCCTATATCTACCAGGGCGAAGAGATCGGCATGACCAATCCGCACTTCAGCAGCATCAGCGATTACCGTGACGTCGAAAGCCACAATATGTTTATCGAACGTGCGGCGCAGGGGCAAAGCCCGGACGAACTGTTGGCGATCCTCGCCAGCAAGTCGCGCGACAACAGCCGCACGCCGATGCCGTGGCACGCCGGCGAGAACGGTGGCTTCAGCGACGGTGAGCCGTGGATCGGCCTTGGCGATAATTACCAGGAGATCAACGTCGAGGCGGCGCTGGCGGACCCCGATTCGGTGTTTTATACCTATCAGCAGCTGATTACGCTGCGTAAAACCCTGCCGCTACTGACCTGGGGTGATTACGAGGATCTGCTGCCGGAGCATCCGTCGCTGTGGTGCTATCGTCGTCAGTGGCAGGGGCAAACGCTGGTAGTCGCCGCTAACCTGAGCCGCGAGCTGCAGGCCTGGCAGCCCGCTGAGGCCCCGGGCGAGTGGAAGATGATCATCAGCAACTATGCCGAGACCACCCCGCGCCCGACCGGGCTGACGCTGCGGCCGTTCGAAGCGATATGGTGGCTGCAGGGATAACGCTTTTCCCCGGTGGCGCAACGCTCACCGGGGCTACGATTCGTCAGGCTGGAAGTTATGCGCGGTCGGCATCAGCAATCGCAGCGCTCGCTTGTGGTTGCGCCGAGGCGTGCTCTTCTTTTGCCTTTAGCCGATCCCAGGCGCGGAAGAACGGATAGTAGACCACCAGCGAAATCGCTAAATTCACCACCTGCAGCACCGTGCCGGAGATATGCCCTCCGGTCGCCAGATAGCCGCTGATGAAGATCGGCGTGGTGAACGGCAGCGCGATTCCGGCGGGCGGCGCCACCAGCCCGGTCGCCATCGCGGTATAGGACACGATCACCAGCAGCACCGGCGTTAAAATAAACGGCAGGAAAAAGTACGGGTTCATCACCAGCGGGATGCCAAACACCATCGGCTCGCTGATGTTAAACAATGCCCCGGGCGCGGCAATTTTCCCCAGCTGTTTCATCTGCTGACTACGGCTGCGCAGCAACATAAATATCACCAGCCCCAGCAGCGCGCCGGTACCTCCGGGGGCAATCCACAGATCGTAAAACTGCTGAGTAATGATATGCGGGATCGGCTGACCGTTCTGGAAGGCCGTCAGGTTCTCTGACATATTCGACAGCCATACCGGCTGGATAAACACCAGTACGATCGCGTCGCCGTGCAGGCCCAGGGTCCACAAAATACCAATCAAAATGACTGAAATAATCATGCCCGGCAGCGTACCGCCGACGTGATGCATCGGAATACCGATCAAAGTGGCGATCATGCTGTTGATGTCGCCGAACGGCGAGGCCTCAACCGCCAGGCGCAGCGCCAGCACCACCGCCAGAACACAGAAGCCGGGGATCAGGGCGAGGAAAGATTTCGCCACTGCCGGCGGCACGCCGTCCGGCATGCGGATAACGAGATTGCGGCTGGCGACCAAACGATAAATCTCCGTCGACAGCAGCGAAATGACAATGGCGACAAACAGCCCCTGGCTGCCGACCATGCTCACCGGGATCACCCCTTTAATCACCTCCGCCGCGCCGTGTACCGGCGTAAACAGCGTGTTCTGCGGGATCGTCATCATGAAGGCCACCAGCGACATCGCTCCAGCGCTCAGCGGATCGAGAGTGCGATACTTCTCCGCCAGCCGGTAGGCGATGCCGAAGCTGGAAATCAGCGCCATAATGTCGTAGGTCGCTTTCACCGGGTACAGCATTTTATCGCGCCAGACCTCGCCAAACAGGCTGCTCATCATATCGGCATAGCCGGGGATCGGCAGGTAGGCGAAAATCAGGAAGAATGAGCCAATCAACATAAACGGCATATTGAGAATGATGCCGTCGCGCACCGACAGGACGTGCTTTTGCCCGGCGATTCTCAGCGCCGCCGGCATGACGTAACGTTCAATCCAGCTTGTATTCGACATGGTGTGCTCCCGAGGGGAAATAGCGGTCAGTTAAATTGCGTCAGCCATTGACGGTTGATGGTTAATACTTCATCCAGCAGCGCCTGGGCATCGGTGACGTTACCGACCAGCGGGTTGGTCACCAGCGCCAGCAGTGCGCTTTCGCGACAGCCGTGTACCGCGGCTTCAATCGTCAACCGCTCGAAGGCTTTCACCTGCTGGGTCAGGCCGTTCATCGCCGGCGGCAGCGGGCCGAACGCCAGCGGCCGCGCCCCTTGCGCATCAATAATGCTGTTGGTTTCCACCACCGCATCATCATCCAGGCCATGAATCGCGCCGTTGTTGCGGGTATTCACCACCATCTCCGCGCCCAGGTTGTTGTAGATCGCGTTGATAAGCTCGACGGCCACCTCCGAGTAGTAGGCGCCGCCGCGAAAGCTCAGTTGCTCCGGTTTTTCTTCCAGCTGCGGGTCGGCGTACAGCGCAAACAGCTCCTGCTCGACTTTCATCACCTGTTCGGCGCGGGTGCCCTTGGTTTTCGCCGCGGCGATCTCTTCCGCCAGCATCGCCGGCGTCAGCCAAAAATAGCGATGATAGGGGCACGGAATCGCCTTCAGCGCGCGCAGGAATTCCGCCGGCCACGGCAGCTCTTTAATGTTGTTCATCGACAGCGCCTTACCGTCGCACAGCATGTCGATCACCTTGCCGGTGACATCCTCGCGCCCCTGTAGCACCTTATGCACCCAAACCATATGGTTGAGCCCGGCAAAGCGCAGTTTTACTTCGGACTCCTGGGCGCCCAGCATCCCGACGATCATGTGCTGCATGTTGATCGGCACGTTGCACAGGCCGATGATCTTCGCCTTGCTGTAGCGGCTGACCGCCTCGGTGACGATCCCCGCCGGATTAGTAAAGTTGAGAATGAACGCTTCCGGCGCCAGCTGTTCCACTTTGCGCGCCACCTCAAGGATCACCGGGATCGTCCGCAGCGCCTTGGCAAAACCGCCGACGCCGGTGGTCTCCTGGCCCAGCAGGTGGTACTTGAGACCCAGCCGCTCATCGGCGGCGCGCGCCGCCAGCTGTCCGACACGCAGCTGGGTCAGCACAAAGCTGGCGCCGCGGATGGCCTCATCGAGCGTAAAGTGGACACTGACCGCCACCTGCTCCAGCCCTTTATGTTTCAGCATCCGCCGGGTCAGCGCGGCGATGATCTCCACCTTTTCCCGGCCGGATTCGACATCTACCAGCGCCAGCTCTGTGACCGGAAGCTGCTCGTAACGAACGATAATCCCTTCAATAAGCTCCGGCGTGTAGCTGCTGCCGCCGCCGATAACGGCAATTTTCAGTGCTTGCATAGTGTCCTCTTTTCGGATTTTCGGCATACAGAGCGCCGCGCGCGATCGCCAGGACCGCACGTGATGATGATGAAAAACGGGATGAGAAAATTAGTGTTCGAGCAGGGCTAGCGCTTTATCCAACACCGCGGCGCCGCGCATCATGCCGTAGTCAGCCATATCGATCACCGCCACCGCCTTGCCCTGCGGCGCGGCCAGCGCGGCCAGGCGCCCGGCTTCATATTTAACCTGCGGCCCAAGCAGGATGACGTCGGCGTTCGGCAATTCACGTTCAAATTCCGCCACCGCCACCGCATAGATTTCCAGCGCCAGCGCACGCTGCTGGGCTTCTGCTTTCATTTTGTTCACCAGCATGCTGGTCGACATGCCTGCGGCACAACAGAGTACGATTCGTGGCATTGCGCTTCCCCTTTACGTGTTATCGCTTCAGCCCTCAGGGCCTGGACGACTATATTGTTAATATTGTGTGATAGTGAAGGCTATATGAAAATAATTTTCACCGATGTGATCGAGGCTCAATTTTTGCGCATTTTTATCGCCAGGGTGTCACCCTTTACTGCTCTGACCATAGGAAATATGCGGCGTGAGTGCTATAAAGAGAGACAGTCGATAATTGAAAAATATTTTCAAATGCGGGTTTTGCCAAAGGGAACATGAGGATGGATATCGTAGGTCAGCTGCAGGAAGGAATGCGCCGCTTTAGTGCCCAGGAGTCGCGCGTCGCCACCTTTATTCTACAAAATCTAAGCTTTACCGCCAGCGCCTCTATTGACGAGCTGGCAGCCAGCGCGGGGGTCAGCCCTGCCACCATTACCCGCTTCGCCCGCTCAGTGGGCTGCGATGATATTCGTGATCTGCGTAAACAGCTGGCGCAGGCCAGCGAACGGCGCGCCAGCTGGCTTACGCCGGACAGCGCCGCCCTGCCCGTCGCCTGGCGCGACAAACTTAGCAGCCTTGGCGTTACCCTAACTCGTCAGCTCGGCCATACCGCGGAAGCGGCGGTGGAAAAGTGTAAATCGCGCCTGCTGAGCGCCCGTGCGGTACACTGCTTCGCCCTTGGCGCCCAGGACGTGACGCTGGCCGCGCTGCTCCAGCATCAGCTACTGCCCTCCGGCATCGCGATTAATCTCTGTCAGGATGCGGCGCTGATGCGGCTGACCGCCAGCACCCTCAATGACGATCATCTGCTGCTGGTGCTGGCCACTGCCGAGGCCAACCCTGTGTTGCAAAGCGCCACCTTGCAGGCGCGCACGCAGGGAGTGACCATTATTGCTCTGACGCCGGAACAGCACGCCCTTGGCGATATGGCCAGCGCCATCCTGCCGCTGCCCGCTGACCCGCAGCAGGCTCGCTATGCCCTGCTACTGCTGGTCGATCTGCTTAACGATACGTTGATTGCCTGAATATTTGCCCGTTTCATGCCTGAACGGGCTCGATTTTTGCTTATATTTTAAGCGCCTAAATTTACATTTATCGCCAGCGCCCATCATCCGTACTCTCACCTTTTTACCTTGTTCTGGGTCAATAAAATCGCAAACATCTTTGATGCAAATCACTACATATAGAACTTAAAATGCGCCTCGGCCCAACATGTTGTATTAATCGTCTATTATGTCACCATATCTTGTCGATGTCTGGCGGTGATGAGATGTGGATAAAACGGGCCGGATCCGAAGGTAAACAGCACGAGCCGTAGCGTGCAGCGCCTTCGGGATAACCTCCGCCTCTGTGGATAACCTGTTCTATATATGGAGTGATCATGACACCGCATGTGATGAAACGTGATGGCTGTAAAGTGCCGTTCAACTCAGAGCGCATTCAGGAAGCAATTCTGCGTGCAGCTAAAGCAGCGGGAGTCGATGACGCAGACTATTGCGCCACCGTCGCAGAAGTCGTTAGCCAACAAATGCAGGGCCGCGCCCAGGTCGACATCAACGAGATCCAGACCGCGGTGGAAAACCAGCTGATGTCCGGCCCCTATAAGCAGCTGGCGCGCGCCTATATTGAGTATCGCCATGACCGCGATAGCCAGCGTGAGAAGCGCGGCCGCCTCAATCAGGAGATCCGCGGCCTCGTCGAGCAGACCAACTCCGCGCTGCTCAACGAAAACGCCAACAAGGACAGTAAAGTCATCCCGACCCAGCGCGACCTGCTGGCCGGGATCGTCGCCAAGCACTACGCCCGGCAGCACCTGCTGCCCCACGATGTGGTGATGGCCCACGAGCGCGGCATGATCCACTATCATGACCTCGATTACTCGCCCTTCTTCCCGATGTTCAACTGCATGCTGATCGACCTGAAAGGCATGCTGACCCAGGGCTTTAAGATGGGCAACGCGGAGATCGAGCCGCCGAAGTCTATCTCTACCGCCACCGCGGTGACGGCGCAGATCATCGCCCAGGTCGCCAGCCATATTTACGGCGGCACCACCATCAACCGCATCGATGAAGTGCTGGCGCCGTTCGTCAGCGAAAGCTTCAAAAAGCATCGCAAAATCGCCGAAGAGTGGCAGATCCCGGATGCCGAAGGCTATGCCCGCGCCCGTACCGAAAAAGAGTGCTACGACGCCTTCCAGTCGCTGGAGTATGAGGTCAACACACTGCATACCGCCAACGGCCAGACGCCGTTCGTCACCTTCGGGTTCGGCCTTGGCACCAGCTGGGAATCGCGGCTGATCCAGCAGTCGATTCTTCGCAACCGCATTGCCGGCCTCGGTAAAAATCGCAAAACCGCGGTGTTCCCGAAACTGGTGTTCGCGATCCGCGACGGCCTGAACCATAAGTTCGGCGACCCGAACTACGACATCAAACAGCTGGCGCTGGAGTGCGCCAGCAAGCGCATGTACCCGGATATCCTCAACTACGATCAGGTGGTGAAAGTCACCGGGTCGTTTAAAACGCCGATGGGCTGCCGCAGCTTCCTCGGGGTATGGGAAAACGAGAACGGCGAGCAGGTGCATGATGGACGCAATAACCTCGGCGTGATCAGTCTCAACCTGCCGCGCATCGCCCTGGAAGCGAAAGGCGATGAAGCCGCCTTCTGGACGCTGCTGGACGAGCGCCTGCAGCTGGCGCGCAAAGCGCTGATGACCCGTATCGCCCGCCTGGAAGGAGTGAAGGCTCGCGTGGCGCCGATCCTGTATATGGAAGGCGCCTGCGGCGTGCGGCTGAAAGCCGACGACGACGTCTCCGAGATCTTCAAAAACGGCCGCGCGTCCATTTCTCTGGGCTATATCGGTATCCATGAAACCATCAATGCGCTGTACGGCAACCAGCATATGTACGACAGCGAGGCGCTGCGTGAGAAAGGCGTGGCCATCGTCCAGCGCCTGCGCGACGCCGTCGATTTGTGGAAGGAAGAAACCGGCTACGGCTTTAGCCTGTACAGCACGCCGAGCGAAAACCTGTGCGATCGCTTCTGCCGTCTCGACACCGCCGAGTTTGGCGTGGTGGAAGGGGTAACCGACAAAGGTTACTACACCAACAGCTTCCACCTCGACGTGGAGAAGAAGGTCAACCCGTACGACAAGATCGATTTCGAAGCGCCGTACCCGCCGCTGGCCAATGGGGGGTTCATTTGCTACGGCGAATATCCGAATATCCAGCATAACCTCAAGGCGCTGGAAGACGTGTGGGATTACAGCTATCAGCACGTGCCGTACTACGGGACCAATACGCCGATCGATGAGTGCTACGAGTGCGGTTTTACCGGCGAGTTCGAGTGCACCAGCAAGGGCTTTACCTGCCCGAAATGCGGTAACCACGACGCCGCCCGCGTTTCCGTTACCCGCCGGGTGTGCGGTTATCTCGGCAGCCCGGACGCGCGGCCGTTCAACGCCGGCAAGCAGGAAGAAGTGAAGCGCCGCGTGAAGCACCTGGGTAATGGGCAGATTGGTTAAAGACCAATGCGCTTTTCCCGGATAGCGGCGCGCAGCGCCTTATCCGGGCTGCCACTACCACTGTTGTAGCCCGGCCGAGCGCAGCGACGCCAGGAAATGGCCGCACTCCTTCGTTTTCGCAAAGCAATTAACGTCAGAGCAAGGCGGCAAACGAAGGGATCCCCAGGAGCGTACATTCAGTACGTGACTGGGGTGAGCGAGCGCAGCCAAAGCGGCTATGGCGTTAATTGAGAAGCGAAAAATGAATTATCACCAGTACTACCCCGTCGACATCGTCAACGGCCCCGGCACCCGCTGCACCCTGTTTGTCTCCGGCTGCGTCCACGAGTGCCCCGGCTGCTACAACAAAAGCACCTGGCGGGTGAACTCTGGTATGCCGTTTACCGCTGAGATGGCCGACCGCATCATCGCCGACCTCAACGACACCCGCATCAAACGCCAGGGGCTTTCACTCTCCGGCGGCGATCCGCTGCATCCGCAGAACGTCGCGGATATTTTAAAGCTGGTTCAGCGCGTGCGCGCCGAATGCCCCGGCAAAGATATCTGGGTCTGGACGGGCTATAAGATTGACGAACTGAACGCCGAGCAGATGGAAGTCGTGAACCTGATTAACGTGCTGGTTGACGGTAAGTTTGTGCAGGATTTGAAAGATCCGGCGCTTATCTGGCGCGGCAGCAGCAACCAGGTCGTACATCATTTGCGATAGCGTTTAGAGCCGTTTATTCGCCTGATGATAAACGGCCGCTTTCTCTCTTTTGCCAATGGCAATAACGTAAACCACCACCACACTATCTCGTACTTGATACACCAACCGATAACCTGACGCCTTAAGCTTGATTTTGTAGCAATCCGGTAAATCGCTCAGCCTGGCCGACTCAATTCGCAGATTCTGCACAATCTGCTGGAGCTTATTTTTGAACTGTTTTTTGACCGTCTCGCCAGGCTTCTGCCATTCGCGCCAGGCTCGTGGATCAAACTCCAGTTCATAGGTCATCCAGACTCACCTTAACCCCTGGCCGTGGGTTTTCCAGCCGTTCGCGAACGGTGCGTAATAACGCCGCTTCGCCATCACTGATGGTCATACTTTTCACCGGCATGCGGCCATTTTCCGCAATGTATTGAAACAGCAGGCGTACCGCCTCCGTTGGTGTCATATCGAGTTTCTCCAGCACGGCATAAGCCTCTTTTTTGAGTTTATCGTCCAGTCGAACATTGAGCGTGGCCATTATGCCTCCAGAAAGGGGAATTTTGTAATGCAGTATAGCATTACATTTGAATTACACTCGAATCTGGAAAATGCCTCTCAAAACCGGCTGACGCACTCCATCGCCACCGTTTTAAACTCATCGAAGCTGCGGGTCGCGGCGAGGCGACTCATGGCGCGCTCGCGCAGGAAAGTCACGAAAATATCGTAGATCGCCATCGCCTCTTCATACTCGCGCTTGCTGATAGCGAGCAGGAAAATGAGATGGGCGGTTTCGTCGCCCCAGGCGATGCCCTGCGGGGCGATAACGGTATAAACCACCGTCTTTTTCGCCAGCAGCCCCAGGGAGTGCGGCAGCGCAATGCCATCCCCCAGCATGGTGCTGACGATCGCTTCACGTTCCACCACCGAAGCATGAAACTCCGCATCGACAAAGCCTTCCTCCAGCAGCTGCTGGCACAGCTCGGCGAACAGCGTTTGCTGATCCATCGGCTTATCCACCACCCGGAAGTGGGCGGCATCGAAGTATTTATTCAGCATCCACGGACGGGTACGGTCCACCAGCACCAGCTTGCCGATTTGATCCAGCTGATAGTCGGTGGGGAACGGCGCGATGGTCACTACCGGCTTGTCTTTTTCGCCGATCCGCACCGTTGAGATAACGAAATCCGCCTCGATCGCGTCCCGCTGTTCGTACTCGCGCTGGGAGATGGTAGCGGCGATCTCCAGCTGCGGATATTTACGCTGCAGGATCGCCTCGATCATCCGTACCATCGCATTGCTGGTATCGCACACCAGCAGCACCTGCGGCTGACGCTGGTAGCCGATGTTGTAGTGGCGCTCCAGCCCGACGCCGATATGCAGTACCAGAAAGCCGATTTCGTTTTCGCTGATGGTGTACGGAGTATATTTCCCCCAGCTGGAGACCGCGGCCAGGGTCATATCCCAGGCCATCGGGTAGTGCTGTTTGATGTTATCCAGCAGCGGATTGGGGATCATGATCTGGTAGCGCACCCGGGTGATCATGGTTTTAATGTGGGTCAGCAGATCGGCATGCAGCTGGGCGTCGTCCAGCAGGTTGTAATTATACTGGCTGTTGATGTAGCGCAGGATGTAATTGACCAGCGCTTCATCATCGTCGGCGCTGATAGTTTCCGGATCGACATCCTGCACCTGACGGGCCGCGATATGCACGCATAGCCACTCTTCTTCGGCGGGCGATAAAGGTTTCCCGGCCAGCCGCTGCAGCTCGCCCGTCAGCTCGCGCGCGGCGTCGCGGACGTTCTGCGCCACATCTTCAGCGCTGAAATCGGCCAGCGGGTAGCCTTCGCTGACGCGGCGCACCACCACCGCGCCATACAGGCAGACAAAGCGCTCGCCGGCGTCGGTGAGGCGAATATGATGCCGCGTGAGCGTCTCCTGCAGCACCGGCTCCAGCAGCGCTGGCACCTCCGCCGCAAAGGCCTCGGCGCCGATCGGCGGCGCGATATCGCCTTGCTGGGTCAGCTCCCACAGCAGGTCGGTCAGGCAGGCGCGAATTGACACCTCGCTGCCGAACAGCTTCATACCGTGGCGCGGGCGGGTTTCAAGAGTCAGCTGATAGCGCTGGAAGCGCTCGCGCACCTCAACCATGTCATTTTGCAGCGTGGCGCGGCTGACGAACCACTCATCCGCCAGATCTTCCAGCTTGATAGAGAACGCCGAGGTCAGGAAACGCACCAGCAGAAACGTGATGCGATCCTGGGCGGTACGCGGCACGTGCTGCGCCTTCGGCGCGGTCTCCTCCAGCGCCTGGAAACTCGTCGGATTATCTATCTTCAGCTGATAACCGCTGCCGCGGTTAAGGATAAACTGCGCGCCATATTGCGCCAGCAGCGTATTCAGGGCGGTAATATCGGCGCGCACGGTACGGGTGGAAACCGACAGGCGTTGCGCCAGCTCATCCTGCGGCAGCGTTTCATTTCGCAGCAGGGTGAAGAGTTGCGCTAAGCGTTGGTTGGGAAATCGCATGTCAGTTCCTTGTAATTACGGCTCAGGGTTGGGCGGATATCACCATCTGCGATGGGCTACCGACCGGCGTATAGTCGGAGGCAAAGGTTAATTTGCCATCCTTCGGCGCCACGCTGAAGCGGGTAATATTATCGCTACGCTGGTTCATGACGTACAGCCACTGCCCCTGATTATCCAGCGTCAGGGTGCGGGGATAATCGCCACGCGTCCAGATATCTTCCTGGTGACTCAGGCTGCCGTCGGCCAGCACCGTGAAGTGGGCAATGCTGTTATGCAGGCGGTTGGCGACGTATAGCTGTTTGCCATCGTTGCTCAACACAAGTCCGGCGGCAAAGCTGGTGCCTTTATACCCTTCCGGCAGCGCGGAGACAGTTTTGCCTTCACGCAGCAGGCCGCTTTGCTTATCCAGATGATAGAAGGTCAGCGTCGACGCTTCCTCATTAATCAGCCACAGGCCGTCGCCCTGTGGCGTAAAGACGAAGTGGCGCGGGCCGGCTCCCGGCGACGAGGCGGCGATAAACGGCGGATCGTTCGGCGTTAGCTTGCCGCTGGCGCTATCCAGCCGATACTGATAGATCCGATCCAGCCCCAGATCGGTAGAGTAAACGTATTTCCCGCTGGGATCGGCGGCGATCATATGGGCATGCGGGCCGTTGTGATCGCTGATGGCGAAGCTGCCCTCGACGGCCGCCGCCGGGCGTTCGGCGCCTGCCGGGCCTTCATCCTGATGCCTGTCCACCGCCTCAGCCAGGCTACCATCTTCTTGCACCGGTAGCACGGCGATACTGCCGCTGACATAGTTAGCCACCAGCAGATGCTTACCGTCCGGCGTCAGGGAGAGATACACCGGCCCGGCGCCGCCGGAGGCGACCTGATTGAGCGCGGTCAGCTCGCCGTTCTTTTCAATGCGCCACGCCTGCACCACGCCTTTTTCGACTTCACTGGCGGCATACAGCGTTTTGCCATCGCGCGACACGGTTAACTGCGCGACGTTCGGCAACGAGCTCACCAGCGCCTTATCGCGCAGGGCGCCGGTTTTGGCATCGACGGTAAAGCGATACAGACCTTCGCCATTGGGGTTATAGGTGCCTACCCAGGCATAGTGGGTTTGCGCGGCGCCCGCGGCGGCGGCAAACAGGGACAGTGAAGCGACAAGCAGATGACGAGCGACAGGCATAGCAACTCCTTGATGGTTCAGTGGGATAAGCTGCCCCTCACCCTTTGAGGGTGAGGGGCAAGGGCACTACTTCACTAACTGTTTGGTCATCTCCAGCAGCTGGCGCACATCGGCCGGGCGGGTGTTGCCGCTGGCTTTATCGATAATCGAGCTGTAAATATGCGGGATGATTTTGCTCACCCCGGCATCGAGGGCGATTTTCAGGATCTCGCTGTAGTTTTCCAGATCGATACCGCCGGTCGGCTCGAGCCAGAAATCGTGCGCGGCGCAGGCTTTAGCGACGGCTTCAAACTCGGCGCGGTGCTTCAGGCCGCCCATCGGGAAGTATTTGATGGAGCTGCCGCCCATGTCTTTCAGCAGCGCGATGGCGGTTTCCAGCGGCACAATGCCATCCGCCGCGCCGCTGCTCAGCGGGCCGGTGGAGATCTTAACCATTCCCGGCGTACCGGTGGGAGAGACCAGGCCGTTGACCACCGTCTCGTTCTGCCCGAGCAGCGCGCGGCTGGTAGCCACGCCGGTGAAGACCTGGTTGACGTGCTGCGGCTGCACCTGGCGAGAAATCTCGCTCACCATCGCCGACTGGTTTGGATCGCCTGCCCCCAGCCCGACGGAGAGCGCGTTATCAATCAGCTTCGCGTAGTCGCGCATATCGGCCACCGCGCTGGCGACGTCCGGATAGTTTTTGGAGAGCACGCCGACCAGGACGTGACCTTCCGCCGCGTCGTAAATTTCACGGGCGTTGTCTTTGCTGCCCGCCAGGACGTTCAGGCACACGCGGTCACGGTAAAAGTTTGGGGTCAGTTTCATGCTTGTTTCTCCTTATTCAGAACTTCTGCGATGCGGCGAGCGACCACCGCCAGCTGCTCCGCGTTTACGCTGCGGACATCGGCTTCGATAATGCCTTCATTCGCTTTATAGCCGCGGAAGTAGATGGCGTATTCGCCCTGCTTCAGCGCGTTAACCAGATCGCCGGTCTTCACGCCGGTCGTGACTTCATCAAATTTAATTTCGGCGCGGGCGATATCGCGGCCCGCGCTGTCCCACACCACGCGGGCGGTCACGCCGTTAAGCGCGTTGAGCTGTTCGATAAACGGCGTCATCTTCGCCACCATCTGCTCGCCGCTCTCTTTGCTCGCCGTCAGGTAGTGTTCAATGGCGCAGGTCAGGCCGAGAATGCCCTCTTTACCCACTTTCATCGCCCGGCCAATCCCCATCGACTGGCGCTTAACCCACTCGACGTACTGCGTTTTGCCGATCACCAGCCCGCTGGTCGGCCCTTCAATCGCTTTCGCGCCGCTGTAGATAACCAGGTCGGCGCCCATGCGGTAGTAGCACTGCAGATCTTCTTCCGCCGCCGCATCGACGATCAGCGGCAAGTTATGCTGGCGCGCCACTTCCGCGGCCTGCGCCACGTTGAGCATGCTTTTCTGCACGCAGTGGTGGGATTTGATGTACAGAATCGCCGCGGTGCGCGGAGTGATCGCCGCCGCCAGCTGTTGGGCAGAGCATTCATTGGCGTAGCCCGCTTCCACCAGCTTACCGCCGCCCAGCGCCACCATCGTGCCAACCGGCGCGCCGAAGTTGACGTTGTGGCCCTTCGGCAACACGATTTCGTTATTTTCAATCGGGGTAACGTGCAGGTTCTCCAGCAGCCAGTCGCTGTCTTTCACCAGCACCGCCGCTACCGACTGGGCAATCCCCGCCGATGCGCAGGAGACCACGGTCGCCCCTTCCACATCCAGCAGTTTGGCGATGTACTCGCCGGTTTTATTCACCAGGTCTTTCATTTCAAAGTACTGGTTCATACCGGCCATCGCGGCTTCAACCACTTCCGGGCGCGGCGTGGAAACGCCCAGCGCCGTCATGCGGCCAGAAGTATTAATCACCTGTTTTAAATGGTATTTCTCAAAAATCGAAGGCATGTTCCGCGCTCCCTTGTTCGGTCAGATAGCCTTTGCCCGCGCGGATCGCGGCCAGCGGCACCAGAATGTTGTCAGCCTGCAGGCTCTCTTTTTCAGCATCCACCAGCAGCGTGGGCCGGTGCTCCAGGCGAAATAGCGTTAAATCGGCGTCGAAGCCCACTTCCAGCCGCCCTTTACGCGACAGGCGCAGCCCTTCTGCGGCGCTGACGGTCACGCAGTCAATCACCTGCGGCAGCGTCATGCCGATGGCGAGGAATTTCGACATCACCAGCGCCAGCGAGCGCACCGGGCCGTCGATCCGGTTGCGGCAGTAAATATCGGAGCTAATGGTGTGCGGCAGAATGCCCAGCGCAATCGCCCGCCGCGCCACCTCAAAGCTGAAGCTGGCGGTGCCATGGCCGACATCGAGACGCACGCCGCGCTGCAGAGCGCGAGTAATAGAGCTGCGCAGCTCGCCGGCAGGATTCAGAATGCGGTTCGGCTTGCCGTTATAGCAGTGGGTAATGATGTCGCCGCTGCTCAGCAGATCGGCGATTTCATCGAGGTTCGGCGGGTTATTGCCGATGTGCACCATCAGCGGCAGATCGTCGTTTTCCTGCTGAATGGCCTTGGCGCGCGCCAGCGGCGTAATGCCGTTTTCGCCCACCACGCTGCTGCTCATCCGCGCCTTCAGGCCGACGATAAAGTCGGGATGACGCTGCACCGCCTGCTTCACCGCGGCGGCGTCGATATTGGCCATATTGGCCAGCTCATTCTGCGCAATCAGCCCGACGCGGGAGATGTTGAGCAGCGCATAAACTTCCGTCGCCGCTTTACGGGTCAGTTGATAGAAGTCATCGACGTCGTCGGCGCCGGTGCTGCCGGCATCGATCACGGTGGTGACGCCGGTGGCGATGCCGACGCTATCCGGCTCATCGTGATAAATCGGTGAATTCGGGTAGCAGTGAACGTGAGAGTCAATCCAGCCAGCGCTGACGTAAACCTTGCCGTTCAGCTCAATGGTTTTACGGGAGGGCGCGCTAATCTCGCCCAGCGCCGCGATTTTCCCGTCCTGAATGGCGATATCAGTCAGGGTATCGTCGACGAGGCGCGCGCGGCGCAGGAGTAAATCAAACATAGCTATCTCCTGATGAAAAGAGTGTACGGATGGCGGCGTACCGCCTTATCCGGCCTACAAACCGCGCTGGCTTGTAGGCCCGATAAGCGCAGCGCCATCGGGCGCTTAGCTAATCGCCACCGGGAAGATGGAACCGAGGATCATCGCCCCGAGGATGGCGCCGCCGGTGATCGGTTTCTGCCAGATGTAGAACAGCAGTGCGCCAACCAGCGAGCCAATCCCGATAGGAATCGAGGCGGTCATTGCGCTGAGGATGATCAAGGGACCAAGGAAGCGGCCGGAGGCGTTACCGGCCCCCATCATCACGTCGGCGCCGTAGGTGGAATCGCTCTGGTTGATGGTGAACTTACGCGCCAGAATGATGATATAGCCCACCGCCAGGCCGAGGACCAGACCGGTGACCAGCGACGCGGCGAAGTTCGCCACCGGGAAGACAAAGCCCGCGCCGAGCAGCAGCGCCGGCACGCCAAGACCGATACCGGTCTGTATCGCGCCGCCGATATCGAGGATCCCTACCAGCGACCCTTCGATGATGCGGGCGAAAAGGAAGCTGGCGCCAAACGCCGCCACCGCGCCGTAAACGCCGGTATCAATCCCCGACTTCAGCATCGCCACGAAGGCCACTTCGTTAAAGGCGCCGATGCCGTACAGGTAGTACATGTGGGTCCCGGCGAAGACGCCGGAGGAGAGCAGGCCAACAAAGATCGGGAACGACCAGTCGGCATACCAAAAACCTTTATTCTGTTCCATTATCCGGCTCCCGTTACTTGCCGCTGAGTGAGTTGTGGATCATGTCCAGCCAGTTCGGCACGGTCAGATGGAAGGATTCGATCATCTTCATGTCGAAGCCACGGAAGAAGCCGCTGAGGACAAACAGCGCGACGATGGCCACCATCATCACTTTAGTCACCCGGTTCCAGCCGCTCTCTTCGACGCCTTTACCGATCAGGATCCCCAGCACCAGACCCGGTACGGCGTTACCCATAATCAGCTGCGCGGCGCCGCCGAAAATCGTCGCCCAGAAGCCTGATTTTTTACCGGCATCGATCGCCGCCAGCCAGAAGATCACCGGCATCACGGTGTTTACCAGCAGGTTTGCCGCCGGCACCAGTACCTTAACGGCGGTCACCTGCAGCGCTTCCGGTACGGACGAGGCGGTCAGGTTGAGGAAGGCGACGACGATCATGCCGATGATGCCGCAGGAGATGGCCATTTTTTTCGGATCGTGCAGCGTTTCGCCGACGTTACGATTTTTCAGCATCAGCGCCGCCGCGCCCCAGTTGGGGATAATGCGGTGGTCAACATCCTGGGTGAAGGAGCCTGCTGCAACGGAAGAGGCCCAGGCGTTAAAGAAGAAGCCAAGGCCAAAGGAGAAGTGGGAGGCCGGATCGCCCTCACAGGAATTCAGCTCGCCCAGGGTTCGAAACGCCCCCATCCCCTGCGTGGTGGGGGCATGAAACATGCGTGCCGCTCCGGCGCCCACGCCGACGCCGACCAGGCCGCCGATGATAAGCGATTTTATTAAAATTATCAGGAACATAGTCAGACCTTTTGCTAACAATCAGGTTTGCGTGACGAAATCCACTTTATCGAGATCGATGGCGGTCACGTTGACGGTGACGTCCAGCTCCACGCTGTAGGTCCGTCGTTCACGGCGCAAAAAGAAGAACAGAAACGCCTCTTTTCGTACCGCTTCGCGCGCATGAACAACCGTCACGTCCTGTGGCTCAATACGCAGTAGGATGCGCGAGGATGATTTCATCACCGCAGCCTGCACATGGTTCAGGGCATCGGCGAAGGCCCGTGATTTGCTTTCGCCTTTGCCGGCAACCCTCACCGTGGTGGTGAATTGCTCTTTCATACTTATGCGCCGTATTTCTTTTTCCAGGCTTCTACCAGCCGCTCGCCCAGCTCTTCTTTATCCATAAAGCCGAAGCCCAGCACGTTGCAGCCTTCGTTGATAGCGGTGACGCCCTCATCAATAGAGCGCATACCGTATTTTGCTTTGTAGCCGTATTTGGTCTGGGCGGTGATGGCGCCGGCGCCGCCGCTGCCGCAGAAGGAGATGCCGAAGGTGGCGTTTTCCGCTTTCATTATGTCGCCAAGCTTCATGTCGGCCGCAACGCCAGGGACGACCACAGCACGTGCGCCCGCTTTTTCAGCGCCTGCGGCGACTTTTTGGCCTTTACCCAGACGGTCGCCAATGACTACGGTGATTTGTTCCATGTTTTGCTCCTTACAGGTTATCTTTCGCGACTTCGAAGTGGACGGAGAGCAGCCAGGCCTCTTCATCAGGCAGGTTGCCGAACTGTGCGACCACTTCGCGGGCCAGCATCATTGAATCTTCAGAAATTTCTTCGAACAGACTGGCATCCACTTCCGGTAGCGGTTCGCCGCTGATTGACCGGTGGGCCATGGCCCGCACGTGGGAAGTCAGCATTTGCTCCTGAACGTCGTTAGGGACGATGTCGTGACGGCTTAACAGGGCGAATACCTGCTGTAACATCTTGTCAGCCAGGCGTTCGGTCTGCGCCGCCTGCTCCCCTACGTCGTTTATTACCGCTCCGTTATTCACTTGTGTTACCCCGCTGATGTCTCTGGAATCCAAAGTAGCGCCGGGGGTCAGGAGTTTGTAGCGAGTTGTTTTCCACTTCGAAGTGGAAAGGGAGGCGGCAGGGGTGATCGACCCCACATATTCACAGGGAAAAGGTAAAAACGACGGCTATGGCGTGAGATGTATCACAACAATGAGCGTGGACAAGGCGCCCGCGGCAGCGGAAAGGCCGAAAAAAGAGAGTGGAAAAATGTGATATCGGTAGGCTTTCAGGTGGGAGGCATCGGCTGATGCCTCCCGAAAAGAACGGTTAGCGGTACTTCTTATGATAGGTGTTGCGGGTGGTTTTAAACTCCTCCGCGGCGGCCTGCGCCTCTTTCACCTTGCCTTCGTTCGCCAGCTTCAGCGCACCGTCGATCTGGCCGATCAGAATATCCAGACCGTGACGGTAATCTTTCATCTCAGCGCTGTCGGCCGCTTTGCCTTCCAGCTTCGGCGGGGTCTCTTTCTGAGCATCGACCGCGGCGGTACGCATCTTATTCAGCGCCGCTTTCAGCTCGCCGGCGTCGGAGGTCTTCTGTACCACTTGCAGGTTTTCTGCCAGAGTGTCCATGTCTTCGCCCAGGTCGGCGAAGGCCGACGCTGAACCGAGCGCAAAAGCAGAGACAGCCAGCATCGCTAACAGTTTTTTACGCATTGCTCACTTCCTTTTTATTATTTAAGCAAACAGGTGTTATTGCCCGGCGATTTTCATCTCCGGCAGCAGCACAGAACCGCACTGAATGTTGCTGCGCGTTTCAATATCATCGCCAATGGTCACGATATTACGCCACATTTCTTTCAGATTTCCTGCAATGGTGATCTCACTGACAGGATATTGAATTTCGCCGTTTTCTACCCAGAAGCCGGATGCGCCGCGTGAGTAGTCGCCGGTGACGCCACTGACACCCTGTCCCATCAGTTCGGTAACCACAAGACCGGTGCCCATCTCTTTAAGCATCTTTGCAAAACTCAGACCGCGGCCGTTAATGCGCCAGTTGTGGATGCCCCCGGCGTGGCCGGTGCTTTTCATCCCCAGCTTGCGCGCTGAGTAATTGGTCAGCAGCCACTGGGTCAGCACGCCGTCTTTGACGATATCGCGACGTTCGGTGCGCACGCCTTCGCTGTCGAACGGCGTGGAGGCCAGCCCTTTCAGCAGGTGCGGATGCTCTTCAATGGTCAGCCACTCCGGCAAAATTTGTTTGCCCAGCGAATCGAGCAGGAAGGTCGATTTACGGTAGACCGCGCCGCCGGCAATCGCTCCGACCAGGTGACCAAACAACCCGGTCGCCACTTCGTTGGCGAAAATGACCGGCGCTTTCATGGTCGACAGCTTACGCGGCGCCAGGCGCGACAGGGTACGGCGGGCGCACTCTTCCCCGACCCATTCCGGGGACTGCAGATCCTCGATCGCCCGGCCAATGGTGTAGGCGTAGTCGCGCTCCATATCGCCGTCATCTTCCGCAATGACGCAGCTGGAGAGGGAATGGCGAGTCGAGCAGTAGCTCTGCAGCATGCCATGGCTGTTGCCGAACACTTTAATGCCGTAGTGGCTGTTAAAGCTGCCGCCTTCGGTGTTGGTGATGCGTTTATCGGCCTTCAGGGCCGCTTGCTCCGCGCGGGCGGCCAGTTCGATAGCGTCGTCCGGGGAGACCTCCGCCGGGTGGAACAGGTCCAGATCCGGGGCGTCAAAGGCCAGCAGATCTTTATCGGCTACGCCGGCAAACGGGTCCGGGGAGGTATAGCGGGCGATATCCAGCGCCGCCTGCACGGTGCGGGCGATGGCGTCCGGGCTAAGATCGGTGGAGGAGGCGCTGCCCTTGCGGTTCTGATGGTAAACCGTGATGCCTAATGCCCCATCGCTGTTGAATTCTACATTCTCCACTTCGCCATAGCGGGTGCTGACGCCGATGCCCGTGGTTTTGCTGACGGAAACTTCCGCACCGTCAGATTTACCTGCCGCCAGTTCCAGTGCCGTGGTAACGGCTTCTTCCAGCGTCTTACGCTGCTGTGCAACTTGAGAGATGACTTTCATTGCTAATGCCATAATGTAAGAAGGAGTTAACTGAAGTCTAACAGAGAACCGTTTTTCAGTGCGCGCCTTAACTGGTAACATTAGCCTCTTTTTTTAAGGAGCCTGAGATGACAAAGCAGCCCGAAGACTGGCTCGACGACGTGCCCGGTGATAACGTTGAAGATGAAGATGATGAAATCATCTGGGTCAGTAAGAGTGAAATTAAGCGCGACGCGGAAGAACTGAAGCGTCTTGGCGCGGAACTCGTTGACCTGGGGAAAAACGCGCTGGATAAAATTCCGCTGGATACCGACCTGCGCGACGCCATCGAACTCGCCCAGCGAATCAAAAAAGAGGGTCGCCGCCGCCAGCTGCAGCTTATCGGTAAGATGCTGCGCAACCGCGATGTCGATCCGATTCGTCAGGCGCTGGACAAGCTGAAAAACCGTCACAACCAGCAGGTTGCGCTGTTCCACAAGCTGGAGCAGATCCGCGATCGACTGATTGACGACGGGGATGACGCCGTCGCTGAAGTGCTGAACCTGTGGCCAGATGCTGACCGTCAGCAGCTGCGTTCGCTGATCCGCAATGCGAAGAAAGAGAAAGAAGGCAACAAGCCGCCGAAATCGGCGCGCCTGATCTTCCAGTATCTGCGTGAACTGGCGGAAAACGAAGGCTAAGTCCCCCTGTTTTTGCCCGCAATAGTCTCCCGGATGGCGGCGCGCTGCGCCTTATCCGGGCTACGGTTCCCTATATCAAACGGTTACTCAACACCGTAGGCCCGCGCAAGCGAATGGACTGACCCCATAAAGTTGGATGGTTCATATTAAGCGGCTCTCAGAGCCTGGGTTCGGTACTCTACCGGACT